>Ga0268266_10003145_pt1 | contig 16767 bp, 16 predicted proteins | sample KBSS13metaG_FD_190356 | JGI IMG/M metagenome (GOLD analysis project Ga0268266, IMG submission 190356) | Switchgrass rhizosphere microbial communities from Kellogg Biological Station, Michigan, USA - KBS S1-3 metaG (SPAdes) (version 2) | ecosystem: Host-associated > Plants > Roots > Rhizosphere...
AGTCAGTTGGTACCTACGATCCGGCGGCCGGACCTAACAGAGGCTAACGTGATGAGCCAGGGCGATCGGGACGGCTCCGCGAGGTGCGGCAAGAGAGAGCTAAAGGCGCTTATTAGGTAGATTCGGAAGCTCGAGCAGCTGTTTCGCCACCTTGTTCAATCGCTCGAAATCCGGCATGAGTGCAGAGGCAATTTTGCGCTCTCCCTGGTCTTCGCCCTGGCTGGCAAGGAATAGCTGGTTGGTAATGACCTGAAGAGGATTGTTGATCTGATGGGCAAGATCATTGGCCATCTTGATCGCCGCGGTAGAGCGTTCCTGTACCAACTTCAATTCATGTTGTCGCTGTTGCCGCACCGCTAAGGCGGCGAAATCCGCCAGCGTCTCCATCATCCGGCAGTCTTCGATGTCGAAGGCTTCATCCCTTTCGTGCGCCATCACGAAGATGGTTCCCTGTACTTCGTCGACGCGCCATGGCAAAAGAAGGCCGTCTGTCACGGGAGGAGCTTCCACACCGAGAATCTCGAAGAAGCGCGGAAGAACGCGAATGAGTTGCGGGCGTCCACGCTCCAGGCAGATGCCACACGCGCTTGGGTACCGGGGGAGCATGGCATTCATGAAGCCGCTGTACACACCTGCGCTCGCGACCCAGCGGTAGAACTGATCGTCGGTGCCGTCTTCGCGGACCAGGGAGATCGCCGCGCTGTCTGCGCCGGTGAGTTCGATTGCAATCTCAACCAGTTCCTGCAGGATAGTCTCGGGGCGCTCGACGAATGCCTCTGCGAGGCGGCGCATGCCTGAGAGCTGCGTTGCTACGTTTCTCTGGTGCAGACGACGTCTTGAGAAGTCGACATCCGAGGGGATATCGACGACATCGAGTCCGGTTGATTCGAGAAATTCGGCAGTTGACACCATATCAGTAGGACCGGCCCTGGCGGTCTCTGCATCCAAGCGGGAATCCACATCATAGAAGATGTGAAGCTGCCGCCGCCACTTCATTCACGGCTATGGTCGGGTCGACCAGGACGGCGTGATCGAATCCGGAGAATGTGTCCTTGCCCTGTCTTAGCGGGCCTCGTGTTCGGTGGGGTGTTTTGCGGTGAACTCGGAGCAGCAGGGCTTCTGCGATGGCTCAAACTCCATCATCTCCACGCGGGTCAGATCGGGATCGTAGAGATTGAGCTGGACCTTGCCGTCGCGCCCCGACTTTGCTGCCGTACAGTTCGGACCTTCGCAGTGGTTGCGCTCGAGCGCGGCGATTGCGTCGCTCATGTGAGTTACGCCGAGCGACATGTGATCCGAAACGCCAAGCTGCTTCAGCGTCGCATCGGGGCTGATGTTGAGCATGTACTCCAGCCAGTCCGAGCCCTCGGGAACCTGCGCGCTCACCCAGTCGGTGGTGGTGTCGTTGCGCCCTCCGTGCCAGTAGGGGCGGAAGCCGAGGAGGTCGCGGTAGAACGTGTCCTCCTTCGCCCGGTCCTTGACGACGAAGCCGGCGTGGATGATGCGGTGTGAGACGGCGGTGGGCGGAACCGGCGTGGGAATCGCTGGTCCCTTGACCTGTTGGACGAAGAAGATCAGGTTGTTCTCGGGATCGCGTACGCTGAACCGACCCTTGCTCAAGGGATCGACGATCTCGACCGAGTGCGCCTTCAGATAGCTCTCGAGCGCCCGGGCGTCGCGCGTCATGAATCCTACGGCTGCCAGCCGCGTCTTCGGAGCGGGCGATGGGAGAGGCTCGGTCTCGATCCATTGGGATTCGTTGACGGCGTAGCGCGTGATCTCGCGAGCCTGGTCCGCCTTGTAACCCAGGGTCTGGCCGTAGAACTTTGCGGTCTCCGGAGCTTCGCTGGCGTAGACGCGAACGAAGGCGATGCCTGTGATAGCCGGACGCTTCTGGGACCAGCCGAGGCAGGTCGCAGCGGATAAGAGCACGAGGACAAGGGCTTTTCTCATCGAGCGAAACTCTATCGGGTGCCTGCCGCCAAGTCAACGAACCATCTGATGGCGAGGCTTTTCAGCCTTTTTCGTAGTGGAAGTGCAGCTCCTGCTCGCTGGCGATGGGACGGCCGTCGCGGTTGGCGGGATTGAAGATCCACTGCCGTATCGTCGCGATCACGGTCTCGTCGATGCTGTGTTCGATTCCTTTGACCAACTTCAGGTCCGAGATCTTGCCGCTCTCGTCGATGGTGATATCCAGGATCACGTCTCCCTTGGTCCCCTCGGCCATTGTTGAAAGATCAGGCTTCGGTCTTGGGAAGTACTTCACGAGCGCGATGTTGATATCGCCCGAGCCGAGAGCGTCTGCTCCGCTCGCTGAATCGGGATTGTTCGAAGGGGTCGAGTTTGCGTTCGTCGATGCTGGCTCGGGCTTCGGTTGCGTCTTCTCGGGCTTGGGGAGATTGATCTCTGCCTTCGCGACGTTGGTTGGGGGCTTCGGAGCGGGAGCGAGCGATTGCGCAGGTGCTCTACCGGGGAGATACGTCAGGACGATGTTGTGACCGTGCTCGGTTCCGGGGTAGAGGACCGGAGCGATCCAGTGCCGGCCGTGATAGATAAGGACGCCCAGCACAATGAGGTGCACGGCTATGGAGCCCAAGACGGGGCTGGACGCGGATCTGGACGCAGATCTGCGACCGCGAGCGGGTACGGCGGATGGCTTCCCAAAGGTCTCCATGCTCCTCCCGGCTGAGGGATTTCTGGGTTAGACGCGGGAGAACTGTGTTTGCTGCTTCTCCTGGTGTCGTTCGGTGGCCAGCTGAATGAGCCGGTCGATGAGTTGTTTGTAGGGCAGGCCGGTGGCGCCCCACAGCTTGGGATACATGCTGATGGAGGTGAAACCGGGTAGAGTGTTGATCTCGTTGAGGAAGATGCGTGGTTTCTTCCCTTTCTTTGCGGGCTCCATCAGGAAGTCCACGCGGGCGAGGCCGGCGCAGTCGCAGGCCTTGAAGGCCTCGACGGCCATCTGGCGGATCTGCTTCGATTCGGCCGCGGTGAGCTTTGCCGGGATGATGGGCACGCTGGAATCGGAGAGGTACTTGGCCTCGTAGTCGTAGAACTCGGCTCCGGGGACGATCTCGCCGACGACGGAGGCCTCAGGCGAATCGTTGCCGAGAACGGCGACCTCTAGCTCGCGGGGCTTCGCTCCCTGTCCTCCGACGCCCTGCTCGATGACGAGCTTGCGATCGAAGCTGGCGGCGAGATCCATCGCGGCGGCCAGCTCGGAGCGGTCATGAACCTTGCTGATTCCGACCGAGGAGCCGAGGTTCGCGGGCTTGACGAAGATTGGATATTTCAGCGCGGCTTCAATTTTTTTGGTGCAGGCGCGAGGATTCGCTCGCCACTCGCTTCGCAGGAGCGCGAGCCAGGGGGTCTGCGGCAGTCCGGCGGCGGCGAAGAGGCGCTTCATCGCGGCCTTATCCATGCCGGCGGCAGAGCCCAGGACTCCGGAGCCGACGTAGGCGATGTCGGCCAGCTCGAAGAGGCCCTGAATGGTGCCGTCCTCGCCGAAGGTCCCGTGCAGGACGGGGAAGATGACGTCGAGATCGAGCGCCGGGCGCGAGCGAGCCAGCTCGGCACTGGCGCTCATCTCGAGCGGCTGCAGAGATTCGGCCGGGACCGGAGGAATGATGACGGCTTCACCTTTTTTGATCACGGCTGCGGTCGGCGTCGCAGCGGGGTCGCCAGCGAGGCGGGGGTTCTCGGGTGCCTGGCGGCCGGCGAGCAGGTCGTGCGCATCCGAGGCTGTGACCCAGCGGCCCTCCTTGGTGATCCCGATGGGGACGACCTCGTACTTCTTCTTGTCGATGGCTTTGAGGATGGAGGCGGCGGAGAGGAGCGAGACTTCGTGTTCTCCGGAGCGTCCGCCGAAGAGGATTCCGATGCGCTGTTTTTTCTTCATTCCTTCCTAGTCTCCGACAAGCTCCGGTGGAAGCGCGTGAAAGTTTGAGCGCCGGTCCATGCAGGGGTACCCCCCGTATCCTTTTTGCGCAAAATCTTCCATTCACATGACTTAAGGGGGGACCTCGATGTACACCACGCTCCGTCCCAGGCCTCTTCCTTACCTTGTGGCCTCGGGAGCTACTTCCATTCTACGGAGAGGAGTGAAACTAAACGGCAGACCTAAGTGACTGTTAATAGGACAAATACAGTGATGTTGGCCTTGACAAAAAAATTGTGGGGATGGAGCAGGGTTTGGCGATCCGGCAGGCATGAATGAGTTTTTCTTGAGTTATTAGAATGCTTTACCGCCCCAGCCGATGCTGTCGTGTGTGTAGCTTTTCGGATCAATCCATGGCGAAGTTCCCACTCCTCCAGTTTCTGGAATCCGATCTCGTGGGATGGAATCTGAACGAGTATCCGGGCAACCGCCATAAGGGCAAATGAATCAGATAGATAGGAACAAATAAGCTTATTTTGGGCGCAAAAATTCATGAATAAAAAGAATTCTTCTCAAAGCGCAAAATCGCGGGACTCTTTCAGGGCACCCTTCCAGTCAGAGGGCGGCGATGAGGTGGTTCTTGAAGATCGCCTTAGAACTGGAGTCAGGGGATTGGATAATATCCTCGGCGGCGGCCTTCCTAAAGGTCACCTCTATTTGGTTGAAGGGGATCCTGGGACGGGCAAGACCACGCTTGCTCTGCAGTTCCTCCTTGAGGGCATTGCGAATGGAGAGCGAGGGATGTATGTGACGCTTTCGGAATCGAAAAGAGAGCTTGAACAGGTCGCCACCTCTCATGGTTGGTCGACGGATTCGTTCACCATCTACGAGATGGTTCCCCCCGATGAGGATCTGGGCTCAGAGGCTCAATACACCGTATTTCACCCATCCGAGGTTGAGTTAGCAGATACGATTACAGCGATCATTAAAGAGGTTGCCGCGGTGAACCCGGAGCGGATCGTCTTCGACTCGCTCTCTGAGTTCCGCATGCTTGCTCGTGATCCTCTGCGTTATCGCAGGCAGGTTCTGGCATTGAAACGGCATTTCGCCGGGTTGAATTGCACCGTCCTTTTGCTTGACGATCGCACTGCCGAAGGAGGAACGAACGACCTGCAGCTTCAAAGCATCGCCCATGGCGTGATCAAGCTTCAAAGCCTTGACCGCGACTTTGGAATCAAGCGCAGGCGTATGGAGGTTCATAAGCTACGCGGGTCGCGTTTTCGCGAGGGCTTCCATGACTATTCCATCGAGACCGGTGGTATTGCGATCTACCCGCGCCTCATAGCCTCGGAACATCTTCCGGGATTCCACAGAGAACGCGTGCAGAGCGGTTTGAAAGAGCTTGACGAGCTATTTCGCGGAGGCGTTGATACCGGGACAAGTACTCTGCTGATGGGTCCGGCGGGGTGCGGTAAATCTACAATTGCTCTTCGATATGCATTCTCTGCGGCAGAGCGTGGAGAAAAGGCAGTTATCTTTACGTTTGACGAGTCACTTGCGACCCTTATCGAGAGGGCAAATGGTCTGGGAATGGACGTCAACAGGTACAGGGATAGTGGAACGCTCGAGATACAACAAATCGACCCTGCAGAGTTGTCGCCGGGAGAGTTTGTCTCGCGAATCAGACGCCTTCTCGACGAGGAGATGCTCAAGGTTTTGGTGATCGATAGCCTAAACGGATTTCTGAACGCCATGCCGCATGAACAGTTTCTCTCCATGCAACTTCATGAACTGCTGGCGTATCTCGGGCAGCAAGGAATTGCTACTTTTCTTACGATGGCTCAGCACGGATTTTTCGGTGTGACGGAATCACCCGTCGACGTGAGCTACCTGGCAGATACCGTACTGCTTTTCCGCTATTTCGAGCGATCCGGCGAGGTGCGTCAGGCGCTGTCTGTAGTTAAGAAGCGCAGCGGACCTCATGAGCGGACTATCCGTGAGCTTATCTTTGATAATGGTGAAATTCGTGTCGGACCGGCGTTGAAGGAGTTCGAAGGAGTTCTCACCGGGAATCCTCATTACATCGGGCGATGAAAAGGGAGAGAGTCATCCTGCACTCAGCATCGGCACAGTCTACCGAAATGCGAACTATCATTTTCGCTCCGACAGGCCGAGATGCTGAACTTATGGCCAGCTTTATCGCTCGCCTTGGGAAGGCCTGCCATATCGTACGTTCGGTTGAGGAGCTGTGCTCTGCGATTGCTGAAGGGGCGGGAGCCGCGATCGTAGCCGAAGAGGCATTGCGGGGAGATGCAATACAACAGCTCGAACCTGCTCTGGCCGATCAGCCGTCCTGGTCGGACTTTCCGCTGATTCTACTGATCGCTGGGGGACGCGTGACCGTTGAAAGCGAACGGCTCCGTGCACTCCGCAAGCCTCTGGGGAACCTACTGCTGGTGGAGAGACCTGCAAGACCCGAGACGCTCTCGAGCACTCTTGAAACGGCGTTGAGGAGCCGAGAGCGCCAATATCAGATTCGGGATCAGATCCGCCGGGCAGCACAAGCGCAAGATGCACTCATAAAAACGGAGAAACTGGCTGTTACCGGCAGGCTTGCCGCAAGCATCGCGCATGAGATCAACAATCCGCTCGAAAGTATTATCAACCTGCTGTACCTCATGCGGGATGAGAGTTCGATTGCGAACATCAGGCAGTATGTTTCGCAGGCCGAACAAGAACTGGCAAGAGTTTCCGAGATCACGAAACATACACTTCGGTTTTATAAAGAGCCCACCAATCCGGTCGACGTCGATGTCTCGGCTATAGTGAGTTCCGTAATCGATCTATATCAATCGCGGCTCTCTGCAGCTCGTGTGCATGTCTATGTGAAGGCGTCGCGATCGCCGGCAACCATACGCGCCAACCAAGGAGAGCTGCGCCAGATTCTGGCAAACTTGATGGGCAATTCTCTCGATGCAATGCGTTTAGGTGGGATCCTTCACATCCGGATATCGACGGACAGTTCCGGACCCCAAAGAAGCAATCGCGTGCGTTTGACGGTTGCCGACACTGGTCCGGGAATTCCAAAGGATCTACTTCCCAGAATCTTTGAGCCTTTTGTGACTTCGAAAGGTGAGACTGGTACGGGACTTGGCTTGTGGGTAACCGGCGAGCTCGCAAAGAAAAATGGATGGGTGATCCGAGTTCGCAGCAGGTCGGGTACTGACCAATGCGGAACAACCTTTTCTGTCGTCATGGCGGATGTATGAACCACCGTTACTAAGAAGCGCGAGAGGAACAAGCCAAACTACGAAGGCCGATAGTCGGGGTTGGCTCTCCAAGGGGGTACACCTTGCCAGTTTGTTTGTGGCCTTAGAGAACTTCAGGATTCTGAGATAGTCGAATTGCGAGGCTCACGGCTTCTTTTCCGGTTTGAGTTGTTGACTGATCTGTTGCGCGAGGCTCCAGAATGCATTGTCCTTCCGCAGCTTTTGCAGGGAATCGTCTTTCGTCGGATCGGGGAAGGGTTCGCCTTCGAGTGTATGGGTGCGGCGATCGAAAGCCTGTTGCAGATGAGTTCGCGCAGCCCCAGGATCACCCGCTTCAGCGTCTGCGCAGCTGAGGTTGTAGTAGTAAAGGGGGTATTCGGGATCCGCTGCGATGGCGGCTTCATTCACCTCGCGGGATCCTTTGAGATCGCCTGAAATTCCGAGAGACATCGAAAGCTCGTCCGTGACGATGCGGCGAAACTTCAGCGGGTCGTCGCTCTGATTGACCATCGCCAAGGCAGTGCGAAAGGCTGCGGCGGCTCCGGCGTACTGATGTTTCCGGAATTCGACTTCGGCGTACACGAAAGCGTCTTTGAAGGTTGGCTTGTAGCTCGGGTCAAAGGTAAGGGTCAGCAGCGTCTGTTTCGCGGTCTCCATGGTTAAGCGATACGCTTCTTCATCTCCGGGGTGGACGTCGGCAGCGTTGAAGAGCAGATCGGCACAAAGGTCTCCAGAGGCGACGAAGGCGCGAAGCGACATGCGGGCGTCTTTCGGCGCGACCATCGCGGCCAGGGCGATCTCCACGCCGCTTGTGGAGCGCATGGAAGCGCGGCTCTGAACGGCGGCTTCGGCATGCTCAGCCTTGAGCACACCATCACGGCATGAACTTGCATTGAGCGGGGCTTTGTCAGGTGCGGCGAACAAGAACGCCAGCATGTGCTGCTTGCCTTGTTGGGCTCGCTCGCCCCATTCGTTTCCGTTCGGCTTTGCGGATAGTTCCACGATCTGCCACGCTCCTTGTTCAAGCGTCATGCGACCGGGATGTATGGGCAAGGCAAAGGTCAGGTTGCCCGGTGTTGTTTGTGCATGGGCCGATGCGATGAAGAGGCAGACGACAAAACAAATACGGCAGCTGAGCGCATTCATAGGACCAAGCATAATGTTCCTTAACGGGACCTAGAACGCTCCTTGCCGAAATCCAGACGTTGAGGAAGTTCAACACATGCCTATTCTCTACTCGAGGGATAAGCCGCAATGCGGGCATTAAATCGTTCGCCAGATCACAAACGTGACTTTGGGAAACCGCGGCGGGATCAGTAAACACAAGAGCGTTTATCAGGACTCACGTCGTCTCGTGTAGCATTCCAGGCATTGATGGCGGTCGATCACTTTTTGTATCAGCATAGGATCCCGTGGGTTCACGAAAGGGTTCTACAACAATGCGCTGGTAACGCACTTCCAGTACTGTCAGGCGTTCTTTGCCGCCCGGCGCTTCGAGAACGACGCTGTCTCCCTCAGAGGATCGCATTAATGCGCGGCCCAGAGGCGACTCCCAACTGACATGGTTGCGGTCGAGGTCGACCTCATCGGTGCCGACAATGCTCACCTCTCGTTCCACTCCCACGGCATTGGCATAGAGCACCGTTGCACCGAAATATGCCTTCGTCGCCCGCAGGCCCGATCTCGGAGCCTCCGGATCCACCACTTCTGCGGCTTCGATCCGCTTTGAGAGAAAGCGAATCCGCCCATCGATCTGCCGCAGCCGACGTTTCGCGTACTGATAATCCGCGTTTTCACTGCGATCGCCATTACTGGCGGCCCATGCTACGACCTCCGCCACAGCGGGGCGGTCCTTCATGAGCAGAAACCTGTGCTCCGCTTTCAGGCGCTGAAGACCGCCGGGGGTGATGTAGTTCTTGACTTGCACTGCCGGCGAGTCGTCCTGGGGTCTTCTCGTGAAGCCTTTACGCATTTCGTTATTATCGCAGTGCGAAGTCGGCAGGTTCTCCCGATGAAAGCGGATGACGGCCACTTAAGACACATTAGACGGATACTCTTCTCATTGCGCGGCTTCATCGCGCCATGCATTTATTGCTTCCGGGAAAGGCGTTTATGGGTACTGATCTCAGCGCATATGAGCCATTCGATTTATCTTGAAACCTGGTATGACGACACGCATTTTGCCGCCGCCCGACATCTTCGCCACCTGTCCACTGGACGGGAAGATTCTCGAGTTCTACGCAGGCACCTTTGACGCAGTCTACGTTTCACTAAACCCCTTTATAAAAGCAGTCACTATTGACAAAACAGAATTCCAGCCCCCAACGTACCCCACGTACGAGAGTGTCGTAGCGAACTGCAGACCAGTTCTATGGTCCGAAGTGGCGAAGCTGGCAGAGTTGCCATCTCTTGCCGCCGTCGATATCGGCCTGCGGACCGGAATCGGTGGCCTCAAGAAAGAGCTGCAAAATAACAGCTATGCCAAAGCAATAGAAGTACTCTTCAGTACCCAAAGTATCTTGCCTCCCTCGGAGGGATTTTTTTCGGAGCTACTGTATGACAGAGTTCTTCAGTCAATACAGGGGCTTGGATACAAATGGCTTTGGGTCGGAGATGAGTTCTGCACTGAGAGAAAACTGCACTGGATCGACGAACTCAAACAACAGGGTGACTCCCTGACGAGGGGACGCTTTAATGTGTTCACTCCAGATAAGCAGTTGTTGTGGACGATCCATTGGGATAGCCATTTCTCATTCCTCTGCTCGACTACAGAAAAACTGGCCACAATCAGTCGCACGAGTGAACTTGAAGGTTTCTTCTGCACTCCATCGACCGAGGTCTATTGGAGCGTGTCTCAAGAGGATGGAGACGTACAGAATCAGTCCTCATAAGTTGGTTTATGGGAAGTGATTCCTGTGTGACTCCCGCAAAACGGGGGTTTTCGCCAAGTTCGACTCGCTGGCCGTGCTCGCCACTTGAACTTGGTCAAGACCCGACTTTTGAGGTCATTCGCAGGCGGTACGAATTTGCCTTTCAGGCAGGAAGCAATCCTGCCGTGCGGTAGCCTTCGATCAGGCTGTCGTAGAGGGCGATGTCTGCGCGGCTTCTTGCCATGAGTTGAGCGCCCACGATTGCAGAGTAGATGGCGCGTGCCCGCTTTTCGGCTTCTTTGGGGCTCGCAATTTTAGCGGCAACCAAGGTCTTCTTTAGCCAGGCGACATTGACGTCGGTGAAAGCTTGAACTTCCGTCTTCACCTCGTCGGGCAGGTCATCGAACTGCGCAGACATAAAGCTGCAAAGGCAGATGCGATTGTCGTTTTCGAGCGCCCAGCGAAAGGTCTCCGGATAGCGGCGCAGCGCATCCAGCGGCTTCGCTGAACTCTGCAGCAGAGACTCGAGATAGGCCGCAGCATCTTCCCAGTAGCGCTTCGCAACCGCCGTAGCCAAGTCGGCTTTGCCCGGGAAGTAATAATAGATACTTGCGGCTTTGATCCCGACCTGTTCCGCCAGATCACGGAAGTTCAGGCCTGCATACCCGTGAGCTTGAGCGACGAGCTTCGCTGCGGCCAGGATGTCTTCACGAGCGTTTGCACTCATCGCATGTCTCCGCCTTCCAGCAAAAAATCTCTTCGATTTTTGAATCTACCACGTGGCAGGTAGAATCTCAACACGTGTACCTGCCAAGTGGCAGGTAGAGAGGTGAAAGCATGAGCACAGAATTGATTTTTTCAGACGCAACGAAGCTGGCCGAACTGATTCGCACCCGCGAAGTTTCTCCGGTCGAAGTTATGGAGGCACACCTCGATCGCATCGAGGCCGTCAACCCGAAGGTGAATGCAATCGTTACGATCGCAGAGGATGCGCTGAGGTCTGCCAGGGATGCTGAAGCGGCGGTACAGCGAGGAGACGAGCTGGGCCCTCTGCATGGTGTGCCCTTCACTGCAAAGGATTCGATCGACACTGCGAAGGTAAAGACCCAACGTGGAACCCCGATCTTCAAGGGACGAACGCCGGACAGGGACGCGACCAGCGTTGAGCGGCTGAAGAAGGCGGGAGGCATACTGCTGGCGAAGACCAATCTTCCTGAATTTTCCTACGGGACCGAAAGCGACAATCTGCTTACGGGCCGGACGAACAATCCCTGGAATCTGGACCTGACTCCGGGTGGTTCAAGCGGTGGAGAGTCAGCAGCGATTGCGGCAGGCATGTCTCCACTTGGCTTAGGTACTGATCTTGCGATCTCTGTGCGGGGCCCGGCAGCTCACACCGGAATTGTTTCGCTGAAGGCGACTCACGGACGTGTACCGATGACGGGTATCTGGCCGCGTGAGCCGCGCCGTTTCTGGCATGTTGGCCCGATGGCGCGAAGCATCCGCGACCTATCGTTGGCCTTCGCACAGCTCGCAGGGTCGGACGGACAGGACGGATATTCCAGCAGGGCGGTTCCATTCGACGCTGGGATCGGTAGCGATAAAAAGCGTTCGCTTCGCGTGGGCTGGTTGACGGAGCCAGGCTTTGGACCGATCGACGTCGAGACAGCGGCGACGGTGGAAGTTGCCGCAGCCGCGCTGAAGGAGTTTGGTCATACGGTTGAAGCTGTGCGCATCCCCGCCCTTGAGCACGATTTCGCGCTCGATGTTTTCAGCCGTTTGCATGTTCTCGAGATGAAGCCTGGATTCGTGAAGACGACGGCCGGCCGGAGCGACGATGAAATCGGCAACATGGCCAGATTCATGCTCTCGCTATCAGACACGCCAGCCGCGGACTACATTGATGCAGTGCAGGCCGCGGAGCGAATGAAGGATGGCTATGCCGAGTACTTCCAGAAGTACGACGTACTGTTGACCCCAGTGCTGCCCACGCCGTCTTTCAAGCACGGCCAGGCGGAGTTGCGAATCAACGGCGAGACAGTCAACATCATGAACATTATGTCCGCGACAACGCCCCTGAACGTGACTGGGTTGCCGGGCGTTTCCATGCGTTTCGGTACGAGTCGTGACGGGATGCCGATCGGTGTGCAAATCGTCGGCAGCTGGCAGGCCGAGTCCACGATTCTTCACGTTGCGTCGCTTTTAGAACAGGTGAGCCCTGTAAAGGACCTCCATCCGAATCTCTAAAATGACATTCGTCAGATGCGAGCAATGAGCAGGAGCGGGGCCGCTCCGCTCGTTCGCTCTCATTTGGGATGCGAAAACAGGAGCTATCCAGCGGGCTGCTCCCGGTTGTGCCTCGCCGATGCATGTGAGGTTGTTTGAATTCGACAATAGCTTGTAGATTCGACACATGGCGCTCAAGCGGATGGATAACGTAGGAATCGTCGTCGATGACCTCGAAGGGACAATTGAGTTCTTTCACGAACTGGGCCTCGAGCTCGAAGGAAGGGCGACGATCGAAGGAGAATGGGCAGGACGTGTGACAGGGCTGGGTGATCAGCGCGTTGAGATTGCCATGATGCGCACGCCGGACGGCCACAGCCGTCTTGAGCTCTCTCGCTTCCTCGCGCCGCCTGTCGTCGAGGATCACCGCAACGCGCCGGTGAATGCTCTGGGCTACCTCCGCGTGATGTTTGCTGTGGACGATCTCGACGAGACACTGGAAAGGCTTGGTAAGCGCGGCGCGCAGCTTGTAGGCGAAGTAGTCCGGTATCAGGACTCGTATAAACTCTGCTACATCCGCGGACCAGAAGGGCTTCTTATAGGACTCGCCGAAGAACTCAGCTGAGCGCGAATGCGCTTAGGCTATTCGGGTGGTTGGTGTGGGCCGGTGGCGAAATAACTCTACTGCGTAATGCAACGTTTACGGAGCTAGATGTGATGAAGAGAAGAGCCAGCACCATCCTCTTCGTCGCCATCTGCGTGATGTGATCCAAATCCTAGGCCAAGGCGACCCGCCGCCTAGGCCCATACCACCACCTGCGCCTCCTCCTTGACGGCCTTCGGCCTTGTCAGCTTTGCCTCCGCCACCGGATCCAGTTGGCCGCGCCGGGCCTTGTGACGGAATGGTCAGGTCGCCTGGATGGGATCGAGATCGAGCGCCTCGCGAATGAAGGCGCGCAACGATACGACCAGTTCCTGGGTGTGGACGAGCTTGCCGGTGACAAGCTCGTGGGCGGCACGCGCTGCCATCCGGACCTGCTCCTCGGTGCCGAGCAGGATGATGTCGGACAAGGCCGCCTCGACCGCGTCCCGGACCCGGCGTGCTCGATCGGAGCCGGACGAATCAGCCGCGCTCAGATCCAACGGGGGAGTCGATGGCGCCTTTGTGGCGGCGGTCGCGGGATCCTCGGTGGGCTGACGCAGATCGCGGCGGTGAGTGGGATCGACGGTCAAGTCACCCGTGAAAGATCCACCCAAGGTCTTGTAGGCGGCGATGAGGGCGCGCAGGCGCTCGTTGATCTGGCGATTCATGCGCTCCCGGCGCTGCTGAATCGTGACCATCGTAAGCAGGCGGATACCGACACCGATCAGGGTAATGACCGCCAGGCTCAGCAGGGTGGTGATGAGCGCATGCAGAGAGCTGAAATCGAGATTGCGCAACCTGACCTCCGCAAGGCAATTAGACCGGATGAATCATCGTGCTTATCGAATGCTGCCCGAATTTGGCTCTGTAACAAAGCAGTGGCGGTGAACTTATGTTCAGACGGTTCATCGCGACAGAGGCGGCATAAGGATGAGAATAAACGTCTTTCGATTCGTCTGATATTGCCATCTCCCTTAAGCGCTCTTGAGAGTCGTACGAATGTTCGCTGAGTTATCTGAGCATGCGAACAGAACACCGTTGGGATGCTCTGAAGAACTTTACCTTGCGCGTCAAAATGTGCCGACCCTGTCACGAGTCTCTCTGCGTGATACCTGACGAGAACGGCGTTTATCGTTAGTAATCTCGTTCGTTTCCGAAGAGAGGGCTTTTCGAGATGCTCGATCTCTGCGACGATGACTTTAGAGACTGCGGCTATCCGATTGGGTCTTGACGTGAGGTATATGCGGAAAGTTCATTTTCAGTTGGTTTTGTTGGTCGCCGTAGGAATTTCGATCTCAGTCGCGTCTCGGGCGCAGGATGGAAATCCGGTCTCGAACAAAAAAGATCATTTTCCGTATGCCTTCGGGAACTTTGTATGGTGGGCGGATGTCGACCTACGGGTTGAGCTGAAAAAGCGCCTTCCAACGTTGGGAGATGAGATAGAGCGTGGATCTCCAACTGAGTCACGAGTAAGGACAGTCCTCGTTCAGCTTCTTAGAGAGAAAGGCGTTCAAGCCGACGTCCAAACCATAGAGCCTTCGATGGACGTTTTTTCTAGTAAGCGTGTTCCTGAAGCGCCTCCCCCGTCTATCGTTTACAGCGTGCTTAGCCCGCCAGAAATTTTGGTTGAAAAATTGAGTTTCGAAGGCGCTCCTTCAGATGGATCTGGGTCCCTGAATGAAGTAGCAGCCAATATGGAAGGTAAGCCATATCGGGGGATGGCACTTTGGTCAGATCGGCAAAAGATCTCGGAGGCATTGCAGCAACTTGGGTATTTAACTTCGATGGTGACGTTGGGCCACGGAGCGCCTAGAAAAGACGGAGGGCGTTACCTCGTTCCGGTAACGGCCAGCATTACGGCAGGGCCTAAATTCCACGTTGCTAGTATCAAAGCGGAAGGCGGGCCCCTTGTCCAAGGCCGTGATCTTTCTCCGTATTTTGCCCTCAAACAAGGCGACGTTGCGACACCTTATGCTTTCGGAAGACTTGCCGGGGCATTGCGTTCCGTCTATTGGCAAGCGGGATATGCGGATGTAGATTTTACGGGTGCTCCTATGCTGGACGCCGCTCATGCACTTGCTTCGTACCACCTACAGGTGACACCTGGTCCTCTTTATCACCTGCGCAGCATCAGATTCGAAAATCTTGATTCAGCTCTAGAAGCAAAAGCCCGTAAAATGCTTGGTCTAAAACCTGGCGACGTTTATGACCTGATGGCGGTAACAGGTCTCAACAGGAAACTCTCAGACCCAAGTTCGCCGCTACGGGCTTACGGGTTTTCGTATACACCCAAGGAAGATAGGCCAAATCAATTAGTAGATTTGGTTCTCAAATTCTATAAGCAGTAGGTCTCGCCATCCAAAATGCAATCCGGCAGTGAAGATCCTAGGGATCTGTACTGCACGAAAAACGGCGTTTGCAGAACTGGCTCAGATTACTAACGTGAAGTCGGCTTGAGGGAGTGAAACGGAATCAGAATTTGGCGCGCCCGGGGCGGCGAGCGGGATTGAAGGGTGGGACTTCCTAATTCGCTGCGAGGGGTTCGAGAGGGATCCAGATTTCGACAGGTCCTACAGGTGTGCCAGCCTCTGAGATGCCGGTATATCGCTCAAACTCCGGAGCGCGCTTCTCTCGGCGCCCGGAGACGGGAAGCCACTGGCCGAGCATCCAGATCCAGGTGTTGCGAAGCAAGGCTGGATCGTTCACATAAACGACGGCATATTCTCCCGCCTCAAGGATCAGACGCTCGCCATCCATCCCACCTTTCGAGCTTTCCTGTGCGATGCCCGCGAGGTAGTGGATCTTGTGGTCGTCCGTACAAGGCGACGCGCCGTAGAACTTTGAATTGCTCTCGAGCACGGGATGGGCCCGTTGAAACTCGCGCCACTGCTGCGGGATGAGCTGAGAGGCTTCATCCTGCGAGCTGTAGATCGCCATCGTGCCGATCAGCAACACCTCTTCGGTAGTGCGGAAGACAGGATTCGGTGTATCAGTCATAGCACCAAAGGTACTACGCGGTTTCGCCTTCCCCCAGCTTGCGATGAAACTGAGCCCATGAATGGGGCACCTGGCGTTCCCGGTCAAGCGACACAAGCCGTCAGCTTCTCGAACGCCAGCCCCGGTTGCTATTTTTGGACGCACTGCGATTGGGTCGATTTCTGCCAAGCGGCCACGAGCTTGTCTTCCCTTCGGAAGTTGCAGAAGAGACGACTTTCGAGGCCAATCGGGGACAGCACGACATTAATCATTGGCGATGGGCTGCCAGAGCTCGACGCGATTTCCTTCCGGATCGGTGAACCACCCAAACTTCCCGAAGTCGTAGGTTTCGCGATTGGGATCGACTGTGACACCTTCGCTTATCAGGCGATCCAGCACACCATCGAGATCATCCACCTGGAGATTGATCATTGATTTCTGTGCCGGAGGAAAGTACGCATCCTCTTGTTTGAAGAGGGCGAAGATGACTTGAGCTGGCTTCGTCATCGGAGCAGGAAACGCGAAAGCTCCCTCGGTATTCACCAGACCGATGTGTTTCTCATACCAGTTGTAGAGAGCTTTCGGATCATTCGCTCGCAAAAAGATGCCGCCAAAGCCTGTGATAGAAGCCATACAGTCTCCTATGAGGAAGGTTTGTCCAGAGCTTATACCAGGATGATCCCAGTGAGAGCGTCCGTCACAAGGTTATCGATTCATCCTGGGAGGTTGAGTGTGTCTCGAGGATTTCTTATGCTTCGCAAGCATTGAGAACAGAGCAGGCCAACGGCGATTTGTTCTATGGTTGAGTAGCGCCTACGGGGAAACTTGTCGCGAACTGAAGTACATTAGGGGGCAAAGGACACATCGCGATGCACGCGGACAAGCGTCAAATTCTTGTGAATAAGG
>Ga0268266_10003146_pt1 | contig 16766 bp, 15 predicted proteins | sample KBSS13metaG_FD_190356 | JGI IMG/M metagenome (GOLD analysis project Ga0268266, IMG submission 190356) | Switchgrass rhizosphere microbial communities from Kellogg Biological Station, Michigan, USA - KBS S1-3 metaG (SPAdes) (version 2) | ecosystem: Host-associated > Plants > Roots > Rhizosphere...
GTGGGCCCTCCTGCGATGCGTGACGATCATCGCGCATGACGCTGCGGTCTGTGCTCCGCAAGTGACACCCGGGGCCTTCGACCTCCGCTGAGTGAAAAGAGAGAAAGCGGGCCGTACCGGACCCGCCGCACAGGAGGAACGACCAATGAGCACTGCCACGGCAGACGGCGTGGGTGGGTTTCCCGACGCGTCTTCGCATCAATCGGCGAGCGTCGGTCCGCTCGAACAGAAGCATATGCGGAACGCGAACTATCGGGCCGTCGCCCAGGGCAGCCAGATCACGCCGACGCACAAGCACATCGCCGTCGCCAACGGACTCGGCTGGGGGTTCGACGGGATGGACGGCGTCATCTTCGCGCTCGTCTCCCCGCTGATCATCAAGGACTTCGCGCTGACCGTGCCGGAGTACCGGTCTGGTCTTCAAATCTCGCTCTTCGTCGGCATCGCGGGCCTCTATTTCTGGCCGTGGCTGGCCGACCGCTACGGGCGGCGCACCCTGCTGGCCGTCAACATCGCCCTGTTCTCGCTGCTGATGCCGGTCGTCGCCCTGTCGCCGACCTTCGCGGTGTTCGTGATCGCCCGCTCGATCGTCGGTTTCGCGCTGAACGGAGAATGGTCGCTCGGCTCCATGCTGGTGGCGGAGACCTGGCCGGCGCGCCTGCGCGGCAGGGTGATCAGCATCAATCGCGCGGCGTGGTGCTTCGGCGCCTCGCTGGCGGGGGCGATCACGGGTATCGCCGCCGCGAACTGGGGATGGCGGACGGCGGTCATGGTGCCCGGCGTGATCGCGCTGCTGGCGATCTACGTGCGCGCCACCTGTCCCGAGTCGCCCTATTGGGTTCGGGCGCAGGACCGCAGGCAGCGCGTGGGCACGGCGTTGCGCCAGGGCCAGCCGGTGAGCGAGGAGGACCGTGCCTGGTTCCTCAAGGCCGACCGGGTCGGGGTCCGCCAGGTGTTCGCGCGCGACATGCTGCCCTCGACGTTCGTCGCGCTCTTCGTCGCGTGCTGCAGCACCTGCATCTTCGGCACGGTCGGCGCCTGGATGCCGCTCTACCTGGCCACCGAGAAGGGGTGGTCGACGGCCGAATACAGCGCCTTCTACGTCTCCTGGGGCATCGTCGGCTTCTTCGGCCTGTGCGTGGCCGGCTGGCTCGCCGACCGGGTCGGCCGGCGCGCCGGCTTCATCGTCACCCTGCTCGAAGGCGCCGCATTCCTCGTCGCCTGGATCTATACCGACAACCACCTGTTGCTGTGGATCTTCGGCCTGGCGTGGAGCTTCGGCTTCCTGGGCTTCTGGGGGCCCGCCACCGTGCTCACCGCGGAGATCTTCCCGACCCGCGTCCGCGGAGTCGCCAACGGCGTGGTGTGGGCGATCGCGTACTTCGTCGGCTTCGTGCTGTGGCCGTTCGCGACGGTCGCGCTGCAGCAGTCGACCGGTTCGTTCAAGCTGGCCTTCCTCTGCATTCCGGTGTTCATGGTGCTGATGGCGATCGGCGTCTGGCTGTGGGTGCCCGAGCACGCCGGCAAGGAGCTGAACGAGATCAGCGTCTGACGTCTCAAAATCCTCCCTGCGCGCAGCGCGGGGAGGAATCCGGCTTCACTCCATCCGGATGCCGGTGTCGGCGATGAGCTTCTTCCAGACCGCCGTCTCTCGGGCGATGTAGGCGGCCGCATCGTCGACCGTGCCGCCGAGCGTCACCATGCCCTGGCGGGAATAGGCCTCTCGCACTTCCGCCGCGGCGAGCGCGCCGTTCATCAGCGTGTTGAGACGGTCGACGACGTCGCGGGGCACCTTCGACGACACCACGAGCGTATACCAGTTGGTGGCGGCGTAGCCGGGGAAGCCCAGTTCGGCGATGGTCGGAACGTCCGGATCGATCGGCGTGCGCTGCGCGGCCGTCAGCGCGAGCGCGCGGATGCGGCCCTCGCGTATCGCACTGGTCGCGGTGGGACCGCTCGCCATGGCCGAAGCGATGTGGCCGCCCATCAGGTCGTTCATCACCGGTCCGCCGCCGCGAAACGGCACGTGGTTCAGCCGCGCCCCGCTGCGCACGCGCAGCAGCTCGCCCGCGAGGTGGCCTGCGCTGCCGATGCCCGCGCTGCCGTAGTCGATGCCGTCCGGCCGCCGTCCGAGCGCGAGATAGTCGGCGAGCGTGTGGGCCGGCACGCCGGGATGCACCGCCAGCACGTTGGAGAAATCGACCGCCATGCAGATCGGCACGATGTCGGTCGGCGGATTGTAGCCCGCGTCCTTCATGGCATAGGGATTGACCGCGAGCATGCCGATCGTGCCCAGCAGAATGGTGTAGCCGTCGGGCGGTGCACGCAGCGCCTCGCGCGCCGCGATCGTGCCGGCGCCGCCGACCTTGTTCTCCACCAGGACCGACAGGCCGGCGCTTTTCGTCAGCTTCTGCGCCAGGACGCGTGCCACGAGATCGAGGCCGCCGCCGGGCGGCGTGGCGACCAGGATCCGCAACTGCTTCGAGGGGAACGATTGCGCGCGAACCGCGCCGGGCAGCAGGGTCGCGGCGGCGGCGGAGCGGATCAGGGATCGTCGATGCATGGCGTCAATATACCGATTCGAGGATCGGCACGATCTCCTGCGCGCCGTTGATCTTCCGCGGGTTGGAGAACGTCCAGTCGTCGAGCATGCAGTTCGTGGCGATGCGCTGAAGATCGTCGCTCTTGACGCCGACATCGCGCAGCCGGCGCGGCAGGCCGAGACCGGTGATGAACCGGTCGAGCACCTCGGACGCCGGTTGCCCGGCCGCGCCCAAGGCGGTGCTGATCTCCGCCTGCCGGTCGGCGTTGACCGACGCATTGAACGCCAGCACGGCCGGGAGCATCACACAGGAGGTGTAGCCGTGAGGCACTCCGGCGCTGCCGCCGAGCACGTGGCCGATGGCGTGGCTGGCGCCCATGCGCGTGCCGGAGACGATGCCGCTCATCGAGATCCAGGCGCCGAGCTGGCAGTCGAGCCGCGCCGCCATGTCGGTCGGATCGCGCTTCACCGCCGGCAGCCCGCGGCCGAGCAGGCGCAGCGCCTGCAGCGAGGTGCTGTCGAAGTAGGCGTTGCCGTCGATCGAGCAGTAGGTCTCGACCGAGTGATCGACCGCGCGGATGCCGGTCGAAAGCCACAGCCATTCCGGCGTGTGCACGGTGATCGCCGGATCGAAGATCACCGCGAGCGGGATGATGCCGGGATGGATGTAGGCCTGCTTCAATCTCAGCCGCGGCTCGGTGACGCCGGCGCGGGCGTGGAACTCGCCGCCGCTCAGGGTGGTCGGCACGCAGATCTGGCGTACCCGCGGCGCGCGGTACTCCGGGAAGCTCCGCTTGCCCGTGACGGTGTCGACGACGGTGCGGAACGGCTCGAGCCCGTCCGGCTCGCGGATGCCGTGCTCGAGGCAGATGGTGACTGCCTTGCCGCCGTCGGTCGTCGACCCGCCGCCGACGCTGACCAGCAGGTCGCAGCCGGCCTCGCGCGCCTTGTTGGCGCAGGCCACCACCGCGTCGCGCGGGGTGTGCGCCGGCATGTCGTCGTGCACGCCGGCGTAGCGGGATCCCAGCGCGTCGGCGATCTTGCGGACGACATCGGTCTTGCGATTGAGCGTCCCGCTGGTGAGCAGGAACACCCGTTTGGCGCCGAGCCGGTCGGCCATCTGGACTACGGCATCGGCGGCCGGCCGGCCGAACACCACGCGATCCATTCCCGTGAAGACGATCTCGCCGCTGCGCACCAAGGCTATCCTCCCCTCTTTGTTTCATTGGACCGCGCGCATCCTGCACGCTCATACGCGCATATGAATGCGCTTAATCATGAGCGCGCAGGATGCGCGCGGTCCAATGATAATGATCGGCATTCAGCCCAGTGCTCCCGCCTTCTTGAGCGCTTCGATCTCGTCCGCGCTGTAGGCCAGCTCGCGCAGCACGTCCTCGTTGTTCTCGCCCACCGCTGAGGGGCGGCCGGAAATGCGTGGTTTGGCGAAGCCGAGACGGATCGGGTTGTTGACGGTGCGCGGCACGTCGGGATTGGCCGTGTCGGAGAAGATGCCGGCGTGTTGCGCCTGCTCGTCGTCGACCACGTCGACCGCCCGGCCGATCACGCCGAAGGGAATGCCGGTGGTCGAGAGCAGGGCCTCCCACTCGGCGTAGGTCCTGGACTCGAACAGCGGCGAGAGGATGCCGTACAGCTCCTGCGCGCGCCGGCGGCGTTCCTCGCGGTCGCTGAAGCGCGGATCTTTCTCGAGCTCGGGCCGGCCGATCACCTGACAGAAGGTCGGCCACAGCCGGTCGTCGCGCACCATGAGGAACTGCAGCCAGCGATCGTCGCTGGTGCGGTAGAGGTTGGTCAGCGCGTTCTTCGGCTTGTGCGGCGGTTCGCGCGTCACGAGCTTGCCGCCGATCGCGGCGCCCGCCAGCGTCGTGCCGTTGGCCCAGGCGCCGTTGGCATAGAGTGACGTGCCGACCCAGCAGCCCTTGCCGGTCTGGTCGCGATGACGCAGCCCGAGGAGGATCGCCGCCACCAGGGTCATCGCCGTGGCGCGGTCGCCTTGCGCGGGCAGCGACAGGCCGGGCGGACCGCCTTCGTAGCGCGCCGAGTCGAGGATGCCGGAACGGCCGAAATAGGCCGTCACGTCGAAGCCCGGGCGGTCGCGGTCGGGACCTGTCTCGCCATAGCCGGTGAGCGAGGCATAGACCAGGCGCGGATTCAGCGGCTCGACATCCTCCCAGCGCAGCCGCAGCCGCTCGCGCGCCGGCGGCGGGAAGTTGACGATCATGATGTCGGCGCGCTTGACCAGCCGCTCGAGCACCGGGCGCGCCTCCGGAGTCTTGAGGTCGAGAGCGAGAGAGCGCTTCAGGCGGCCGTCGAGCTGCAGCGGGAAATTGTTCTCGCTGCGGGGATAGGTGGCCGCGCGCTTGTAGTTGTGGCGGTGCGGGTCGCCCTCGCCTGGCGCTTCGATCTTGATCACGTCGGCGCCGTAGTCGGCCAGCGCGACCGCGGCGGCGGGGGCGGCGATGAAGGTGCTGATGTCGAGGACCAGCAGCCCGGCGAGCGGCAACGCGGGCTCGCTCATCGGATCGCTCCCGCGGTCTTCAGCGCGGCGACCTCGGACGCGCTCATGCCGGCTTCGAGCAGGACCTCTTCGCTGTGCTGCCCGAGCGCCGGCGCAGGGTAGGCAACCCGCTGCTCGGCAAAGCCGAGGCGGATCGGATTGGCCAGGGTGCGTGGCATGTCGGGGATCGCGGTCTCGACCACCGCGCCGCAGGCGACGGCCTGCTCGTCGTCTGGCACATCCTGCGGCCGGCTGATGACTCCGAAGGTGATGGCGTTGGCGGCCAGCGCCTCGCGCCAGTATTCGTACGGCCGGGTCGCAAAGATGTCGCTCATGATCTGCGCCAGGGCGGCGGAGTTGAGGCGGCGCTCGGCCTCTCCGCTGAAGCGTGGATCGTCCGGCAGGGTCGCGAGGCCCAGCGCCTGGCACAAGGGCCGCCACATCTTGTCGGCGCGCACGATGGTGAGCTGCAGCCAGCGGTCGTCCGAGGTGCGGTAGATGTTGCCCAGCGCCGAGCGCGGCCGGTCGGGCGGCGGGCGGTGCGGCAGGAAGGCGCCGACCAGCGCGGCCTGGGCGATCACGCCGCACGACCACAGGCCGTTGCCGAGCAGCGACGTGCCAACCCACGAGCCCTCGCCGGTCTTCATGCGATGGATCAGCGCCATCAGGATCGAGGAGACCAGCGCCATTGCGGTGGCGCGGTCGCCCTGCGCCGGACCCGGCACGCCGGGCGGGCCGCCCTCGTAGCGCTGCGCGTCGAGCAGGCCGGAGCGGGCGAAATAGGCGGTGGCGTCGAAACCCGGCCGGTCGCGGTCGGGGCCGGTCTCGCCGTAGCCGGTGAGCGAGGCGTAGATCAGCTTCGAGTTGACCTTCTTCACGTCGTCGTAGGCGAGCCTGAGCTTGTCGCGCACCGGCGGCGGGAAGTTGCAGATCAGGATGTCGGATTTCTCGATCAGCCGGTCGAGCGCGTCGCGCGCCTCGGGCTTCTTGAGGTCGAGCACGATCGAGCGCTTGTTGCGCGAGTCCATCTGCCAGGGATAGTTGACCTCGGCCTTCGGATAGTTCGACGAGTCGTGCATGATCGCACGGTTGGGATCGCCGTCGGGCCCTTCGACCTTGATCACCTCGGCGCCCCAGTCGCCGAGCACGGTAGCGGCCGCCGGTGCGGCGATGAACGAGCTGATATCCAGTACGCGCAGTCCCGCCAGTGGCAGGGCAGAGTCGGTCATTGCTGATCCTCGAATTGCGTTCCCGCGATTAAGGGCGCGGGCCTCTGGTCTCCGTCAAGACCGGCCAGTAGCGTGCGTTCCGGCACGCGACGTGCTGAGTGGTCGCCCTCTCCACATAATCCCCTCCCCCGCTCGCGGGGGAGGTGTCAGCGTCTTACGCTGACGGAGGGGGCGCGGCGCGAGATGGTGCGTAACGCCCCCTCCGTCGCGGATTACCGCGCCATCTCCCCCGAAGGCGGGAGAGGGGGTGAAGAAGGGGAGAGGTCATGCCGGCCGAGAAGAAGCGCAAACCGAATTTCCTGATCGTCCTGATCGACGATCTCCGGTTCGACGAGCTAGGCATCTGCGGCCACCCTTACATGAAGACGCCGAACATCGACCGGATCGGCTACGAAGGCGCTGTATTCAACGCCGCCTTCCACACGACGCCGCTGTGCTCGCCCAACCGCGCCTCGATTCTGACCGGCCAGTACGCCAGCCGGCACGGCATCATCGACAATGTGGCGCGCGATGCGCACAGCCATCGCCTGCCGAACTATCACGTGATCCTGCAGCGGCTGGGCTACGAGACTGCGCATGTCGGCAAATGGCACATGGGCAACTCGGGCGGCCCGCGGCCGGGCTACGACCGTTGGGTCAGCTTTCCGGGCCACGGCTCGATCCTCGATCCGGTGCTGAACATCGACGGCAAGGAACGTCAGCACAAAGGCTACATCACCGATCTGCTGAACAAGCATGCGGTCGATTTCCTGCGCAAGGACCGCGACAAGCCGTTCGCCCTGTTCTTCGCCCACAAGGCGGTACATCCCGACGCCTACCAGGCGGCCGACGGCACGATCGATTTTAGGAACGGCGGCTACCTGCCCGCCGCGCGCCACGCCGACCTCTACAAGGGCGAGCACTTCCCGCGCCGGCCCAATGCCGTGGCGCCATCGGAAGTCGTGAAGCAGAAGCCGGCCTGGACGGAGGCGCACGAGATGCGCACCAACGCGGCCTCGCGCAAGCTGCTCGACGGCATGCAGGCCGGCACGGAGGAGGAGATCCGACTGCGCGCCGCCATGATGGCGTCGGTCGACGAGGGCATGGCCGACGTGTTCAAGGCGCTCGAGGAGACCGGCGAGCTCGACAACACCTTCATCCTGTTCCTCGGCGACAACGGCTACTTCTTCGGCGAGCACGGGCTCGGGCCCGAGCGCCGCTTCGCCTACGAGGAGGGCATCCGCTCGCCGTTCCTGATCCGCTACCCGGCGTGGTTCGAGCCGGGAACGGTGAACGACGATCTGGTGCTCGCGCTCGACATCGCACCGACCGTGCTCGACCTCGCGGGCGCCAGGGCAGACGACTTCGAGCCTATCCAGGGCCTGTCGCTGCGCCCGCTGTCGAAGAACGGCCGCAAGCGCGGGTGGCGCACGGCGTTCCTGTGCGAATACTTCAGCGAGAACGCCATGCCGTGGCTGATCGGCATGAGCTACAAGGCGATCCGCACGAAGCGGCACAAGTACATCCACTGGACGCAGAAATCGCTCGACGGCGTCGAGTGCGACGAGCTCTACGATCTGAAGAGCGATCCCTATGAAATGAAGAACCTGCTCGGCCAGCGCGGCGCCGAGCCGCTGATCAAGCGCCTGCGCCGGCAGCTCGCGCAGCTCGTCGCCAGTTCGGTGGGACTATGAAATGAAGGACGCTCCGCTCTTGGGCAGGGCTATCGCATATTGACCTTTACGTCGTCTCGACGACGGAAAGGTCATGTGCGACAGCCCTGCCTGAAGGCAGGAAGGAAAGGGGAATGAAGAGATAGGGCAGAACGGCTTTGCAAAAGCCGCTCTCAGCGCCTATCTCCTCCCCTTCCTAGCGAAAGCACTGAAACCATGGGCTACAGAGTCGCCGTCGTCGGCGCGACCGGAAATGTCGGGCGCGAAATGTTGCAGATCCTGGCCGAGCGGAATTTCCCGGCCGATGACGTCGTGGCCTTGGCCTCGTCGCGTTCGGCCGGGGCGCAGACCTCGTTCGGCGAGGATCGGGTGCTCAAGGTCCAGGACCTCGCGAAGTTCGACTTCAAGGGCATCGACATCGTGCTGTCCTCGCCCGGCGCCAAGGTCTCGGCCGAGCACAGCCCGCGCGCGGCCAAGGCCGGCGCGATCGTGATCGACAACACCTCCTACTGGCGCATGGACCCGGACGTGCCGCTGGTGGTGCCCGAGGTGAATGCCGATGCGATCAAGGGCTACAAGGGCCGCGGCATCATCGCCAATCCGAACTGCTCGACGATCCAGATGGTGGTGGCGCTGAAGCCGATCCACGACGCGGCCAAGATCAAGCGCGTCGTCGTGTCGACCTACCAGTCGACCTCCGGCGCGGGCAAGGAGGCGATGGACGAGCTGCTGAACCAGACCAAGAGCTTCTTCGTCAACCAGGACCTCGAGCCGAAGAAGTTCACCAAGAACATCGCCTTCAACGTCATTCCCCACATCGACGTGTTCATGGACGACGGCTCGACCAAGGAAGAATGGAAGATGGTCGCCGAGACCAAGAAGATCCTCGATCCGAAGATCAAGGTTCATGCCACCTGCGTGCGCGTGCCGACCTTCATCGGTCACGCCGAGGCGGTGAACCTCGAGCTTGAGGAGCCGCTCGACGAGCACGAGGCGCGCGCGCTGCTCGCCGCGGCGCCCGGCATCCTGGTGGTCGACCGCCGCGAAGCGGGCGGCTACGTCACGCCCAAGGAGATCACCGGCCAGGACGGCGTGTTCATCAGCCGCGTGCGCACCGATCCGACGGTCGAGAACGGCCTGGCGATGTGGATCGTGAGCGACAACCTGCGCAAGGGCGCCGCGCTCAACGCCGTGCAGATCGCCGAGGAACTGATCAAGGGCTACATCTGAGCGCTGGGACCGCGCCACTCCGTGGCGCTCATCATCATGATCATGAGCGCCACGGAGTGGCGCGGTCCCAGCGAAGAGACCCGCTTTGTAGATATCCCAGCCGCGCTCCGGGCGGTTACGAGGCCGAAACTCGACCGCGCTCGCGGGGTTGGCTACGCTGGCGTGATGATCGACGCCAAATCCCTCGACCTGATCCTGCGCAACGGCCGCACCCACAACGTCTTCCTGGACAAGCCGGTGAGCGAGGAACAGCTCCGGCAGATCCATGAGATCATGAAGTGGGGCCCGACCTCGCAGAACTCGCAGCCCGCCCGGGTCGTCTTCGTGCGCACGAAGGAGGGCAAGGAGAAGCTGAAGCCGGCGCTCAGCCCCGGCAACCTGGACAAGACCATGGCCGCGCCGGTGACGGCGATCGTGGCTTACGATTCGCGCTTCTACGAACACTTGCCGCGCACCTTTCCGCACAATCCGGCGGCGAAGGACAACTATATCGGCGAAGGCAAGGAGGAGCTGGCGCTCCGGGCCGCCTTCCGCAACGGCACCCTGCAGGGCGCCTATCTGCTGATCGCCGCGCGCGCCATCGGCCTCGATGTCGGCGCCATGAGCGGCTTCAACAATGCCGTCGTCGACCAGGCGTTCTTTCCCGACGGCCGCTTCAAGTCGAACTTCCTGTGCAACATCGGCTACGGCGACCACGGCAAGCTGTTCAACCAGAACCCGCGGTTCGATTTCGAGGACGTCTGCTCGTTCGCGTGATCATTGGAGCGCGCCACTAAAGGCGAATGTGAATTCGCCTTTAGTGGCGCGCTCCAATGAGTCTCAGAGATCCACCATCTTCGCCATCCGGTGCCAGGGCAGCGGCAGCAGCGAGATCAGGGCGACGATCCCGAAGGCCAGGATCACCGCGCCGGCGATGCGGTTCAGCCACAGGATGCCCTTGCCGGTGAAATGCTGGCGCAGCGCGACCGAGGCGGTGCACAGGATCGCCCACCAGCCGAGTGCGCCGCAGAAGACCCCGGCGACGAGAGTGGCGGCATCGGGGAAGCTGGCGCCGACGCCCGCCAGGTCGCGGCCGGCGAAGGCCGCGCCGAAGGCCATCACCGTCAGCGGGTTGAACACGGTGATGAAGAAGCTCGAGCTGGCGAAATGGAAGTGCGTCGCGATCTGGTGCTCGCGGTCGTCAGATACAGGGTCGCCGACCGTGCGCATGCGATGGCGCATCGTCGTCCAGCCCATGACGATGAGCACGATCCCGCCGACGCCGCGCAACCAGGCTTCGTTGCGGGCAACGAAGCTCTCGACAAAGCTGAGGCCGAAGGCGGCGACGGCGCCGAACACGGCGTCGCCCAGCGCGGCACCCACCCCGGTCATGTAGCCTGCGACGGCGCCAGCGGCGATCGACCGGCGGATGCACAGCGCGGCCGCCGGTCCGACGGGCAAGGCGATCAGGAAACCGATGACCGTGCCCTCGACGAACAGCATGATCGGATTGTAGGCGAAGCCGGGAACGTGCATCGCGGCGCTATAGTCTCTCGGGCACGAAGCGTCGCGGCGGCGAAACGAGGCGGTCCTGCGCAGCGACGAGCTGCAGTTCGCGCTCGCCCATCGCCTGCGTCGCCTCCAGAACGGCATAGATCGAGGATGCGGCCTTGCCCAGCGCGGACGCGATGTCGCCGCTTTCCAGCCAATGTGCCGTGAACAGGGCCGCCACCGTGTCTCCCGTGCCGTTGGGCATGATCTCGAAGCCGATCAACGGCGTGACGATGCGCCAGGCTGCATCGGCAGTGACCGCCAGCATCTCGATCTGCTCGGCGTCCCCATCGGCGCGGCGCAGGCTGGTGACGAGCGCGAGCCGCGGACCTTTCAGCAGGCTGCGTGTCGCTTCGAGGGCGTCGTCGAGCGTTGCGACCGGGCGGCCGGTCAGGTGCTCCAGCTCGAAATGGTTGGGCGTGATCAGGTCGGCCGCGGGCAGGGCGCGATCCTTGAAGAAGCTGTCGATGCCGGCCTTCACATAGATGCCGGTGTCGATGTCGCCCAACACCGGATCGCAGCACCAGATCGCCCGGGGATTGGCCGCCCGCACCTTGCGCACGGTCTCCAGCACGACATCGCCCAGCGCGGCATCGCCGACATAGCCGGTGAGCACGGCGTCGCACCTCGCCAGCAGGCCGAGTGCCTCGATGCCCTGCACGATGTCTGCGACCTGATCGGCGGGCGCGGTCCGGCCACGCCAGGCGCCATAGCCGGTATGGTTCGAAAACTCGACCGTGTTGACCGCCCAGACCTCGTGGCCCAATCGTTGCAGGGGAAAGGTTGCTGCCCGATTGCCGACGTAGCCGTAGGCGACATGGCTCTGAAGCGAAAGGAAGCGCATGGCCGCGGTCACCTTGCCACAAGGACGGGCCTCATTATAGTCCGCCGCGTTTTCGGGGAGTTTCGCCATGCCTGATGTCCGTCCGCGCCGCAGCGTCCTCTACATGCCGGGCGCCAACACGCGCGCGCTGGAAAAGGCCCGGACCCTTCCGGCCGACGCCTTGATCTTCGATCTCGAGGATGCCGTCGCGCCCGACGCCAAGGAGGCCGCGCGCGCCAATGTGGTCGCGGCGGCGAAGAGCAGGGCCTATGGCAAGCGCGAGATCGCCATCCGCTGCAACGGGCTCGGCACGGTCTGGGGCAAGGCTGACGTGGCGGCGATCGCCGGCTCCGGCGCCGATGCGGTCCTGGTGCCCAAGGTCGAGAGCGCGGCCGATGTCGCCGCCATCGTCGCGCTGCTCGAGGCCGCCAGCGCACCGGCCTCGATGGCGGTATGGGCGATGATGGAGACGCCAAGGGGCATGCTGCGCGCCGACGAGGTCGCCGGTTCTCATAAGCGCCTGACCCTGTTCGTCATGGGGACCAACGACCTCGTCAAGGACATGCGCGCACGCCACACGCCGATGCGCCTGCCGATGATCACCGCGCTGGGGCTCGGCATGCTGGCCGCCCGTGCCCACGGCCTCACCATCCTCGACGGCGTCTACAACGACATCCAGGACACCGACGGCTTCAGGGACGTGTGCCGGCAGGGGCTCGAGATGGGCTTCGACGGCAAGACCCTGATCCATCCCAGCCAGGTCGAGCCGTGCAACGAGATCTTCGCGCCATCCGAGGGCGAGCTCGCGATGGCCGGCAAGATCGTCACCGCCTTCAAGACGGCACAGGCCGAGGGCAAGGGCGTCGTCACGGTCGATGGCCGCATGATCGAGAACCTTCATGTCGAGCAGGCCGAACGCGCGCTCGCCCTGGCCGCCGCGATCAAGGAGCTGCAGGCAGCATGACCAAGTCCAAGACCGAGACGGGCAACTTCTTCGAAGACTTCACGGTCGGACAGGAGATCCGCCACGCCACGCCGCGCACGCTGACCGAGGCCGATGCCGCGCTGAACGTCGGCCTCTACGGCTCGCGCTTCGCGATCAACTCCTCGGATGTCTTCGCGCGCGCCCTCGGGTTGCCACGCGCGCCGCTCGACGACCTGCTGGTCTTCCACGTCGTGATCGGCAAGACGGTGCCCGACATCTCGGTCAATGCGGTCGCCAACCTCGGCTATGCCGAGTTCCGCTGGGGCGTTCCGGTGTTCCCCGGCGACACGCTGTCGGTGACGTCGACCGTGCTCGGCCTGCGCGAGAACTCCAACAAGGCGAGCGGCGTGGTGTGGGTGCGCTCGGTCGGCACCAACCAGCGCGCCGAGATGGTGCTCGACTACGTTCGCTGGGTGATGGTGCACAAGCGCGACCCGGCGACCGAAGTGGGCGAGCCGGTCGTGCCGAAAACGGCGCCGTCCGTGGCGCCGTCCGACCTGATCGTGCCCGAGTTCGCGATGAGGGGTTACGACGACGAGGCGGCCGGCTCGCCGTATCGCTGGGACGACTACGAACCGGGCGAACGCATCGACCATGTGAGCGGCATCACGCTCGAGGACTCCGACCACATGTTCTCGACGCGCCTTTACCAGAACACCGCGCGCGTGCATTTCGACGCCCATGCCGGCAAGAGCACGCGCTTCGGCCGGCGCCTTGCGTATGGCGGGCATGTGATTTCGCTGGCGCGCGCGCTGTCGTTCAACGGTCTCGCCAACGGGTTCCGCGTCGCGGCCATCAACGGCGGCAGCCATGTCGCGCCGACCTTCGGCGGCGACACGATCTACGCCTGGTCGGAAGTGCTCGAAAAGACGCCGCTGCCCGGACGGTCCGACCTCGGCGCTTTGCGAGTGAGAACCATTGCCACCAAGGATTGCCCTTGCACCGACTTTCCGGGCAAGGGATCGGACGGCAAATACCATCCTGCGGTCGTGCTCGACCTCGATTACTGGCTGCTGATGCCCCGTCGTTGACTTGAGGGGACATGGGGTTAAAAAGCTCATCAAACAGAGGACTTAACGCGATGAGCGTCGCCAATCGGCCGACCCACCGGCCGCTTTCTCCCCATCTCCAGGTTTACCGGCTGCCGATGCTGGCGATCCTCTCGATCCTGCATCGTGCGACCGGTATTGCGCTGTCGGTCGGCGCTCTTTACCTCGCAATCTGGGTGATCTGCGCCTCGGCCAGCCCGCAGACCTACGCGGCCTTCCAGGGCTTCAACGGCTCGATCGTCGGCCGCTTCGTGCTGGGCGGCTGGCTATTCAGCATGTTCTTCCACCTGTGCAACGGCATTCGCCACCTGTTCTGGGATGCGGGCTACGGCTTCGAGCTCAAGGATGCCGATCGCAGCGGCTGGATCGTCGTGATCGTCTCGGGCATTGCAACGGTCCTGTCCTGGATCGTCGGCCTGGCGCTGAGCTGAGGGAGAGATCGATGGACGATCGCAGAACGCCTCTCGCGCGCGCCCGCGGGCTCGGTTCGGCCAAGGAAGGTGTGCATCACTGGTGGATCCAGCGCCTTACCGCCATCGCGCTGATCCCGCTGGTCGTGTGGTTCGCCATCTCGCTCATCATGCTGAGCGGTGCGGATTATGCCGTCGTGCGCGCCTGGATCGGCTCGCCGCTGGTCATGGTGATGCTGATCCTGACCATCGGCATCGGCCTGCATCATGCCCAGCTCGGCATGCAGGTGGTGTGGGAGGACTACACCGACGGCGCCCTGCGCGTCGTGATGATCGTTTTCACCAAGTTCCTCGCAGCGCTCTTTGGTCTCGGCGCCATCGTGGCGATCCTGCGCATCGGTCTCGGAGGCTGACATGGCCGACAGTAACGGCAAGAGTAACGGGGCGGCGCCCGGCACGGTGAACATCGGCGGCCGCGCCTACACCATCATCGAGCACGAGTACGACGTCGTCGTGGTCGGCGCCGGCGGCGCGGGCCTGCGTGCGACCTTCGGCATGGCCAACAAGGGCTTCAAGACCGCCTGCATCACCAAGGTGTTCCCAACCCGCAGCCATACCGTGGCGGCGCAGGGCGGCATCTCGGCGGCGCTCGGCAACATGGGGCCGGACGACTGGCGCTGGCACATGTACGACACGGTCAAGGGCTCCGACTGGCTGGGCGATCAGGATTCGATCGAATACATGTGCCGCGACGGCATCCCGGCGATCATCGAGCTCGAGCATTTCGGCGTGCCGTTCTCGCGCACGCCCGAGGGCAAGATCTACCAGCGCCCGTTCGGCGGCATGACGACCGATTACGGCAAGGGCATCGCCCAGCGCACCTGCGCCGCGGCCGACCGTACCGGCCATGCGATCCTCCACACGCTCTATCAGCAGTCGCTGCGGAACCACGCCGAGTTCTTCATCGAGTATTTCGCGCTCGACCTGATCATGGACGAGGGCGTGTGCCGCGGCGTGATGGCCTGGAATCTCGACGACGGCACGATCCACCGCTTCCGCGCCCACAAGGTGGTGCTGGCGACCGGCGGCTTCGGCCGCGTCTACCAGACCGCGACCTCGGCCCACACCTGCACGGGCGACGGTGGCGCCATGGTCTTGCGCGCCGGCCTGCCGCTGCAGGACCTCGAGTTCGTGCAGTTCCATCCGACCGGCGTCTATGGCGCGGGCTGCCTGATCACCGAGGGCGTGCGCGGCGAGGGCGGCTACGTCACCAACGGCAACGGCGAGCGCTTCATGGAGCGCTATGCGCCGTCGGCCAAGGACCTCGCCTCGCGCGACGTCGTCAGCCGCTCGATGACCATCGAGATCCGCGAAGGCCGCGGCTGCGGTCCGAACAAGGATTACATCGAGCTGCACGTCGAGCATCTCGACCCGAAGGTGATCCACGAGCGGCTGCCCGGCATCGCCGAGACCGCGCGCATCTTCGCCGGCGTCGACGTCACGCGGCAGCCGATCCCGATCCTGCCGACCTGCCACTACAACATGGGCGGCATCCCGGCGAACTATCACTGCGAGGCGATGACCATCAAGGACGGCGACCCGTTCACGGCAGTGCCGGGCCTGATGGCACTGGGCGAGGCGGCCTCGATCGGCGTGCACGGCGCCAACCGGCTGGGCTCGAACTCGCTGCTCGAGCTGGTCGTGTTCGGCCGGTCGGCGGCCAACCGGGTCGCCGAGCTGATGAAGCCGGGCGAGTCGCACAAGGACCTGAAGAATGCCGGCGAGGCGGCGATCGCCCGCCTCGACAAGGCGCGCCATGCCAACGGCGGCACGCCGACCGCGCAGCTCCGCGCCATGATGCAGAAGACCATGCAGAACGACTGCGCGGTGTTCCGCACCACCAAGACCTTGGCCGAGGGCTGCGCCAACATGGACAAGGTGTTCGCCGGCAAGGGCGACATCAAGGTCAAGGACCGCTCGATGATCTGGAACTCCGACCTGATGGAGACGCTGGAATTCGAGAACCTGATCGTTCAGGCGATGGGCACGATTTACTCGGCCGCGAACCGCCACGAGAGCCGGGGCGCGCATGCGCACGAGGATTTCCCCGAGCGCGACGACAAGAACTGGCTGAAGCACACGGCCGTCTGGGTCGATCCCGAGACGGGCAAGACCCGCATCGACTATCGGCCGGTCAACCTCCAGCCGATGAGCAACGACGTACAGTCGTTCCCGCCCAAGGCCCGCGTGTACTGAGGAATAACGATGGCTGAGTTTGCACTGCCCGCCAATTCCAAGATCGGCGTGGGCGAAACCTACAAGGCGGCCGCCGGGACGAAGAACATCAAGACGTTCAAGGTCTATCGCTGGACGCCGGACGACGGGAAGAATCCGAGCGTCGACACCTACGAAGTCGACATGGACACCTGCGGGCCGATGATCCTGGACGCGCTGATCAAGATCAAGAACGAGATCGACAGCTCGCTCACCTTCCGCCGTTCGTGCCGCGAGGGCGTCTGCGGCTCGTGCGCGATGAACATCGACGGCACCAATACGCTGGCCTGCACCAAGTACATCGCCGACGTGAAGGGCGACATCAAGATCTACCCGCTGCCGCACATGCCGGTGGTCCGCGACCTCGTGCCCGATCTCACGGTGCCCTACGCGCAGCTCGCCTCGATCGAGCCGTGGCTGAAGTCGACCAGCCAACCGCCGACACGCGAGCGCATCCAGTCGCCCGAGGAGCGCGCCAAACTCGACGGCCTGTGGGAGTGCATCCTGTGCTTCTGCTGCTCGACCTC
>Ga0268266_10003149_pt1 | contig 16750 bp, 12 predicted proteins | sample KBSS13metaG_FD_190356 | JGI IMG/M metagenome (GOLD analysis project Ga0268266, IMG submission 190356) | Switchgrass rhizosphere microbial communities from Kellogg Biological Station, Michigan, USA - KBS S1-3 metaG (SPAdes) (version 2) | ecosystem: Host-associated > Plants > Roots > Rhizosphere...
GGTCGGCGAGCGCGAGCGTCGCGTTCTCGACGTCGCCGCGGTGGCCGCCCGGCGAGCGGTCGTCCTCGGTCCCGGCCCGCCCGGTGACCCCGGCGAGCGCCATCATCAGCGTGCCGCTGGTGTTGACAAAGGCCTTGTCGGTGCCGGCGAGGGCGTCGCCGAAGGCCGCGGTCGCGGCCATGTCGGCGGCGATCGCGTCCTCCATCTCACCGGTCGCCATCAGGTCGTGTTTGAAGGCGAGGTGGATGACGCCGTCGGCCTCGCTCGCGGCCGCCTGCAGGCCGTCGAGGTCATCGAGATCGCCGCGCCGGGCGGTCGCGCCGGCCGCCTCGATCCGCGCCGCCGAGTCGTCGGAGCGGGCGAGGCCGACGACCTCGTGGCCGGCGCCGAGCAGCTCTTCGGTGACGGGCAGGCCGATATGACCGGACGCGCCGGTGACGAACACACGCATGGGGAACCTCCCATTGGTTGGGTCGGGTCGGACATCGGGGCCAGATGCCGCGATGTCACCGTGTGCCATCACTATAGCATTGTGATGTCACATCGTGTCATCGCCTAGGATCGTCCGATGGGCAGATGGGCACCAGGCGCGCAGGGCCGGCTCGAGGAGGCGGCGATGGAGCTCTTCGAAGAGCGCGGCTTCGAGAACACCACGGTCGCCGACATCGCCGAGCGGGCGGGCCTCACCAAACGGACCTTCTTCCGCTACTTCCCCGACAAGCGCGAGGTGCTCTTCTCCGGCACCGAGCCGCTGAAGGGCAAATTCGTCGAGGCGATCGTTGCCGCGTCGGCCGACACCGCGCCCCTCGACGCGATCGCCCTCGGCCTCGACGCGATGGCCGACCTCTTCACCACGATCGGCGATCGCCCCCGCAAGCGGCAGGCGATCATCGGTGCGAACCCGGAGCTGCAGGAGCGCGAGCTGGTCAAGATGATCGCCTTCGCCGCCGCCGGCGCCGAGGCCCTGCGCGACCGCGGCGTCGCCGAACCGGCCGCGAGCCTCGCCGCCGAGGCAGGCATCGCCGTCCTGCGCATCGCCTTCGAGCAGTGGGTCACTGGCCCGAAAGGACAGGACATGAAGAAGCTCCTCCACGACTCCCTCGCCGAGCTGAAGGCGGTCGCCGCATGAGGGTCGGCACGCCCTTCGGCGAGTACCCCTTCGAGTACCGCCGCGTGGAGCGCCGCCCCGACGGCGTCGCGATCGTCGGCACGGTCGCGGGCATCGAGTCGACCGTGGTCCTCGGCAAGGATGACGCGCTCCAGGCCGCGAAAGCCCTCGCCGTTCCGGTCGGCGCGCTCGCGCTCCTGCTGGTCGCCCGCGCCGCGCGCCGCTGAGGCAAGGGCGGGCCGTCGCGGCAACCCCTAGCCAAGGCTCGTGACAAGAGCTACAATCGCCCCATGCACAACCCGCTTCGTAGTGAGGCGGATGTCTTCCGCCTCGTAGTCGTGATCGTGGGCGCGGCGGCCCTGGTGGTCGCGGTCGCGCTCATTACCGAGCCGGTCTGGGGGGTTCTGCTCGCGGTCTTGCTGCTCGCGGTCGGGGTCGGTGCCGTCTGGCGCGTCACCCGGGGAAGCGAGCCGCGGGAAATCGCGGCGCCGCAGTCGGGCGACGACACGCGACGGATCCTCGTCGTCGCGAACCAGACCGCCGGCGGGCGCGAGCTGCTGGAGGAGATCCGCAACCGCTGCCAGGGCATCGATTGCGAGGTGCTGCTGATCTCGCCCGCCATGGTGGGATCGCGCTCGCAGCGCTGGGCGTCCGACATCGACAAGGGCCTCGACCAGGCGCGCGAGCGGATGGACCGATCGGTGACCGCGTTGCGGGGAGTGGGGGTGGACGTGCGGGCGGAGGTCGGCGACCCCGACCCGAACATGGCGATCGAGGACGCGCTGCGGATGTTCCCCGCCGACGAGATCGTGATCTCGACCCTGCCGCCCGGCGAGTCGAAATGGCTCGAGCACGACGTGGTCGAGCGCACCCGTCGCGAGGTCGACCTGCCGATGACCCACGTGGTCGTCGACCTCGAGGCCGATCGCGCCTCCGTCGCCCCGCGCTCGAGCGCCGCCTAGCTCAGCCCGTCAGCGCAGCCAACCCGGCAGGTCACCGAGCTTCGTCCCGGACGGGACGACGATCCGCCGCAGGTCGTCTTCGAGCGCCGCCAGCCGCTCCGCGCCCAGCTCGGCCGACCACTCGGCGCGCAGGCGGTCGAAGATCTCGGCGCTCAGCGCCAGCATCTCGATCCCGCGGGGGGTCGGCTTGAGGATGACGGCGCGCGCGTCGGCGGGGTCGGGCTCGCGGGCGATGTAGCCGACCCGCTCGAGCCCCGCCGCGGTCTTCGCCGCGCCCTGCTTGCTGACCCCGAGGCGTCGCCCGAGCTCCGAGGTCGTCACTCCGCCCGGCCCGATCGCCTGCAGGGCGAAGCCATGGATCGGCCGGGCGTCGGGATGACCGCGCTCGGCGAGCTCGCGATGCAGATCGTCGATCAGCGCGCGGAAGCCGCCGACAAGGAGCAGGGGCAGTTCGAAGCCGGGGCGGTCCACGCCTTCAGTGTACGATTAGACAACCAAGTTGTCTAACTCGAAGGAGCCCGCCATGCCCAGCACCGTCCGCGCCGCCGAGAGTCGCCGCACCGAGACCCCCAACGCCACCATGACCACGCTTGCCTCGCCGACCCTCGGGCCGAGCACTGACCTCTCGCTCTGGCGGGTGGAGATGGAGGCAGGCGCCGTCGGCCCGCTCCATACCTTTGACCGTGAGCAGCTCTGGACGGTCCTCGACGGCGAGTTGACGATCACCGTCGAGGGAGCGACGACCGACCTCGCCGCCGGCGACACGATCGTCATCCCCGCCGCGGTCGAGCGCCAGGTCCACGCCCGCACCGCCGCCCGCCTGATTGTCTGCGGCGCAGGCGACGCCGTCGCCGCCGTCCCCGGTGAGGAGGACCCCCGCGGCACCCCGCCCTGGATCGCCTAGGCTCCTCGCCGTGCCGACGATGGAGACGCCCGCGGGGATCGACCTCGCCTACGAGACGATCGGCTCGCCGGACGATCCGCCGCTGCTGCTCGTCGGCGGGTACGGCACGCAGCTGATCGCCTGGCCGCGTGGGTTCTCGGAGATGCTCGCGGCCGGTGGGCGCTTCGTGATCGAGTACGACAACCGCGACTCGGGGCTGTCGACGAAGCTCGACGGGGTGGAGGTCGACATGGGCGCACTGGTCCTCGCCGCGGAAGCGGGGGACGAGGCGCGCGTGCGGGAGATCGCCGCCTACACGCTGAGCGACCTCGCCGCCGACGCGGTGGCGCTGCTCGACGGGCTGGGGATCGACCGCGCCCACGTCCTCGGCGCCTCGATGGGCGGCATGATCGCCCAGCAGCTGGCGATCGAGTGGCCTGAGCGGGTGCTCTCGCTCACCTCGATGATGTCGAACACCGGCGAGCCCGACGTCGGCGCGCCGACCCCCGAGGCGCTGGCGGCGCTGCTGTCCCCGTCGCCGACCGAGCGCTCTCTATATATGGAGGACTCGGCCACCAATGGCCTGATCTGGGCATCGAAGCGCTACGGCGACCGCGCCCGTCTCGAAGCCCTCGCCGGAGAACAGTTCGACCGCTGCTTCTACCCGGAGGGGGTGAGCCGCCAGCTCGGCGCGATGCTGGCGACCGGCTCGCGCGCCGGGGGCCTCCGCGCCCTCGCCGTGCCGACCCTGGTGATCCACGGCCGCGACGACCAGCTGATCGCGCCCGACGGCGGCGAACGGACCGCGGAGCTCATTCCCTTCGCCCACCTGCTGATGGTCGACGACATGGGGCACGACCGTCCCGAGCCGCTCTGGCCGCTCCTCACCGAGGCGATCCTCGAGCACACCGAGGCCGTCCCCGCCTGATGCTCGGCTATCCGGCCGACACCATCTGGGTCCGGTACGACTGGACCGCCGACGATCTCCCCGTCGAGCCACCGCCGATCGCGGCCGATGTCTCGATCCGCGAGGGCGAACCCGGCGAGGCCCATGCACTGGCCGCGCTGGCCGTCGCCGCCTATGCCTCCGATCCGACCTGGGCGGAGATGATGGAGGGGATCGAGATCCGGATGCGCGATCGGGTCCTCGACACCTTCGGCGCGCCGGGCAGCGCCTACGCCGTCGCGGTCGATGTCGAGGGGACCCCGGTCGGCTGCTCGGGGGTGGCGGTCGAGCACGAGACCGGCCAGAACCTGTTGACGGGGATCTGCGTGCTGCCCAGCCATCAGCGACGCGGCCTCGGGCGGCGCCTGTTGTGGGAGAGTCTGCGCCGGCTCCGCGAGCTGGGGGTCGACCGCCCACGGGTCTACACCGAGCAAGGAGCGCTCGCCGACCTCCACGTCTACCCGAGCTTCGGTTCGGAGCGCACCGCGGGCGTCGCCTACCCGCCCGTCGCCTGACCGGCGAGTGCCGGTCCCTACCATGTTTAGGGTCACCTAACGCTAAGGAAAGAATCATCGCCACCACTCCAGACAGGGCCCGCGCCCGCAACCGCCCCCTTCTCATCGGCCAGGTCGAATCGGTCGAGCAGCTGACCCCGACGCTGACCCGGATCGTCTTCGGCGGCGACGGCCTCGCGGGCTTCGAGCTCGGCGCCTTCACCGACCACTACGTGAAGCTGCAGTTCCCGCGCGAGGGCGCGCCCGAGGACGAGCGGCCGAAGGTCCGCACCTACACCGTGCGCGAGTGGGACGCCGAGCAGGGCCTGCTGACGATCGACTTCGTCGTCCACGGCGACGAGGGCATCGCCGGCCCCTGGGCCGCGGCCGCCGAGCCCGGCGACACCCTGCAGATGCGCGGCCCCGGCGGCGGCTACGCACCCGATCCCGAGGCCGACTGGTACCTGCTCGCCGGCGACGTCAGCTGCGTCCCCGCGATCTCGGTCTCGCTGTCGCGGATCCCCGCCGGCCGCCCGGTCCACGTCTTCCTCCAGGTGCACGGCCCCGAGGAGCACGTCGAGCTCACCTCACCCGGCGACTTGGAGGTCCACTGGCTGCACGACGAGCGCGACGAGACGGTCGCCGAGGCCCTCGCCGCCTTCGACTTCCCGCCCGGCACCGTCCACGCCTACGTGCACGGCGAGGCCACCTCGGTCCGCCTCGCCCGCCGCCACCTGGTCCTCGACCGCGCGATCCCCGCCGAGCGCCTCCACGCCTCCGGCTACTGGAAACGCACCCTCACCGACGAAGGCTGGCGCGAGGCAAAAGCCGACTGGAACGCCCAGGTCGAATCCGAAACCGCCGCCTGAGACCGGGTCGCGAAAGTCCTAATTTTCGGGCCGAGAAACGCCCTGATCACTGCATAATCCCCGCCCATGCGCAGGGGATTCGTGGCACTCATATGTCTTGTCGGTGCGGTGTGGCTCGTCACGGCGGTCGGTACGGCCGCCGCGGCGCCGCCGCCGAACGACGATCTGGCCGACGCTCAGCTGCTCAGCGGGCCACTGCCCCTTACCGTGAACGGGACGACGGTCGAAGCGACCCGGGAGGCCGGTGAGCCGACCCCCGAAAACTGGGTCCCTGCGGGTCACTCGGTCTGGTACCGCTGGCAGGCACCGGCCACCGAATACATCTCGATCAACACCTGCGGCAGCGAACAGCGGGAGACGCTCGTCGTCTACGATGGCTCTGCCTACGGGGCGCTGACGGAAGTCGCGGCGAACGGCTACACCTACATCCCCGGCTGCGACAGGGGCGGCGAAAGCAAGGCCTCGTTCACGGCGGTCGCCGGGCATGTGTACTCGATCTCGGTAGACGGGGATGGCCGCTGGAGCGAACCTCCGAGCTTGGCGGGCGAAGGCTCGATCGAACTGGAAGTCAGCCACGTGGCTCCTCCCGCCAACGACGACTTCGCCGATGCGACGGCGGTCACGGCGGGTGAAGGCGACCCGGTGTTCGGAGGCGGCGGACCTACCTTCGCGATCGACAACCATGGCGCGACCAAGGAGCCAGGCGAGCCTGCCCATCGCGGCAATCCCGGCGGTGCCTCGGTCTGGTTCGAGTGGACCGCTCCGCGGTCCGGCGGCACCACCGTCCGGGCCTGTTACGAGAACGAAGGATTGGTCGCGGTGTACACCGGAAGCAGCGTCGGGGCGCTCACCCCGGTGCCCCAGATCGGCGCTTACGACACCTGCGATTACTCATTCTTCGCGACCGCCGGAGTCACCTACCGGATCGCCGTGGACGGCACGCTGGACCCTGTGACCGGCGCTGCTCAACTGTTCACCACCAGCGGGGAATTGCGGTACTTCCCACCCAACGATGAGTTCGAAGACGCGATCCCGGTCGAAAACCCCTTCACGGGCCAGGCGGCCACCGACATGACGATCATCGGGTACGGCACCGCCGGGGCGACCAAGGAGCTCGGAGAGCCGAATCACGCGGGCGATCCCGGCGGCGCCTCGGTCTGGTTCGAATGGACGGCGCCGGAGACCGGTTCGGTGCAGATCAGCGCCTGCGATGCGAGCTTCTCTCCGCTGCTTGCCGTCTACGTCGGTGAAGAGCTGAGCCGACTGACGCCGGTCGCCTCGGCCGTGGGGTCAGCGGGCGAAGGGTGCCCGACCGATTCGCACGCGCCCGGACAAGTCGCGTTCAACATCCACGAAGCATCACCTATGACATCGCCGTGGACGGAGTAGGCGGAGCGTCCGGCGGCTACAACTTCGCCCTGTTGGCGAGCAACGAACGGCTGCGGACCCTGGCTTCGAAAAAAACGACGCCTTCATCAACCGCGCCGCCAACCTCTGTCCCGGTCGCCAAGCCGAAGCCGCCGAAGACCGAGATCAAGGGGCGCCGCATCGATCGGTCGGATGACCTGGTCGCCTTCGATCTCGGGTCGGACCCAAAGGGCTCGACCTTCCGCTGCAAGCTCGACAAGGGCAAGTTCGCGAAGTGTGGGGCGAAGGTGACCTATCGTCACCTTGCTCCGGGTCCGCACACGTTCGAGGCCGAGGCCGTCGGTCCCACGGGCCTGACCGACGCCACTCCGGCGCGGGCGAAGTTCACCTTCGCGAAGCACCGCCCCAAACGCCACCCCTGAGGTTGACGGGGCTATTCGGCGATCGGGGTGAGGGGGTTGCCGGGGGCGATGCTCGCGCAGTTCTGGGGGGCCGGGATGCCGGCGAAGCGGGCCTCGAGCCAGGGGATCGCGGTGGTGACCCAGGGGACGGCGGCGGTGACGTGGCCCAAGGGGTATTCGTTGTAGAGGACCTTGGCGCCGGCGCCGCAGTACTGGCGGGCGAGGGTGCGGACGTCCCCGGCGATCATCACGCCGTCGCCCTCGCCGATGCCGGGCTTGTTCCCCGGCGTGCCTTCGAGCTCCCCGAGCGCGCCTTGGCCGATGAAGAGCGGCGTGGTCGGCGTGCCGCCCGTCCCCATGATCAGCTGGTTCACGGTGTGGACGTAGACCGGGATCGACTCCGGCGCCGGGTATTCGGGCTTCGCCATCTGCGCCCAGGTGAGGCCGGGGTAGTGGGCGAGGGCTTCGGCGATCGAGGCCTTTTCGAGTTTGGCGTAGAGCTGCGCGCCGTATTCGCTGAGGTAGGGGGTGAGGTCGATGCCGAAGGCGCGCGAGACGCCGATGATCGCCATCGGCATCACCCCGGCCCAGCTGAGGCTGCCTTCGACGTAGTGGAGGTTGTGGGCCGGGTCGACGAGGACGCCGCCCATCACCGCGCCGACCAGCTTGGCGTTGACGTCGGGGGCGTAGGTCGGCGCCAGCTCGGCCGCCCACTCGGTCGCGATCGCGCCGCCGGAGTAACCGATCAGCCCGATCTTCTTCGTCGACGCGAGGCCGGTCGCCGGCGCGGCGAGCGCGGCGCGGAGGCTGTCCAGCGTGTTGCGCCCGTACTCGGGCCCGGCGGCGAAGTCGGCGTTCTCGCCCTCGGTGTCGGCGACGACCACGGTCCGCCCGGCGAGGAGCTCCGGTCCGATCAGCGCCGACTCGACCTGGGGAATCGCGCCGCCCAGGGTGAGGCCGCCGGAGATCGCGTAGCTGGGCTCGTCCACCGGGTTCAGCGAGTCGTAGAAGGATTGATACGCCACGATCTGCGGAGTGCCGAAGCTGAGTGGCGGCTTCAGCACCGAGGTGACGTTGACGGTCGGTTCGCCGAGCTGCGAGGTCGAGCGATAGAGCAGCTGCACCGCCTTCACCGGTAGGGGGACGCCTACGACGTGGTAGCTCAGCGTCCGCGATTTGAGCACCGTCCCTGGCGCGATTTCCGCCAGCGGCGTGGTGCCGGCGTAGTCGTAGAAGGGGTCTTCTTCGGGCGACGGCGGTGCCGCCCCCGCGGCCGAGACCGCCATCGTCAGCGCCGCCACCGCCAGCAGCAACGCGACCGCCATACGTCGAAGGAATCCGGTGCCCATCCTCGCCTCCCGAGCTAGATGACTTCCGCCGCGAACGTTACCCAAAATTATGTAGAGAAGCAATAACTTCGCGCCTGAGCAGGGGAAATCGGGGTTTACCCGATTCAAATTGGAACTCCCGTCCAAAAAAAGGTGTGAAAATTCCTGTAATCGACTAAAGGAAAGTCGGATTCGCGCCGAATAACCATTCGTTGGCGACTGTCAGAAACACGTTGGTACTGACCGTCGCGTGCGTTTGTGCGGCCGTCGGTCTGGTCGTGCCCGCGGGCGCGGCCGCCGCGGGCACCCCGAACATCAGCCTTGACAAGAGCCAGTCGGCCCAGGCGCTGATCGGCACCCAGCAGGAAGTCCACCTGACGGCGAGCAACCCGCTCGGGGAAAAACGGGGCTACAACCTCTCCTTCCGGGACGTCCTTCCTGTCGGCGTCACCTACGTCGGATCGGCCACGCCGGTCCAGCCGCGGGTCGTGACCAATGCTCCTGGCCCGGGAGAAACGACGCTGATCTTCGAAAACGTCGCCGACCTCAGCGCCAACTCGAAATACGACCTGAGCTTCAAAGTCGAAGCACAGCCGGCGATCTTCCAGATCACCAAACTGCACGAATACACGGATCACGCGGAAGCCTTCGTCGACGAAGATCCTCGCTTCCAGCCGAGGTTCAACGCGAACGGCGAAGCGATCGTCGGCAGCTACACCGGCAACGCGAGCGACGACGCGACCACCGAACTGACCGCGGTCGAAATCGTCAAGTCGGAGCCCAGCCCCGAGGGGGAGATCCTCCGCGGCGTCCACGAACACCAGACCGTCTACACGCTGACGTTGAAAAACAACCACGTCGGCCCGACCGGCGAATTGGAAGTCGAAGACCTTCTCCCGGCCGGGCTCGAGTTCCTCGGCTGCGGCACGGTCGACAACACGACCGATACGAAGACCAATCCCGGCTCGACCGAAGAGTACGCGGGGTCGGGCCCGATCGATCCCGGCCACGCGCCCGCGGCGCCGAAATGCGCGGAACATCTGCCCTATTACGTAGGCACGGTCCTCAACCCACCGGGGCATCCCGCCGGCGTCTACACCCAGGTCAAATGGAAAAACCTGCCGGAACTAGCGGCGGGGCAAGAACTCCAGATCCAGTACGTGGCGGCGATCCCGATCCTGCAGAACGCGACGACTTGGTTCGACGGCATAGAACCGACGGCCGAAAGCCTCGGGCAGGTCGCCAACCTCGACAACAACACCGGGCCGGAAACGGTCGACGAGGAAGCGCTGACCAACTACGCCGAAGTGCGCGGGAAATACGAAGAAGTCGCGGTCAAAGACACCGATGAAATGACCCGCACCGCCGAGGACCTGGCGATCCAGAAGTCGGTAACGCCGACGAATATCGAAGAGGGTGCGGAAAGCAAATGGACCCTGAACCTGGAGGCCTCCGAGTACCGCTTCGTCAACGGCGTCCAGATCGAAGACACGCTTCCGAACGGCCTCTGCCCGGTCGGCAAAAAAGGCTACGAAAAACCGGACGGCACGGCGGTCGAAAAGACGGCCGAATGCGAAGCGGCGGCCGGCGTTGAACCGACCTACGAAATCGCGGGAGTCCCAGGCGGGCCGCAGGCCGCCGAATACACCTCGATCAAATACCTGCCCAACGGGACCTTCAAAATCCACTGGGACGAATCGAGTTTCGCCGCGCTCGCGCAGCTGGCGCCGTCCGAGCACCTGATCCTCACCTTCCCGACGAAAACGCGGACCTTCTACCAGGCGAATTACGAAGACTCGACGCCGATCCTTACCGGGGACTCGTGGAAAAACGAAGTCGAAACCGAAGGCGACGACTTCGCCCGCTGCGCCCCCGGCGATCCCCTCTGCACCGAAGGCAAAGCCAAGATCTTCACCGAAGAGGCCGAAGGCACGCCGGACTTCGATGTCTCCGAGGCGAGCCAGCAGGCGGGCGGTGTCGAGATCGACAAGACCGTTCGCGAAAACGAAGGGCTCGTGCCGGAAAACTGCTCCGGCAAATACGTCGATGGAACGAGCGCGCCGTTCCCGCTCTACGGGCCCGGCGACGAAATCTGCTGGACCCTGCGGGTGAAATTCGCGGCGAAATTGTTCGCCGGCGCGCCGGTCGTCACCGACTTCATCCCCACCGACGAGGAATTCGTCCCGGGGTCGGCGTTCGAAGCGAAACCGCCGAAAGCGCCGGAAGGCGAAGACACCCTCGTAGCGACGTTTGACGAAGCGGCGGCTCTGAAAGGGGAACCGCTCAAATGGACGCTCGGCGCGGCGGTGGAATCCGGCACCCAGATCTTCGAATGGCGCTTCCGGACGAAAGTCAAAAAGGAAGCCCAGACCCAGCCGGAAGAAATCACCGGGAACCTGATGAAGTTCGTCTACTCGAACACCCTCGGGGAAACCTTCCCGCTGCGTGACCGAGCCGAAGTCCAGCGCCAGGAACCGAAACTTTCGCTCGAAAAGGCGATCACCCAGGTCGGTCCGGTGGAAATTCCCAAACCCCCCGTCGGCGGTAAATCCAGCGCGACCGCCGGTGGCGGCGAAATCGTCAAATACGAGCTCGACCTCGAAAACTCCGGCAACCTCGACGCCGAAGAAGCGGAAGTCTGGGACATCCTCCCGACCGGGATCGAATGCTCGGACGTGATCAAACCGGCGCAGACGCCTCCCCAGACCATCGGATGCTCCGAAGGCATCATCAAATGGACCGGCGTCTCGATCCCGGAAGGCGCGCTTACCACGCTCACCTACGAAGTTGAAGTGCCGAAAGACGTCGCGCCTGGCCACCTGTTCGTGAACCACGCCGGTGTCCGCAGCTACAAATCGCAGACGAACACCACGCCGGAAAAATTCGAATACGTCCCGCAGAAAAACATCGATAAAAACATCAAAGAAGCGGAATCGAACACCGGGCCGCTGCTCGACGAAGCCGAACTAAAAACCTCAGGCGCGACGCTCGAAAAGACGGCGACCACCGAGACCACCCAGCCCGGCAACTCCGCGAACCAGGCGACGATCGGCGAGCTGATCGACTACACGGTCACCGCGAAAATCCCGGCGAACAGCAAGATCTACGGGGCGCCGGTGATCAAAGACGTGCTGCCGAGCACGCTGAAACTCGAAGGCACGCCGACCGCGACGCTCGACGGCGCAGGCCTGCCGACCGAAGGCCTGTCGCTGAACACGCTTGCCAACGGCTTCGAAGTGAATTTCGCCGGCGCCTTCCCGACGACCCCCAGCGCGGCGGAACACAAAGTCGTCGTCACCTTCAAAGCGCGGGTGCTGAACGTCGCCGCCAACGAACGCGGGAAAACGATCACCAACAGTGCCGGCTTCGAATTCAAAGACATTGAAGAAGGGGCTACGAAAGCCGTGACCAAATCGGTCGGCACGCCGGTGGTCGAGCCGAACATCGAAGTGCGCAAGAAAAACCTTCTTCCGGCGACCCAGACCACCGTGGCGCCCGGTGAAGTCGTCAAGTACGAAACCGAAGTCGAAAACAAGACCGGCGCCTCGACCGCCAACGAAACCACCGTGGTCGACACCGTCCCGCCCGGGATGAAAGTCGTCGGCACCCCGACCCCCGCGGCCACGGTCGTCGGCAACACGATCACCTGGCACATCGGCGTGATCGCCCCGGGCGCGACCGAACACCTCCTCTACGAACTCGAGATCGAAAAACCGGCGAAAGCGGCATCGGTCTTCACCAACCGGGTCAAAGCCACGACGCAGAGCCTGCCGGAAGGCCAGGGCGGGGAACCGTCCCAGATCCGCACCGCCGAATTCGGCCAGTCCGGCTACGAATCGAAAGCCGAAGACACGGTCAAATTGGTCGGCGCGACGGTGGCCAAGGAAGTGGCGCCGACCGAAGGCACGATCGGCAAAGAGCTGACTTACACGCTCCACATGAACCTGCCGCCGGAAATCAAATACTTCAACACGACGATGATCGACCGGCTGCCGAACGGCGTCACCTTCGATGAACTCGTCGGCACCCCCAAATGCGAATTCGAAGGCGGCGAAAGCTGCGGCACGGGCGAAGAAATCGCCCATGAAGTGCAGCCCGACGGCACCACCTTGATCGGCTGGTACTTCGGCTTCTTCGAAGCGGGCAAAGCGCGCGAGCTGACGGTCCAGTTCAAAGCCCACATCGACGACGTCAAGGTCGGCGGTGGCGCGAAAGTCGTGGCGCCGGAAACGCTGACCAACAAACTCGTCGGTGGCTACAACCAGACCGAAGGCGCCAAACCGACCAAAGTCCCGGTGCCCGGCTCGAAATCCTTCAGCGAAGAAACCGGCGAAGCCCAGGCGACGACCAAAGTCGTCGAGCCGAACGTGACGCTGACCAAGGCCGTCTCGGCGGAACCAGCCATCTCTGGCGGCAAAGTCCAACCGGACAGCAAACTGACCTACACGCTGACGGTCGGCAACACCGGTACCTCGACCGCCTACGACGTCGAAGTCGTCGATACGAACACGACTGGCAACCTGCGCAACATCCAGACGCTCGCGGGTCCGGTGCCGATCAAATCAGGAGCCGGGGAACCGCGGGTCTGGCTGTTGCCGGAAGTCAAAGTCGGCCTGCCGGTGACCCTCAGCTACAGCGCGGAACTGCCGCCCTCCACCGAACTCGCTGAAGGCGAGAAAGTCGACAACACGGCCGTCCCCGCGAACTACTTCGGGCTGCCGGAAGCGGAACGCAAAGCAGTCGTCCGCGAATACGAAGGGGTTCCGGCGTCGAAATCCCTCGAAGTCGCCTTGCCGAAAATCAGCGTCGTGAAGACGACCGGCGTCAAAAACTTCCCCGACGAAGCCACCACGGAAGTCGGCGACGCATTCCCCTGGCGCGTCGTGGTGAAAAACGAATCGACCGTCGCCGAAGCGAAAGCAGTGACCGTCGAAGACGTGCTGCCGCCGGACTGGAACTACATCTCGGGCAGCACGAAATTCGTCGCGCTCGGCGGCGCGGAAGTGGTGGCCGCATTCGACCCGGCCGGCGCCGCGACCTCGGTCCTCACCTGGACGAACATCGCGAAACTGCCGCCGACGGCATCGGTCGAAGTCCTCTTCGAAGCGACCCCCACGGTCGATGCCATCACGCACCTGCCGCAGCAGAAAAACAAAGCCGCCGGCACCTTCCAGGACCGTTCCGGCGCGAGCGAAAGCGAAGCGGGCCCCTACAAAGCCGAAGACGAAGCCGTGGCCCACCTGCTGTGGCCCGAACTCGGGGTTCATAAGACGCCGGACGTCGGCAGTCCTGGCGCCGAAACGGTGGCCGGGACGAACGCCAACTACGCGATCCTGGTGGAAAACGGCGGGACCGGCACCGCGCACGATGTCGAAGTCAAAGACGTGCTCGCCCCTGGCCAGGAATTCGTCGGCCCGGCGACGGCTGAACCGAGCGCCGGGTTCGCCCAGAAATCGGTCGCGAAAGACACTCCGGGTCCCGGCGAAACGACCGTCGTCTGGACGATCGAAAAAGTCGAAAACGGGAAACCCGTGACGATCAAAGTCCCGATCAAAACGTCGCCCTCGCTCGCCGATGGCTCTGAAGTGACCGACCTGGCGACGGTGAGCTCGCCTCAGCAGATCACCGAACCAAACGACCCGGGCTCCTTCGAAATCGAACGCAAAGCCGACCTCGCGATCGAAAAGAAAGCCGACCGCGAAAACATTGTCGGTGGAGAAAACATCACCTACACGCTGACCGCGAAAAACCTCGGCCCGTCAGATGCCAGCGGCGTCACCGTCACCGACAAAATCCCGGCGGGGACGACCTTCATCAAAGCGACCGAACCGGCCTGTTCCTTTGCCGCGGAAGAAGTGACCTGCCTCGCCCCGGTGCTCGAATTCGGCAAAGAAGTCGAATTCCAGGTCGAAGTCGAAGTCGAATCCGGTCGCCTGACGCCGATCGTCAACACGGCGAAAGTCAAAGGCAACGAGGAAGACCCGAACCCGGGCAACGACGAAAAAACGGTCGAAACCACGATCGGCGGGAACGCCAACCTCGAGATCGAAAAGATCGGGCCGGAAAAACCGGTGCTGCTCGGCAACGACTTCACCTACGAAATCAAGGTCGAAAACGAAGGCCCGTCCGACGCGGTGAACGCCTCGGTCAAGGACGAACTGCCGTCCCACGTGAAATTCCTCTCGGCGACGACGAGCGTCGGGGAATGTGACGAAGCGCCCGGCGCGACGCTCACCTGCGACCTGAAACGGATGCTGCCGCACGCCAAGGCAACGATCGTCGTCACCGTCGAAGCGGCCGAAGTCGGCGAATTCGAAAACACCGCGGAAGTCGAATCCGACACCTCTCCGGAACCGAAGAAAGCCGAAGCGCCCGCGAAAATCATCCCGGCTGCCGACCTGACGATCACCAAGACGGCACCCTCGACGGTCGCGCCGGACGGCACGCTCACCTACCTGCTCCACGTCGAAAACCACGGTCCTTCGATCGCCCACAAGGTCAAGGTCACCGATCCGCTGCCCGCCGGCGTCGACTTCGTCTCCGCCGATGAAGGCTGCGCCGCGGCAGGCACCACCGTCACCTGCGAAGTGCTGGGCGGCGGCGAACTGGCGGTCGGCGCCACGGCCGACTTCAAGGTCACCGTCCACGTGCCGTTCGCGCTCGGTGGGCAGTCGCTCAACAACACCGCGACCGTCGCCGGCGAAGAGGGCGACCCGCATCCGGAAGACAACTCCAGCACCGTGACCACTACCGTCGGGCCGGCCGCCGACCTCGCGATCACCAAGACGATGGGCAAGGCGCAGGCGGGGCAGCCGCTCGTCTACACGCTGGCGGTCACCAACAAGGGGCCATCGGCGGCGAGCGCAGTGACGGTGAAGGACACGCTGCCCGCCGGCACCACCTTCAAGTCCGCGGCGCCGAGCCAGGGCACCTGCTCGGCCTCGGGGCAGACGGTCACCTGCGATCTCGGCCCGCTCGCCTCGGGCGGCTCGGCGCAGGTATCGATCACGGTCGAAGTCGCCGCCGCCGCGACGGGCTCGTTGAAGAACACCGCGACGGTCGAAGGGCCGGAGCCCGACCCGGACAAGTCGAACAACGAAGCCTCGGTCGAAGGCCCGGTCACCCCGGCGGTGCCGACCGACCCGAACCTGAAGGTCACCAAGACCGCCGACACCTCGAGCCCGCAGGTCGGCGCGCCGTTCGCCTACCACGTCGAAGTCAGCAACATGAGCGGCGGCGAAGCGAAGAACGTGAAGGTCGTCGACACCCTGAACGGGCCGGTGAAGGTCACCTCGATCGAAGCCGAATCCGGCAAGTGCGCCGCCCAGGGCTCGACGATCACCTGCACGATCCCGAGCATCCCGGTCGGCAAGACGGTCAACATCACCTACACGGTGATCGCCCAGGCGTCCGGGGAACTGAAGAACACGGTCAGCGCCCAGGCCGCCAACGGCGAGAAGGCGCCGAGCAACAACCGCGCGGTGAAGTCGGTTCTGGCGAGGGCCGCGAAGGGGACCTTCGCGCTGACCAAGACGGCTTCGCGCAAGGTCGTGCCGGGCGGCAAGAAGGTCGCCTTCACGATCAGCCTGCGCAACGGCGCCACCGCGCTCACCAACGCCAAGATCTGCGATCGCCTGCCCGCCGCGCTGACCTTCGTCAAGGCTGCTGGGGCACGCTACGTGAACGGCGAAGCCTGCTGGACGAAGAAGTTCGTCGCCGCCGACCAGACGGTGAAGCTCCACCTCACCGCCCGCGCGGTGAAGGACTACAAGTCGCACCAGGTCCGCAACGTGGCGACCGCGCGCGCCGCCAACGCCGCCCGTCGCAGCGCCTCGGTGGCGGTGCGCATCAAGGCCGCCTTCGCCGGCAAGCCCGGCGGCGTCACCGGCTGACCGAGGGATACTCGGTCGGATGCCGAGGCCGTCCCTCCACCGTCTGCTCGCAGTCGTCGCGACCGCGCTGATCGGCCTGACGAGCACCGCGCAGGCCGAGGCCGCGCCGGAACCCGATCCCTACGACCTGACGCCGAAGCTCGCGCACGTGGCCCGCGTCGTCGCGCCAACCTGGGCGCGGCGGGAGCCGGGGAAGGTCCCGGTCGTGACGAAGGTCTCGCCGCTCGCCGAATGGGGCGGCGGTGAGGTCCAGTACCTGGTGCTGCGCTCGCGGCTGGTCGACGGCCGTCGTTGGTTGCGGGTGCGCCTGCCGGAACGGCCGAACGACGCCGCCGGTTGGATCCCCGCCGACGTCACCCGTGACTCGACCACGCCGTGGCGCATCGTCATCTCGACCGGGCGCGCGCGGCTCACGGTCGAGCGCGCCGGCCGGCGGGTCGTCAGCTTCCCCGCCGTGGTCGGCAAGCCCGCCACGCCGACCCCGCACGGCCTCTTCGCG
>Ga0268266_10003150_pt1 | contig 16743 bp, 18 predicted proteins | sample KBSS13metaG_FD_190356 | JGI IMG/M metagenome (GOLD analysis project Ga0268266, IMG submission 190356) | Switchgrass rhizosphere microbial communities from Kellogg Biological Station, Michigan, USA - KBS S1-3 metaG (SPAdes) (version 2) | ecosystem: Host-associated > Plants > Roots > Rhizosphere...
CGCCGCATTGCAGCGGCGACACCGGCCGATCACTTCGTGCCGCCATCGGATTTTGAACTCTTTCTGTTCGGGGCGCAGCGCGGCAAGGCGGCGAACCTGAAACCCGAAGATCGCGCTCTGATGTCGGCAGATCCCGGCAAGGGTGGCATGGACGGCCCCTATGGCCATGTCCTTTATTGAGGAGGCAGCGGATATGAAAATCGTTCGTCCCAGGACACTTTTTGCCTTCGCCGTGCTGCTTGGGCTTGGCGCCTGCGCCCAGAACCCAATGGAAAGCGAGGTGCGTATGTCGCCGGATTTCGGTGACTCCGTGCGGGAGAATTTGGCCGCTCAGATTGCCGATCCGGATCCCCACTATACCGGCACCATCGCGCCCGGAGCATCCGATGGATCTCGGATAGACCTGGCACAGACGCGCTATCAGAAGAATGAGGTCATTCGGCCCGCCTCCTCCACTGCATCCAGCCGGACGATGGGTGGTTCTGACAATGGCGGTGGAAGTGGTGTCGGTACGGCAGGCACTTCGCCGCAATAGGGTTTCATGCGGGACATATTTCGGGAGCAACTGTGTTGATGGACCTTAGAGGTGGGCTGAAAGGATTTGCCGCCGATAGTTCGCGCAGCCATGCTCTGACATTTGGGATTGCAGAGGGCGCCCTGACAGAGGCGCAGGCCGCCAATATGGCAGGTCTGTTCCCGGCGATCGGTTTCCAGTTCCTGGAAGCAGGGTTCGACAACCTTCCTTCGCACTTGGATATTCTGTTCACGGCGGTCGACGGAGCCGCTCCGGAAGAGATCGAGCGAGCGGTGCGTCAATGCAAGTTGAACCCGGCAGCGCCGCAGACGGTTTTCGTATTGCGCAATGCCGATCTTTCCAACACACGCGCCTTGTTGCAAAGCGGTGCGATCGATGTTCTGCCCGCACCCGTCGGTGAAACGGCGTTGGCGCTTTGCCTGGAGCGCATTGTCGCCCGCGGCAAGCCCATGCGCGAAGCATCTCGGCCCATCGGCCAATTGGTAGCGGTGTTGAAAGCCGGTGGCGGGGTCGGCGCGACATCGCTGGCAGTGCAAGCCGGAATCATGGCCGCGAGGCAAGTGGGAAGAGGGGGGGTCTGCTTCGCGGATCTGGACCTGCAATTTGGCAGCGCTGCGCTCTATCTCGATATGGCTGAGGCCCTCACGGTTTCCGACTGCCTGGCAGTGGGTGAATTCCTGGGCGACACGCAATTCGCTACCGCCCTGGCGGCGCATGGGAGTGGAATGCGCCTGCTCGCCGCGCCTCGCGATGTAACAGCTCTCGATGCGCTCACTCCGCAACTGACGGACAGTCTTCTGACGGCCTTGCGGCGGGATTTCGCCCTGACCATCGCCGATCTACCGCCGGTATGGACGGCCTGGACCTATCGGGCATTGCAGAGTGCGGTTCGCATCGTTCTCGTGACGCGGCTTTCAGTTCCGCACGTGCATCTGGTGCGACGCCAGCTGGAACTCATGACTTTGCAAAAGCTGGACACGATCCCGCTCACTTTGGTCTGCAACGCCGTCAATGGTGATCGCCAGAATATGCTGTCCATTCGTGCGGCGGAGCGCGCAATCGGCCGTCCTTTCGACATCGTGATTCCGGAAGACACCCGCGTGATGGAAACCGCCAGCAATCAAGGTTTGGATATCGCGATGGTGCGGCGGGGCACGAAGCTGGAAAAAGCGATCGCCCAGCTGGTCGATGTCATGACTGCGGAAGCAATGGCCATGCAACCTGTTTCAAAGACGCGGTGACGCATGCTGTTCAAGGAAGACAATACCCTCGAAGCTCGCCAGGCCGAGACTGGCGCGCGAGCCTTGGCGACCATTGAGGACGGCACCGCATTGCGGTTGCGGATCCATGAGCGCCTGCTCGATCTTCTTAATCTCAGCCTTCTCGACAAAACACCTCGCGAGGCGTTGCGCATCGAAGTACGCGGTGTTGTGGGACAATTGCTGCTGCAGGAAAAGCGGCTTCTGACACTCAACCAGATTGATCAGCTGGTCGATGATGTCTTGGATGAATTGCTGGGCCTGGGACCGCTCGAACCGCTGCTCAAAGACGATACTATCAATGATATCCTGATCAACACCCACAAGATGGTCTTTGTCGAGCGCCGCGGCCGGCTGGAACAGACCAACATCCATTTCCAGGATACAAGGCATCTGCTGCGCATCATCAACAAGATCGTGTCCGCGGTGGGGCGGCGGGTCGATGAATCGCAACCCATGGTGGACGCCCGTCTTGCGGATGGAAGCCGCGTCAATGCCATTATTCCTCCCCTGGCCGTGGACGGTCCGCTCGTGTCGATCCGCAAGTTCGCCGCCACTCCCATTCATATGGCGAAGCTGGTGGACTATCGCAGTATCAGCGAAGAGATGGCGAAGCTGATGCAGGCGGTTGTCAAAAGCCGCCGTAATGTCCTGATATCGGGCGGTACCGGCTCGGGTAAAACGACGTTCCTCAATGCACTTTCGGCCTTTATCGATCATCGCGAGCGTGTGGTGACAATCGAGGACTCGGCGGAACTGCAGCTTCAGCAGCCGCACATATGCCGCCTCGAAACCCGTCCTTCAAATATCGAAGGGCGTGGCGAGATTACCCAGCGCGATCTGGTGCGCAATGCCCTGCGCATGCGGCCTGACCGGATCATTGTGGGCGAAGTTCGTGCCGGCGAGGCGTTCGATATGCTGCAGTCCATGAATACCGGCCATGACGGTTCGATGACCACTGTCCACGCCAACAGCGCGCGTGACGCCCTGGCACGCGTGGAACAGATGATCGGCATGGCGGGATTGGATCTTTCTCCGCGTTCGATACGTCAACAGATCGCATCCGCCATCAATGTGGTGGTGCAAGTCGAGCGCATGGAAGACGGCGGCCGGCGCGTGGTTTCCATCTCCGAAATCGTCGGCATGGAGCAGGATGTCATTTCGATTCAGGAAATCTTCCGGTTCCGCCGCCGTCAGGTCGGCAGTGACGGCATGATACAGGGAGATTTCGAGACCACGGGTATCCGCCCCAAAGTCATGGACTTGATCGCATCACGCGGCATCGAAATTACTCCCATCAATTTCGCTCCGGGCAGAAAGTCGGTCTGACATGCAAGCCCTGTTGGCAGTATCGATTTATCTGGTGGCTTTCCTGGCCGTAATTCTGGCCGTCCATGCGTTCGCGCAACTTGTCTTTTCCTCTGGCGATCGCAAGAACAGGATCAACCGCAGGCTGTCGATGTTGGCCTCGGGCATGGACCATGAAGATGTCTATAGCAGGCTGCTACGCCAGGGGGTGATCTCGCCGGGTGGGCATGGGCTGTTGCGCTACTATCACCGCTTCTGCGCGGAGTGCCAGCAGGCGGGAATCGAAGCATCGCCCCGGACTTTGATGCTCTGGGTGCTGGGATCTGCCGGCGCGCTCTGGCTATTGTCACTTTCCCTGTCGCGCGCCGCATCCTTCTCAAGCGGTATCGCGAATGCAGCTGTGACTTTCATCGCCGGCTTAATTATCTCGAGCACGCTGGCCTGGCTATGGGTCAGCCGCCGGCGTGCAAAGCGGATGCGACTGCTGGAGGAGCAGATGCCTCTGGCGCTGGACGTTGTGAATAGAGCACTCAGAGCCGGGCACCCCGTCATTTCCGCGGTTCAACTCGCAGGCAATGAAATGGGGGACCCGATAGGCTCCGAGTTCGGCTTGATTGTGGACGAAACCACATATGGATCTGAATTTCGGGAAGCCCTGTCGAATTTCGCCCGGCGCACGGGTTCTCAGGATGCTCACTTCTTTGCCGTCAGCGTCGGCATTCAGGCCGATACAGGTGGCAATCTGGCGGAAATATTGGAGGGCCTTGCTGCAGTGATCAGGGGTCGGGCCACGCTTGCCAAGCGCGTCAAGGCACTTTCCAGTGAAGGACGCGCATCCGCGCTGCTTTTAAGCGCTCTGCCGATTCTCATGATATCCGGCCTGATGCTGATCCATGCGGAATTCTATACGGCGAAATTTTCCGATCCGATTTTCTGGCCCACTGTCGGCGCCATCGGTGTCTTGTACTTGATCGGGTGGGTGATGATCCATCGGATCATCAATTTCAGATATTAGGAAATGGCCATGACGACACATCTGGATCTGATTATAGAAGCGGTCATCTTCTTCACCATCGTCGGGGTGACCTGGGTTTTCGGCCGGGAGATAGAACGCGCCGTCGAGCAACGCAGACGGCTGGGTGCGCAAGGAGCCGCCTCCAGTTCCGGTATATCGCTGTTACAGCCCCGAGAGAATGACGGCCGCTTTTTCCAATGGATTCGAGCTTCAACGTCGATCAGCGAGCCAACGGAGCAGCGAAGGCTGCGCGGTGAATTGCTGCTCGCTGGATTCGAGAGTCCCAGCGCGCCGGTCTGGTATGTGATTGTCCGCTTCCTTCTGGCAATCGGCCTGCCGCTGCTTTTTCTGCTGTCGCGCATCTTTCTGTCGAAAACGCTTGGCGGCGGTAGTTTCATATTCGGCATTGCGGCGTTCTGTGCCATTGGCTTCCTGGCGCCGTCGCTTTTCGTGAGACAGCGCGCCCGTTCCCGGCGTCTGGATTTGGAGATCGAATTCCCCGACGCGTTGGACCTGATGGTGGTCTGTGTTGAAGCGGGGCTCGGCCTGGATGCTGCCTTCATCCGAGTCGGTGATGAGATACAGGAATCTCATCCTCGTATCGCGCGGGAGTTCGGCCGCCTGGCGGAGGAGCTGCGTGCCGGCCGGAGCCGCACAGAGGCCCTGCGTGCGATGGCAGATCGCTGCAATGTGGCGGGCATCCGTTCTTTTGTGGCGCTCGCGATTCAGACCGATGCGCTTGGTGCCAGCATCGCGCAGACCTTGCGCACTTATTCTGCAGAAATGCGCCAAACGCGCTTTCTGAAAGCGGAAGAGAAAGCCATGCGAATTCCTGTTCTGATGACCGTACCTTTGGTGGCATGCATTCTTCCCGTCATTATTGCGGCGCTCATGCTGCCGGCCGTTATCGATGTGGTCCGGTATCTCGGGCCGGCGCTTAAGGGCCAGTAGGGAGGCGAACATGAAAGGCATAGTGCGCTTCGTCGGTATCTGCGCCTTCCCCTTGGTGGGCGTGAGCGTTGCCGGCTGCGCGTCCTTCCTGGATGGTGACTTTTGGCAATCCGAGCCCAAGGTGGAAGCCCGCGCCGTTCAATCAGACTTGCGGCCCTCCATCGGCTACTATGAGAGAGCTGTAACGGCGATCAACGATCGCCGCTATGCGCTCGCACTTGAATATCTGCAGGCTGCCCGAAACCAGAAGGCCGATGACGTCCGCGTGTTGACGGCCTTCGGCGTTATTTACGACAAGTTGGGGCGGTTCGATCTGAGCGCCCGCTATTACGGCCAGGCGGCTGCGCTCGACCCGAAATCTCGCGTCATCGCAGCGGATATGGATTATTCCCGCAGATTGCAGGGTATTTCGGGACCCAGCCCGACCATAGTGGCGGCGAATGTCGAAGCGGATGATGTTCGAGGAACCTTGCCCATGGTTGCCGCGACATCGGAGGTGGCTCCCACCTCATCGGTTGCCATGGCTGAGCCCGATCGTGGAGAGACCGCGGCGAATCAGAGCGGGAGCCATCCGGTGGTCGCGAATGTCTCTGCGAAGGCCGCCGGAAAGATAGTTTTTCTCACCGGCCATCCTTTGATGATCGTCGATGCATCGGGTCGAAGCGACACGGAGACAGCGGTGAGAACTTATTTGTCGGGCCTGGGCTGGTCCGTCGCCAAGGACGAGAGCAAATTGCCGGCCCGGCGTGAAACAAGGATTGTCTATAAAGACACGATGATCACGGCTGCCAGGGCGCTGGCGCGCACGCTTTCGCTTCCCATGCAACTTACCGCCAGTGATAGCGTCGAAGGACTGCAGCTTGTTCTGGGCAGCGATATTTCCAGCGGCAGCCTGGCAGCAAAATTGCAACAGACACGCCAACGTCAATTTGCACTGGCGATTTCCAAGCCAAAGACACGGGAGTAGATGAAATGCGGTGGAAAGCAGCTGCAGTTGTTTTCGTGTTGTCGGCGAATGTTGCACTTCTGTCAGCCGGGCCAGCACAGGCCGGGCTTTTCGGGAGGTCCGAGGCGCCTGCGCCAACCGCCGATGATGGGATCGTAAATCAGATTCAGCAGGCGCTCGACGACCAGCGTTTTGTGGATGCGGGGTCGCTACTGGACCGGGCTCTCATTTCAGGTGGTTCCGATCCGCGGTTCGTGCTTTTGGCGGGAGAACTTAGTCTGTCGAAGGGCCGGTACGATGCTGCCCTGGCCAACTTCAAGCGTGTCGATGCCCAACCAAGCCTGCGTGCTCGGGCGCTGGAAGGTGAGGGGATCAGCATGTCGTTGCTCGGCCGCGCCGATGAAGCATTGCCGGTGCTGGAGACGGCGGTTTCTCTGAGTCCGAATGCTTGGCGGGCATGGAATACGATTGGGGTCATCTATGACCGCCGACATGACTGGTCCAAGGCAGACGCCGCTTATGACCATGCCATGACGGCATCCAACGCCTCGCCATTGGTACTCAACAATCGCGGTTTTTCACGCCTTTCGCAGAGCAGGCTGGATGAAGCCGCGGCGGATTTTGTCGCAGCTCTTCAGAAAAGGCCGGATTTCTCATCGGCTCGCAATAATCTGCGTCTGACGATCGCCATGAAAGGCGACTATACCCGCGCGACCGAGGGAGCCAACACCGCAGATCGTCCATCCATTCTCAACAATGCCGGCTTTGCTGCCATGGCAAGAGGCGACTATTCAACCGCCAGAAATCTTCTGGGCCAGGCCATGCAAGCCAAGGGCGAGTATTATTCGGTGGCTGCGGCGAATCTCGAAACGGTTCATGGTCTTGAGTTCGGCGCGTCTGGCGCGGTGCCCAATGCCGCCGCTCACTGAGATCGCGCATTGGGTGACCATATTGTTGGTCTGCCTGGTTCTGGCGGCCGCGGGAACCAGTGACGTCCGCTCGCGCAAGATTCCGAATTGGACCGTATTGGCAACCGCGTTGCTCTTTGGTGCATGGTTTTTCGTGGGATCTTCGGTGCCGCTTCTCTCCTCGCTGGGGGCGGCGTTCGTCGTCTTTGTGTGCAGTTTTGCTCTATATTCCTTCGGCATCGTCGGCGCGGGGGATTCCAAGCTGGCAACGGCCGTCGCGCTGTTTGCTGGGTTCCCGAAGTTGCCGGAATTCATCCTTTATATGAGCCTGACGGGAGGGTTGATCGTTCTGTGCATGCTGGTGATCAACCCGGCGCGCATCCTCACCATGATACAGATGCGTGGGCGTGGCTTTTTGGAGGGAGGCGTGCCGTATGGCGTTGCCATCGCTGTGGCAGGGGTGATGCTTTTGCTTGGTCCGGTGGTGCCGGACCTGGCCTGATCCCAGGCGGTTCGGTTGACCGCAATCGGATCAGGCGGTTTGAGATATTGGTTCCTGGGAACTATGATGGAGTATCCCATGGCAAAGCTGACAATCGGCATTCTGATCGGTCTGGTTCTCGGACTGTATCTGGATCATTCCTCGACCGGCGCTGGAGCGCCGATTCTTGTTCAGCTTGAGACCATCCTCAAAAACCTGTTCCAGCTGTGATTGCTGAGCCGTGGTTTGCGTTTATTTGGCGGACGTGGCGAAGCGATAAATGATGCGATTTTCGTATGTTTGCCCGGGATTGAGCCGCGCGGAACCGAAGTCCGGCCGATTTGGCGTGTCAGGAAATATCTGCGGCTCCAAAGCCAAGCCGTCGCCTTGACGGTAGATGTGGCCGTGCTTGCCGGCAAAGGAGCCGTCTAGAAAATTGCCGGAATAGAATTGAAGCCCTGGCTGGTTGGACAGGACCTCCATAACCCGGCCAGTGACGGGATCTTCGACGCGAGCGGCTAACTGTGGCTTCGCTGCCGGCCGTTTGCTGATGACCCAATTGTGATCGTAGCCCCGGCCGATCAGCAATTGCGTGTCATGTCCGTCACGAATGTCGCGGCCGATTGGCTTGGGCTTGCGGAAGTCGAATGGCGTGGCAATGACCGGCCGCAACTCTCCCGTCGGGATCTGGGTGTCGTCGACCGGTGTGTAGGTATCCGCCGGAATCGTCAAAAGCTGATCGAGAATGCTTCTACCGGAGGCTTCACCAGCCAGATTCCAGTATGCGTGATTGGATATATTGACGATGGTCGGCTTATCGGTTGTTGCCCGATAATCCACCGTCAGCTCATTGCTCTCATTGAGAGAATAGACCGCGGTTGCCGTCATTCGCCCGGGATAATTCTGATCTCCATCGGGGCTGACATACCGCAACGTAACGGAAGCTTCGGCCCCCGATCTTACGTCCGTGACCGTCCAGGCAACTTGTCCAAAGCCCGCCGTGCCGCCGTGAAGGCTGTTGGCTCCATTGTTGATGGGAAGCTGATAAGTCTTTCCGTCAAGCGTAAAGCGGCCTTTGGCGATGCGATTGGCAAAACGGCCGACGGTGACGCCGAAATAGCTGGGATTCGTCCGATAGCTATCAGGCTCTGAATAGCCAAGAACAATGTCATCAAGCTTGCCTTTCCGGTCGGGCGTCACGACCGACTGAAGGGTCGCGCCCAGTGAAAGCACCCGAACTGTAATCCTATTGCGATTGACCAGCGTAACGGCGGTTAGTGGCGTGCCGTCGCCGGCCGTGCCAAAACGCTCCTGGCGGGCATCGGCAGCATGGCTTGGGACAGCCCCCATCAAAACAGGGGCAAGACAAAACAGAATTGCCAACATCGCCCGGCGAATTGCCATGAGGATCTCCTATTTCACGGCCCGCCACCGGCGGCTTGCCGCCAGCATGGCCAGTCCGAACACCAGAAGAACGCAGCCCCAAATCAGGTTGACGTTGATGCCAAGCGATCGCGCGTAAATCGCGGGATCGCTGGTCGCGCCGTAAATGACCAGCACAAGGCCGAGTGCGGTGAACAACGCGCCGATCGGTAGACGGAGATCCAGTCCCATGATTCACCAGAAGGTCAGGTTGAGAGCCAAAGCGGCGATGAGGACCAGAGGTGCCAGCAGGGCGGGATTCAGATACCAAGTCGCCGGCTTCTCATATCCTCTCTCCGTCAAGGAATAGACGAGGCCTTTGAGTTGATCCGCTTGGCGCGGGACCGTTACCAGACTGATCAATATGGTAACGAAGAAGCAAACCGTCCAGGCCACGATTGCAGTAGAGAAATTCTGGGCCATCTCACTTGGGTATGTATGAACGATGGAAAGCCAGCCGCCTTTTATTCCCGGGATGGCATGTTGGGGTATCGTCAGCCCGTGATGAAGCGCGGCGCCGACCGTACCCATCAAAAGCCCAAAAAATGCGCCATGGCCGGTGGTGCGCTGCCAGAACATTCCAAGGAGAAAAGTCGCGAATAGCGGGGCATTGACGAAGGCGAATACCAGCTGCAGCAGGTCCATGATGTTGTTGAAACGGGCAGCCAGATAAGCCGCCGCTATGGACAGCAACACGCCCGCGACGGTGGCGATCCGTCCGACATTTAAATAGTGCTTGTCCGATGCGTTCGGCTTGATGTGAGCCTGATAGAGATCATAAGTCCAGACCGTATTGAACGCCGTCACGTTTCCGGCCATGCCGGACATGAAGCTCGCCATCAACGCGGTGATTCCCAGGCCCAAAAGACCGGCCGGAAGATAGCGCGCCAGCATCAATGGCATGGCGAGATCGTAATTCAGGGATCCATCCGGCTTGAGAGGGAAGGATAATCCGCCCGTGCGGTGCGTCAGACCAATGGCGATCATCCCGGGAAGAATAACGAGTGCAGGAAAAAGAAGTTTTGGGATCGCTGCGATAATGGGCGCTTGGCGGGCGGCCGAAAGCGAATGGGCAGCCATCGCCCGCTGTATCAAAAGGAAATCCGTGCACCAATAACCGAAGGACAGCACAAATCCCAAGCCCATGCTGATGCCGAACCAATCCACACCCAAGGGACTGGTGGCCGCGCTTCCCGTATGCCGCCACACCGTGGTGAATGCGTCAGCCGGATAGCCGCGCTGCAGCGATACGTCGGCAAGGCTTGCCATCAGCCCGGACCAGCCGCCGATATCGATCAACCCCAGAATGACGAGCGGTGCGAAGCCGAACACGATCAGGAAAAACTGCAAGACTTCATTGTAGATTCCCGAGGTCAGGCCACCCATGAAAACATAGAGAAGGACCACGCCTGCCCAAAGCCAGATGCTGAGGTCGAACGGCCATCCCAGGAGCAGGTTGAGCAAAAGGCCCATGGCATACATGGAAATGCCCGACGAGATGACGGTCATGAAGGCGAATGTGGCTGCGTTCAGCAGGCGGGTCTTTTCGTCGAAGCGAAGTTTGAGATATTCGGGCACGGACCGGGCCCTGGAGCCGTAGTAGAGCGGCATCATGAACAGGCCCAGAAAGACCATCGCCGGAATTGCGCCGACCCAATAAAAATGGCTGGTCGCCAGACCGTATTTTGCGCCCGACGCGGCCATTCCCACGACTTCTTGGGCGCCCATATTGGCCGACATGAAAGCGAGGCCCGCGACCCATGCAGGGATGGAGCGGCCGGACAAAAAGAAATCTTCGCTGGTTCTGGTGCGCCGCCGCAGCGCCACACCGATGGCGACCACCACGAGCAGATAAAGGCCGATGATCAGGCCGTCCACAAGCGTGAGCGTCATTGCGTGTCCCCGCCAGCCCGGCTATCATCGTATGATAGGATGTAAAAAGCTGTCAATGAATCGGCGCCTTAAACTTTCCCCACGCCCCGTCAAAGCGGCCACACCGGAATTTCGCGGCCGAAGCCTTCTTTGGTCCGTGGTCGAAGAGATCGGGCTGCGCATTTTGAATGGCACTTACGTGCCGTCCCAATCCCTCCCCATCGAACCCGAGCTGATGGCGGAGCTGCGCATCAGCCGCACGGTGTTGCGCGAGGCGATCAAGGTACTGAGTGCGAAGGGGCTTATCGTTTCGCGGCCCAAAAGCGGCACGCAAGTCCGGCCTTCGCGCTATTGGAATCTTCTGGACCCAGTCGTCCTGGATCTCTACTGCCGCGTCTTCGATTATTCGGACTTCGCCCAGAATTTCCAGAAATTGCGGGTCATTATCGAGCCGGAAGCTGCCGCCATGGCGGCCAGTCAGCGCAATGAGCGTCAGTTGCACGGGCTTGAGGAGGCTTATGCGTCCATGAAGGCGGCGAAGGACATTGCGGACTGGACCAGCGCCGACCTCGCTTTTCATGAAGCGATATTGGAGGCGACGGGAAATCCCTTCATGCAACCCTTGGGCTCGCTGATCCATGCGGCTCTCAATACCTTGCTGTTCCATTCCGCCGAGACCTCGGCAAATCCCTTCGATTCGTTGCGCGACCATGGCGCGGTGCTCGAAGCCATTCGCCGGCGCGATGCTGCCGCGGCACGCCAGGCGATGAGCCGGTTGCTGGCCGGAACGGGACTGTCCGTTTCAAAAGCGGTCAAGGGCGCACGCCATCAGTCGCGGCGGGAGGCGAAACGCGCATGAATGCCATAGCCAAGATCGAGACTTTTTGCGTGCCGCCGCGCTGGCTGTTTGTGCGCGTCGAGACCAGCGATGGAATTGTGGGTTGGGGCGAAGCTAGCCTGGAAGGGCACGCCGAAGCGGTCGAAGGCGCCTTCGAATCTCTGCGTGATCGTTTCCTGGGAGCGGACGCTTCGAAAATCGAAGATATCTGGCAGCTTGCCTACCGGCTTGGCTTTTATCGCGGCGGCCCGGTCTTGATGTCGGCGCTTTCCGGCCTGGATCAGGCGCTGTGGGACATCAAAGGTAAGTCGTTGGGCGTGCCGGTCTGGCAGCTTCTGGGAGGAAAGGTGCGCGACAAGGTCCAGGCCTATGCCTGGATCGGCGGCGATTCACCCAGCGAAGTGGTCGAGCAGGCTCAGCAACGCCGCGCACAGGGCTTTCGCGCCGTGAAGATGAATGCGACGGCGGAGATGGGGCGCCTCGACAGTCCGCGACTGCTGGATGCGGCGGTGGAGCGGGTGAGCCATGTTCAGGCGCTTGGCCTGGATGTCGCTATCGATTTTCACGGCCGGATTCACAAGCCCATGGCCCGTCAGCTGGCCGCGCTGCTGGAGCCGTTGCGTCCGCTTTTCATCGAAGAGCCGCTTCTATCGGAACAGCCGGAAGCGATCCGGCAATTGGCCTCCCAAACCTCAATCCCGATTGCTTTGGGGGAACGCCTGTATAGCCGCTGGGATTTCAAGCCTTTTCTGGAAGACGCCATCATTGATGTGGCGCAGCCCGATCTGGCGCATGCGGGCGGCATCTCGGAATGCCGGCGGATAGCCGCTTTCGCGGAAACTTATGATGTCGCGATTGCACCCCACTGTCCTTTGGGACCGATTGCGCTCGCGGCCTGTGTGCAACTGGCATTGGCGACGCCCAATTTCGTGATTCAGGAAATGTCTCTTGGCATCCATTACAACACCAAGGAGCATGACCTTTTGACGTATCTTCAGGACCCCGCGGTTTTCGATCTTGAAGAGGGCATGATCAAGCCCCTTCAGGCGCCGGGATTGGGGATCGCCATTGACGAAGCGCGCGTTCGCCATGCCGCAACGGCTCCGCATCGCTGGCGCAATCCGGCATGGCGGGGACGTGATGGGAGTCTGCGCGAATGGTAGACGTTGAACTCAAAAGAGGCCGCTTCCAGGATAAGGTCGCCATCGTGACGGGTGCAGCGGGCGGCATCGGTGCCGCAACGGCACGGCGCTTCGCCCGGGAAGGGGCGGCGCTTGTCCTGGTCGATTTACCCGCCGCCGCCGGACAGCGTGATGCGGTCATGGACGCCTGCAAGGCGGATGGTGCCGCCGAAGCCATTGGTCTGGACTGCGATGTCTCGCGAGAAGAGGATGTTGCCGCCGCGGCGAAAGCCGCAATGGCGCGCTTCGGCAGGATCGATGTGGTGGTCAATGTCGCCGGATCCATGGCCTTCAAATTGATTCAGGACTTCAGCGGCGACGAATGGCGCAGGCTGATGGACATCAACTTCATGGGCGCGGTCTTTTTCACGCAAGCCGCGCTCCGAGTCATGAAACCTGGCGGCGCGATCGTAAATATCTCCAGCATTCACGCGTTCCAGACGACCGCGCGTGTGGCGCCTTATGCGGCCGCCAAAGCCGCGCTGGCATCCTTGACACGCAGCACGGCCATAGAAGGCAAGGCATTGGGAATCCGGGCCAATGCGGTCGCGCCGGGTGCGATCGATACGCAGATGTTCTGGACCAGCCCCACGATCGCCAGCGGGGAGGAAAAAGTGCCGGAAAGCATGTTGGGTAAGCCCGAGAGTATCGCGGCTGTTGCGGCGTTCCTGGCCTCTGACGACGCGGCATTCATCACCGGCTCGATCGTCACCGCCGATGGCGGCCGCTTGAGCGCGCTCTAAGGTTCGAGAGTTGCCAATGACGCTTGCACAAACAGCGTTGATCGGAGTGGATTGGGGGACATCCAACAATCGCGCCTATCGGATCGACGGACGGGGAGATGTGCTGGAGAGCCGGAGTAGCGGGCTTGGCCTATCGACAATAAAAGGCGGGAACTTTGCGGCAGCGCTGGAATCGCTTGTCGCCGACTGGCGAAAGGATGCCGCCCACAACATTCCCGTCCTGATGTCCGGCATGGTCGGCAGCCGCAACGGTTGGACAGAAGTCGCCTATTGCGCGTGCCCCTTTGGCGTCGAAGAACTTTCCCGCACCATCGTTTCGGCGCCGGATAAAGCCGCCCACATCGTCGGTGGCGGGTCGGTGATTGATGCGCAACGTCATCACGACGTCATGCGGGGCGAAGAGGTCCAAATCCTTGGGCTGGAAAATACGGCCGGCCTTCGCCTGGTGATCGCGCCCGGCACGCATAGCAAATGGGCCATTCTGGAAAATGGAAAGATTAGAGAATTCCGGACCTATATGACGGGCGAACTTTTCGCACTTTTGAAAGATTACTCGATCTTGGGCTGGCTGATGCCTGACAAGGCCGAGGGCGTGTTGGATGAAAAGGCGTATCTGCAAGGCGTCAAGGATGCGGCAGCCGATCCGGATCTGCTGCATGGTCTGTTCAATGTCCGCACCCGGGGCCTGTTCCAGCCTACTGAGATCGAAGGATCGGCTTCCTATCTCTCCGGTCTTTTGATCGGCAATGAAGTGTCGGGCGCCATGCGGCGGCTTCCGGCGAAATCGATAACGATCATCGCTGGGCAGCAGCTTGCGCACCTCTACAATCTCGCCTTGTCTCATCTGGGCGTGGCGGATGTCGGCATCGCGGATGTCGGCGCCGTGACGGCGAGGGGCCTCTGGCGGACGTGGCAGGCACGAGGGAGTTTGATGTGAGCCGATCTCGCTGGGAGCAAGTCTTGGGCACGCGGCCTCTGGTTGCGATTTTGCGCGGTCTGCGCCCCGAAGAGGCGGCAGAGATTGGCGAAGCCTTGGTCGGTGCCGGCATTCTTTGCGCCGAAGTGCCGCTCAATTCGCCCAACGCGCCGGACAGCATCGCCATTCTGAAACGCGCGCATGGCCATAAGCTGATGGTGGGTGCCGGAACAGTCTTGTCTGTTCAAGAGGTCGCTATTGTCGTCGCTTGCGGAGCGGAGCTCGTGGTGTCGCCCAACATGAATCCCGCCGTCAGCGCGGCGACCAAAGCGGCCGGTCTGCTGTCGATTCCAGGCTTTGCCACGCCCAGTGAAGCATTCGCCGGGCTTGAGGCTGGCGCCGATGCATTGAAGGCGTTTCCCACGGATGTGGTTTCGCCGGGAGCGCTTCGCGCATTGAGGGAAGTTCTTCCCGTAAACACGTCCCTGATACCCGTGGGCGGGGTCACAATCGAGAAAATCGGAGAGTACAAGAAGGCGGGTGCGGCCGGGTTCGGGATTGGATCGGCCATCTATCGTCCAGGAAGCGACGCGGCCACCGTATCGAAAAAAGCGAAGGACTTTGTGGAGGCATTCCATGGCCTCGGTTGACTGTGTCTGGCCGCTCAAGGCCAGCCTGGGGGAAGGGCCGTTCTGGTCCGCAGCGGAGAAGGCGCTCTGGTTCGTCGATATCTTCGAAAGGCAGATACATCGCTTCCAACAGGGTGCAGGCGATGGTCAAAGCTGGACCGCACCCGGCAAAATCAGTTTCATTCTTCCGGAGACACAAGGAAGCTTTCTGGTTGGGCTGCCAGGCGCGGTGGCGCGGTTTCATTCCCAATCGGGTGAATTCGAAGCCCTCGCGCGCGTGGAAGGCGACTATCCGCAAAATCGCCTCAACGATGCCTGTATTGATCCTCTCGGCCGATTGTGGTTCGGCAGCATGGATGAAGACGGCCAAAGAAAGAGCGCCGCTTTTTATCGCTGGGGCGCGGAACCGGCTCCCGTCCTGGCCGATACGGGTTATTGCATCTCGAACGGACCGGCCTTCAGTCCGGACGGCCGGTATTTCTATGCCACCGATACACTGGACCATGTCCTTTATCGTTTCGCTATGAGCGAGGATGGTGCGCTGGAGCACAAAACGCCATTCATTCAGTTCCAGTCCGAAGATGGATTCCCCGACGGAACCACCGTCGATGCGGATGGCTGCCTTTGGGTGGCTTTTTGGGGTGGATGGTGTGTCCGGCGTTTTTCGCCGAACGGAAAATTGATCACCGAGGTGAAGCTGCCCTGCGCCAATGTCACAAAGCTGGCTTTTGGCGGAGGCGCGCTGAAGACCGCCTATGTGACCACGGCACGGCATGGCCTCGAACCGCAAGACCTTACCACGCAGCCTTTGGCGGGCGGGCTGTTTGCATTCGAAGTGGATGTGCCCGGCCTTCTCCAACCAATGGCGAAGGGTGTGGGACTGGCTGCCATCCCGCAAGATTGAAGAATATCGGAAGAGACGGAGCGCGTTGTCTGAGTTGGAGTGGTACAAATTTCGGGGGGCCTGATCCATGCATAGCGTTTCCATCGTCCAATCCGGTGCTTCGTCCGAAGCCGATATCCGGCTGACATATGTCTGGCTGATCGCGTTTGTCGCCGCCTTTGGCGGTTTCCTGTTCGGTTACGACTGGGTGGTGATCGGGGGCGCCAAACCTTTCTATGAAGCCTATTTCCATCTGCACAGCCCGCAGGCGATCGCCTGGGCCAACAGTTCCGCCTTGGTGGGATGCTTCCTCGGTTCACTGGTCGCAGGGCGCATCAGCGACCGGTATGGACGGCGCGCTGCCCTTGCCATCGCGGCCATCGTGTTCGCCGTCTCCTCCATTCTGACCGGCTGGTCCTATAGCTTTGAGGCCTTCATCACCTGGCGCATCCTGGGCGGCGTGGCGATCGGGTTGGCCTCCAACATTTCTCCCACCTATATCGCGGAAATCAGTCCCGCCGGCTGGCGGGGGCGGCTGGTGAGCCTCAATCAATTGGCTTTGGTGATCGGTATTCTGCTGGCCCAGATCGCGAACTGGCGCATCGCGCAGCCAGTGCCACCGGGCGCGACCGAAGCCCTGATTGCCGCATCCTGGAATGGTCAGTTGGGCTGGCGCTGGATGTTCAGCGCTGTCGCGATCCCCGCGGTCATCCTGCTCATTTGCGTTCCGCTGATCCCGGAAAGCCCTCGTTGGCTCATGACGCGCGGGCGTCAGCAAGACGCCAAAACGGTCCTATCGCGCATTGGCGGTCCCGGTTATGGCGATAAGGAGATCGGTGCCATCGCCGGCTCCCTT
>Ga0268266_10003151_pt1 | contig 16738 bp, 14 predicted proteins | sample KBSS13metaG_FD_190356 | JGI IMG/M metagenome (GOLD analysis project Ga0268266, IMG submission 190356) | Switchgrass rhizosphere microbial communities from Kellogg Biological Station, Michigan, USA - KBS S1-3 metaG (SPAdes) (version 2) | ecosystem: Host-associated > Plants > Roots > Rhizosphere...
CCAGCGCCACCGCCGCCGCAGCAGACGACGACGACCGACGTCGCCGCGTCGGCACCTGCACCGACGGCGCCGGCACCTGCAGCGCCCGCGAAGCCAGCACCGGCGCACTCGCGGATCCGGCACCCGTCGCCGAAGAAGCCAGCGCGGCCGCTTCCCCAGGGAGACGATGCTCCGCTGCCGTGACGCCGTGCTCGCGCTGGTGCTCGTCGCGCGAGCTGCGAGCGCACAGGCACTGGCGGGCCCGCCGATGAACCCGCAGGCGCGCGCGCACTTCGACAAGGCGCTCGCCGCCTATTCGGCCGCGAACTATCGCGCAGCGAGCGTCGAGTTCGAGCTCGCGTACAGCCTCGATGCGCGACGCGAGCTGTTGTTCGCGTGGGCGCAGGCCGAGCGGCTGTCGGGCAACTGCGATCGCGCGGTGATGCTGTACCGGCGGTTCCTCGATCAGTCGCCGAGCGAGGCCGAGGCGGCCAAAGCCGTCCGCGAGATCGATCGCTGCCACCCGACGAATCCTACGGAGCCGGCCGCCACGACGACACCGGGCGACGACGTCGCGGTCGAGCGGCCGCTGCCACCACCGCCGCCGCCGCCGCGACTCGTCGCGCGCGAGCCGGCCGAGAGTCACTGGTATTCCGATCCGTGGGTCGATGGGCTCGTCGGGGCCGGCGGCGCTGCGGTCGTGACCGGCGGCGTGTTCTTCGCGCTGGCGCACGCCGACGATCAGTCCGCCGATGCCGCGACCGTGTACGGCGACGCGCGCCGGTTCGCCGACGAAGCCGACAGCCGGCGATTGGTCGGGACGATCGCCGTCGCGTCGGGCGGCGCGCTGGTGATCGGCGGGCTCGCGCTCGCATGGTGGAGCCGCGATCGCGACACCGCGGTCGCGGTCCGGTGGTCGCCGCAGATCGGCCCCGGCATGATCGGCATCGCCGGAGTCTACTGAGCGTGGCCGACTATACGTCGACGGTGCCGGTCGAGCAGCCCGCGCGCGATCACGCGCTGGTCCGGCGGTTCCGGCTGCGCGTCGTCGGCGGCGAAGATCGCAAGGCGGTGTTCACGCCGGCCGCCGAGCGCACCGTGATCGGCACGCACGCATCCGCCGACTTCGTGCTGCGCGATCAGACCGTGTCGCGATTTCACTGCGAGCTGTTGCTGGGCGACGGCGGCGTGCGCGTGCGTGACCTCGAGAGCCGCAACGGCACGCGGATCGCGGGGCTCGCGATCGCCGACGCGCACCTGTCGGGGCCCGCGACGCTCGAGCTCGGCCACGCTCGCGTCAAGATCGAGTGGCCGGACGATCACCTGCGCGTTCCGCTGTCGTCGCGCGATCGGTTCGGCGGGCTGTCGGGAACGTCGCGGCCGATGCGCGCGCTGTACGCGCTGCTCGAGCGCGCCGCGCAATCCGACGCGACCGTGCTGCTGCAAGGCGAGACCGGCACCGGCAAGGATCTCGCCGCGCACGCGCTCCACGACGAGAGCCAGCGGCGCGACCGGCCGTGGGTCGTGATCGATTGCGGCGCGATCGCGCCGGCGCTGCTCGAGAGCGAGCTGTTCGGTCACGAGAAGGGCGCGTTCACCGGCGCGACACGGGCGCACGTCGGGGCGTTCGAGCGCGCGCACGGGGGAACGCTGTTTCTCGACGAGATCGGCGAGCTGTCGGCCGAGCTCCAGCCGAAGTTCCTGCGTGCGCTCGAATCGCGGCGGATCGTGCGCGTGGGCGCGACCACGCCGATCGACGTCGACGTGCGGATCGTCGCAGCCACGCATCGCGGATTGCGCGGCGACGTCAACACCGGCCGATTCCGCGCGGACCTCTATTACCGGCTCGCGGTCCTGCCGATCGATCTGCCGTCGCTGCGCCAGCGGCTCGCCGATCTCCCGGTGCTCGTCGACGACATCCTGCGCCAGCTCGGAGCAGGTCGCTCACCCGCAGCCGATCACCTGCGCAGCGCGGAGTCGATCGCGCGGCTCGCCGATCACCCGTGGCCCGGCAACGTGCGCGAGCTCCGCAACTACGTCGAGCGCAGCGTGCTGTTTCGCGCTGGAGCTTCGTTCGAAGATCGCTTCGTGCCGAGTGACGCCGCGCCCGTCGACACGTCGGTCCCGCTCCGCGAAGCGCGCGAGCGCAGCGTGCTCGCATTCGAGCGCCGCTACCTCGAGGCGTTGATGGCCGCGCATCAAGACAACGTCGCCGCCGCCGCGCGCGCAGCCGGGATCGATCGCGTCCACATGCATCGCCTGCTCGCGAAGGTCGGGCTGCGCTAGCTCCCGTACGCCAGCTCGAACGGTGCCCGATCGCCTGCGCGCACACGGCGCGCGCGTGATCGCGCGCTTCGAGCGCCGAGCACGCCGCTGCGGCGAGCGTCGACCGGGGCATGGCCGTTGCTCTGGTAGCCGCGCGGAGGATCAGCTCATGAAGAGGCTTGTCTGGTTGGCTCTCTTGATCGTCGGGTGCAACAACAACGACAACAACCACACCGTCACGCGCGCGGACATCGCGACCAACGCGACCGATCCGACCTTGATCAATGCGTGGGGGCTCGCATTCAACCCGCAGGGTGCAGCGTGGATCTCGTCGAACGGCGGCGGCGTGTCGGAGGTCTACGACGCCAACGGCAATCACCTGATCCCACCTGTCACGATTCCCGGACCATCCATTCGTAGCGTCGGGGAACCGGCGACGCCGACCGGCCAGGCGTTCAATAGCAACGCGGCCGCGTTCCTCGGCGACGTCTTCATCTTCGTCACCGAAGACGGAACGATCACCGGCTGGCAACCGTCCGACGGATCGGACGCGCAGATGCGCGTCGACAACTCGCCGCTGATGGCCGTCTACAAAGGCGTCGCGCTCGGCCTGGCCACCAACGGCGATGCGCGCCTGTACGCCGCGAACTTTCGCAACGGCACCGTCGACGCGTTCGACGGAAACTTCCAGCCGGTAACCGCCGGCTTCAGCGATCCGACGCTGCCGGCCGGCTTCGCGCCGTTCAACGTCGCGGTGCTGCCCGGTGGTGCCGCCGGCGTCGTGCTGGTCTCGTACGCGCTGCAAGACGAGACCGGGGAAGACGACGTGGCCGGTAACGGCAACGGCTTCGTCGATATGTACGACGGCGACGGCAACTTCCTCGGCCGCCTGATCTCGGGCACCTCCGAGCTGAACTCGCCGTGGGGCATGACGCTGTCACCGGGCAACTTCGACGCGGCGCCGAGCGAGCTCCTCGTCGGCAACTTCGGCGACGGTCTCATCCACATCTACGACCTGGATATCGACAACCGCTCGGCCGATCTCCAGGGCACGATCAACGACACCAACAACAACCCGATCGTGATCGACGGGCTGTGGGCGCTGGAGTTCGGGCCGGGAACCGGCAACTTCCCCAGCAACGTGCTGTTCTTCACGGCGGGACCCAACGAGGAGACCGGCGGCGAGTTCGGAAGTCTGACGAGCGCGTCGAATTGACGCCGAACCCCGCGTGATCGCTACGGTCGATTTTCACGCAACATCCGGCGGGCTCGTGCGTTCATCTATGCGATGAGGCCCACGTTCGTCACGGCTCGCCGTGTCATCGCATCCCTGGCGTCGCTCGCGATCGGCGTGCGGCTCTACGAGTCGATGCCCCACGCATCGGAGCTGCGCGAACAGCTGTTCGGGGGCGCCACGGTTGCCGTGCCCATCGCGGCGGCGGGCCTCGTCTGGATCGACCGCATCCCCACGCAGCTGCTCGCGCGCGGTGCGTGGTGGTCGATGCTGCTCATCGGAACGTTGATCGCGATCTCGGGCGGCCACCGGGACGGCATCATGGGCGCCACGATCGCGATGTGCAGTGCGACTGCGCTGCTCGCGAGCGGCGGTGTCGGGCTCGCGAGCCGCGGGCGGTTCGCGCCGGTCGCGTTCCGCGGCACGCTCTTGCTCTCGCTCGTGCTCGCGATCGCCGACACGGGAGCGATCTCGTGGTTCAGCACCGGGCTGGCCACGTTCGATCACACGTACTGGCCGATCGCGCTGGCGATCGTGATGGCGATCGGCGTGATCGGGCTCGTCCGGCTGCGCACGTGGGGCCTGATCATGAACGTGCTCGCGAACGTCGCGGTGATGGCGCTGATCCTCACGCATACGCTGCCGCTGCCGAGCCCGCTGCGCGAGCTGTTCCTCGGCTCGGCGGCGGTGCAGCTCGTGATTCCGCTGCCGATGCTCGCCGCGGTCGTTCGCGGCCGCACGCCCGACCCCGACGCGTGGCGGCGCACGAAGCGGATCGCGCCGGTCGTGATCATCGTGGCGATCGCGGTCTTCGCCGCGTACGGCGCGTTCGCGTGCCGCGGCCACTTGATCGACTTCTAGCGGCGCGCGGTCTGCGCGGCGAGCGTCGCCGCGATCGTCGTGGACGCGCCGGCGCGCGGCACCACCGTCTGCTCGTACGACGCGTAGCCAGGCGACGACACGCTCACCTTCGCGGTGACGCCGACCACGACGGGAATCGCCGCCGGCGTCACGCCGACATCGCGGCCGTTGAGGGTCACCGTCGCGCCGCTTGGCGTCGACGTGACGGCGATCGCGGTCGTGAGCCGGCCGAGCGACGCGTGCACCTGCACGACCGTGCCCTCTTCGGGAATGATCGTGCGCTCCCACGGCGCGAGCGCGGGATCGGCGACCACGACCCGCGTGCGGTGCCCGCAGAACAGGCCATCGACCTGGATGGGCGCGGCGCCGACGGCACGACCGTCGACCATCGCGATGCTGCCCGAAACGTTGGCGTCGATGCGGATCGAGCACGAGCCGTGCGCGACAGGTGCCGTGGCCGTAGGCGTAGGCGTCGGCGTCGGCGGGTGTGGCGCCGGCGTGGCCTTGGCGACGGGCGCGGGCGCAGGTGCGGGTGCTGGTGCAGGCACGGGGATCGACGCGGCGGTCCTCGTCGGCGTGCTCGGGCTCAGCCACAGGTACGTCGCGGTGCCGGTGCACACGAGCGCCACGAGCGCGGCGATCACCAGCGGCAGCTTCGACGCGCCGGCGACGGGATACAGCGGCACGACCTGCGTGCTCTTGCCCTTCGAGCTGTTCGGGTCTGCTGTTGTCGCGCGTGGCTCCGACCAGCCCCACGTGCTGAGCCCGTCGGTGCAGGTGCCGACTAGATCGGTGACGATCACGGCCGGCTCGCGCGGCTCGCTCGGCGCGGGCACAGGCGCGGGCTCGAGGTCGGCGCGCTTCACGGTCGCGTAGCCGATCATCGTCTCGGTGCCGCGGGGATCTCGATCGTGGTCTGCTGCCTTGTCCATGGCCGCCATCCCTTCAGCAAGCGTCGTGCCGCGGTAACTCGTTGTCGCGCCGTCGCGATCGGCTCGAGCGACATGAACAGGACATGTCCATGTCCTATTGCTCGAAGCAGTAGAGGTGATCCTTGACGTCGCAGCTGTCGGCACCGTCGAACGTCCATTCGTCGTCCAGGAAGCCGACGTAGCCGCCGCCGCCGACCGGGCTCGACGACGCGCTCGTCCAGTTCGAGCAGTGCCCGCCGAACGTGGGGCCTTGCGACGCGCCGTCTCCGGCGGTGTTGGTCCACGCCCGCGTGTTCTCGCCGTGTGTTTGGCCGGTCTCGTCGGCGTCGAGGTAGTCGCGCAACGTGCCGCTCGTCAGATCAGCCCAGCTGTTGGCGATGACCGCGCCGCCGACGAGCTCGTACGGAGCGGTCGAGTGCGTGAGCCGCGATCCGGCGCTCGTGGTGCCGTCCGTGAGCCACGCCTTGTACGTGCCGGTCAGGTTCGCCGCGCTCGCGAGCGCCTGGCACTTCGCGTCGGCGCCGGCGAGCCCGCCGAGGTTGCCGGTGTACGACGCGCTCGTGATGAACACGGTCTTCGGCGCGTCGACGCATGTCGATCCGGATCGCATGTAGCCGCTGTTGCATGCGAAGTCGCACGTGCCGTCGGAGCTGCACGTCGCGACCGCGTTGGCCGGCGCCGTCGTGCACTTCGGCGTGCCGCTGCACGTGCCCGACGTGCACGTGTCGTCGATCGTGCACGGGTTATCGTCGTCGCACGAACCGCCGTCTTGCGCGCACGTCGGCGGCGCGCCGCACGCACCGGCCGAGCAGACCTGCCCGCTGCCGCACGCGGCCGGTGGGCCGAACGCGAGGCAGCTGCCGACGAGCTGACACGTGCTCGTGCCGCTGCCGGAGCACACGCTATCGCCCAGCGTGCACGCGCTGCCGCAGCTAGCCGCGGCGAGCGTGACCTCGGCCATCACGGTCTGGTGCAAGATCGGCGTGACGCTCGTCGTGCCGAACGCGACCTGCTGGCCGCCGTCGAGTCCCCACACGTCGAGCATCTGCGCCGAGCCGGCGAGCTCGCCGGGCACCTCGACGTCGAGCACGGCAAGCGGCTGCGCGACCGCGGCCTTGTCGCCGACGAGGATCTGGTAGTGGTCCATCGCCTGCGATGGATCCGCCGTGACTGTGAGGTGCACGCGGGTATCGCTGGTCGTGGTGCACGCGGCGAGCGCGATGGTGATGGCGATGGAGGGCTTCATTGTTGGATGCAGTACAGCGAGAGTTGGCTACCGCAGGTCCAGTCGCCGTCGGGGTCCACGGTCCACCCTGCGTTGGTGTCGTTGGCGAAGCCGGCGACCGCGGTACCGGCGTCGGACGCGTTCGTCCAGTCGTTGCAGAAGTCGCCCGGGTCCGTCGAGTACGACGAGCCGTCCAGCTTCGTCGCCGTCCACGCTTCGGCACCGGTCCCCAGCACCTTTCCCGTCTCGGTGGTGTTGATCGCGTGTGCGAGCGTGCCGCTCGTCAGAGCCGTCCAGCTCGCCGCGACAACCGTGCCGTCGACGAGCACGTACGGCGCGGTCGAGTGCGCGAGTCGCGCGCTCGCCGAGGTCGACGAGTCGCTGAGCCACGCCTTGAACGTGCCGGTGAGCCCGGCGGCGCTCGCGGCCGACTGGCACTTGGTGTCGGCGCCGGCGAGCCCGCCGAGGACGCCCCCCCAGTCTGCGTACGAGATGAAGATCTGTCGGGCCTGCGCGACACACGCCGAGCCCGAACGCATGAAGCCGCTATCGCATGCGAAGTCGCACGTGCCGTCGGCGCCGCACGTTGGCACCGCGTTGGCGGGTGCGGTCGTGCACTTCGGCGTGCCGCTGCACGTGCCGGCGGTGCACGCGTCGTCGATGGTGCACGGGTTGCCGTCGTCGCACGTCGAGCCGGTGCACGGCGGCGGCGGGCCGCACGTGCCGGCGGTGCACACGTCGCCGCTGCCGCACGCGGTCGGCGGACCGAATGCGAGGCAGTTGCCGATCCGCTGGCACGTCGACGTTCCATCTCCCGCGCACGCGGTGTCGCCGAGGCTGCATGCCGAACCGCAGCTCGCCGCGGCGAGCGTGACCTCGGCGGTCACGGTCTCGTGCTCGATCGGCGTGACGCTGGTCGTGCCGAACGCGATCTGCTGCCCGCCGTCGAGGCCCCACACGTCGAGCGCCTGCGCAGAACCGGCGAGCTCGCCCGGCACTTCGATGTCGAGCGTGGCGAGCGGCTGCGCGAGCGCGGCCTTGTCGCCGACGAGGATCTGATAGCGATCCATCGCCTGCGACGGATCCGCCGTCACCGCGAGGTGCACGCGCGTGTCGCTCGTGGTGCCGCACGCCACGAGCGCGAGCGCGAGCGTGCAGCGCTCGATCATTGCGCGACCACGCAGTCGGGCGGGATGCACGCCATCGTGTCGTGGTGGCGCGTCGCCGCGTACACGGCCGCGACCGAGCCGGCCACGAGGGCGACGCCGAGCACGATCCACGGCGTCTTCTTGTGCCAGAACGGCGTCGACTCGGCCGGCATCGGCGTCACCTGCACGATTCGCACGGCGGGCTCGGCCGCGGCGACGCGCTCGGCGGCTGCCGCCGGCGGCGGCACGACGGGAGCCGGCGGCGTCGGCGTCGGCGCCTGCGCGACCGGAGCCGGTGCCGGCGCGGGCGCGGGCTGGGCGAGCTCGGCGAGTCGCTGCTTCGCGAGCGTCGCGAGCTTGCCGTCGGGCGCGAGCTCGAGATAGCGGCGGTAGCCGTCGCGCGCCGCGACGACGTCGTGCGCCTGTCGCGAGCACTCGGCGGCGTTGAACAGGAACACCGGCTTGTGGCTGAGCTCGAAGCCGGCCATGAACTCGACGCGGGCCGCGGCGTAGTCGCCGCTGTTGTAGAGCGTCTGACCGTGCGCGTAGTGATCCTTGCCGGCATCGGCGATCGCGTCCGCGCGCGCGACGGCGGTCCAGCACACCAGCGATAGCAAGATGGCAACCAGCTTCATCGCACCCTCGTCATCGTCATGGATTGCAGCGTGGCAACCAGCACGGTCGCGCTCGGGAGCCGCTCGGACGGTTTCGGCGCGAGCAGCCAGCGGCACAGATCGTCGACGGCAAGCGGCAGCTCGGGGACGCGGCGGCGCGGCGGCACGAGCTCGAGCTGACCGCGCAGCACCCGCTCGCTCGCGAACGGCAGCTCGCCGCACAGCGCGCGATACAGCGTGATGCCGAGCGCGTAGAGATCGGCGCGCGCGTCGACCACGCCGCCACGCACCTGCTCGGGCGCCATGTAGAGCAGCGAGCCGACCGTCGTGCCGGTGTGCGTGATGCGCGCGTCGCCGTGCAGCGCCGCGTGGCCGAGATCGAGGATCACGGCCGCCGGATCGCCCGACGCCGGCAGGATCACGTTGCTCGGCTTGAGATCGCGATGGACGATGCCCGCGCCGTGCAGCGCGGCGAGCCCGATCGCGAGCGCCTCGAGCACCGGCGCGAGCTCGAGCCAGGTCATGCGGCCGGCCGCGAGCCGATCTTCGAGCACGATGCCGTCGATCCAGCGAGTCGCGACGTACGGCGCGCCATCGCTGCTGCACCCGGCGTCGAGGAGCGGCGCGACGCACGGGTGATCGATCCGGCGAAGCGCGCTGGCTTCGCGCGCCGCGCGCAGCGACGTCGGCGGGTTGCCGCCGCGCGCGAGCTTGAGCGCCGCCGCCACGCCGTGACGCCGCGCGAAGAACACGTCGGCGTGCTCGCTCGCGCCGACGTGGCGCTCGATCACCCAGTCGGCGATCGCGGGCTGGAGCTGCGCTGCGTTCATGATCACTCCGTGTACGGATCGACGATCACGCCGTCGTCGTGATGGGCCTTGGTCGGCTTCGCGGCGGATGCGGTCGCGTGCGCCGGATGCTTCCTGATCTGCGGTGGCGGCGCTGCGACGACGGCCGCTGGCTCGACGACGGGCGGCGGTGCCGGCTCGACGACCGGTGGCGGTGGCGCCGGCGCCGGCTCGGGCAGCGGCGTGACGACCGGCAGCTGAGCCGCAGGCGCCGGAGCCGAATCGGGATCGCGGTGACCGACGACCGCCATCACCAGCGCAACCGTGGCGGCGATCGACGCGAGCCCGACGCCGATCGCCAGCTTGGGCACGCGCCTCGTCGGCTCGGGCTCGCGCTCGACGGTCGACGTGGGAGCGACGACGCTCGCGCTCGGCCAGCGGTCGAGCTCGGCGAGGACTTCCGTCATCGACGCGATGCGCTCGGCGGGCGAGCGCGCGAGCATGCGCGCGATGGTGGCGCGCACGCGCACCGGAACGTGCGAGGGCAGGGCCGGCGCTTCGCGCGTGGTCTTCGCGGCGAGCACCTGCGCGATCTCGCCGACGAACGGCGGATTGCCCGACAGCATCTCGTACGCGGTCGCGGCGAGCGCGTAGACGTCGGCAGCCGGACCGACCGCTTCGCCCATCGCCTGCTCGGGCGAGCAATAGTACGGCGTGCCGACCATCATGCCGAGGCTGGTCTGCGTGGCCGAGGCGCCGGGCGTCATCGCCTTCGCGATGCCGAAGTCGAGGATCTTGACCGCGACGCTCGCGCCGTCGGGCACCACCATCAAGTTGTCGGGCTTGAGATCGCGATGCACGAGCTTGGCCGCGTGGACCTGCACCATCGCGGTCGCGACCTGGCGCATGACCTCTGCCGTGTACTCGACCGAGCGCGGCCCCTCGTGGAACAGCACGTCGGTGAGCGTCTCGCCCTCGATGTACTCCATCACCGCGTACGGCTGACCGGTCGGCAGCACGCCGATGTCGAAGTAGCGCGGGATGTGCGGGCTCGCGACATCCGTCGACGCGCGCGCCTCTTGCTCGAACCGCTCGCTGACGCCCGGCGTGACCGCGGCGTGCGGCGCGATGACCTTGATCGCGACCTTGGTCCCGATCACCGGGTGCTCGCCGAGATACACCGAGCTCACGCCGCCCTTGCCGAGCAAGCGCACGACGCGATACGCGCCGATCATCTCGCCGTCGAACGACGCTGGCCGGCGGCCCGGGCCCGACGCGGCGCTGATCGCGAGGAGGCGCACCTCGACGTCGGCCGCGGTGGGCCGGCGCGACGGGTCCGATGCGAGACACTCGCCGAGCAGCTCGCGCAGCTCCGCGTGCTCGAGCCCGCCGCGATCGAGCGTGTCGACGGTGCGATCGTTGAGCCGGCTTGCCCAGATCGCGACCGGCGTCGCGGCGTCGTGCGGGATCCGGCCGGTCAACATCTCGTACGCGGTGCAGCCGAACGCGTAGAGATCGGTCGCGCTCGACACTTCGTCGCCGCGGATCTGCTCGGGCGCCATGTACGCCGGCGTGCCGATGATCGTGCCGGTGTTGGTCACGCGATCGCCGCCCGACGCCGAGCGCGCGAGGCCGAAGTCGCACAGCTTGATGCGATCGCCGCGGCCGACCAGGATGTTGCGCGGCTTGACGTCGCGGTGCAGCACGCCCGCGTTGTGCGAGACCGACAGCGCGCGCGCGAGCTGGACCAGCATCGGGATCGCGCGCGACGGCGGGATCGGCGCCGACGTGCGGATCACCTCGTCGAGCGGCTGGCCGGCGAACAGCTCCATCGCGAGATAGGCGAGGTCGTGCTGATCGTCGTGACCGAAGTCGATGATCGAGATGATGTTCTCGTGCGCGAGCTGGCTCGCGTTGCGTGCTTCGCGCAAGAACCTGCGCGCCGGCAGCGAGCTCGCAGGTGACTCTTCGCGCAGGACCTTGATCGCGACCGGCTTGCCGAGCACGAGGTGTCGGCCCGCATACACGAACGACGTGCCGCCGCCGCCGAGCAGCTCCTCGGCGACGTAGCGCGTGCCGATGACGAAGCGGCCTTCGCCGGCGATCGATCCGTCGCGCGTGCAGAACGGGCTCTTGCCGAATGGTACGTGACAGTGAGGGCACGTCGGCTCTGGCATCGGGATCCCCGTCATCGCGCGGCCCCGTCGTCTGCAGCCGACATGCCACGGTGTGCATCGACGTCGATCGACCACTTGCTGAGCATTCGATACAGACGCGTGCGTGGAATGTTGAGCGCTTGGCCGACGCGGCGAACGTTTCCGCGGTGCTCGCGCAGCAAGCCCTCGACGATCTCGCGCGTGATGACCGAGCTCGCGGACATGCGCGGTTCGGACGCTTCGTGGGTGCTGGCTTTTGCGCCGTTTTTTCGAAAATCGCGCCGCAGCTCCTCGCCGAGATGCTCGAGCTCGATGCGGCCGGTCGCGAGCGCCACCGCGCGGCGCAGCGCGAAGTCGAGCTGGCGGACGTTTTGCGGCCAGCTGTGGCGCGCGATCGCTTCGAGCGCGTCGGGCGACACGCTGGCGGCGGCATTCGCGCGGCTCAATAGATGCTCGACGAGCAGCGGCAGATCTTCGATGCGCTCGCGCAGCGGCGGCATCGCGACCTCGACGGCCGACAGCCGCGCGTAGAGGTCGGCGCGGAACGAGCCGCGGTCGACGGCCGCGCGCAGATCGGCGTTGGTCGCGCTGATCACACGAAAGTCGACGTGGTGGCCGGCGCTGCCGTCGGCGCCGATCGGGCGTACGACGCGATCCTCGAGGACGCGCAGCAGCTTTGCTTGGACGGAGAGTGGGAGCTCGCCGACCTCGTCGAGGAACAGCGTGCCGCCGGCGGCGCTCGCGACGAGCCCGCGCGCGCTTTGCGCCGCGCCGGTGAACGCGCCCTTGACGTGACCGAACAGCTCGGCTTCGAGCAGCGACTCGGGGAGCGCCGCGCAGTTGACCGCGACGAGTGTTCCCGAGCGCGCGCTCAGTTGATGAGCCCAGCGCGCGACGACCTCTTTGCCGGTGCCGGTCTCGCCGGTGACGAGCAGCGGAAGGTCCGTCGCCGCGACCAGCGACACGATGCGCCGGCACTTGGCGAGCGAGGCACCGCCGACGAGCGGCGCGCGCTGGGCTCCATCATCTTCGTCGGGCGCCGGAGCGATCACGGCCACCGTGTCGCCGAAGCGCAGCACGCCGCGCGACACGACCTCGGTGCCGCGCAGGTGGCGGCCGTCGAGAAACGTCCCGTTGCGGCTGTCGATGTCGGTGACGCGCACCGCGCCGGGCTCGGGCACCAGCCGGAGATGGACGCGCGAGCTCGCGGTATCGGCCGCCACCGAGACGTCGCATTCCGGCGAGCGGCCCACCAGGAGCGCGCGGTCGACGACATGGCAGGCGCGCGGCTCGAGCAGGTAGAGCGCGATGCGGGCCCTAGCCTCGGTCGTCGGGCGAACGGCTCGCACCGTCGTGGACATGTCCGGGCGTGTACCGGTCATGTTCCGCTTGTAGCGCTGCGCTCTCCCGATCCGCGCGCCAATAAACGCCGACGGGCACGCCACATGTATACGATGGTCAGGTGAGCCAGCTCACTGCGCTCAGTTCACTATCGCGTACCGCGGTCGAGGCCGCGGTTGCGGCCGGTGTTTCGCGCGAGGAGCTGCTCGCGCGCGCCGGGATCGCGCCCGAGCTCGTCGACGATCCCGACACGAGGATCCCGGTCGTCGATCTGTTCCGGCTGTGGACGCTCGCGGCGGAGATGTCGAGCGATCCGTTCTTCGGGCTGCACGCCGGCGAGCGCGTGGTGTCGGCGAAAACCATCCACGTGGTCGGGTTCGCGGCGCGGACGGGCGCGACGCTCGGCGATGCGCTCGATCAGTGCTCGCGGTTCGCGCTGCTGATCAATGAAGGCTCGGTGATCGACTCGCGGGAAGAGCGCGGCGAGTGCGTGTTCGTGATCGGTCCGAAGCCGGGCTTGCCGGCGTGGCCGCGCGCGTACTCGGAGATGGCGATCGCCGCGTGGCTCGTGCTGTCGCGCACGTACACCGGCGTCGCGATCCAGCCGCTCAGCGTCGCGTTCCAGCACGCGAAGCCGGACGATGTCGGCGAGTACGAGCGGCTGTTCGCGTGCCCGCTGCGATTCGGCGCGCCGATCAACCGGCTCGCGTTGCCGCCGCAATCGTTCGAGCTGCCGAACCGCGCGAACGACTCGGAGATCACCGCGTACTTTGTCGATCGCGCGAAGGAGCTGATGGTCAACGTCGCCGGCACGTCGCTCGTGCAGCGCGTGCGTGAAGCCATCGCCGATCTGCTCGGCCGCGAGCAGCCCACTCTCGAGCGCGTCGCGCGGCGAGTCGCGGTCAGCCCGCGCACGCTCCAGCGCCGGCTGTCCGACGACAACATCCAGTTCGGCGATCTCGTCGACGACGTCCGCAAGGTCGTCGCGCTCCAGCTGATGGACGGCGCGACCGACATGGCCGTGGTCGCAGCGCGCGCGGGATATCGCGATCTCGGGGCATTCCGCACGTCGTTCCAGCGCTGGACCGGCATGACGCCGCGCGAGTACCGGACGCGCAAGCGCTGATCACTGCTCGAGCTGGCGCACGAACTTCATCGCGGGCGAGCCCCACGACAAGAGCTTGTCGTGATACGCGCGCTCGGTGAAGCCGGGCTTGGCCTCCGCCGCCTTGCGCAGCTCGTAGAACTGCGTGAAGCCGTAGAAGTACGTCGTGAGCTGCGCGCTGGTCAGCCGCGCGCGCCGCCACTTGCCGGTCGCCTCGCCGTCTTCCTGGAACGCTTCGCCGGTCATCAGCGCACGTGCGCCGGCCTCGTCCATCGAACCGGCGTGGATCTCGTGATCGAGCAGCGCGTTCGCGGCGACGCGGAGGATCATCTTCTGGCGCTCGAGCTTGGCGCGCGCACCGCCGAAGCCGTGCTCGGCCATCAGCCATTCGCTGTACACGGCCCAGCCCTCGACGAAGGCGCCGCTCGAGAACACGCCGCGCAGCTTCGAGCGGAACTGGTTGTTGTGCATGAGCTGGAGGTAGTGCCCGGGCATCGCCTCGTGGACGACGAGATCGTCGAGCATCGCGTGGTCGTACTCGCGATAGAACGACTGCACGCGCTTGGCATCCCAGTCGGCGGGCGTGGGCGAGATCGCGAACAGCGTCTCCGGCGTCCTCTCGAGCGGGCCCGACGAATCGCAGTACGCGACCGAGATGCCGCGGCGATATTCTGGCATCTCGACGACCTCGACCGGCTCGTCCGGAACGCGGACGAGATCGTGCGAGCGCACGAACTCGGTTGCCTTCGCGAGCAGGTCCTTCGCGTCGCCGACGATCGTCGTGTTGCTCGGCCGATCCTCGGCGACGTGGTCGAGCACGCGCTTGACGAACGCCTTGCGCTGCGTCGGCGTGGTCAGCGGCGGCAGCTTGCCGAGCTTGTCCTCGGTCCAGATCTGCTTCGCGGTGTCGACCATTTCGTCCTGCGTCTTCGCGAGCAGCTCGCGGGCGCGCTTGGCGAGCGCGTCGATGTCGACGTCGTCCTCGAGCACGAACGCGAGCTTCTTCGCGAATAGCTCGCGGCCGAGTCGGAACGAGCCGTCGGAGCGCGCGAGCAAGTCCTTCTCGAGGAACGTCTGGAAGTCGTGCAGCGCCGCGGCAGCGCGCTTGCCGGCATCGGCGAGCGGCGCGCCACCGTCGGGGAACCGCTTGGCAAGGTCGTGCTCGACGAGATCGACGAGGCCGGCCGTCTGCGTGATCGCGGTCTCGGTCGCGACGCGCGACGGATGCTGGAGCCGCGCCCTCGCGGCCGCGAACAGCTCGGGCAGCGCGTCGAGCCGGCCGATCACGGACGCCAGCCGCGATGCCGGCGTGCCGAAGTTGCGGTTGACGAGCGGATCGAAGCCTTCGCCGACGAGCCCCGTGTACAGGAGCGGATCGCGATCGCGGTCCTTGAGCTCGTCGAGCTCGAACAGGCCGAACTTGATCTGGTCGGCGAGCAGTGTCGCGTCGATCGCGTTCTGCTGCGACAGCGCGCCCTGCGGGATGTTCGCGAGCTCGCGCTCGAGGAACGCGTGCAGCTTCGCGTCGCCGGCCGGCGACACGTCGGGCCACGTGGCATCCCAGCGATGCTCGCCCGCGGTCGTCGCGTCGACCGGATCGAGCTTCAAGTAGTCGGCGAGAAACTGATCGGCGTACGCGGTGAACCGCAGGTCGTCGGTGAGTGCCGGTGCCGGCGCCGGGGCGGCCGCGACGGGAGCCGGTGTCGCCGGCGCGGTGGGCATGGGAGCAGGTGCCGTCGAGCACGCGGCGAGACCGAGCAGAGCGAGACGCTTCATGCGCGGAACCTATGCCAGGTCCGGTTGATGCACCACCAGCCCGCGCATGCAGGTGTGCGTGTGCGTCATGTTGATCGCCCTGTGCAGTGCCTGCGAGCGGCACGACGCTGCGGGCGCGAGCGCGCCGGCGACACAATCCATCGAAGTCGGGACCGTCGAGATCCAGCCGCGCCGTGTCCAGCTCACTACGGAGCTCCCCGCACGCGTGTCGGCGGTTCGCGCCGCCGAAGTCCGCGCGCGCGTCACCGGGATCGTGCAGAGGCGGCTCTACACCGAGGGCAGCGACGTGCGCGCCGGCCAGCCGCTGTTCCAGATCGACCCGGCGCCGTATCGCGCGGCGCTCCAGCAGGCGCGCGCGCAGCTCGCCAGTGCCGAGGCCGGGGCGTCGTCGGCGAAGCTGCTCGCCGAGCGCTACACGCGGCTCGTCGCGACGAACGCGGTGAGCCGGCAGGAGTACGACAACGCCGTCGCGCAGGACAAGACGGCGGCCGCGAACATCGAGGCGGCTCGCGCGCAGGTCGCGGTGGCCGAGCTCGATCTCGGCTACACGCGCGTGTACTCGCCGATCTCCGGGCGCACGGGCCGCAGCGCGGTCACCGAGGGCGCGTACGTGCAGCAGGCGCAGGCGACGCTGCTCACGACCGTGACGCAGCTCGACCCGATCTACGTCGACGCGTCGTGGTCGTCGTCGGTGCTGTCGCGCGTCCAGGGTGCGATCGATCGCGGTCAGCTCGTCGCGAGCGAGGGCCGGCCCCGCGTCGAGGTCGTGCGCGAGGATGGGACCGCGTACCCGCACGCGGGCGAGTTGCTCGTCACCGGCGTGAACGTCGACGAGACCACGGGGTCGGTGCCGCTGCGCGCGCAAGTGCCGAACCCGCGCGGCGAGCTCTTGCCCGGCATGTACGTGCGGGCGCGGGTCGAGGAGGGCACCGATCCGAACGCCCTGCTCGTGCCGCAACGCGCGGTCGCGCGCGATCGCACCGGGAACGCGACGGCGCTCGTCGTGCGCGGCAACAAGGTCGAGCTGCGCCAGCTCAAGGTCGAGCGCGCCGTCGGCAACGCGTGGCTCGTGACGTCGGGGCTCGCCGCCGGCGACCACGTGATCGTCGAAGGCCAGCAGCGCGTGAAGCCGGGCGCCGTGGTCAAGGAAGTCGTCGCGCCCGAGGGGAAGTGATGGCGCGGTTCTTCATCGACCGGCCGATCTTCGCCTGGGTGATCGCGATCATCGTGATGCTGTTCGGCATCGTGTCGATCGTGCGCATGCCGATCGCGCAATATCCGTCGATCGCGCCACCGGCGATCACCGTGACGTCG
>Ga0268266_10003153_pt1 | contig 16737 bp, 16 predicted proteins | sample KBSS13metaG_FD_190356 | JGI IMG/M metagenome (GOLD analysis project Ga0268266, IMG submission 190356) | Switchgrass rhizosphere microbial communities from Kellogg Biological Station, Michigan, USA - KBS S1-3 metaG (SPAdes) (version 2) | ecosystem: Host-associated > Plants > Roots > Rhizosphere...
TCGGCGGCGTGCTGGGCACGCTGCTCGGCGGCTGGGTCGGCGACCGGGTCGGCCGCATCCCGGTGATGTGGTTCTCGATCCTGGGCGCCCTGCCCTTCGCGCTGATCCTGCCGCACGCCAACCTGTTCTGGACCGGCGTCCTGGCCGTCACCGTGGCGATGATCATGGCCTCCGCCTTCCCGGCGATTCTGGTTTATGCACAGGAACTGCTGCCGGGCCGGGTCGGCCTGGTGGCCGGCATGTTCTTCGGATTCTCCTTCGGGTTGGGCGGCCTCGGCGCCGCCGCCCTCGGCAAGCTCGCCGACTGGACCAGCATCGAGACGGTCTACCAGGTGACGCCGTTCCTGCTATGCTTGGGCCTGTTGACGGCCTTCCTGCCGAAGCACCCCGGAAGGCCCGCGCACCTGCTCTAACGTCCGGGGAGGCCTCCATGGACTCAGCAGCCGACAAGATCCACCGTCCGCTCGACAGCGCGCCGGTCTCGCCGTCCCTGTTTGCCCATTTCGTGCTGCGCACCGCCGATCGCGAGCCCTTGCAGAAATGGTACCAGACGGTGCTGAATGCCCGGCTGGTATTCGCCAACGAGTACATCTCCTTCATCACCTATGATGACGAGCATCACAGGGTTGCCTTCGTCCAGATCCCGAACCTGAAGAAGGCGCCCGACGACAGTTGGGGGCTCGCCCACGTCGCCTATTCCTTCGCCAATCTGGGTCAACTGCTGTCGACCTACCGTCGGCTCAAGGGCGAGGGCATCGTGCCGGTCCGCACGATCAATCACGGCCCGACGGTGTCGATGTATTACAAGGATCCCGACGGCAACCAGGTCGAGCTCCAGGTCGACGTCTTCGACAAGGCGGGCGCCGCCTCCTACTTCCATACCGAAGCGTTCATCAGCAATCCGATCGGCGTGCTGTACGACGCCGACCAGATGCTGGCCGACTACGAGGCCGGCGTGCCGGAAGTGGACCTGCTGCGCCGTCCCTGACCCTGACGCCAGCGCTCCCAAGGCACGGTTACGCTGCTGACGCGAATTGGGTAACCTGAAAGAGTAGGAGCCGACAATTCCTCTCACCGGGGGCGAATTTTCACTTTATATTCAACATGTTGCGATCTGTGGCATTTCTGTGATCAGAATAGTCCACGGGGAAGACTCGCTTGCCGCGCCGCGGCGAACACGCGAATGTCGCAGCTCCTCGCCATATCCGGCAGCCTGGAATGGCGGGCTGTTCGCTTCAGAACGTTTCCTCGCAACCAAACGCACGATGCTGCGTTCATAAATTTGGCCAGCCTCTCTGGGGAAAGACGAATGCTGCAAAGGAGTCTGTGCCGACAGACCTTGGGAATTGGCCTGCTGATGCTCTCTGGATGTGATGTCGCCCACAATGCGCAACGCGACCTCGCCAGGCTGGTTCATTCCGATCCCTTTACCGCCACCAAACCGGCGCCCGCAGCGCGTGTTGCCAGTGCATCTGCAAAGCCGGCGGCGACGGTGGTCGAATCCAAAGCCGATCCCAAACCAGAGCCGCCCAAAGTCGAACCGCCGAGGGAGGCTTCGCTCACGACACCCGTAAATCTCATTGGCAAGAGTGAAGGCCAGGTCCGTGCCCTGCTTGGCCCCCCAACCAGCGTGGAGGAGCGCGCACCCGGCAAGACCTGGCACTATCGCGACGGACAGTGCACCGCTGACGTCCAACTCTATCCGGACGTTCAGACACGGCAATTCGGAACCCTTGCGTACGAGGTGAAGAGCGATGACAACACCGATGAAGGAAGGCGCGGATGCGTGGCCCAGTTCGGCTCCCGTGCTCAGTCCAATGGCGGCTGACGGCACCGACGAGCGCATTCGGCTGATCCTCGTCGACGACGACGACGATTTCCGTGAGGCTGTCTCGGGCGAACTGGCCGACCTGGGATTTGCCGTCGAAAGCTTTGCCGATGGCGCGAGCATGCTGGCATCGGTAGCCGACGGCACCGATGCCGACATCATCGTGCTCGACTGGGGCCTGCCGGCACTGTCAGGCATCGACCTCCTGCCCCGCCTGCGCCGTGAGGGCATCCAGCTTCCGGTCGTCTTCCTGACCGGCCGTACCTCGCCCAATCACGAGCATCTTGCCTTCGACCGTGGCGCCCTCGACTTCGTCGACAAGGCGCGCGGCGTGCCGATCCTCGCCAAGCGGATCAAGGTCATCGTCGAATCCTCCAAACGGCCGCCCGCTCTGGAGGTAGAGGAGGTCCTGCACTGCGGCCGGCTGATGCTGAAGCCCCGGGTCAGCCGGGCCTACTGGGACGAGGCGGACATCAACCTGACACTGACTGAATTCAATATCGTGCGGCTTCTCGCTTCGAATGTCGGCAATCACGTGACGTATCGCGCGGTCTACGACTGCATGCATCACGTCGGCTTCATCGCCGGGAGTGGAGAGAATGGCTACCGAACCAATGTCCGTTCATCCATCAAGCGCATTCGAAACAAGTTCCGCCTTGTCGATGCCGAGTTCGCCGAGATCGAGAACTATCCGTCATTCGGTTACCGCTGGGGAAAGCCCAAGGACGGCGCAGCGTAGCTGGCTCGAGACGGCGCGCCGCTTCGGCGCGTCGCTCACCCTCAAGCTGGTCGGGCTGGTCGCGATCTTCATCGCGCTGCCGATAATCCTGTACAGCCAGTTCGAGAGCGCCGATCGCCAGATGCGCGATCTGGTGATTCGCGCCGTTCAGGACCGCAGCAAGCTGATCGGCCATGCCCTGGCGCCGGTGCTGCGCAACGCAGAGCCCGGCGCCGGCGGCAGCCTGAACGCGGAACTCGCCAAGTTCGCGAGCGACGGCACCGTTCTGAAGCTCATGGTGCAGCCGGCCGCATCGGCCGGCGATCCGCAATCAGGCGGAGGCTTCTATTTCGTCGCCTCGGCACCCGCAATCCGCGCCGACGAGGTGGTGCCCGAGCTCGACGAACTCGCCCATCGCGGCATCCTCAAGCGGCTGGGCGAAGCCTGCATGTGGGAGGCCTCCGACGAGATCCGCTACCGCCAGCCAAACGGCACCGTCGAACTCCTGACCTCCATCATCCCGATCAAGACGGCGAAGGGGTGCTGGGTGCTGACCTCGACCCACACCACCTCGGAATTCCTCAACACCTCGATCGGCCGGCCCTACTGGGAGACGCGCGCCGTGCGGGTGGCGGCGGTCATCTACCTCGTGCTCGCCGTCCTGGCCATGCTGGCCGCGGTCAGCATCTATCTCAGCTTGCGGCGTTTCCGCGAGGTCGCCGGCGAGATCGGCCAGGGCCGCATCGGCGACTACGCCTTCTCCCACCGCAACATCGTGCCCGAGCTGTCGAGCGTGGCGCGAGACTTCGACAAGCTGGTGCTCGACCTCAAGCATCTGTCGCGGCAGATCCGCCAGTCGGCGGAAGACAATGCGCACGCCTTCAAGACACCGCTCGCCGCCATCCAGTCGTCGCTGTCGCCGGTGCGCAAAGTGGTGCCGGCAGAGGAGCAGCGCGCACGGCGGGCGATCGAGATCATCGATTCGGCGCTGGCCCGCCTGCTCGCGCTGGTCAACGCGGCACAGCGCTTCGACAGCAGCACGGCCGACCTGATCGAGGCGCCGAGGGTGTCGACCAACCTCACCCACCTGGTGGGCGAGGCGACACTCAATATTCGGGAAATCCTGGCGAGCCGCGACATCCGGCTCGCCCGCCAGATCGACGACGGAGCGATCGTGCGCGCCGGCAAGGGCATGCTGGAAATGGTGCTGCAGAACATCCTGGAGAATGCCATCAGCTTCTCGCCGCGCGGCAGCACGCTCACCGTCACCCTGCACAGGGGCCGCGACACCGTCGAGCTGCGGGTCGAGGACGAAGGCCCGGGGATCGCCTCCGAGCGGATCGACTACATTTTCGAACGCTATTTCTCCGCACGCCCTAACCAGCAGGACGGCAGCCAGCCGCCGCATTCCGGCCTGGGCCTCTGGATCGTCCGGCGCAACGTCGAAGCGCTGGGCGGCGAGGTGAGCGCAATCAACCGCGCCGGCGGCGGGCTCGCCATTTCCGTCGTCCTGCCACGCAACGGCGATTGACCTGCAGCGCTTAGAGCAACCGCAGATCGCCCTTCCATCGTCTCGACCGGAGCGCGAAGCGCGGAGCGGAGAGACCTTGCCTCCACCGGCAACGGCATGTTGTGGGAGGAAGGTCTCTCCACGCGGCCCTTCGGGCCTTGGTCGAGACGACGGCAAGGTCGTATGCAATAGCCCTGCAACTCAGCGGTCACCGGCGCCACGGTTCTTCTGTTGACCGTGGCATGGCCTGCACGCCACCCTCCCCTGCAGTAAGGCTCGGCGCATCGCGTTCGGTTGATGGCGACCGGGCCACGCTTACCAAAAAGAGAATTCAGGGAGGAAACGAATGCCATGCCTGCGGGCCGCCGTTGCGGCGTTGCTGTCCTGTTGTCTGCTCGGCGCCACTGCGCTCGCCCAGAACAAGGCCGTAAAGATCGGCGTGCTCGATGACATGTCCGGTCCCTATGCCGAGAATACCGGACCTGGCGATGTCGCCGCGGCAAAGTTCGCGATCGCCGATTTCGGCGGCTCGGTGCTCGGCAAGCCGATCGAGCTCGTGAGCGCCGACTTCCAGAGCAAGGTCGATGTCGGCGTCAGCATCGCCAAGCGGTGGTGGGACGACGAGAACGTCGACATGGTCATCGGCATCCCCAATTCCGCGATCGCGATCGCCCTGGTCAAGGTCGCCGAGGAGAAGAACCGCATCGTCATGCCGACCGCGGCGGCAACCTCGGCGCTCACCGGCAAGTCATGCGGCCCCAACAGCATCCACTTCATCTACGACACCTACGGGCAGACCAAGACGATCGTAAATGCGCTCGCCAAGCAGGGCGGCGATAGCTGGTTCTTCCTCACCGTGGATTATGCCTTCGGGCTCGCCATCGAGCAGGACGCCACGCAGTTCATCAAGGCCGCCGGCGCCAAGGTGCTGGGCTCGGTGCGCCATCCGCTCAACACCGCGGACTTCTCGTCCTACGTCCTGCAGGCCGATTCGTCGAAGGCGAAGAACGTCATGGTCGCCAGCGGCGGTGGCGACATCATCAACGCCGTGAAGCAATCGGCCGAGTTCGGCCTGATCAGGAAGGGCGCGCGCATCAGCGTTCCACTCGCCCAGTTCCCCGACATCCACGGCATCGGGCTCAAGATCGCGCAGGGTCTGCTGATTTCGAGCCCGTTCTACTATGACATGACTCCGGAGGCGCGCGCCTACACCGACCGCTTCGCCAGGGAGATCGGCCGACCGCCCTCCTTCATCCAGGCCGGCACCTATGGAGCCGTGATGCACTACCTGAAGGCCGTGAAGGCGGCCGGCACCGACGAGGCCAAGGCCGTGCTGGCCGAGATGCGCAAGATGCCGATCAACGACTTCATGACGAAGAACGGCACCATCCGCCCCGACGGCCGCGTCATCCGCGACATGTACCTGATGCAGGCCAAGACTCCCGAGGAGTCGAAAGGCGAATGGGATCTGGTGAAGATGGTCGCCACGGTGCCGGGCAACGAGGCCTTCCGCCCGCTCAACGAAGGCGACTGCCCGCTCGTGGCGAAGTAGGCGTCGCACTCGCGAGCGACGGCCTGACGATCGGCCGACCGCAGGCGCCTCGCGCTCTTCGGTCGGCGACGGGATCTGCTGCGGCTGGCACAAGACCAGTCGTGTTGCACTGGACAAATTGCCACGTTTGCACTCAGACTGATCTGGCTGAGGCAGACCGCGACGACACAGGGCCGCCTTCGCCAAGGGACAGGATGCCACCGCGCACCAGAACGCGGGGCCGAGGGAAGGAGCCGAACGATGGCGGTCACGACCACGGTCGACAGCCCGGCCGCGGCCACGGACACTGCGCCTCTGGCGCGGCGACGCGGCACGTTTGGCCCGGACAAGCTCTGGGCGTTGGCCTTCGTCACCCCCTATGTCGCCGTCTTCGTGGCCTTCGTGATCTATCCGATCGGCTACGGGCTGTGGCTGGGCAGCGACCCGGCCAGCTATCGCGCACTGTTCAACGATCCGGTCTATCCGCACACGGTGGTGAACACGCTGCTCTACCTGCTGTTCGGCGTGAACCTGAAACTGTTCCTGGCGCTTCTGCTATCGGGCTTCTTCATGCGCAAGGGCTGGTGGTCGAAGGTCCTGCTCCTCGTCTTCATGCTGCCCTGGGCGGTGCCGGCGCTGCCGAGCTACCTGTCCATCAACTGGATGCTGAACGGGCAATGGGGGCTGATCAACAACATCATCTGGCTGGTGGCGCAGGTGGATGGGCCTCCCTGGCTCGACAGTCCGAACCTGGCGCTCGCATCGGTGATCTATGGCCATATCTGGAAATGGCTGCCGTTCTGGACCCTGATCTTCTTTGCCGGTCGCATGGCCATCTCGCTCGAGCTGTACGAGGCCGCCGCTGTCGACGGCGCCAGCCCGCTGCAGAAATTCCTGCACGTGACGCTGCCGCTGATGGCGGGGATGTATCTGGTCTGCACCATGCTCTCCACCATCTGGGCACTGGGCGATTTCAACGCCGTGCGCTTCATCTCGGGCGGCGGACCGGCGCTATCGACACACGTGCTCGCGACCCTGGGTATCCGCAACGCCTTCGAATTGGGCGATCCAAAGCTGGGCATGGCGACCGTGCTGACGGCGCTTCCCTTACTGATCCCGCTCGTGATCCTGCTGATGCGCCAGTTGCGCCGCAACGAGGTGACGATATGACCGTGCACCGCCGGAACCGCATGATCGGCGACATCGGCGCGGCCCTGCTGTCGGTGGTGCTGCTGGTTTGGACTCTGCTGCCGATCTACAACATCATCCGCGTGTCGATGCAGGACAAGGAGGAAGTGCTCAGCACCTCCGTGTTTCCGGTCGCGCCCAGCACGCATGCCTTCAGCGTCGTGTTCCGCCAGGCTTTCTGGCTGCTGGAGACGTTCTGGAACCAGATGGGCAACAGTTTCTACATCGGCATCGTCGTGGCGTTCCTGACCCTGGCCATCGGGTCCCTGACCAGCTTCACCATCAGCCGGATGCGCATCCGCAGCGGCTGGATGCTGACCAATACCGCGCTGCTGACCTACGTCATCCCGGCGTCGTTCCTGGCGATCCCCTTCTACGGCATCATGGGAAAGTACGGGCTCACGAATAACCCGCTCGCGGTGATCGCGGTCGAAGTGACCTTCGCCACGCCCTACGCGATCTTCATTTTCCAGCAGTACAGCGCCTCGATCCCGTTCGAGCTGGACGAGGCAGCGCGCATCGACGGGGCCTCGCCGCCGCAGATCTTCTTCCGGATCTATCTGCCGCTGATGGCCCCGGCCCTGGTGGCGATCGGCACCTATGCGCTGCTGCTGTCGTGGAACGAATATCTGTATGCGTTCCTGCTGCTCTCCGGCGGCAAGGTCATCACCGTGCCGGTGGCGCTCGGGAAGTTCCTCGTTGGGGACGAAGCGCCCTGGAACTACCTGATGGCGGCGGCAATCGTCTACGCCATTCCGCCTTTGATCATCTACTACGGCTTCCGCCGCAAGATGAGCGGCGGTCTGACCATGGGTGGGGTCAAAGGCTGAGCGTCGAACGTGGCTCCAACGGCATCTCGGGAGAGCAGGATGAAGCGCATTTCACGACGGGGAGCATTGGGCGTCCTGGGCGCCGCGGTCGCGACAGGCACCAGCCTGAAGCCGCGTCGCGCGAAAGCGGCCGGAGAACTCGCGGTCTGGTGGACCCAGGGTTTCTACAAGGCCGAGAACGATGCCGTGATTGCCTGGATGGCCGACTGGGAAAAGCGCAACAACACCAAGGTCAATCTGACCATCATGAACGGGCCGGATGTGATCACCAAGCTGATTGCCGGCATGCAGGTGGGCGACGTGCCGGACGTGGTGCACACCGTCACCGGCGACCGCTTCCTGGTCCCGCGCGCGGCATGGAACGATCAGCTCGAGGATGTCTCCGATGTCGTGAACTCCCAGAAGGCCGAGTTCACGGAAACCGCGCTGCTCAGCGCGCGCATGTACAACGTGAAGCAGAAGAAATATTCCTACTATGGCGTGCCGACCAAAGCCTCCTCGCTGATGAATTCGGTCTGGCTCCCGTTGCTGCAGGAAGCCGGCTTCGCCGAAACCGACCTTCCGAACACACAGGACAAGTTCTACGATTTCTTCCAGACCGTGCAGGACAAGCTGCGCTCCAAGGGCAAGCGCATCTTCGGCCTCGGCTATTCGATGGCGGCAAAGGAAGCGGATGCCGGCAATCTGTTCCACCAGTTCCTGGTCAGCTATGGCGGCGTCGGCATCGTCACGCCGGACGGCAAGCTGAATATCGACGATCCCGCCGTGCGCAAGGCGGCGACCACGTCGCTGGAGCGCCTGACGACGCCGTTCAAGAAGGGCTATGTGCCGCCGGGGGCGATCAACTGGGGTGATGTCGACAACAACAACGCCTTCTTCGCCAAGCAGATCGTGATGACACCCAACGCCACCATCTCCATCGCCGCGGCGCAGATGGACAAGGCCGATCTCTACTACAAGGAGATCTCTACCCGCGGCGTCCCCCTCGGCAATGACGGCAAGCCGGTGGCGAGCCTTCTGGCGATTGCCCCCACCATCATCCCGAAGGGATCGAAGAACGTGGATGCCGGCAAGGCGCTGTTGCGCGATTTCATCCAGCCGGCGAATCTGAACGCCTATCTGAAGGAAACTCGCGCGCGCTATCTGCCGGTGATGGGCTCGATCGTGAAGAACGATCCGTACTGGACCGATCCAAAGGACCCGCACCGCACCGTTGCGGTGGATATGGGGCTGACGAAGCCGACGGTGCCGTGGTGGATGTGCTACAATCCCGCTTATTCGGCCGTCCTGTCCGAGCAGATCTGGCCGCAGGCGGAGGCCAATATCACGCAACGCAACATGACCCCGGAACAGGCCACCGAGGAAGCGGCCAAACGGATCAAGGTGCTGTTCGAGCAGTTTCAGAAATGACGCTCGGCGGCGTGCCGATCTATCATCCTGAAAGTTTGTGAGTTCTTGATTTCAGAGGGCGTTACGCTGGGGGCGCGCCACTCTAGTGGCGCGTCTTCCTTGCTGTGTCGATACCGCATGACGCGCCACTGGAGTGGCGCGCCCCCAGCGAACCTGACCTGATCAAAAGTCGCAACCTCTCGGGACGACAGGGAAAGGCCACCTGCGCCCGACGCAAAAGTGACCTTTCCATGGCAAGCCATTGCTTCGGAGTGCTAAGGTCGCGCGAGTAGCGTGAGCGGGGAAAGAACGACATGCAGTTCGGCTGGCTGACCTTGGCGCTGTCGCCGTCGCCCGAGGAGGATGCGGCGCGCATCGGGCAGCAGATCGAGCAGGTCTGCTACGCCGAGCAGCTCGGCTTCAGCGACGTATGGCTGACCGAGCACTATTTCACCGGCGAGAGCGTGTACAACGACTCGCTGCTGTTCGCCTCGGCGCTGGCGATGAAGACCAGCAGGATCCGAATCGGCTTCGCTGTGGTGCAGACGCCGTTTCATCATCCGGTGCGCCTGGCGGTGCAGCTTTCCCTGCTCGACAATCTCAGCGGCGGCCGCATCGATGTCGGCATCGGCAAGGGCACCGTCTACAACGAGTACGAGTTCGTCGGCCACGGGCTGCGCAGCGACGACAGCCGCGAGCGCATGGAGGAGTCGGTCGAGATCCTCCAGCGCATCTGGCGCGAGGCACCGTTCGCCTACGAGGGCAGGTTCCACAAGGTGCAGGTGCCCGAGCTGCGGCCGAGGCCGGTGCAGCAGCCCGGCCCGCCGCTGTGGCGCAGCGTCATCTCGCCCGGCTCCTTCACCGAATGCGGCAGGCTCGGCGTGCCGATCCTGACCGCCCGGCTGCCAGTGGAGCGCATCAAGGAACGCTGGGCGCTCTACGAGGCGGGCCTGAATGCCGGCGGCCACGACAAGGCGACCCGTAACCGGCTGCTCGCGCAGAGCGCGCTGTGGCGCAACGTCTACGTCGCTGAGTCCGACGCGCAGGCCGAAGACGAGCTGAGTGCCCTGCTCACCGAGACCCGGCATCACATGATGCATGTGCGCGAGGCATTCAATCCGCCCGATTTCACGCCCGGTCCCGAGACGCTCAATCCCTGGACCGACCCCAAGGTGAACGACAACATCGCCGTCCCGTACGTGCTCTCGACCGGCTCGCTCTACGGCTCGCCCGAGCGGGTGCGCGAGCAGGTGGCCGAGCTGCGCGACGTCGGCGTGCAGCATCTGCTTTGCCAGACCGGATTCGGCGCCATGAGCCACGAGCAGAACATCGCTTCGATGCGCCGGTTCGGCGAACAGGTCATGCCGGCCTTCTGGCACGAATAGGACGGGGAGCGACAAATGGTTCTCGGCATGTCGCTCGCGACCTTCACCCTGGTGCACGTGCTCATCAGCATCCTTGGCATCGCCTCGGGGCTGGTCGTGATGGAGCGCTTTGCGCGCAACCGATTGCTGGGTTCGTCCAACACCATCTTCCTGGTGACGACGATCGCTACGAGCGTCACGGGTTTCCTCTTCCCATTCAAAGGATTGACCCCGGCCCATATTGTCGGCGTCATCTCCCTGGTGGTCCTGGCGGTCGCGCTGTTCGCGCTTTACGCCGGCAACCTCATCGGTCCCTGGCGCTGGATCTACGTCGTGACGGCATCGGTGGCGCTCTACCTCAACGTCTTCGTCGCCGTGGCGCAGGCCTTCCAGAAGGTTGGCCGATTGCGCACGCTGGCGCCGACCCAGAGCGAGCCGCCCTTTGCCCTCGCCCAGGGTGTGGTGCTGATCCTGTTCGTGCTCGTCGGCATCGTGGCGATCAGGCGGTTCCGTCCGCCGACCGCCTGACCCGTACGTCGGCCGGGTTTGCCGACTCGCTGAGCGATATCCGGAACCTGGGACTGTCGGCTCCGTTAACCCGGACAATGTACGATGGGGAACCGACCGCCCCCGATCGTGCGCGTCAAGCGGCGTCCGGCCGCGCGAGTCACCGCGGTCGAGCGATGATAAGGAAGCCGCGTTCGTGGCCGACGAGTCTCTTGCGTACCAGAACCTGTTCCTCGCGGCGCTGCCGCCGCGCGACCTCGCGCTTCTCCGGCCCGCACTGCAGTTCGTTGAGCTGGCACGAGGCGAAATCCTCAGCGGACCCGGTCAGCGTGTGGCGGATGTCGTCTTCATCAACTCCGGCACGGTGTCGGTTCTCGCCACCATGCAGGACGGCTCGGCGATCGAGATCGCAACCTTGGGCCGCGAATCGATCATCGGCGCGCTCTCGGCGATCGGCGATCACCGCAGCACCGTACGAGCGGTCGCGCAGATCACGGGTTCAGGGTGGAAGATCCGCACCAGCGACTTTCGCGCCGCCGTCGATAAGAGCCGTTCCTTGCGCAAGCTGGTGGTGCTGAGCAGCGAACTGGGATTGGCCCAGATGCAGCAGATTGCCGCCTGCAACGCCCTGCACTCCGCCGAAGCCCGACTGTGCCGCTGGATCCTCCAGGTACGGGACCATATCGATGACGACGTCATCGGGCTCACCCAGGATTTCCTGGCCCAGACGCTGGCGGTGCGCCGGCCGACGGTCACGCTGATTGCGCAAAAGCTGCAGAATGCCGGCCTGATTCGCTACCGCCGCGGCCGCATCGCCATCACCGACCACGCGGGGCTGGAGAAGCTCGCCTGCGAATGCGTCGGGGAGATTCGCAACAGGACCCGGCAAATCCTCAGCGAGCTGGGCTGAGGTCAGCCCGCCGCTGATTTGTGAAGCGGGCGTTGCCCAGCCCGGTGCCGATCGTCAGGATCGCCCAGCGTTCCACATCGGTCATGCGCGGCACCTCGCTGAGGCCTTGCACGACGGCATCGTTGTGCATGACCACCAGCGCCGTATCGCCGTCTATCTTGGGCAGGCGCGAGGCGATCTCCATCGACAGGTTGAAGGACGCATCCTCCCAGTTGCCGGGAAGGTTCTGGCCGCCGCGCAGGATGACGCCCTTGTCGTCGATGATGCCGGGGCAGGCAATCCCGACGAACGGGGCCAGCTTGACCTGCTCGCTGACAGTCTGCCCGATCAGCGAGGTCATCATCGCAGCGATCCGGTCGACCGCTTCCTCGCGGTCGGGCTTGTCGTCGGCATGGCGCCAATGCTCGAGCTTCCACACCGACGCCCTGGAGAGATCGCTCTTCTTGCTGGCGTGATGCTTGACGACGCCGACGCGCAGGTTGGTGCCGCCGATGTCGGCCGCGAGGATGGCGTCGTAGCCGGTGAACACCCATCCGGGCGCGAAGTGCAACGAGCCGATCAGGCCGGCCTCGTCGTGATGATAGTCGATCGGGACGAGCTCGACCCGGGTCCCTTCGGCATTGAGCAGCACCGCCGCGCGTCCCATGGCCAGACGGCCGATATGGCTGCTCGACAGGCCGCCGCCGACCACGATGCGCTCGGTGCCCTTCCATTTCTCGAGCCGCAGGAAGCGCCGGACGACGGCAGCGAGTTCCTGGGCGAATTCCTCGACGGCGGAATGGATCAGGCCGGCCGCCACCGGATCGTCCGAGGCCAGCCGCTTGTCGAGCTCCCCCTTGGAAATGTCCTGCGTCGCCTTGCTGCCGAACGGGTCTTCGCCGTTCTGCGCCAGGCGATCGCGCCAGTCGTCGAGGATGGCGCGGAAGGCGCGTCCGCTCGCGCGATCGCCGACGAAACCGTCCTCGTCGCGCAGCTCCTCGTTGTAGGTGTCGACCGTCACGGACGGCAGCGACAGCTCGGCATGGGCAGGCGCGCGTTCAGCGTGGCGTGCCGCTTCGTGCTTGGCCTTGACGGCCAGTTCGGGGTGCTTGCTCACCCGCAGCCAACGGACCGTCCAATCCAAAGTTCCGCTCTCACCGCAGCGCATCGCTTCCGGTTGGCGAAGCTGAGCCCCGCGACGAAAGGGTCATGATCATTGGACCGCCGTGGCTCATTTTGTTGAAGGGCCTCCCGGCACGCTGCAAAGTCGCGATCCAAGGCATCCACAACAGCCTCCGATCGGAGTCAATTGCCGCAGAACTGCAAATTGTGGGCGAACGAGAAGGGAAGGAAGCCGCCGTGCAGATCACCTCCATGACCGAACACACGGGCGCCGAAGTCCATGGTCTGGACCTCTCGCAGCCGGCAACCGAGGGCATCCGGCGCGCCCTCAACGATGCCTTCCTCGCCCATCGCGTTTTGGCGATCCGGGGCCAGACCCTCACGCCGCCACAGGTCCTGCAGGCCGTATCGCTGTTCGGCGAGGTGTTTCACCAGCACAATACCCGCTTCGCCCTGCCGGAATGCCCGCAGATCCACTATCTTTCCAATCAGGACAGCTTTCCTGACGGGCGCCGCTACATTCCCGGCGAGGGCTGGCACACCGACCATTCGAACGACACGAGGCCGCCCAAGGCCACAGTTCTGCACGCCGTCAAGCTGCCGAGCCGGGGTGGCGACACGCAATTCGCGAACATGGCGGCCGCCTACGACGCCCTGCCCGATGCCACCAAGGAGCGCCTCGCGCCGCTGATGGCGATCCACGTCTATCAAAGCAGCCACAGCGCGCGGAAGCTGATGGGCTTGTCGGAAGCCAACAAGGAACGCGTACCCAACGCGGTGCTGCATCCGCTCGTGCGCACGCATCCCGAGAACGACCGCAAGTCGATCTACGTCAACCCGATCCGGATCGAAGGCATCGTCGGCCTCGACCACAGGGAGGCGTTGCCCCTGCTCGGCGAGTTGATCGAGCACGCCACGCAGGAGCGCTTCCAGTACCGCCATGCCTGGCGGCCCGGCGATCTCGTGATCTGGGACAATCGCTGCCTGCTGCACAAGGCGAACGGCGACTACGACATGAACGAGACGCGCTATCTCTACCGCGTCATGCTGCAGGGAGACGTGCCCCGGTGAGCCAGACGCCCGTCAGCCGGACCTATAGCCACATCCGCGCCACCGTCGACCGCCACGTCGCGTGGATCGAGTTCGACCGGCCGCCGGTCAATGCCTTCACCCGCCCGATGGTCGACGAGACATACGATGCGATCAGCTCGGCGCTCGCCGATCCCGACGCGCGCGTGCTGGTGCTGGCAAGCGCAGTCGAGGGCTATTTCTCGGCCGGCGCCGACCTCCATACCTTCAAGGCCCTGACGCCCGAGGGTGTGCGCGATTGGGCCAGGCGCTGCCACGAGCTGGCGCGCCTGCTGCGCGGCGCGGCCAAGCCGCTGCTGGCCGCGATCCACGGCACGGCAGTCGGCGGCGGGCTGGAGATGACGTTGCATTGCGACGTGCGCTTCGCCGCGACCGACGCGCGCTTTGGCCAGCCCGAGATCCGCATCGGCTTCATCCCTCCGATCGCCACGACCCAGGCGCTGGCGCGCCTGATCGGCCGGCCGCGCGCCATCCGTTATCTGTACGATGGCGGGCTGGTCACCGCGCAGCAGGCGCTCGACTGGGACCTGGTGAGCGAGCTGGTCGAGCCGTCGTTGCTGCGCCCGCGCGTGCAGGCCTACGGCGAGGAGCTTGCCGCGAAGTCCCCGGCCGCCCTCGCCGCGATCCGCCGCACGGTGACCCTGGGTGGCGGCATGAGCTTCGAGGAGGGCATGGCCTACGAACTCGAGGCGGTCGCCGAGCTCGGCGCGGGTCCCGATTTCGCCGAGGGCGTCGACGCATTCCTCGCCAAGCGGCGGCCGCAGTGGCACCGCCCGTCGTGACACCATATTGCCGGCATATGGCTCGCGCCCCGCGAACATATTGGCTTTCGCCCTCGTGAGCGCGCAGACTCGGGCACCATGAACGACACGCTTTCCGAAACAATCGCTCCGCTGGTCTGCGACCTGCTGGAATGGCTCGACCGGCAACCGCGCACGCATGCCGAGGTGATCGACGGCTGGCGCACCTCCTGTCCCCGCCTCCCGGTCTGGGAGGAAGCAACGGATCGGGGCCTGGTCGCGCGCAAGGGTACGATGGTCGAAGTCACAGCGCGCGGTCGCTTCTTTATCGCGCAGCAGCGCCACTGACGGGCACGCCGGCAACCTTTCAGGGGGCCGGGCTGTTGACTCCCCAACCGGCTGGAGGAGTCGATAGTGACCAGGATCATGATCCTTGCTGCAGCGCTTGCTCTTGCGACAGGAGCAGCGCACGCTCAGCCCACTGGAATCACCACAGGCGGCAGCGTCGGCGGAAGCACGGGTATTGGTACCGGGCCGGCCGGCACGACCAACACGCCGGGCACCGGGACCACGACCGGCGGCACGAGCGCTGGCACGAGCACGAACGCGGGAGCCGGTACCGGCGCAGGCAGCACTGGCGGGACTGGTAGTATCGGAACGGGCAGCACCGGGACGGGCGCTTCCCCCAACAGCGCGACCGCGACTGGCGGCACTTCGACGATGACCCGGTGACATTGCCATAAAAGGCCGGGCATGCGGCCGAACGGGGCCAATTGGCCCTTCGGCTCGAACGCAGGATAAACCCACGGTCGGAAGACAAGCCATGAGGGGATATCGCGCTATATCGGGGGCCCGCTGGATGGTGACGCTGGCGGCAAGCCTGCTCGTGCTCACCATCGCGTTGAGTTTCTAGCCTGGCAGTGGAGGCAACCATGTCCGTCTCCGAACTCGATACCTCAAATGCCGAAGTGCGTGCGCATCGGCGGACCTTCGTCTCCTTCGAACGACTGGTCCTTTTCGCTGCAATACACATCGCCCTTGTCCTGGTATCCCTTGCCCTTGCATTTATCGGGCATGTTCCCGTGATCGCCGTCCTGCTGGGGCTCGGTGGGACGGTCGCGCTGATCGCGGCCTTCGCGGTCGCCGGCTCTCAACGAGCTGGCTGAGGGCGCAGCACCCGCTCGACCGAGAGAGCCGCTGTTCGAACCTGACAGCAACGATGACGGCGCGCTCCGTGCAGAGAGTGCTATAATCCCGGTCGCAACATCGGGAGGATATTCAATGGCACGCCCTCTCACCGTGGAGCCTGTCGACGCCACTTTCGGTGCGGTGGTTACGGGTTTTCGCATTGCCGACCTCGATGACGATACCTGGCAAGAGCTGCATGCGACCTGGCTGAAGTATGCCCTGCTGATCTTCCCAGACCAGCATCTCACCCGCGAACAGCAGATCGCCTTCGCCAAACGCTTCGGCCCGCTCGAGTTCGAGATGTCGGCGATCAGCAACGTCAAGGAGGACGGCACCCTGCGGCTCGAGAAAGACAACGACGACCGTATGAAGATCCTCAAGGGCAACATGGGCTGGCATGCCGATTCGACCTACATGCCGGTGCAGGCCAAGGGTGCGGTCTTCTCGGCGGAGGAAGTGCCGACGATCGGGGGGCACACCGGCTGGGCCGATATGCGCGCCGCCTACGACGCGCTCGACGACGACATGCGAGCGAAGGTGTCGGACCTCGCCGCCTACCATTCGCTGCATTACAGCCAGTCCAGGGTCGGCCACGATACAAAGAAGTCCGATGGCAACTATAATGGCTACGGGCTGCATGACGGGCCTGTATCGCTCCGGCCGCTGGTCAAGACCCACTCCGAGACGGGACGGAAGTCGCTGCTTATCGGACGCCACGCGCACAACATCCCGGGCATGGACAAGGCCGAGTCGGAGCGCTTCCTCGCAGGGCTCGTCGCGTTCGCCTGCCAGCCGCCGCGGACCTACCACCACGACTGGACGCCGGGCGATGCGGTCGTCTGGG
>Ga0268266_10003156_pt1 | contig 16728 bp, 10 predicted proteins | sample KBSS13metaG_FD_190356 | JGI IMG/M metagenome (GOLD analysis project Ga0268266, IMG submission 190356) | Switchgrass rhizosphere microbial communities from Kellogg Biological Station, Michigan, USA - KBS S1-3 metaG (SPAdes) (version 2) | ecosystem: Host-associated > Plants > Roots > Rhizosphere...
TCAGTTCTTGAAAGAAGCGTTGGGATGGCTGTCTCCAAATCGCGCGGAGGAAATAAATGTTAACGACCAGCCAGTGCTCGCTGCGCCGCCAGAAATCCTCCTGGTGGAAGACAACAGCGACATGCGGCTGTACCTGGAGCGATTGCTGAAGAAGGAAGGGTTTGTCGTGACCTCTGCGCCCGATGGGGTCGCGGCTATAGAGCGAGTCAACGCCAAGCCTCCTGATCTGGTTCTCAGTGACGTAATGCTGCCGAGGCTCGATGGTATGACCCTGCTAAAACGCCTGCGCGAAAATTCGTCGCTCAACGACTTGCCTATCATTCTATTGTCGGCCCGAGTTGGTGAGGAATTCCGCAACGACGCCTTACAAGCGGGCGCTACGGATTACTTAGTAAAACCTTTTCATGCTCATGAGTTGGTGGCGCGAGTGAAGCTGCATTGGGAGCTAGCCGGGCGCAAGCGCGAATCTGGAGAAAAATCCAGACCGCAATTGGGCGCAGCTCCGATGGGAACGTGGGACTTTGACCTTTTAACAAATCAGGCCTTTTGGTCTCCGGGACTTTTTGCGCTGCTCGGATACACGGCCGGCGGGTGCACTCCTTCATGGAACGCGTGGATGGAAAGAGTTCACCCGGAAAATCGCGAGGCCATCGAGCGACAGTGGAAAGCGGCAATTTCAGAACGGCAGGAATATCACTTTGACTATCAGATCCTGCTGCCTGATGGAAATGTCCGCTGGGTGGAAGCCAACGGGCGGTTCTACTTTGACGACACGGGCAGGCCGTACCGGGATTTGGGAACCTTGCGCGAAATCAGCCCGCAGAGGGAGGTACCGTCGCAAGATCCCGGCATGCACTCTAAACAGGAAAAACAGGAGCAAGAAGAGCGGCGTGCTTTGCAAGAGCGCCTTACGGAAGTCAGTTCACAAGCTGAATTGCTCGACCTAGTGACCGATGGCGCATTCATTTGTGACACTTCCCACAAAATCAGTTACTGGAACCGCGCCGCCGAACGCCTATACGGCTGGAGCGCGCCGGAAGCCGTTGGCCAGGATGTTACCGCACTGCTGCAAACTGAATATCCAGTCCCGTTCGCGGAGTTGCTTGCAACTCTCGAGGAAAACGGACGTTGGGAAGGCGAACTCGTACACACGACGCGCCACGGGATGCGCGTTGTCGTTTATAGCCGCTGGATTCACAAGCGGGGAGAACGCGGCGAGTTTAAGGGCTGGCTGGAAATCAACGCAGACCTTACGCAGCAACGGCAGGCCGAGGAAACGGCGCGACGGCTGAGCGGACGAATCCTCCAATTGCAGGACGAAGAGCGCCGCAAGATGGCTCGCGAGCTGCACGACAGCGTCGGCCAATACCTGGCAATGTTAAAAATCACGATCGATCGAAGCGGAAGCCGCGATGGCGTGGACCGTTCCTCGCGGCAAGCGCTCGCGGAGTGCTCGAAGCTCGTGGACCAATGTATTTCGGAAACGCGCACGATGTCCTATCTCCTGCATCCGCCGTTGCTGGACGAAAACGGTTTGTTATCGGCCGTACGCTGGTACGTCGAAGGCTTCGCCGCCCGCAGCGGAATCGAAGTGCATGTAAACGCTCCGCACGAAATGCCGCGATTGGTGAAAGAAAGTGAGACTACGCTTTTCCGTATTCTCCAGGAAAGCCTCACGAACGTGCATCGTCACTCGCAGAGCAAAAGCGTCAGCGTGGATATTTTCTGTGACACGCACACAGTCTCTCTGCGCGTGAAAGACTTCGGAAAAGGGATTCCGCTCGAGCGCATACGTTCATTCCGTGACAGAGGCGCTGGAATGGGAGTGGGCCTAGGAGGCATGCGCGAACGCGTTCGCGAACTCGGTGGAATTTTGCGCATTGAACCTGGTGAACCTGTTGGCACGGTCATCTCGGTGGAAATCCCGCTGATCGAAAGCCGCAATGAATTTTCGCTTTCCCGCTTACCTGAATTGTCAAATGAGGGAAAGGGCCAGGTGAGTGCAATGGTTGCTCAGGCGACGAAAAGCATTGCTTAATAGGCAAAATACAGGGTTCACGGTATATCTTTGTCGCAAATGAGGGAACACAGTAGCAAAATTACCGAGTATCCGGAGCAATTTCGGTGCGAATACTGATTGCAGACGACCATGACGTTGTCCGAGCCGGCTTACGGCAACTTCTTTTGGAGAAAAAGGGTTGGGAGGTTTGTGGTGAGGCGACGACCGGCCGGCAAGCCGCGGCCATGGCAGTGGAGTTAAAGCCGGACGTTGTGGTCATGGACATCGCGATGCCCGAGTTGAACGGTCTCGAGGCTGCCCGTCAAATCCGTAAGGCCTTACCGAAGACGGAAATCGTCGTCCTGACTCTTCATCTATCCGATCAATTGGCTTACGAAATCATCGAGGCTGGCATAAGGGGCTATGTCCTAAAGTCCGATTGCAATCGAGACTTGGTTAATGCGGTTGAATCGCTGGGAATGCATCGCCCATTTTTCACTGCAAGAGTTTCTGAAATGATGATGGACGGATTGCGCGGGGACAAGTCCCACGTGCGGGAGAATCACGCTGACGCCCGTAGCCGGCTCACAGGCCGACAACGTGAAATTGTCCAACTCCTCGCGGAAGGAAAGACCAGCAAGGAAGTAGCTGTCGCTCTGAATATTAGCGTTAAGACGGCAGAGACACACCGGGCGAACATCATGCGCAGACTCGAACTCCACTCGGTCAGCGAACTCGTCCGCTATGCCGTCAAGAATCAAATCATCGAAGTTTAGGGCATGTTGGGGAAACCGAATGATCCACTTCGCTGGCGACGTGGCCCTTGAGAGTCGAAGGGGTCGCAAACCACTACATTCGCCACGGAGTAAAGCCAGGTCATGAATCGAGTTCTGGTAGTCGACGACCACGCAGTTCTTCGTCGAGGAATTCAAAGCATAGTCAGAGCCTGGCCGGGATGGGAGATCGCGGGCGAAGCTGGATCCGGCGAAGACGCGGTACGTTTGGCCTACACTCTAAAACCAGACATCATTCTGATGGACATTTCCATGCCTGGGATTGGCGGCCTGGAAGCGACCAAGGCCATCCGCCAGCAACAACCGGACGCCAAAGTCCTCCTGCTGACGTTGCATGACTCTATCGAATGGGTACGCACGGCTTTCGAAGCGGGTGCGCGAGGCTACTTGCTGAAATCCGACACGGAAGCGGAATTGATGCGTGCCCTGGAAGCGGTTGCCGCCAACAAGATCTATGCCAGCCCGCGCCTCGATTCGTCGCGGGTCCGAACGATTGTCGGTGAGCTCGGATTGAGCGCCTAGCGAGCGTGCTAGTCCAGCGGAACCTAGGATTTCCTTCAGGCGTCACACACGGTACGGCGCGGACCGCCGGACACGAGATCTATAAGGAAGTGCCCATGCCCGCAAGCCACGACAAGCAGCGGCGCCTGCTCTGCAGGGGAAGCCTCCGCCCGATAGCGGATTCAAGCCAGCTCTTATCTTGCTCGGTCAGCCAACCATCAATCCAAGCCAATATTCTGATTTGCGCGCAGTCGAACGATCACGATCTCTCATCGAAGTCGGTTTCCACGGAGAACTAGGCATGAAACGCAGTGATACGAAGAAAGCGGATGCTACGACTGCAAGAATGTCGCCTCGCGAAGACAGCAATGGCCACCACTCGGCGGACGGTACAGAAGTCGATCTGGGCGCGATTTTGGCAGGCCTGCAAACCATGCGCGACGGAGATTTTTCCATTCGACTGCCGGGCACGTGGACTGGCGTCGGCGGAAAAATCGCTGACTGCTTCAACGAAATCATCGTCGCCAATCAGCGCATGGCGCAGGAACTGAAGCGCGTCGGTCACGTCGTTGGCAAGGAAGGAAAAATCAAGGAGCGCACACGCTTTTACGATCCGCGCGGCGCCTGGGGCGAAATGGAAGTCTCCGTCAACACGCTCGTCGACGACCTACTTCGTCCGACCACCGAAGTCACACGCGCCATCGCCGCCGTCGCGCAGGGCAACCTTGCCGAAACCGTTCGGCTCGACGTCGACGGACGCCCTCTCCAGGGAGAATTTCTTCGCCTCGCCAACATCGTCAACACGATGATTCAACAGCTCAGCGTTTTCACCTCCGAAGTCACGCGTGTCGCTCGCGAAGTGGGCACTGAGGGAAAACTCGGCGGACAGGCGCAAGTCCCTGGCGTCGCCGGCACCTGGAAGGATCTCACCGATTCGGTCAATGCCATGGCCGGCAACCTCACTGGCCAAGTACGCAACATCGCCGAAGTCACCACGGCCGTCGCGAGCGGCGACCTCTCCCGCAAAATTACCGCCGACGTACGTGGAGAGATCCTTCAGCTCAAGGAAGCCATCAACTCCATGGTGGATCAGCTGCGCTCCTTCGCATCGGAAGTTACGCGCGTAGCTCGCGAAGTCGGCACCGACGGAAAACTCGGCGGACAGGCTCTCGTACCGGGCGTCGCGGGGACGTGGAAAGACTTGACCGACTCGGTCAACGCCATGGCGGGCAACCTGACTGCGCAAGTCCGCAACATCGCCGAAGTTACCACCGCCGTCGCGAGGGGCGACTTGTCTCGCAAGATCACGGTCGACGTGAAGGGCGAAATCCTCGAACTCAAAAACACCATCAACACCATGGTGGACCAGCTCAACGCCTTTGCTGGTGAAGTTACCCGTGTCGCCCGCGAAGTCGGTACCGAAGGCAAACTCGGCGGCCAAGCCGAAGTGCCCGGCGTCGGCGGCACCTGGAAAGACCTCACCGACAACGTCAACTTCATGGCCTCCAATTTAACCGGCCAAGTCCGCAACATTGCAGAAGTCGCCACCGCCATCGCCAGCGGCGACCTTTCTAGAAAAATCACTGTCGATGTTCGGGGCGAAATCCTTCAGCTCAAAGAAACACTCAACACCATGGTGGATCAGCTGAACCGCTTCGCTGGCGAAGTCACCCGCGTCGCCCGCGAAGTCGGTTCCGAAGGCCGCCTTGGTGGTCAAGCCAACGTGCCTGGCGTCGCTGGCACTTGGAAGGACCTTACTGACTCCGTGAACTCAATGGCCGGCAACCTCACGGCTCAAGTTCGCAATATTGCGGAAGTCACCACCGCCGTCGCGAGGGGCGACTTGTCCCGCAAAATTACGGTGGACGTGAAGGGCGAAATTCTTGAGCTAAAAGACACCATCAACACCATGGTGGACCAGCTCAACGGTTTCGCCGGTGAGGTTACCCGCGTGGCTCGTGAAGTCGGTACCGAAGGCAAGCTCGGCGGCCAAGCCCGCGTTCCCGGCGTCGCTGGAACGTGGAAGGACTTGACCGACAACGTCAACTTCATGGCCTCGAACCTGACCGGACAGGTTCGCAACATCGCTGAAGTCGCTACCGCCGTCGCGCGCGGCGATTTGTCTCGCAAGATCACGGTCGACGTGAAGGGCGAAATCCTCGAACTCAAGAACACCATTAACACTATGGTGGACCAGCTCAACGCCTTCGCGGCGGAAGTCACGCGCGTCGCTCGCGAAGTTGGCACCGAAGGCAAGCTCGGCGGCCAGGCACAGGTACCGGACGTGGCCGGTACCTGGAAGGACCTCACCGATAACGTCAACTTCATGGCGTCGAACCTCACAGGTCAAGTTCGCAACATCGCCGAAGTGGCCACCGCTATCGCCAGCGGCGACTTGTCCAGAAAAATCACCGTGGACGTTCGCGGCGAAATCCTCCAGCTCAAAGAAACGCTCAACACGATGGTCGAGCAACTTCGCTCGTTCGCTGCCGAAGTTACACGCGTGGCTCGCGAAGTCGGTTCCGAAGGCCGCCTCGGCGGTCAAGCCAACGTCCCTGGCGTCGCCGGCACTTGGAAGGACCTTACCGACTCCGTGAACTCAATGGCCGGCAACCTCACCGCACAGGTTCGCAACATTGCCGAAGTCACCACCGCGGTGGCGAAAGGCGATTTGTCCCGCAAAATCACGGTGGACGTGAAAGGCGAAATTCTCGAGCTCAAAAACACCATCAACACCATGGTGGACCAACTCAACGCCTTCGCCGGCGAAGTCACCCGCGTCGCTCGCGAAGTCGGCACCGAAGGAAAACTCGGCGGTCAGGCGCAAGTACCGGACGTCGGCGGCACGTGGAAGGACCTCACCGATAACGTCAACTTCATGGCGTCGAACCTCACAGGTCAAGTTCGCAACATCGCCGAAGTCGCCACCGCCATCGCCAGCGGCGACTTGTCCAGAAAAATCACCGTGGACGTTCGCGGCGAAATCCTCCAGCTCAAAGAAACGCTCAACACGATGGTCGAGCAACTTCGCTCGTTCGCTGCCGAAGTTACACGCGTGGCTCGCGAAGTCGGTTCCGAAGGCCGCCTCGGCGGTCAAGCCAACGTCCCTGGCGTCGCCGGCACTTGGAAGGACCTTACCGACTCCGTGAACTCAATGGCCGGCAACCTCACCGCACAGGTTCGCAACATTGCCGAAGTCACCACCGCGGTGGCGAAAGGCGATTTGTCCCGCAAAATCACGGTGGACGTGAAAGGCGAAATTCTCGAGCTCAAAAACACCATCAACACCATGGTGGACCAACTCAACGCCTTCGCCGGCGAAGTCACCCGCGTCGCTCGTGAAGTCGGCACCGAAGGCAAGCTCGGCGGGCAAGCCGAAGTGCCCGGCGTAGCCGGCACCTGGAAAGACCTCACTGACAACGTGAACGTCATGGCCGCCAACCTCACCGAACAGGTGCGCGGCATCGTGAAAGTCGTCACGGCCGTTGCAAACGGCGCCCTAACGCAAAAACTCACCGTAAACGCGAAGGGCGAAGTGGCTGCTCTCGCCGAAACCATTAACAACATGACTCGCACGCTCGCCACGTTCGCTGACCAGGTAACCACCGTCGCCCGCGAAGTCGGCGTCGAAGGCCGCCTCGGCGGTCAGGCCAACGTGCCGGGCGCCGCTGGAACCTGGAAAGACCTCACGGGTAACGTCAACCTGCTGGCCGACAACCTCACCAACCAGGTCCGCGCGATCGCCGAAGTGGCCACCGCCGTGACCAAGGGAGACCTCACTCGCTCGATTCAGGTGGAAGCCCGCGGCGAAGTCGCTGAGCTAAAAGACAACATCAACACGATGATTGACAACCTGCGCCTCACTACCGATCGCAACAAGGAGCAGGACTGGCTCAAGACCAACCTCGCCCGCTTCACCGGCATGTTGCAGGGCCAACGCGACCTCGCAACGGTTGGCCGCTTGTTGCTCTCGGAACTCGCGCCGCTTGTCAACGCGCATCAGGGCGTCATCTACCGCATGGAAGCAGACACCAAGCCGCACATGGTCCTGCTATCGGCCTTTGCCGACAACGCCGACGATGGCCACCAGAAGCAACTGACTATCGGCGAAGGCCTCATCGGTCAATGTGCCGCGGAAAAGCGGCGCATGTTGATCGTTGACGTTCCTGCCAGCGCGACGCCTGTGCGGTCCGGTCTTTTCCAGGCGGTTCCGCGTAACATCGTGGTGCTACCTGTCTTGTTCGAAGATCAGGTGAAGGCTGTCATCGAACTGGCCACGCTCGGCGGCTTTACTGAATCGCAGCTGGCCTTTCTGGAGCAGCTCACGTCCAGCATCGGCATCGTGCTGAACAGTATTGAAGCCACGATGCAGACGGAAAATCTGCTCGAGCAGTCGCAGCAGCTCGCCACCGAATTGCAGACTCAGCAGCGCGAACTGCAGCAAACCAACGAGCAACTCGGATTGAAGGCCCAGCAGCTTGCCGAGCAAAATGCCGAAGTCGAACGCAAGAATCAGGAAATCGAACAGGCTCGCCGCGCGCTGGAAGAAAAGGCCAAGGAGCTCGCGCTCACCTCGAAGTACAAATCCGAATTCCTCGCCAACATGTCCCACGAGTTGCGGACGCCGCTAAACAGTATTCTCGTGCTGGGCCAGCAGCTCAGCGAAAATCCCGAAGGCAATCTGTCGCCCAAGCAAGTCGAGTTCTCCCGCACAATCCATGGCGCTGGAACCGACTTGCTCAACCTGATTAGCGATATTCTTGATTTGTCGAAGATTGAATCGGGCACGGTCTCTGTCCAAGCCGAGGAAGTCTTCTTCGCCAGCATGTTGGAAGTGATCGCACGTCCCTTCCGTCATGAGGCCGATAACCGCAAACTCACCTTTGAAACCTATCTGGACCCGAACCTCGGCGCTAGTCTGGTCACTGACGCAAAGCGCGTCCAGCAGGTCCTCAAGAATCTCCTTTCCAACGCTTTCAAGTTCACGGAACAAGGCCGCGTTCGCCTTTCCGTGCTGAAGCCAAGCAGTGGCTGGAGCAGTGATCACCCCGTGCTGAACCGCGCCGAGTCCGTAATCGCATTCGAAGTAGTAGACACCGGCATCGGTATTCCCGCGGAGAAGCAGCGCATTGTTTTTGAGGCATTTCAGCAAGCAGACGCGGGCACGAGCCGCAAATACGGAGGGACGGGACTCGGCCTTGCCATCAGCCGAGAACTGGCAAGCTTGCTCGGCGGTGAAATCCAACTAAAAAGCGCGGCGGGAGGCGGCAGTACCTTTACTCTGTATCTTCCTCAGCTTTATCAAGGCCCTACGGCGGCGGTACCCGCAGTGGGACAGGCATCCTCCATCGCGATCTCGCCCATACGCATGTCGGTTCCCGATCGTGTGCAAGAGCGCATTCCCGACGATCGCGACAACGTCCAGTCCGGCGACAAAGTTCTGCTCGTCGTCGAGGATGACGTGCACTACGCACGAATCCTCTGCGACCTCGCGCGCGATACAGGCTTCAAAGTGCTGATGGCCTCCAGCGGCGCGGAAGCCCTGAATTTGGCACGCGATTTCCAGCCGACTGCGGTTTCATTGGATGTGTTCCTCCCCGATATGCTGGGATGGACCGTTCTCAACCATCTGAAACAAAATCCGAGCACGCGCCATATTCCAGTGCAAATGCTTACGCTTGACGACGACCGGCGACATGGGTTGTCCCGCGGCGCCTTTGCGTTCTTGACCAAACCCACGGACCGTTCGAGTTTGGAAGCGGCTTTTTCCAAGATCAAGGAATACGCGGCCCCCCGGCGAAAGCGCCTTTTGGTAGTGGAAGATGACCCCTCCGAACAGTTCAGCATCCGCGAGTTGCTTGGCAGCGACGACATCGAGGTCGAGATCGCGGCAACCGGGGCCGAGGCTCTGGAAGTCGTGCGCAACCAGTCGTTTGATTGCATGGTCTTGGACCTGCGTCTACCCGACATGTCGGGATTTGAAGTCCTCGAAAAGTTGAGTGGACAGAGCGGTTCCGCGGACCTGCCAGTCGTCGTCTTCACGGGCCGCGAGCTCTCGCTCGAAGAAGATAACCGGCTTCACGCGCTGGCGCGTAGCGTCGTCGTTAAAGACGTAGAGTCGCCGGAGCGGTTATTGGATGAAACTTCGCTCTTCCTCCATCGAGTCATCGCCGACCTGCCCGCTGAAAAACAGAAAATGCTTGATCGGCTGCATCACTCCGATGACGCATTGCTGGGGAAGAAAGTGCTCGTCGTTGACGACGACGTGCGCAACATCTTCGCGCTGAGCAGCGTCCTGGAACGCCGAGGCATGACTGTTCTCTCCGCCAGCACCGGCCGCGAAGCCATAGCTCTCCTGGAGTCCACCGAGGACGTTGCCATCGTTTTGATGGACATCATGATGCCGGAAATGGACGGTTACGAAACCATGCAGGTGATTCGCGAAAATACCGCATTTCGCAGGCTTCCCATCATCGCCCTGACCGCCAAGGCCATGAAAGGCGACCGCGAAAAATGCCTGGAAGCAGGCGCGTCGGAATACTTGGCCAAGCCCGTGAATACCGAGCAACTGCTTTCCGCTTTGCGTATGTGGTTGCACCGCTAACTTTGGCACAATTTATATGCATGATGAACCAGTGGAGCATAGTCGCGGATGAGCGCTAATTCGAGTCCAGGTCCGGTTAACATTCTGATGGTCGACGACCAGCCGGCCAAGCTGTTGAGCTACGAAGTCATGCTGGAAGAGCTCGGCGAGAATTTGCTCAAGGCGACGTCGGGTCGCGAAGCACTCGAAATGCTCCTGAAAACGGACGTAGCTGTGGTCCTGATGGACGTTAGCATGCCGGAGCTCGATGGCTTTCAGCTGGCGGAAATGATTCGCGAGCATCCCCGCTTCCAAAAGACTGCCATTATTTTTATTTCTGCCGTGCACCTTACCGACGTGGACCGGCTCAAAGGTTATCAGCGCGGAGCCGTGGACTACATTTCCGTGCCCGTCATTCCGGACCTTTTGCGCGCCAAGGTTAGCGTGTTCGCGGAACTTCACCGCAAGGCACGCCAGCTGGAAATTCTGAATCAGGAGCTGCGGCGTCTTTCTCACAGCCTGATGACTGCGCAAGACGAAGAGCGCCGCCGGATTGCGCGTGAACTTCACGATGGTCTGGGACAGGATCTGACCGCGGCCAAAATGATGCTCGGAGCGCTGGTCCAGCCCAACCAGCTGATGGATTCAAAAGACAACAAGCCGGTTGTTGAAATCCTGTCGATGATGGATGGCGCTATCGAACAGGTCCGTACGATGTCGCACTTGCTCCATCCGCCGTTGTTGGATGAAATGGGTTTGCTTTCCGCTCTCCGCTGGTACACCGAAGGATTCGCGAAGCGCAGCGGCGTCGACACAATCTTGGAGATGCCGAACCAATTCCCGCGTCTCGAACCGGAGATGGAAATGGCCATTTTCAAGATTGTCCAGGAATCCTTAACAAACGTTTTCCGCCACGCGGAAGCCAAGCGCGCATCCGTCCACCTCGCGGAACGCGAAGGTCACATCCACGTCTCCATCGTTGACAACGGTAAAGGTATCGGAAACGGATCCGGTGAGTTGCATCCGAATAGCTACGGCATCGGCGTGATGGGCATCAAGCAACGGGTTGAAGAATACGACGGAAATCTCACTCTGCGAGACACCGGTTCCGGCACACTGGTCGAAGTTCAGATTCCCTTGCCGAAACCGCAGCCGCAGCCGGCCATCCCGCGTTTCTCGAAGCTTACTGTTCGGCCTGAGTAAGATCTTGGCGGTTCGCCTCATCTAACCGCCCCGGGTTCAGTTCCTCGTACCGAACTCTTCCGATGGATAACCCCGACCAGCAGGGGCCATACTCGCGCCCACGGGCGATAGGGAGTTCCTGCCCTGCTCGCAATCGAGTCCGAGACTGCAATGTCGTTCTTTTTTCGTTTTCTGATGGGAGGCTTGCTAGTCTCCGCCTTTGCCGTACTCGCGGACGCTTTGAAGCCGAAAACCTTCGCTGGAATTTTCGCTGCAGCCCCGTCCGTGGCGCTCGCTACGCTAGCGCTCGCCGTTTCGCTCGATGGCAAAGAGTTCGCAACCGAACAGGCGCGCTCCATGATGGTTGGAGCCGCCGCTTTCGTGGCTTACGCAGTCACCTGCCTCCAGTTCATTGCCCGACTGCGTTGGAGCCCACTTCGTGCAGCAACGGCCTCGCTCATTGTATGGTTCGCGTCCGCGGCCGCCCTTTGGTTGCTCCTTCTTCGCTAGAACATGTGGATTCGATTCAATTCCGCCGCGATTCGCAGAACCAAACCGCAGGAGTACGCCGTACGATTCGTGTTTGGGGGCGCCGTCACTTTTTTTGCTGGTTTAATAGCTCACTACTATGGACCTACGATGGGCGGATTATTTCTGGCCTTCCCGGCGATCTTTCCAGCTGGAGTCACGCTGATCGCCAAACATGAGGAGCGCAAGAGGCAGAGGGCGGGGCTAAGTGGAAAACTGCGTGGCAAGGCTGCTGCTGCACTGGAAACTCGCGGAGCCGTGATCGGAGCTTGCGGACTTTTCTTTTTCGCATTCGCGGTGCACACGCTGTTGCCGACCCGGCCCACGGCCACCGCGCTAAGCCTTGCGACGCTTGCCTGGTTAGCTACCTCCGTCATGATCTGGTGTCTTCGCTCTCGGCGTTTTCAAAGGCGGCTTCCCTGAAGATGGCAACCGAACCAATGCATCGAGGCACGAGATCGCACAAACCATCCGGCGAAGAATCGGTACTGCAAAAACTTGGCCCGGGCCTGATCACCGGAGCAGCCGACGATGATCCAAGCGGAATCGCCACCTATTCCCAGCTAGGCGCGCAATTCGGCATGGGCATGCTCTGGACCGCGCTTTTTTCTTTTCCCCTTATGAGCGCGATTCAGGAAATCTGCGCGCGCCTCGGTCGGATCACTGGTTGTGGACTCGCGGCATGCATGAGCGAGCGTTTCCCGAAACCACTCGTGGTCGCGTTGGTAGGCCTCCTTTGCGTCGCTAACATTTTTAACCTCGGCGCGGATGTGGCGGCGATGGGAGCGGCGATGCAGCTTCTAGTAGGAGGGCATCCCGCGTTTTACAGTGTCTTTTTCGGAGCGATTTCCCTTTTCCTCCAGATCTTCGTTCCCTACCGGAAATATGTGAAGTATTTGAAGTGGCTAACTTTCAGCCTTCTCGCCTATTTCGCGACGGTGTTCGTGGTTCACGTTCCATGGTTAAACGTCCTAAAGGCGACGTTCGTACCTTCTTTCCAATGGAATAGCACGTATTGGACAGCACTCGTTGCCATGCTGGGCACCACAATCAGTCCGTATCTTTTCTTCTGGCAAACCTCACAGGAAACCGAGGAATTGCGATCCCGCAAGAATGAAGCGGCGCTGAAGCGAACTCCGTGGCAGGCGGTGCGGCAATTTCGGCGAATTGCAACCGACACGCGCATCGGCATGGCTTTTTCCAACCTGGTCGCGTTCGCAATTATTCTGACTGCCGCCGTCACGCTTCACGGTCAAGGCAACACAAAAGAACTCTTGACTGCGGCGGACGCGGCAAATGCGCTGCGCCCCGTAGCCGGCCAGTTCGCGTTTGCGCTCTTCGCGCTCGGCGTCGTAGGGACGGGGATGCTGGCAGTACCTGTCTTGGCGGGATCGGCGGGATACGCGGTGTCCGAGCTGTTTCATTGGCGCGCCAGCTTGCGGCGAAAGGCCCACGAAGTGCCGCAATTCTACACAGTGATCTCCTTGGCGACCGCGATTGGAGTTGGCTTGAACTTCGTTGGTCTCGATCCAATCAAGGCGCTCTATTGGTCAGCGGTACTCAATGGAGTGGCGTCAGCTCCGTTGATGATCGTGTTGATGAAGCTTTCCGACGATCCAAAAACCGTGCAGCAATTCCGGCTGCCCCAGTATCTCCGCGTGCTGGGCTGGCTCGCGACCATGGTAATGATTTCTGCCTCGCTGTTTCTTCTCTACGTGACAGTCTTCTCGGCAAAATAGCTTTGCCAGTTCGTCCGGATCCGGCCGTCCGGTGGTGCGATTCCGGAATTACAGGAAATGCAGCATCGAAGTGCGGTAAGAGTGTGGAGTACGGTGGCATCGAGGTGAACTCATGGCACGATACGGAAGAGGCGCTCAGAAATCCGTCAGGTCCGCTATGCGGCGCCGGAAACGCGGCACGCTAAAGTCGGGCCGAGGCGGAAAAGGCGGGCGAGTAAAGAGCCGAAAGCAGGCAATCGCAATCGGACTGTCGGAAGCGCGAAAGAAAGGCGCCAAAGTTCCCCGCAGGAAATCAAGAAAATCTACGTGAATCATTTTGAGAAGGAAGGCGCCCACCCTACCTTCTTCCGTTCATCTGATTTAACGTGATCAGGTAGCGCGGCCTTTGCAGCCCGGGTGACCGCACTTGCAATCCACGTCTGGCGTCTTTTCCATGGCTTCGCACTGCGGACTGCAGTACTTCTTTCCCTCACCGACGTTGCAACTGCAATTGGGATGCGCACACTTTTTGTTGTCGGCCACTGGTGGCTCCTTTCTCTTGGATCATGGTTTTTTCGGCGCTGGAAGCCCGGTCGCGAACCTGGAGCAGTCAGGCCGAACTCAAGGCGATTGTTTGCGTGTCGCACGTGGCGGACTATCCGGTGATTCAGGGAAATGCGGAGTGAACGGACCGTAGCTAAGCATTTACGGGAGTATTTCCCGCTGCTTACAACGTTCTGCCGATAGAAGCGACACAACAAGCCCTCTAACTTCGACCGATCTGCTGCGAAACGCGCCGGGACAACATTGTGCAGACCGGAGAAGCCATGAAACCCACCTGTCGGTTGGCATGCACCATCACCTTGATCTTCGCTGTAGCTTTCGGATACGCCTCGCTGGCGAACGCGCAAGACGCGCAGCAGCCTGCGCCCGACAACTCGAAGACAAACCAAAGAGATCGGGACAAAGCGGCGGCAACCGCAGATAAGCAGAAGATGAGTACGGAAGACCGGGAATTGACGCGCAAGATTCGCAAGGCGGTCACGGGCGATAAGTCGCTTTCCACGTACGCACACAATGTCAAGATCATCACGCAAGACGGGAAAGTGACTCTAAAGGGGCCGGTGCGTTCGACCGAAGAGCAGACAGCAGTGTTAGCGAAGGCTAAAGAAATCGCCGGAGAAGGCAACGTCACCGATGAAATGGATGTGGCGCCGTCCAAATCTTAGAACGTAGGCAAGAAGTGCTTTTGTAGTTCGCGAATCGGTGTGGATGAAGTGGGACACAATCCAAGGAGAGGCTCATGAGTGATAAGAAAACTTCGGTATTTGCAATTTATACAGAGAAAGCGTCGGCGGAACGCGGAGTGCGCGGACTGATGAACGCCGGCTTCGAAGCAGCAGACATCTCGGTGCTGCTGCCAGAGAATTTGGGTACACACGAACTAGGAACAGAAAAAGCGACGAAGGCTCCCGAGGGAGCGACCGCCGGAGCCGGAACCGGGGCGGTGCTTGGCGGAGCGCTGGGCATGCTTGCTGGCATCGGAGCGCTGGCGATCCCCGGAGTAGGACCGCTCATCGCAGCCGGGCCGATTATGGCGACGCTGGCAGGAATCGGCGTTGGCGGAACGGTGGGAGGATTCGCCGGCGCACTGATCGGCGCTGGCATACCGGAATACGAAGCGAAGCGCTATGAAGGATTTTTGCAGAAGGGCGGGACACTCGTTTCCGTACACTGTTCGACTTCAGACGAAATTGATCGAGCTAAACACGCATTCAAGGCAACCGGCGGCCAGGACATCGCGTCGAGCGGCGAAAGCTCAACAGGCAAAGATCGCTCACGCGAGCGCGCGGCGGGACGCGAATAGCGGCCAAGCCTTTCGAGCTAACAAAATTGTTTCTGAAAAATGGCGCGCCCGCCGTGACTCGAACACGGGACCCTCTGCTTAGAAGGCAGATGCTCTATCCAGCTGAGCTACGGGCGCGTCGCTTGCAACTAACTCACTGTACTGCGCTTATCGCGTTTTTCGCAACTGGCAACTGAGCAGGCGCATTCTGGTTGTGCCCAATTTTGTGCCCACCCAGCCGAGAAATTGCGTCGAGAACAGCGTCCTCCGAAGGGTGAACGTAGCGGGACGAAATTGCAATCGAGGCGTGCCCAGCGATCCGGGCCAACGTCCACACGTCGCAGCCGGACTGCCCCAGTCGGGTCAGAAAGGTGTGGCGCCGGGAGTAGAGCACAAAGGGACGCGTCGGCTGCTCATTTCGCTTCGCGGCCTCTTCCGCCATCGTCTCGAATGCCCTGGCATGATGCTTCCGTAGGCTCGACGGCTCTACGTGGCCGCTGCGCGTGCCTGCGGTCCACACAAAGCCCTCCTGCGGTTTGCCTGCGGCTTCCCAGCGCGATTCGAGAACTGCGCGAACGCGTGGTGTCATGGGAATCACGCGGCGAGCTGACGCGGTTTTCCCCCGCGTCACAAGCAGAACGCCATTACGTCCGTTCACCCAAGTCACATTGTCCCAGCAAAGCCGAAAGCACTCTTCCGGTCGCATTCCGGTGTCGGCCAAAATGGAAGCAATCGAAGCCAGCGGTTCGGTGACGGCAGCGAGATACCGAGCCTCTTCGTCTGGGGATATCACGCGCTCGCGACGGCTCTCTCCTGGAAGTATTTTGATTTTTGGCGTGGCGTCGAGCACGCCCCATTCAACGGCAAGATTGAGAATCCGCCGAAGCACTCGAAGGGAATTGTTCGCCGTGCTAACTTCCATTCCCTCGCGCAAACGGTGAGCGGCAAACTCACACGCCAGTTCGCCCGTGATCTTATCGAGAGGCCGCCAACTTCGCAGTCACTATGCATTACGAAAAATTAAAACTGAACGATGGCGACACTGGAATGCACATCGTTGTGGACTCCAAACTTGGATCTGAATTGGACGGCTTCCACTTGAAGCTACTGACTGAGGGCGATCAGGACGATTCTTCAAGCGTGCGAGGGCTCGTCTACGGCGGTGAGGGTAGACCCAAGGGCAACGCCAAGGTAGCTGTGCTCGAAGAGCTAGCCGACGACCCAGCCGCGAGCAACAAAGAGATCGCTGAGCGGACCGGCGTGAGCGACCGGTACGTACGCAAGATCCGGGAGGAAGAAAGTAAGGTTCGCTCCAAACGATGACCTGCGAGTTGGCCAGATGTAGTTCCGAACCTTGTTCCACTCGCGGTATGGAGGTAGTTCCGTTCTAGTTCCGCAACCGTTCATTACGTGGGCTGGAGAGCACGCAAACGTCCCTGCTGCAATCGAATCTAATAGGCGCGTGTAAAGTTTGCGAATCTGCGAATGAAAAGTTCTCGACCAGACGCTCAAGCTGCTTGTTGCTTCAGATGTTCAGCGTCGAAACGCACTCCTTTCTTCCAAACCAGCAAAGTAAT
>Ga0268266_10003157_pt1 | contig 16724 bp, 16 predicted proteins | sample KBSS13metaG_FD_190356 | JGI IMG/M metagenome (GOLD analysis project Ga0268266, IMG submission 190356) | Switchgrass rhizosphere microbial communities from Kellogg Biological Station, Michigan, USA - KBS S1-3 metaG (SPAdes) (version 2) | ecosystem: Host-associated > Plants > Roots > Rhizosphere...
CGATCGCGTTTTTGACCTCTTGAATCTCTACTTTGCTGACGACGTCGAAGCTGTTATCGGATGCCATATGCGTTCCTCTCAGGATTTGTGGGTTCTATTATGTCAGGCCCGGCCGGTTGAGGCACGGACGGGTTCGCGAGTGGAAGGGAAGAGGCGATGGAAGTTTTCCGTCGTCTGTTCCGCCAATTGCTTCAGTGAGATGCCGCGCAACTCGGCCAGGGCTGCCGCGGTGTGGGGGACGAAGGCGGGTTCGTTGCGCTGGCCCCGCAGCGGGATGGGAGCGAGGAAGGGGGCGTCGGTTTCGACGAGAATCCGATCCGCTGGGGCGAAGGCCGCGGCCTCGCGGATGGTGATGGCCTTCGGATAGGTGAGGTTGCCGGCGAAGGAGAGGTAGAAGCCGAGGTCGAGTGAGCGGCGGGCGTCTTCGACGTTTCCAGAGAAGCAGTGCATGATGCCGGGCAGCCCAGAGGGCCGGAAGTGTTCGGTGATGAGGGCGAGGGTATCGGCCCAGGCATCGGCGGGGCCGTATTTCTCTTTGGCTTTCGGGGTGGCGAGCTCGGAGGTTCGGCAGTGAATGATGATGGGTTTGCCGACCTCGGTGGCGATCTTCATCTGGGCGATGAAGGCCTGTTGCTGGAGGGGAATCTCAGGGTTTTCGAGGTGGTAGTAGTCGAGGCCGATCTCGCCGACGGCGACGCAGCGGGGGTGGGCGGCTAGGCGGGAGAGGTCAGCCAGCGTCTCAGAGGTGGCATTGTGGGCCTGCTCGGGGTGGATTCCGGCGGTGGCATAGACGCTGGGAAGATCGTCGCCCTGGACTGCGGTGGCGAGGTCGAGCGCGAGGTGCATCTCGGAGGGGCTCTGGCCGATCCCGATGGCGAGGATGGTCTTCACATCCGCCTCCCAGGCATGGCGCAGGATCTCATCGCGCTCGGTTGGGTGCGTGGTGTAGAAGTCGAGATGTGCGTGAGAATCGATGAGCATAGTCGCTTCGGTTAGGCCCCCTCCCCGGTGCCGAATTTGTGCAAAATCTTCTAAAGACTGAAGTTAGATCCGGACCGCAGAGCCACCTTAAGCGAAAAACCCCATATTTCGCCTTATCTGTCGGCAAGATCTTCAAAAGCAAGGGTTTGCTTCGTCACCGGATCATCAGGCGGCCACGTTTACCCACTGCTTCCAGTGTATCTGAGTGAGGGTAACGAATCGGCAGACGAGATGTAATTTGTTTTGATAGAGATAGGGGTTACTGGGGGTTGACAGGTCTGGAATCGATGGCGAAGCTGAGTTCCGTGAATCCCAGCCTGGGAGTCACGGCGGGAATGGTCAATTTGATTGGAATGCGTCTCTTTTTCAGAAACTGGCTCGGATTGCCTGGTTGAGGAAGATCGCAGAAGGGTGCGTTGTAATTCTCGCCTCAAAATGTCTGGCTTTTGGAATGGAGGTTTGCTACGTGGCAAAACTGATCTACGCATTGAATCAGTCTCTGGACGGCTATGTTGACCATGAAAAATTCTCGCCTCGCCCTGCGCTCTTTCGTCACTTCATAGAAGACGTGCGCGGCATGAGTGGCATGGTGTACGGTCGCCGCATGTACGAGGTAATGCGTTATTGGGACGATGACCTTGCTGACTGGGGCGCGGAGGAACGCGAGTACGCAGCGGTATGGCGGAGCCGACGGAAGTGGGTGGTGTCGCGCTCGTGGAAGACGGTCGGCCCCAACGCCACACTTATTTCTGATGATCTTGATTCGGCGATACGTGGGTTGAAGGCTGAGCTAACAGGGGAGATTGAAGTTGCCGGACCAGAGCTGGCGGGAAGCCTAACCAACCTTGGCCTTATTGATGAGTATCGACTCTATGTGCACCCTGTCGTGCTGGGTAGTGGCAGACCGTTCTTCTCCGGTCCTCGGCCGCCGCTGCGCCTTATTGCCAGCGATCTGATCATCGAAGATGTGATTCGGTTGAGCTACGCTCCTGCTTAGGCGAGCGGCGTGCGTGATGGAGTACGCAAAGATTCGAGAAGGGTCCTGCTCAACGCGTTTCCGTTTTTCGACAACTAGTAACTCGCACAAACACAGTTTTGTGGAGGTGCGATCGCTGACAATAAGCTGACTTGCAGGGACTAGTGTGCAGGAGGCATGGGGCTACACTTAGAGCGTGAATCGGAGAGTGATGCTCCTAGCCAAGTTGCTTATGCGATTGTTGGCAGCTGCAGGCGGCTGTTGGATGATGCTGCTCCTCCTAGTCGCGGCTCCATGGAGTTCTTCACACATGCGAACATGGTGGGCCTTGGCTATCGGGAGTGCCTCAGGAACGATATGCCTGATCACCGGTGCCGTGGCTGTAGCTTCCCATCGGAGGCTCCTAAATCTCACCACTCTGTTCGGTGCGTGCTTATTAGCTGCACTGGGAATAGTCTTGATGATGTCGCAAAGTTTCGGTTCCAACGCTTCGCTTTTGTTTGCGCTCTTCTTCTTCGCTCTAACCGTGACTCTTCCACTCGGTATTGCGGCTGAATGCTGTTATCAGCTCGGCCGCCCTGCGATAACGCGCAAAGCCTAGACCTTGATAAACGCTCTTCGCTTCCCGTTGTATGGCGAGGCGCACGGCGATGCGAAGTGAGTATCGCCGTGCGCTTCGCAACTACTCAACCTGCATGACGGCTAGTTCATTGCCGCTGGGATCAGTGAAGTGGAAGCGGCTGCCACCTGGAAACTTGAACGTCGGCAGCGTGATGTTTCCGCCGGTCTGCCGCACACGTTTTTCCATTGTCTCGATATCATCTGTTTCGATGACTACAAGAGGTGCTTTGGTGCGATGCTCATCTGCCGCATTGAAACCGCCTTCCAGGCCCGATTCCGAGAAGGCTGTGTAGTCTGAGCCCCAGTCTTGAAAGGACCATCCGAACAGAGCACCATAGAAGGTTTTCATCTCGTCTGTGCGTGTTGCAGGCAGTTCAATGTACGCAACTTTATTTTTAGACATAGCTCTCCTGAGTAGCGCGTAGGCGCAGCTCTCGCGGTGAGCCTCCATCCGGTCCTGCGGCGAGAGAAACGCTGGCGGGTAGAGGCTGCCATATTGCAGCCTCGCGAGGAACGACGTAAGTTTATCGGAACTTTATTGCAGGGCGATCAGGACTGCGAAGCCAGACAGTGGAGAGGGCGCAATGAGATTTGGTTTTCAGTTGGGAATTGGGAGGGAATAGTGACGGTTACGCGTCCGCTTGCTATCCACTCCACGCCCCGAGCGAGCAGCGTTTGGAAGCCGACGCATTCGAGGTCGGGGCTCGGCTCATGCGCCCAGGTGTGTCCAAGCATGGTGACGTAGACGCGGCCCCGCCCGTAAAGGTGAACCCAATCCATCGGTTCGTTCTGCTGGGTGACGGGAGAACGAGCATAGGTGAGAAAGTCGAAGCCGTCGACAGGTCCGTGCTGTCCGTGAGTCAGCTGCTCTGATGGATGCATCCAGACGCGCGGCATACCTTTTGTGATGGGATGGTGCGGGTCTCGCACATGGATTTGAAAGTCGAAGCGGGGCGGATGATTGGGATCGAACCCCTGACCGGCCGGAACCTCGATCACCTCGTCGTGGTCTCCAATATGCACGCTAGGGCCAAAGCTTTTGGGGCGCCATCCCATGCCGATCATCTGGTTGTACTCGGGCCAGAGCAGGAATGCGTTATTGGCGGCGTGATAGCTGAGCATGCCGCCTCCCTCGCGCACATAGGTGACGAAGGCGTCTTGTATCGGCTTTGGCCACATCACTGCTTTTGCGTCATGACCGCTGTTGAAATTTACGATCACTGCTGCATAGGGCTTGAAGTCAGGTTTCCATGACTCCCATGCGCTCGCGGGCGAACCTTCGGGTGGAGTTGTAGAGACATCGACGTCAAAGATTCCGGCGTTCTCGAGAATCTCGCGAATGGCCGCTGTGGCAACTTGCCAGGTGTGGTTATTCATTCCATCGACGATCAGAATCCGCAGCTTCCTGCGTTGCTGCCGGAACGCCCCGAACCGCAGGCCGGCAGAGAGTTTGAATGTTGAGAGCGTGAAGCTGCGACGATCCATGGCGGTGTGTGTCCCCTCATCTGTGAAGAAACTTAGTATCGCCGGAACCTTCGGGTTGGTAAACACAAGACAGCTGGTGCCTGAGGACTAGCAGAAGCCAACGATGGGTGACCGAGATCTTGAGTCATCTGGTTTGACGAGACAGCAACCGATCCACGCTGAAGGGAAGGTTTTCGAAGTTTGCAAGGAGCAGCGCTCCTCCTATGCCGGTGAGGACAGCAAAATTCAGAGGCGCCTTGATCCCTAAAGCAAGCGTCATCGCCACTCCGAAGGTCGTTAGAAGAAGCCCGCTCAGCAGCGCGATGACGCGTGTGTGCCAACCGAGGAGAAGAAGGAGACCGAAGAGAATTTCAGCGCCGGTAGCGACGATTCCCAGTGTCGGAATCATTGCCGACGGTAAATACCAATTGAGAGTGTAGGTGTAATCCAGGAATCGTGAGAAATTCCCCCATTCGACATTCGGTCTGCCAAACGCTCCCCATAGGCCAAGGCGATCGGCAACAGCCGATAGGAAGCCAACGCCGAGACCAATTCTGAGCAGCAGCGTCGCGTAATTTGCAAGTTTCGGATTTTTGATTGTGATGGTGTTCATAGCTTTCTCCTCGGACTGGGTTTTCGAACAGAGATGCTCGAAGTCGGCTTACTTTGCGGGTATGACCAACGGATCACCCTTCTGGTGAATGAGGAAGACCAGAAATTTTGCTGGTTTTGTGTTGCTCGCATTCCGGCTAACGGTGTGGACATCGTTTGGGGCTTCGTAAAAGCTTTGGCCAGCCCCCAGAGTCGCTTCTCGTTGTCCTCTGACCTGCATCACGACGGATCCCTCGAGCACGTAGACTGACACCTGCGCGTCGTGCCGGTGGACCGGGCTTGAAAAGCCTGCGGGAAAGTCCACGGTGTACATCAGAACTTCCTTGTCCGGATATCCTGCCAGATCTTTCGTCAGAAGCGGTGTGATCGTCTCATGCGCTGTTTGTGCAACACTTTTTTGCGCAACAAGTGGATTGGTTGTGAATAGCGAGGTCGCTGACAGGACTATCAGCAGCGCAGTCCATTTTGCGCTTAGGATCCGTGTACTGAGTTTTGCTTGCATTGTGTTTCTCCTTACCTCTCAACGGTAGTTCTTATGTGGACCATCTAAAAGATCCACAATCCAAATATGGATTGGACCACTTTTATTGGTTGGGCATGGGTGTTGCGCATCGGTTAGGATGGCGGGCATGAATAACTTCAATCGTCGTGATCTTTGTATCGCGCTGTCGGCTCTGGCAGCGGTGGGGAGTTTGTCATCCGACACGGAGGCCCAGGCCCGGTCGAACGATGTGTTGTCGAAGTCGCGCACCTGGACCTTCGATTCGTTGCCGGTGAAGCACAATGCGAATGGTGGAGCGGGCCGGGCGGTGATCCAGGGAGCGCTGGCGACCGGGGAGGCTGTTGAGATTCATGAGACGACGCTGCCACCGGGACAGATGCCGCATCCGGCGCACAAGCATCGGCACTCGGAGTTCATGTTTATCCGCGAGGGTGACCTGGAGTTCGATAACGATGGCACGAAGGAGAAAGTTGGTCCGGGTGGAGTGATCTTTGCGGCTTCGGAGGTGATGCACGGGCTGAAGAATGTGGGGACGACTCCAGCGAACTATTTTGTGATCGCGATTGGGCGGGAGTCGATGGCAACTCCGGTGGGAGCGGCGAAGTAGTTGTGATGTTTGTCCGGACGAGATCTGGCGGATGCTTTGCGCAGGCGAGCCCACTCGCGTTGGGATAGACTGCGCCATGAATTGGGTACCCGGCTCAGTTTCGGTTAAGATGGCGGGCATGAAGAATCTTAGCCGTCGTGAACTTTGCGTGGCTCTCTCTGCCCTGGCGGCAGTAGGGAGCGGAGCTGTGCCTGAGGCGGAGGCCCAGGCTCGATCGAATGATGTTCTGGACAAGTCGAAGACGTGGACCTTCGATTCGCTGCCAGTGAAGAACAACGCGAACGGCGGCGCGAGCCGGGCGGTGGTGCAGGGCCTGGTAGCGACGGGCGAGCCTGTGGAAGTGCATGAGACGACACTGCCTCCGGGACAGATGCCGCATCCTCCCCACAAGCACCGGCATTCGGAGTTTTTGTTTGTGCGTGAGGGTGATCTCGAGGTGAACAGCAACGGCACGATGAGCCGCGTTGGACCGGGCGGGGTGATCTTCAACGCGTCGAACGTGATGCACGGTCTGAAGAACATTGGGAAGACGCCGGCGAACTATTTTGTGATTGCGATCGGAAGGGCGTAATGGCGGCGACTCCGGTGGGAGCGGTGAAGTAGGCGCTGCATCGATGCCGAGGGGCTTTAGCGGACTGAGAAGAAGGTACCTCAGGGGCTGAAGCCCCTTTCGATTTGGGTGCATCTGTGGCACGGCTGAAGCCGTGCCCTTAAGCAAAGCGGTTCGCGCTTTGCGCGAATGGCCACCGTTGCCGCTCCGGGCGGAGATCGGGCACCCAGTTTGAGGGGCGGCGTCGTGGAAAAAAGCAGATTCCCGTTCGACTTCGCTCAGGGCAGGCTTTTCGCTGCATTGCGGAATGACAACAAGAGGCAGTGGATTTTTCGGTTTGGCGAGACGTGCGGGGTGAGTTCGGAGAATAATTCCTGAGTGATGAAAAGTTTATCGAGCCGTTTCAGTCGTCGTGAATGGATTGTGGGAGCTGCGTCTGCTGCTTCTCTGGCTGCTTTGCCTGCGGAGGCGCAGGGTGTCTCGGCCTCTTCGCTGCCGTTTGTGGAACTGCGCGAGGCTCCTTCGTCGGTGACGGTGTTTGAGGGATTGGAGAAGCCGCGCACGTTGACGCGTTCGGGGAGCGAGTGGAAGTCGGGCGATGTTGTGGTGCGACTAGATGGCGGTGCGGTCTCGCTGGCTTCGCCGTCGATGCCGGTGACGCATGTTCGTTTGCGGTGGAGTGTGAAACATCCGGAAGACGTGGTGGTGTTGGGCGATGCGTGGGAGCGGTCGTATGGCGATCTTGGCTGGCGCAATGTTGTGCCGGAGCGGGTGCTGCCGTGGTATTGCGCGATTCATCGGGATGCGACGACGCATTGCTATGGCGTGATGACGGGCGCGACGAGCCTGGCGATGTGGCAGATGGATACGGCGGGGATCACGCTGTGGTTGGATGTTCGCAATGGCGGCAGTGGCGTGGTGCTGGGGCAGCGTCAGCTGAAGGCGGCTGTGCTGGTGGGGCGTCGCGGAGTGCGTGGCGAGGCTGTGCAGGCGGTGCTGACGAGTTTTTGCAAGACGATGTGTCCTCGGCCGCGACTGCCGAAGACGGTTGTGTATGGCTCGAACGACTGGTACTACGCGTATGGGAAGAACACGGCGGAGGGGATTCTGCGAGACGCAGAATTGGTGGCAGCGGTTGCGCCATCGAGCGGGCCGAAACCGTTTGCGATTGTCGATGATGGGTGGCAGAACAAGCAGACGTTTCCGGACATGGCCAGGCTGACGGAGCAGATTCGCGCGAAGGGTGCGAGGCCGGGGCTGTGGATTCGTCCGATGAGGGCGCATGCGGGAGTGGATAAAAAGCTGCTGCTGCCAGATGCGCGGTATGGCCGGGTGCAGGGGCGGTTCAAGGACATTGCATACGATCCGACGATTGCGGAGGGGCGCGAGGCGGCGCTCGAGACGATGCGGGAGGCGGTGCGCTGGGGCAACGATCTGGTGAAGCACGACTTCTCGACGTATGAGTTGTTTGGGATGTGGGGATTCGAGATGGGGCCGTCGATGACGGTGAACGGATGGAGCTTCAACGATCGGTCGCGTACGAACGCGGAGATTGTGCTGGATCTGTATCGCGGGCTGCGCGAGGCGGCGGGCGAGCAGACGGTGGTGATCGGCTGTAACACCATTGGGCATCTTGCGGCGGGGCTGTTTGAGGCGAATCGTACGGGGGATGATGTCAGCGGAAGGATATGGGAGCGCACGCGACGCATGGGCGTGAATACGCTGGCGTTTCGGCTGGCGCAGAATCGCAGCTTCTTTATTGTGGATGCGGATTGCGTGCCGCTGACGAAGGCGATTGCGTGGGAGAAGACGCGCATGTGGCTGGATGCGGTGGCGAGGAGTGGGACGGCGCTGATCGTTTCGCCGGAGCCGGATGCGGTGGGAGCGGATCAGAAGGCGGCGTTGCGCGAGGCGTTTGCGTTTGCTGCGGCGGAACCTGAGGTGGTTGCGGAGGATGTGTTGATGACGAATACTCCCGAGCGATGGACGTTTACCGAGAGCGGGGGTAAGAAGAAGACGGAGTATGCGTGGGATGCGGAGGGGGCTTCACCCTTTTCGGTTTAAGGGGACCTGGTTGAAGAAAAGCAGATTCCCATTCGACTTCGCTCAGGGCAGGCCGTTCGCTGCGCTGCGGAATGACAACAAAAGAGACGATTGGGAGATGGCTATTGGGAGCGGACATCCTGCGAACCCACTCATGTCGCGGTGAAGCTGCGCCATGAATGGGGCAGCCAAATTGTTTGGGTAGTAATGCGCGGCTTCGCGAATGGCGCTGCGGTATGAGTGGCTATCCGCTCAACGAGCGATTCGTCACAATCCTTCAAGTGTTTTTATGGAGAGGATCTGCCGCTCTATTGGACGAGGGGTCTAACAGGCGGGAGATTCCTTTCTATTTTGGAGGCGGTATGCGATTTTTTCGAGGGACGCGTGCGATAGCTTGTATTGCCTTTCTTGCTGCGGAGGTGTGTGGTGCGCAGCAGATTCCGCTGACGTCGCTGGCGGAGGGGACGGTGAAGAGTGCCACCGCGGAGGTAACGACTCATGATGGGGCGCAGGCGTTGAAGTTGAATCCAAAGGATCCAAAGGATGCGGGATATGCTCCTGGTGGACCGATGGTGATCCTGGATCAGATTCGTTTTCGAAATGGCGCGATCGATGTCGACGTCGCTGGTGCTCCGGCGAAGGGTGCGCCGACGGATGCTCGTGGATTTATCGGCGTGGCGTTTCGTGTGCAGCCGGATTCACGGTTCGAGATTCTTTATCTGCGTCCGACTAACTCGCATGCGGACGATCAGTTGAGAAGGAACCATACGACGCAGTACTCATCGGACCCAGAGTGGCCGTGGGATCGGCTGCGTAAGGAGAGCCCGGGCGTGTACGAGTCGTGGGTGGATATGGAGATCGGGACGTGGACGCATATGCGAATCGTGGTTCATGGGACGGATGCTTCGCTATACGTGAACCACGCGGCGAATCCGTGTCTGATTGTTCATGGGCTAAAGCTGGGGGATGTAGAGGGCGCGGTGGCATTGTGGATGGGACAGGATACCGAGGGATACTTCAAGAACTTGAGTATCACGAAGCAGTAGCCTGTCCCGGTGCGACGGGATCAGTGAGTCAGCTTTGTGCGGTTGTGTCTGATGGTCGCGAATCCGAGGAGACCGAAGACGCCGGTGGCGAGCAGAGCCAAGGTGGATGGCTCTGGAGTTGCGGCGGTTGGCGTTTCGGGAGTGATGCTCAGGGTGTAGGGAACGGGTGGCCCTTCCGGTTGATCAAAGGACACTCCCACTCCAATGAGCTGATAGGTGCCGGGGTTGAATGTTGCCTCGATGGCAAACGGGTTGAATGGATCGTATGTATCGTCTGGTACGAGAACGGTGCTGACGAGGCCGGGACCCTGGAAATTGAGCATTGGATATCCGAAGGTCGCTTCGGGCACGAAGAGCTGAAGTGTGGGAAATGGGGAGTTCGAGTTGGAGTTGTAGACGGCCGCCAGGGGATAGCCTGGGACGCCGTCGATGGTGGCGAAGGCGGATGTGGAAAAGAACTCGACATCCGGAAAGGTCGCGGTGGCGGGATACGAGTAGGAGATGGTATGGCCTCCGCCGGTGAGGAGGAAGTCATCGATGGTGTCGGCGTGGGCGGCGAGAGGAAGAGTAAGGATGGAGACGAGGGCAGCGAGACCGAGGAGGGGCCGATACATAAGGGTTTCTCCTATCGAGTTTGCTCGGAAAGGCTAGAGCCTTCCTGGATGAGGGGGAATCCCCTGAAAGACTCATAGAGATCGCGGACGCGGATGGCGATTTTTGTGAGGAAGGTTCGCTCTCTACGCCCTGCTCATGACCGGCCCAGGCCTTAAAACTGGCGGGGCCTTGGTCGGTCGCGATGAGGCTGCGCCTTGAATGGTCACCCGGCACTGAGCTGCGAGGCTCGGTTGAAAGAGAGCCTTTCGGTTCTGAGAGAGACTTCTAGTGAGTCTGCTTGATGCGGCCGCGACTGACTGTAGCGAATCCGAGGAGACCGAAGACGCCGGTGCCGAGCAGGACCAGTGAGGAGGGCTCTGGCGTTGCGGCGGTTGGTGTCTCGGGAGTGATGGCCAGGGTGTAGGCAACGTCAGGACCTGGTGGGTCCAGAGGAGAGGAGACTCCGTTTCCTATCAGAGAATAGGTGCCCGGGAGAAAGGTCGAAGCGTATTCGAACTGATTGAAGGGATCGTCGGAAGGTACGAGTTCGGTGCTGACCAGCATGGGGCCCTGGAAGAGAATCTGTGAGTATCCGAAGATTGCGTCGGGGACAAAGAGCTGGAGGGTACCGATTTGAGAGGGGATGGCGTCGTAGCCTCCCTGCATGACATAGCCTGGGACGCCGTCGATGGTGGCGGTGGCGGTGGCGTAAACGAACTCAATGCTCGGGCCATAGGGAAAGGTTAGTGTGGCTGGAAGCGAATAGGAGATGGTGTGGCCTCCGCCGGTGAGGAGGAAGTCGTCGATGGTGTCGGCGTGGGCGGTGAGAGGAAGAGCCAGAATGGAGGCGAGGGTAGCTAGACCGAAGAGGGGCCGATACATAAGGGGGAAGTTTCTCCTGTCGAGGACGCTTGGAAAGCGTAGGGCCTTACAGGATAGGTGTCAATCAAGTGTTTGTGGAAGTTGAGATACCGCAAAAGATATAGGAATTCTTCGCTTCGCTCAGAATGACGGTTGTGGCGGGACGGGGAGATGAGGTAGAGACGCAGATCCTTCGACTTCGGCTGCGCCTCCGCTCAGGATGACACTTTGGGTGATACTGCGGAAGATTGGCGTGTCTAGAGTTAGTCGCGGACACGGATGACGATCTTGCCGAAGGCTCCTTCTTCGAGGCGGTCGAAGGCCTTGCGGGCTTCGTTGAAGGAGTGGACGGAGTCGATGACGGGGTGGAGCTTGATCTCGTCGAACTTGCGCAGCATGTCTTCGAGAGCGCGGCGCGGGCCGACAGAGATGCCGCGAAGGATGCCGTGTTTCTGGATGAGGCCGAAGAGCGGGATGGTGGCGTCGAAGCCGTCGATGATGCCGATGATGGAGATCTGTCCCTGAGGCTTGATGGCCTTGATGGAGCGGGCGAGGTTGGGTCCGCCGACGACCTCGAGGATCTGGTCGACGCCTTGCTTGTTGGTGAGGGCGAGGGCTTCGGTCTCCCAGTCGGGGTGGGTCTTGTAGTTGACGGTGTGGGTTGCTCCGAGAGATTTGGCGCGTTCGAGCTTCTCATCACTGGATGAAGTGACGATGGTGGTGGCCCCGAGGGCGGAGGCGATCTGAAGGCCGAAGAGGGAGACTCCGCCGGTGCCCTGGAGGAGGACGGTCTGGGCTGGGGTGAGGCCGCCTTTTTCTACGAGGGAGTACCAGGCGGTGAGTCCGGCGCAGGGAAGGGCGGCGGCTTCGTCGTTGGTGAGGTAGGCGGGTGCCAGGGCGAGGGCCTGCTCTGAGAGGACGAGGTACTCGGCGAGGGCGCCGGGGATGACGTTGCCGAGAGAGTAGAGGGTTTCCTTGCCGGTGGGCGGGCCGTCGATCCATCGAGTGCAGTAGCTGGTGACGACGCGGTCGCCTACTTTGAAGCGCGTGGCATCGGCGCCAAGAGCTACGATCGCGCCGACGGCATCGGCGACCTGAGTCATGGGGAACTCAAGGTGCGGGTTGTAGTTGCCGTCGTAGAGGAGCTTGTCACGGTAGTTGAGCGAGACGGAAGAGATGCGGACGAGAGCTTCACCGGTGCCAGGCTTGGGTTCCGGGACATCGTTGAGGACGAGATTTTCGCGCCCGAAGGCTTTAAGCTGCCATGCTTTCATTGCTGGTTCCTCTTCTTGATATTAGTTCGAATAAATTCGAACTATCGTACAATCGAACTATGAATGAGACTTCGTGGCTTTGTCAAATCGGGATTGCCCTCAGGGGCTAAAGCGCCCTTCTACCGCGGCAGAGTGTTGCGGCACGGCTGAAGCCGTGCCCTTAACGGGGCAGTAGAGCGCAACGATGCAGTAAAGGGCAACACTGCAGTGAAGGGCAACGATGCAGTAGAGCGCAACGAAGCAGTGAAGCGCGTGATGGCACGCGGAAACCGCCTCAACAAAGAACGAAGCTCGCAATCAGGAGAGTAGGATGCCAATTTTTTTGCCGAAGGAGCCGTCGAGGAAAGAGCTGCTGATGACGGCGGTGTTGTATGCGCTGAGTGATGAGATTCGTCTGGGGATTGTGCGTCAGCTTGCGGCGAAAGGGGAGCAGCCTTGCGGGGTGTTTGAGGTGGATCGGCCGAAGTCTTCGCTGTCGCATCACTTTCGTGTGTTGCGGGAGTCGGGTGTGGTGGCTACGCGGAAGGATGGGAAGGCTTTGATGAATACGCTGCGGCGAGAGGATTTGGAGGCTCGGTTTCCGGGGTTGTTGAAGGCTGTGTTGAAGGGGTAGTGCTGGTTGCTGATTGCGGCAACCGATGCTCTTCGTGCGGAGAACGAACCGCAGGTCCTTCGACTTCGCGCTCTGCGCTTCTCTCAGGATGACGCTTTTCTTTTTAGTTTTTCATAGAGTGCTCAGTATGAAGGTTTTGGGCGGTGCGAGCGAAATACAGGGATTCCTCGACTTCGGCCCTGCGGGCCTTCGCTCGGAATGACGATGGAAAAGAAATGGCACACCTTTTGAGTGTGCCGTGTTTTATTGATATGCCCGATCTACTTGAGGCGGGAGCCTAGTTCGATCTCTTCGCCTTCCGCGAAGGTGGCCAGGATGGGTTTGCCGTCTTCGCCGTGTGAGGCGGCGAGGAGCATGCCGTGGGATTCGAGGCCGCGCATCTTGCGGGGGGCGAGGTTGGCGACGATGATGATGCGGCGTCCGATGAGATCTTCGGGGGCGTACCACTGGGCGATGCCGGAGAGGATCTGACGCTTCTCGTAACCGAGGTCGACTTCGAGGCGGAGGAGCTTGTCGGCTTTGGGGATGCGCTCGGCGACGAGGATCTTGGCGACGCGGAGGTCGATCTTGACGAAGTCGTCGATGGCGATCTGCGGTGTGGTTGCGGCGGCATCGGTAGAGAAGATGCCGGAGGCCGGGGCTTCGCTGTGTGGCGCGGGAGGCTTCGCGAGATCGGGCACGGGGGCAGAGGAGGCACCGACCTGCGAGCCGGGATCGTGGTGCGGAAGCTCACTGGTGCGCGGGGCGGCACCGGGATGCGTGGGGTCCTCGGGTGCGGGCGCGGTGTGGGTGGTCTTCTCGTCGACGAGCTTGGAGAGGACGGGAGGGGCAGGAGTCTGTTCGGAGTCGGTCATGGTCTGAATGAGTTCCTTGGGGGCTCGGGGGAAGATGGGGCCGAGTGGGCCGAGTTTGGTGCCGGGCTCGATGCCTCTCCATTGGAGGTTGTCGAGCTCGCCGGATTTTGCCGCGGCCTCGATGTCGCCGAGGCCCAACTGGGCCCATACCTTTGCGGTGGAATAGGGAAGGATGGGGTCGAGAAGCGCGGTGATGATACGGATGGACTCGGCGGTGGTGGAGAGTACGGCGCGGAGGTCGTCTTTCGCGTTGGGCTCGGTGGATTTGGCGAGCTTCCAGGGTGCGGCGAGCGAGAAGAAGCCGTCGACTTCAGTGATGTACGCGGCGATGTTGGTCAGGACGCGCGTGAAGCGAAGATCCGCAAAGTCTGCGGCGAGATCGGTAATGAGCCTGGTCGCGGAGGACTGGAGCGACCTGGCAGCCTCGGCGAGGGCTGGAGTGGAAGGCAGAGTGAGTGCTGTGTGCGTTCCCTCGAGATTTTTGTCGATCATGGTCAGCGTGCGGCTGACGAGGTTGCCGTATCCGTTGGCGAGATCGGAGTTATAGCGCTGGACGAGGGCGTCGAAGGAGAAGGAGCCGTCCTGGCCGAAGGGGATCTCGCGGAGGAGGAAGTAGCGGAGGACGTCGGAGCCGAAGAGGTCCTGCTCGTGCTTCCAGTACTCGTCGGAGAGCGGTGCGCCGGGCCAGTCGATGGGCTTGGGCTTGAGGCTGCCGAAGGCGTCGAGGATGGTTTCGGTGCGGACGATGTTGCCGCGGGACTTGGACATCTTCGACTCTTCGAAGAGGAGCCAGCCGTGAGCCTGAACTTTCTTCGGGAGTGGAAGGCCGGCGGCAAGGAGGAAGGCGGGCCAGTAGACGCAGTGGAAGCGGATGATCTCTTTACCGACGAGGTGGAGATCGGCGGGCCAGAACTTTTTGTACTGCTCCTGCTGTGCGGGATCTTCGCTGCCATAACCTACGGCGGTCATGTAGTTGGCGAGGGCGTCGAGCCAGACGTAGATGACGTGCTTCTTCTGCGAGGTGGAGGCGGCGGGCTCGGGTACGGGGATGCCCCAGTCAAAGGAGCTGCGAGAGATGGAGAGGTCTTTGAGGGCTCCGGGGACGTAGGGATTGCCTTTTGCGGAGAGTTTTGTCTCGGCACCATTGTTGACGTCGCCGCGGAGAAAGCTGAGGACTTCGTTGCGTCGGGCCTCGGGCTCGATGCAGAATTCGCCGGATTCAATGAGGTCGATGACCTGGGCCTGGAAGGCGGAGAGGCGGAAGTAGAAATTTTCTTCGGTGACGGTCTCGGTGGGCTTGCCGTCGGGACCGATCGTTCCGGGAGGGCCTTCGACGAACATTTCTTCGCCGACGGAGTACTGACCGGTGTAGGTGTCGAGGTAGATGTGGCCTCGCGAGTAGAGCTCGGAGAAGAGCTTCTGGACGCCCTGGACGTGGCGAGGTTCGGTGGTGCGGATGTAGTCGTTATAAGTGATGCCCATGCGCTGCCAGAGAGAGCGGAACTGGGCGGAGACCTCATCGGTGAACTGCTGCGGGGTGATTCCGGCGGCCTGGGCGGAGCGTTGCACCTTCTGGCCGTGCTCGTCGGTTCCGGTGAGGAGCCATACGTTGTCGTCGCCGAGGAGGAGGCGCTGGCGACGGGCGATGACATCGGCCGCAATGGTGGTGTAGGCGTGGCCGATGTGAGGGCGCGCGTTGACGTAATAGATCGGGGTGGTGAGATAGAACTTTTTCTTCGAGTCGGCCATGGATGCGGTAAAGGCCAGTTTAGCAGGGTGGCGAGGGCATCTCTGCGGTAGAGAAGCGGATCCCTCCACTGCGGCGTTGCGGCCTCCGGTCGGGATGACAGGTTTGTAGTTTAGGCGATGGGATGTGAGGTTCGGTGAGATTCGAGCATTCTGCAAAAAATACAGGGATTCCTCGGCTTCGCTCGGAATGATGTCCGTGGCGGCGCTACAGATTTTTGCTGAGCGAGGTTTCGGCTCAGGCCTGACGCGGTGTTTTGAGGTAGGCGAGGAGGAAGAGCAGTCCCAGAACAAGGTCGATGGTGGCGAAGATGGCAAGGTTAGCAGGGGACTGATGGGTTGCGGTCAGCCAGTAGATGAGGAAGACGTAGGAGAGTTTCTCAAAGACTGCGATGGCCATGATTGGCCGATAACGCGGTGGATCGGTTGCGATCAACAGAAAAAGTGCCTGGAAGAACAGGGCTACCGCGAGGAAGCCGTAGAAGTATTCGGGGTGGGTGATGGCCGGTGGTGTGGCTGTGCCGATGCGATCGCGAAGAAAGAGAAGAGGGGTGAGGATGAGGAATCCCCAGATGCCCGCGATGCGGAAGATGATCTTTGCCATGGATTTCTGTTAATTACTGACGGCCTCGAAGGAATCGGTGTCCGCGTCAGCCTCAGGCGGTTGCGGGAGGTCGGCTTCGGCGGCCTGGGCGGTGCGGGCGAGGTTGAGGTGTTTCTCCATGGTCTGTCGGGCGAGGACAGGGTTCCGCGAGCGGATGGCGCGAAAGATCTCGCGGTGCAGCTCGGCGGACTCTTTGAGATCCAGGGCTTTCGGGACAGTTTTGGTGCGATTTTCGTAGAGGTTGGCGGTGATGGTTTCCATAAGCGCGCCGAGGATAGGGTTGCCGGCAGCGCGCGCGATGGTGCGGTGGAAGCGCACGTCGTGGATGAGGTATTCCTGCGGATCCGTGAGCGAGGCGTACATCTCGGCGACCTCTTCGGCGAGTTCGGCGACGTGCTCGTCGGTGGCACGCTCGGCCGCGAGGGCGGCGATGGAGGATTCGAGGACGAGTCGGGCCTCGAACATCTGCCAGGGGAGAAAGCCGTGGAGGACTCCGAGGACGGTCAAGGAGCTGGAGTCGAGAGAGGGTGGGCCACTGGAGACGAAGGTTCCGGCACCGTGGCGGCTCTTCAGTACCCCCATGGCGGAGAGGAAGCCGATGCCTGCGCGGAGGCTGGAGCGGCTGATCTTGAGTTTGCGAGCCAACTCTCGTTCGGGAGGGAGACGGTCTCCGGGTTTGACTTCTCCAGAGGCGATGAGGGAGCGAACGTGCTCGACGACCTGCATGGTGAGCTGGCTGTGCGGGGTTGCGTCGGTGACGACCTCTTTTTTCACTG
>Ga0268266_10003158_pt1 | contig 16724 bp, 12 predicted proteins | sample KBSS13metaG_FD_190356 | JGI IMG/M metagenome (GOLD analysis project Ga0268266, IMG submission 190356) | Switchgrass rhizosphere microbial communities from Kellogg Biological Station, Michigan, USA - KBS S1-3 metaG (SPAdes) (version 2) | ecosystem: Host-associated > Plants > Roots > Rhizosphere...
CACCTTCCTTGCCGCCTTCCCCCTCCGTCGCGGATTACCGCGCCACCTCCCCCGAAGACGGGGGAGGGAAAGACGAGAGGACTTCGAGATGACCGCCCGCCTCGAAGTGAGGGCGCTGTCCAAGGCGTTCGGCGGCGTGCAGGCCGTCCGCGAGGTAAGCTTCGACGTGCACGAGGGCGAGATCCTGGGGGTGATCGGGCCCAACGGATCGGGCAAGTCGACGCTGTTCAACTGCATCCTGGGGCAGCTCACCCCGACGCGCGGCACGGTCGCGGTCGACGGGCGCGACGTCACCAGGCTCCGGCCCTCGCAGCTCAACCGGCTGGGCGTCAGCCGGACCTTCCAGCTCCTGCAGGTCTTCCCCCGCCTCACCGCGCGCGAGAACCTGATCCTCGCCGGTCAGGAGCATAGGGGCTCGCGCCTCGGCCGCCTGTTCGGTCCTCGCGATGCCGGCCTCGGCGCCGAGGCCGACCGCATGCTCGCGTTTTTCCGCCTCGGCACTCTGGCGCACGAAACCGCGGGCAACCTATCCTACGGCCAACAGAAGCTCCTCGATGCCGCGATGGCCTTCATGTCGGGCTCGCGGCTGGTGCTGCTCGACGAGCCGGCGGGCGGCGTCAACCCGACCATGCTGGCCGGCCTGCGCGACCGGCTGGCGGCGATCAACCGCGAGGCGCGCGCCACCTTCGTGGTGATCGAGCACAACATGGAATTCGTGATGGCGCTCTGCACGCGCCTGATCGTGCTCGCCGAGGGCCGCATCATCGCCGAAGGCTCGCCCGCCGAGGTGCGCGCCGACCCGGCCGTCATCGAAGCCTACCTGGGCCATTGACGATGGCCCCGGACACGATCCTCACCCTCGAGAACGTCGTCGCCGGCTACGGCCGCATGACGATCCTCAACGGCCTGTCGGCCACGATCCGGCGCGGCGCGATCACCACGGTGATCGGCCCCAACGGCGCGGGCAAGTCGACCCTGTTCAAGACGGTCTTCGGCCTGCTCGGCGTGCGCTCGGGCACGGTGACGTTCGACGGCGCGGACACCACCGGCTTCGCGCCGCGCCGCATGCTCGATGCCGGCATGTGCTACGTCCCGCAGGGCCGCAACCTCTTCCCCGAGCTGTCGGTGAAGCACAATCTCGAGCTGGGCGGCGTGGCGCTCGCCGACCGCTCCGGCCTCGCCGCGCGCATGGACGAGATGATGGCCCGTTTCCCGATGCTGAAGGAAAAGGCCGGCGCCCAGGCCTCGACGCTGTCGGGCGGCCAGCAGAAGCTGCTCGAAGTGGCGCGCGGATTGCTGCTGAACCCCAAGCTGATGCTGATCGACGAGCCCTCGATCGGCCTTTCGCCGCTGATGGTCCAGGAAGTCTTCTCGATCCTGACGGGGCTGCGCGATGCCGGGGTCACCATCCTGCTGATCGAGCAGAATGCCCGCGCCGCGCTCGCCATCTCCGATTACGGCCTGGTGCTGGAGCAGGGCTTGACCCGCATCGAGGATCGCGCCGACGCTATCCTCGCCGATCCACGCATTGCCCAGCTCTTCCTGGGTGGAGGAATCGCGGCATGAGCAAACGACTGCTGGTTGGCCTGCTGGGCGCGAATATCGGAAAATCCCTGGCACCGGCACTGCATGAGGATGCCGCCGCGGCCGCCGGGATGATCGGCCATTACCACCTGATGGATGTCGACGGTCCGAGGATGCGGACGCTGCCGGAGCTCTTTGCAGCGGTGCGCACGGCGGGCTTTGCCGGCGTCAACGTCACTTTCCCCTTCAAGGAAGCAGTGATCCCGCTGCTCGACGAGGTCTCGCCCGAAGCCGCCGAGATCGGCGCCGTGAACACGGTCGTGTTCGATCCGGCCGGGCGCAGCACCGGCCACAACACCGATCGCTCCGGCTTCCGCGCCGCCTTTCTTGCCGCGTTCGGCGCCGACGCCGTGCGCGGCAAGCCGGTGCTGCAGCTCGGCGCCGGCGGCGCCGGCCGTGCGGTCGCCTTCGCGCTGCGCGATCTCGGCGTGTCGTCGCTACAGCTCTACGATCGCGATACGCAGCGCGCCCGCAATCTCTCTGCCGACCTCGGCGGAAACTGCGAGGTCCTCGAGGCTCCCGAGCCCGCGGCCGCATCGGTCGCAGGCATCGTCAACGCCACGCCGATCGGCATGACCGGCCACGACGGCCTGCCGATGACGCCGGAGGTCGTGCAATCCCATCAGGTCGTCGCCGACGTGATCTACACGCCGCTCGCGACCGAGTTCCTGAAGGCGGCAAAGGCCAAGGGTGCCCGCACCATGGGCGGCGCCGGCATGTGCGTGCATCAGGCGGTGCGGGCATTCGAGCTGTTCACCGGCTGCGTTCCCGATATCGCACGCATGGATCGCGCCTTCCTGGCGGCGGCTGCAAAGCGTGAGGAGGCTCTCAAATGAAGACCTCGATCGCGACGGTATCTCTCAGTGGAACACTCGGCGAGAAGCTCGAAGCCATCGCTGCCGCCAAGTTCGACGCCGTGGAGATCTTCGAGAACGATCTCGTGACCTTCAGCGGCACGCCTGCCGATGTGCGCGATGCCTGCCGCGAGCTCGGCCTCGACATCGTCACCCTGCAGCCGTTCCGCGACTTCGAGGGCATGCCGCCGGGCCAGCGCGAGCGCGCCTTCGCCCGCGCCGAGCGCAAGTTCGACGTGATGCAGGAGCTGGGCTGCGACTTGCTGATGATCTGCAGCAACGTCTCGCCCGACTCCCTGGGCGGCATCGACCGCGCCGCCGCGGATTTGCGCGAGCTGGGCGAACGGGCTGCCAAACGGGGGTTGCGGATCGCCTTCGAGGCGCTGGCCTGGGGCCGCCACATCAACGACTACCGCGACTCGTGGGAAGCGGTGCGCCGTGCCGATCATCCCGCGGTCGGGCTGGTGCTCGACAGCTTCCACATCCTGGCGCGCGGCACGGACCTCTCGACCATCCGCTCGATCCCGGGCGATCGTATCTTTCTCGTCCAGCTCGCCGACGCGCCGCTGCTGCAGATGGATTATCTCTCCTGGAGCCGCCACTTCCGGAACTTCCCGGGACAGGGCGACCTGCCCGTCCTCGACTTCATGACGGCGTTGCAGGCGACGGGTTACGACGGCGCCCTGTCGCTCGAGATCTTCAACGACCAGTTCCGCGCCGGCTCGGCACGCAGCGTCGCGGTCGACGGCCATCGCTCGCTGCGCTTCCTGCTCGACCGGCTCGGCGCCGGCCCGGTGGCGTTGCCGCCGCGGCAGAAGGCGCAGGGCGTCAGCTTCGTCGAGTTCTCCGCCGACGACCACGACGCGCCGCGCCTCGAAGGGCTGCTGGCGGGGCTGGGATTCCGCCGCGCCGGCCAGCACCGCTCCAAGGCGGTGACGCGATGGTGCCAGGGCGACATCAATCTCGTGGTAAACCGCGAGAAGGAGGGCTTCGCCCATTCCTTCAACCTCGTGCACGGCTCGGCGGTCTGCGCGCTCGGGCTCGGTGTCGAGGATGCCGCCGCCACCTTCCGGCGCGCGACCCTGCTCCTTGACGCACCGTTTCACCAGGCCGTGGCGCCGGGCGAGCTCGACATTCCGGCGGTGCGCGGCGTCGGCGGCAGCCTGCTCTACTTCCTCGACCGGACCAGCGCGCTCGGCCGGGTCTGGGACATCGAGTTCGAGCCGACCGGCGAGCCGGCGACGAGCGAGGCCGGCCTCACCACCGTCGACCACATCTCGCAATCGATGCCGTATGAGGAGATGCTGAGCTGGGTGCTGTTCTACACCTCGCTGCTCGATGTCGAGAAAGTCCCCGTCCAGGAAGTCGCCGATCCGGGCGGGCTGGTGCGCAGCCAGGTGATCGAGGCGGCCGGCGGCAGCGTCCGCTTCGTGCTCAACGCCTCTCAAAGCCCGCGCACCCAGTCGTCGCGCTTCCTGAGCGAGCTGTTCGGCTCGGGCGTGCAGCACATCGCCTTTGCGACCGACGACCTGCCGGCGACCGTCGCGCGGCTGGAGCGCAACGGCGTGCGGCTGCTGGCGATCCCGGCGAACTATTACGACGATCTCGAGGCCAAGACCGACCTGCCGGCGGGGCAGATCGAGGCGATGCGGGCGCACAACATCCTCTACGACCGGGAGGGCGGCGCGGAGTATTTTCAGGTGTATACTGAGACCTTCGACCAGCGTTTCTTCTTCGAGATCGTCCAGCGCCGCGGCTACCGGGGCTATGGTGCCAGCAACGCACCGGTCAGGCTGGCCGCGCAGGCGCGATTGTCCGCAGGAGCCCCGTGATGTTCCAGCCGGCCCATTGGGAGGAGCTTTTCCGCCAGGGCTATACGATCGTCTCCGGCGCGATCGACGACGCCGTCCTGCAGGCGGCGCAGGCAACGGCCCGAGCCTTGAACGACAACCATCCCGACGGCGGCTGGGAGCGCACGAGGAACGAGCTGTGGCGAGAGATCCGGCATTGCCCGCACCCCGATTTCCTCGCGATCACCACCGGCGTGCTGCATCCGCTGGCCCGCGAGATCCTCGAGTCGGTGCGGCCCGACGATCGCATCCAGTTCTCCTCGACGATGCCCGGCTTCAGCGCGAAGGGCATCGGCCGGAACTTCCACATCGATGGCGGCACGGGGCCGTCGCTCGCACTATTCAACGTACTGTTCGGCGTGGCGTTGACGCCCGTTGCTTCGGATACCGCGGGCGGGTTCCACGTCCTGCCCGGTTCACACGAGCAGTTCGCCGCGGCGTTCAAGCGTCAACCGACCGACACGTCCGTGCATTGGGGCGAGGTCAAGCTCGCCACCCAGCGTGAGCTGTTGCCAACGGCCCGGATGGTCGTGCCGCGGCTGCAGCCCGGCGACATCGTCGTGGCGCACAGCTTCCTGGCCCACGGCACGTCGGCCAACACCACCGACGTCCGCCGCGACATGATCTTCCAGCGCCGCGTCGCCGTCCCGCTCGTGGATCCGGAAACCCAGGCCGACGCGCGGCTGGCCTTCATGCACGATCCGTGGGCGTTCTTCCGCAGGCCCTGAGGATCACCTCACTCTCATTGGACCGCGGGCCTCCAGGCCCGCGGTCCAATGACGACGCTACTTCTTCGCGCCGGGCAGGAAGTCGTCGAGCGGGACGCCGAAGCTGTTGAGCGCCCACGAGACCATGTTGTACTGGCCGACGGTGAAGACCGCGTCCATCATCTGCTCGGTCGAATAGTGCTTCGACATCGCCTCCCAAGTCTCGTCCGACACGACGGAGTTGTCGAACAGGTCGTCGGCGACCTGCAGCAGCGCCGATTCCTTCTCGCTCCAGCCCGCGGCCTTGGGGCCGTCCTTCAGCCACACGATGTCGGTATCGCTGATGCCGCCCTTCTTCGCGATCAGCTCGTGCTGGGCGAATTCGTACTCGGCCTGGTTCAGCCAGCCGATGCGCAGGATCAGGAGCTCGCGGTCGCGGAACGGCAAGGTCTGCTTGCCGAGGATGTGGCCGGCGAAGGGCGTCCAGCGCTTCACCAGCTTGGGATGATGGGCCAGCACCTTGAAGATGTTGAAAATGCGGCCGTTCATCGCGTTCTTCTCGACCGCCTCGCGGTCCTCGGCAGTCATGGTCGAAAGGTCGCGCATCGGGATACGCTGCTTGCGCTGGATCATCATCGTTCCTCCAAAGTGCCAGCGTAACATGCCGGCCTCACATGTCGTTCTTTTTGGATAGACGCCGCCTGATTCTCTCCGCCGGCGCGCTCGTTGCCGCCCCGCGCGTCCGTGCGCAGGCGCGCGGCCAGGAAGCTTTCGAAATTGCGGTAAGCGAAACCGCGACCATCGACGGACGGCACTGGAACACGCCGATCGCGGGCGGCACGACGATCGATGCCGCGCATCGCTCCGTGTTGCTGCGCTTTCCCACGGCGGCGGACGAGATCGCCGACCTGCTGCGCTCCGGCAGGGTGCTGGTGCGGGCCGAGCTGGCGCTGGGCTACGGCGGCTACGAGATCGTTCCCGAAGGCTACACCTGCCGCGAGGCGCTGGGGCGCAAGGCCTGGACCGAGAACCCGCCTAGCTGGCATGTCCAGGCCTGGGCGTTGCGCCATGCCTGGAAGGCCGACGGCGAGACCGGCCCGACCTTCAACGCCAGCGTCAACGGCAAGCGCTACTGGGCGCGCTTCGGCGCGAGCGATCCGCGCGATCGCAGCAGCGAGCCGATCGAGCCGCAGGAGCTGTCGCAGTACGCACCCGAGGCACGGCTGGATTTCACGCGGCTGCTCTCGACGGCGGCGCTGGAGCGCGAGGCCGGCGCGCGGCTGCGTTGGCTGCAGCAATGCGGCTTCCTGCTGCGCAAGGTCGAGACGTACGACACGCGCTACCGCGTGCAGGGCGACGCCTACGAATGGGCGATGCCGATCGGCGGCCACGGCCTGCGCTTCGCCGCCCCGCGCGTGGTCGTCACGATGCGACGGACCGCCAGCTCGGTCGCCGTCACGCTGCCGCTGGTGCTGCAAGGCGACTGGCAGCTCAGCCAGGCCGACGCCTCGCGCCCGACGGCCGTCCTGCCGACCGCCGCCGAGGTTGCGCAACGCGCCCAGCGCGCGATGGTGGTGCGCGGCGAGGGACGTCCCGACTGGGAAGGCAAGCGCATCGCCGAGCTGCTGCGGGTCGGCGGCGACAGCGTCAGCGCCTGGGGCAAGGTCGACGGCGAGAAGGATTACCAGGCCTACCTCGGCAATCTGAAGCAACTGCTCGCCATGCCGCCGCGCTACTGGCAGGGCTGGGACATCCAGGAAGACCTGCTGCTGTGGCACGTCTTCCGCGACCTGCTGCCGGCGCCGGCGCAGGACCATCTCGAGACCTACTGGCGGGCCTGGCTGCAGCCCGACCTGCCGACCGACGCGTTCGTCCATCCGCAGAGCCCGAACGCGATCGACTACTGGAAGCGCAACAAGGACTGGCGCGGCCGCGCCTCGTTCTTCCGCGACGGCTACAACTATTCGGTCAGCACCCAGAACTTCAATCACACCGCCGCGATGGGCGCGCTGCTGGGCGGCGCGATGATCGGCTCCGACGTCGCCATGGCCGACGGCCGGCACGGGCTCGAAACGCTGGCGCTGCGCTTCTGGGGCTTCCTCGACGGCAGCACGCAGGAGATGCTCGACCACTACTATCTGTCGATCACGCTCAGCGGCCAGAAGATGTTCGCCGACTTCGCGCCGACGCCGATCGACCGGCTGATGGGCCGCATCCTGGTCGACCGTACGATGGAGCTGCTGATCACGACGTACCATTCGCGCCTGCGCCGCTTCGTCTCCTCGTCGGGACGCGCGCGCATCTCGGGCGTGCTGGTCGAGCAGGACGGCATCTTCGGCGCGCTGCACACCGTCTCGAAGGACGGCGCGCTGATCCATCGCGATCGCGGCGCCGACGCCAAGGCACAGGGTTTGCCGGTGTGGGGCTACGACTTCCCGCCGGGCCGGGTCGCGATCCAGAGCCTGCAGCAGCCGTGGGCGCCGTCGTGGATGGCCGGTCTGATCGACGACAAGCCGGTGCCGTTCGAGGAGACGGCAGCGGAGACCACGCGCGGCAACTTCAAGCCGCCGCTGTGGCGGCGCAGCTATCTCGGCCGCTGGCACGGGCTCGCCTCGGCCGACATCCGCGGCGGCACGATCGACGTCATGGCGCAATGGGTGCGCGCGCCGCAGAAGGCGATGCGCATGGAGGATCTCGGCACGCTGACCCTGCGCTATGCCGCCAACGAGCCCAACCTCGCCAACACCCATGAAGGCGCCAGCGCGCAAGCCGGCCTGCCGCTCACCTTCCAGAGCCGCAACCGCGCCATCGTCTTCGCCAAGCCGCACGGCAACCGCGAGCGTTTCCTCGACGCGTTCGAGAAGGGCGCCAGGGACACGATCTCACAGCTCGCCACGGTGATCAGTCTGTGGAACTTCGCTGAGACGAAGGACTGGGAGATTTACGTCGGCCGGCAGAGGGTCACCGCCTTCCCGCACCGCTCGACCGCGAGCCAGCGCATCCTGATCCGCGACGGCGTCAGCTATCTCGCGATCCTGCCGATCGCACCCACCGACCTCGGCCGCGACGCCGAGATCGAGATCGGCCCCGGCGGCAGCGGCAAGGCGCCACCCAGCAACGCCGTGATCGCACCGGCGCTTACTCTCTCGATGTTCAACCTGCGGCGGCCCACGCCCGTGCCGATCAGCGAGCTCGACTGGAAGACTCTTGCCAACCGCACCTACGGCGCCTTCGTCCTCGAACTGGGCGATGCCGAGCAGCACGGCAGCTTCGACGCCTTCGTCCGCCACATCGACGCGAACACGCTCGCGGCGACGTGGCAGGCGGATCGAAATCTGCTCGAGATTTCCTACCGGAGCGGCGCCGACCTGATGGAAGCCGCCTTCTCCACCGAGTTCGGGCAGCCGTCGGAGACGCACTTCGCGATCGATCCCGGCCAGCAGGAGAAGGCGATCCCGGTGCGCAGGCTGAACGGCCAATGGCCTTACTTGCCGGCCGGCCTCGAACGCGACACGACGTGGGCGCAGCAAGGGACGAGCGGACGGCTGGAGAAGAACGGCGCGGTGCTGACCACCGAGCCCGGCCGCAAGGCCTATCTCATTGCCGATCCCAAGAGCGGCGGCGTGATCGCCTACAATCCGCTGCCCGACCCGCAGGCCTGGGCGCTCGCGACGAAGGACGGCGCGAGCTTCAAGGCCGACGGCAAGATCGGACTTCTACGTCTCGAATATCGGCCATGGTCGCACGAGGTCGAGATCACCCATGCCTTGAAGCCCGACCAGAGGGACGACAGCCTGGCCAAACGGCTCACAATTTCGGGACTTGCCCAGGCGCCACGGGTGATCGTGAATGGTCGCCGAGCCGACGTGAGCGCTGCCGGCCCCGATTTCCAGGTCGCATTAATGCCATGAAACTTTCCCGCTCCCGCTTCCTCCATCTGGCCGGCGCTGCACTGATCGCCGCTCCGGCCGCCGCGCAGACAGGACCCCGCATGCAGACGCGCAAGATCCCCTCGACCGGTGAAGCGCTTCCAGTGATCGGCTGCGGCACCTGGCAGACCTTCGACGTCGGCCAATCCGCCGCCGAGCGCGAGCCGCGCGCCGAGGTGCTGAAGGTCCTGTTCGAGGCCGGCGGCTCGGTGATCGACAGCTCGCCGATGTACGGCAAGTCCGAGGGCGTGGTCGGCGACCTGCTGGCTGCCGCCGGCACGCGCGACAAGGCGTTCATCGCGACCAAGGTCTGGACCCAGGGACGCGACGCCGGCATCGCGCAGATGAAGGAGTCCATGAGGCTGCTGCGCACCGGGCGCATCGACCTGATGCAGATCCACAACCTGATCGACTGGAAGACGCACCTGCCGACCTTGAAGGCCTGGAAGGCCGAAGGCCGCATCCGGCTGATCGGCATCACGCACTACACCGAATCGATGCATGGCGAGCTGGAGGCCGTGCTGCGGCAGGGCGGCTTCGACTTCGTGCAGGTGAACTACGCGCTGGACGATCGCGGCATCGAGCGCCGCCTGCTGCCCTTCTGCCGGGATAACGGCGTCGCGGTGCTGATCAACCAGCCGTTCGGCGGCGGCGGGCTGCTGCGCAAGCTCTCCGCGCGTCCGCTGCCCGACTGGGCGGGCGAGATCGGCTGCACGAGCTGGGCGCAGGTCCTGCTGAAGTTCGTGCTTTCCCAGCCCGCCGTGACCTGCGTGATCCCCGGGACAGCCAAGCCCGAGCACATGCGCGACAACGCGAAGGCCGGCCTCGGCACCTATCCCGACGACCGGCTGCGGCAGCGGATGATCGAAACCGTCGGCTGACCGCTTCCGTCGCCCCGAGAGTACGAGTCGTCATCGCCCGATATGCCGCTGCATGGATTCCGAGTAGCGAGCCCCTTGGACCGGCACCGCCGATACGGCGCTCCTGATCTCCTCGAGCGCGCTCGATGGCAGGACGACGTCGGCAGCCTTCAGATTTTCATCCAGACGATGCAGTTGCGTCGTACCGGGTATTGGAACGATCCAGGGCTTCTGGGCCAGCAACCAGGCGAGCGCGATCTGTCCGGCTGTGACATGATGCTTCGCCGCGAGCGCTACAATGACATCGACCAGTGCTTGATTGGCACGGCGCGCTTCCTCTGAGAAGCGCGGCTGCGTGCTGCGGAAATCGTCCTTCGCAAATGTCACGGTCGCATCGATCGTGCCCGTCAGATAGCCTTTGCCGAGCGGAGCGAAAGGCACGAAGCCGATGCCAAGCTCCTCCAGGAGCGGCAGGATCTCCTTTTCCGGCTCACGCCACCAAAGCGAATACTCGCTTTGCAAGGCGGTCACAGGCTGCACCGCGTGCGCCCGACGGATCGTCTCGACACCAGCCTCCGAGAGACCGAAATGCCGAACCTTGCCCGCTGCGATCAGGTCCTTGACCGCTCCGGCGACATCTTCGATCGGCACCGCGGGATCGACGCGGTGCTGATAGAAGAGATCGATGACATCGGTTTTCAGACGCTTAAGACACTCATCCGCGACCTGCTTGATATGCTCCGGGCGACTGTTGAGCGTTCGGCCTGGGAGCTCAGCCTTACCCTTCAGGACCCAACCGAACTTGGTGGCGATGACGACCTTGTCGCGAACAGGTGCCAACGCCTCTCCAACGAGCACTTCATTCGTGAACGGACCGTAGCTTTCCGCCGTGTCGAAGAAGGTGACGCCGCGATCGACAGCCGTCCGAATGAGATGGGTCATTTCGCGCGTGTCGCGGGGCGGGCCTTGATTCCCGCTCATGCCCATGCAGCCAAGCCCGAGCGCCGTGACTTCGAGACGGCCCTGGCCAAGTAAACGCTTTCGCATGTTTCCTCCTGGGCTTCAGCCTAGGAGCGTCCCGGTCAGCTCACTAGAGGAGCCGACCTGCATACACTCATGACGCCACCTCATGAATGCCTTCTTCCTTGCGGCAAGCGAGTGTTCCTGGTGGCACACCGCTCTCGATCAAAGCGTCAGCTTGTCGGTGGCTTGGCCGTTCCCTGACTCTTCGGCAGCGGCGCCACCGCGCGGCGTTCGGCCTCGGTCTGGTCGAGCGGGTCCATGCCGGCGCGGGCATCGCCAAGGAACTCGGCGGCGACGTCGCCCGCGCCGTTCGCCTCGGCGCGCAGGAGCCAGTGCAACGCCTCGATCCGATCCTTCGGCACGCCCTCGCCGGTGAGGTGGGCCGCGCCCAGCATCGCCTGCGCCTCGGCATGATCCAGCATCGCGGCCTGGCGCCACCACGCGACGGCAAGCCTGGGATTGTGCTCGACCCCCAACGCGTTGTGGTGGATGTCGCCCAGCCGCGCCATCGCCTCGGTCCGGCCGAATTTCGCGGCCTTCTCGGCCCAGGTGCGGGCAGCCTCGTAATCGCCGCCGTCCAGCTTCAGGTAGGACAGCATGTCCTGCGCGTCGGCATCGTTCTGCGCCGCCGCCTTCTCGTACCAGAGCGCGGCCGCGGCAGGATCCGGCGGCACGCCCCAGCCTTCGCGATAGCAGTGCGCGAGATTGCGCTGGCCGCCGGCATCGCCTTGCTCGGCCGCGCGCTTCAACCAATCCACGGCCTTTCCGGCGTCGCGCGCCGCACCGCGCCCTTCGAGCAACGCCGCCCCCAGGTTGCTTTGAGCCCGCGCCACGCCCTGCTGGGCGAGCGACTCCCAGAGCGCAAGCGCTGCGCCATGCTCGCCCGCAGCCCAGGCTGCCTGCGCGCGTTTCATGCGGTCGTCGGCGTCGCCGGGATCAGCAGCCATATCTCTCTCCTATGGGGACGAGCATGGACGGAATCGCGAGTCGCGAGAAGCCTTCCTAGATCAGCTCGCTATAAGGCACGAAGTCGACAACGGCACCGGGCTCCAGACGCGTGATCTCTTCCGGCAGCTCGACGAGCCCATCGGTCTCGGTCAGCGAGGTCAGCATCCCCGCCCCTTCCTTGTGGAAGCGGCGGGCCTTGTTGCCGTCGAGCGACGCGCGGACGTATTCGCGCCGGCCGGTCTTCTTCTTGTAGGCGAAGTCGGCGACCACCGGGAAACGCCTGGCCAGATGGGGCGTCGCCGCACCCAGCGCCTCGATCATCGGCCGGGCGACCAGTGCGAAGGTGAGCAGCGCCGCGACCGGATTGCCGGGTAGCCCGGCAAGCGGCGTGGCGCCGATCTGGCCCATCGCGACCGGCCGGCCGGGCTTGATTGCCAGCCGCCAGAAATAGAGCGAGCCGTGGTTGGCGATGGCGGTGCGGACATGGTCCTCCTCGCCGGTCGACACGCCGCCCGAGGTGATGATCAGGTCGCTCTCGGCTGCGGCTCGCCTCAGGGCGTCGTTCAGCTTCGCCGGATCGTCGCGCACGATGCCGCGATCGGACACGTCGACCCCGAGGCGCTCGAGCAGCCCGGCCAGGATGTAGCGGTTGGCGTCGTGGATCTGCCCACGCCCGAGCAGCTCGCCGGGCTCGCGCACCTCGTCGCCGGTCGAGATCAGCGCGACCGCGAGCTTGCGCCGCACCGGCACCTCGACGAAGCCGAGCGCCGCCAGCAAGCCGAGATCGGCCGGACCGAGCCGCCGCCCCGCCGTCAGCGCGACCGTGCCGTGCGCCACGTCCTCGCCGGCCCGGCGGGTGTTGGCGCCGCGCTTGATGCCAGGGCGGATGGTCACCCGCTCGCCGTCGCGCTCGCAATCCTCCTGCATGATCACGACATCGGCGCCTTCGGGCAGGAGCGCGCCGGTGAAGATGCGCGCGGCAATCCCGGGCGCGAGCGCGCCGGCCGGATCGTGGCCCGCGGCGATGCGGTCGACGCAGCGCAAGGTCGTCGGCCGTGCCGGATCGAGATCGTCGAAACGCACCGCATAGCCGTCGACGGCCGAGTTGTCGTAGCCGGGCACGTTGATCGGTGCCGCGATGTCCTCGGCCAAGGTGCGCCCGAGCGACTGCCGCAACGGCACGCGCTCGATACCCGCGACCGGCGACACCCGCTCGAAGATCATGGCGCGGGCAGCGTCGATGCCCAGGAGGCTGCCGCCGAAAGCGAAACAATCATCGGAAAGCTGCGCCATGTTCTATGGCCCGAAGCCCGTCGTCCTGAGCGAAGCGAAGGACCTAGAGAACATTTCGTTCAGGCGAATTGGTCTTTTGCTGGGGGGCACGCCACTCCAGTGGCGCGTCATGATCTTCCGGATCGCGCGCATCCTGCGCACCGACGAGCAAATGAGCATGAGAAGACGCGCCACTAGAGTGGCGCGCCCCCAGCAAAAGAGGTGACCTCGGCTGCGTGGAACGCGCTTTGGCGGAACGACCAGCAGGACGACAGAGGGGGGCGACGAACACCGTTCCACTCCGCAGCCTCGGCCATTCGCCTTGAGCGGTTCGACCTGGGCGGCGCAGAACTTGAATTCGGGGATCTTGCCGAACGGGTCGAGCGCCGGGTTGGTCAGCAGGTTGGCGGCCGCCTCGGCGTAGCAGAACGGGATGAAGACCATGCCGTTCGGCACGTCCGAATCGATGCGGACCTTGATCTCGATCGCGCCACGCCGGGTCGAGACGCGGATCATGTCGCCGCGTTCGACGCCCAGCCGCTCCACGTCGCGCGGCGAGAGGAAGGCCATCGCCTCGGGCTCGAGCTCGTCGAGCACCGTCGAGCGCCGCGTCATTGCGCCGGTATGCCAGTGCTCGAGCACGCGACCTGTCGACAGCACGAACGGGAAATCCGCATCGGGGATCTCGTCCGGCGGCCGCACGGCGGCCGGCACGATCCGGCCGCGTCCGCTCTTCGTCGGATAGCCGGCGCTGAACAGGATCTCGTTGCCCGGGACGTTCGGCCCATCGGCGGGATAGGTCACCGCGCCCTCGTTCACCAGCCGCTCCCAGCCGATGTTCTTGAGCGACGGCATGGTGCTCGCCATCTCGGTGTAGACCTCGCCGACGTCCTTGTACGTCCAGCCGCAGCCCAGACGATTGGCCAGGTCGATGATGATGTCGAGATCGAGCCGCGCCTGGCCGGGCAGCGGCAGCGCCTTGCGGCCGAGCTGCACGCGGCGGTCGGTGTTGGTGAAGGTGCCATCCTTCTCCGGGAAGACCGAGGCCGGCAACACCACGTCGGCATGCCACGCGGTCTCGGTGAGGAAGATGTCCTGCACGACGAGATGCTTGAGCTTGGCCAGGGCCTGCCGCGCGTGATGCACGTCGGGGTCGGACATCGCAGGGTTCTCGCCCATGATGTACATGCCCTCGATCTGGTCGGCATGGATCGCGGTCATGATCTCGACCACGGTCAGGCCGCGCTTCGGGTCGAGCTCCTTGCCCCAGATCTTTTCGAACTGGTCGTGGGCCGGCGATTCGACCGGCCGGTAGTCGGGATAGAACATCGGGATCAGGCCGGCATCGGATGCGCCCTGCACGTTGTTCTGGCCGCGCAGCGGATGCAGGCCGGTGCCGGGCCGCGCCACCTGGCCGGTGACCAGCGCGAGCGCGATCAGGCAGCGCGCATTGTCGGTGCCGTGCACGTGCTGCGAGATGCCCATGCCCCAGAAGATGATCGAGGCCTTCGAGCGCGCGTACATCCGCGCGACGGTGCGGATCGTCTCGGCCGGCACGCCGCACACCGGCTCCATCGCCTCGGGCGAGAAGCCGCCGATCTTCTCGACGAGATCGGGGAAGCCCTCGGTGAAGCCCGCGATGTACTGCTTGTCGGTCAGCCCCTCGGTGACGATCGTGTGCAGCATGGCATTGAGCAGCGCCACGTCGCTGCCCGGCTTGAAGCGCATGTTGATCGTCGCGTGGCGCGACAGGCCCTGGCCGCGCGGATCGGCCACGATCAGCTTGGCGCCGCGCTTGACGGCGTTCTTGATGAAGGTCGCGGCGACCGGATGATTGCTGGTCGGGTTGGCGCCGATCACGATGATCGTCTCGGCGTCGAGCGCGGCGGAGAACGGCGCCGTCACCGCGCCCGATCCGATGCCCTCGAACAGCGCCGCCACCGACGAGGCATGGCAGAGCCGCGTGCAGTGATCGACGTTGTTGGTGTCGAAGCCGGTGCGGATCAGCTTCTGGAAGAGATAGGCCTCCTCGTTCGAGCCCTTGGCCGAGCCGAAGCCGGCCAGTCCTGCACCGCCCTTGCGCTCGCGGATCTCGAGCAGGCCGGCGGCGGCGCGCGCCATCGCCTCTTCCCAGGTGGCTTCGCGGAAATGCGTCCAGGGATTGGCGGGATCGACCTCGTCGTCGGCCGACTTCGGCACGCCGTCCTTGCGGATCAGCGGCACGGTGAGCCGGTCGGCGTGGTTGGCGTAGTCGTAGCCGAAGCGGCCCTTGACGCAGAGCCTTGCCTGGTTTGCCGGGCCGTCCTTGCCGGTCACATGGAGGATCTTGTCGTCCTTGATGTGATAGGTGAGCTGGCAGCCGACTCCGCAGAACGGGCACAGGCTGTCGACCGTGCGATCGGCATACCCGGTGCGGATTTGCGCTTCATCGAGCAGCACCGACGGCATCAGCGCGCCGGTCGGGCAGGCCTGCACGCACTCGCCGCAGGCAACGCACGAGCTGTCGCCCATCGGGTCGTTGAAGTCGAACACGATCTTCTCGTGATGGCCGCGGAAGGCCATGCCGATCACGTCGTTGACCTGCACCTCGCGGCAGGCGCGGACGCAGAGGTTGCAGTTGATGCAGGCGTCGAGATTCACCGCCATCGCCGGGTGGCTGATGTCCATCACCGGCCGCTCGTCCTGGGGGAAGCGGCTGGCGGTCACGCCGACCTTGTCCGCCCAGTTCCAGAACTTCGACTCAGGGTCGTGCGAGGTCGCGCGCTCAGGCTGGTCGGCAACCAGCAGCTCGAACACCATCCTGCGCGAGGCCTCGGCGCGCGGCGTGGCGACGCCGACCTTCATGCCCGGCGTCGGCTTGCGCAGGCACGACGCGGCCAGCACCCGCTCACCCTCGATCTCGACCATGCAGGCGCGGCAGTTGCCGTCGGCGCGATAGGTCGGCGCCGTCGAGTAGCAGAGATGCGGGATGTCGACGTCGTAGCGCTTGGCGATCTGCCAGATGGTCTCGTCGTCGCGGCCCTCGACCTCGACGCCGTCGATGGTGAACTTGATGGTACTCATCGGACGATCCCCACATCGGAGGGAAAGTGTTTCATGACCGAGGTCATGGAATTGGGAGCCGCCTGTCCCAGGCCGCAGATCGAAGCATCGCGCATGGCCGCCGACAGCTCGTTCAGGAGCTGCTCGTCCCAGCCGCGCGCCGCCATCAGCTTGACCGCCTTCTCCGTGCCGACCCGGCAGGGCGTACACTGGCCGCAACTCTCGTCCATGAAGAACCGCATCAGGTTGAGGGCCGCGTCCCGAATGCTGTCCTTGTCGGACAGGATGACGACGGCGGCCGAGCCGATGAAGCTGCCATGCGGCTCGAGCGTGCCGAAATCGAGCGGGATGTCGCCCATGGAGGCCGGCAGGATGCCGCTCGACGGCCCGCCGGGCACATAGGCCTTGAACGTGTGACCAGGCAGCATGCCGCCGCAGAATTCATCGATCAATTCGCGCACCGTGACACCTGCGGGCGCGATCTTCACGCCCGGATTGGCGATCCTGCCCGACACCGAATAAACGTGCTGGCCCTTGCGGCCGTTGCGGCCCTGGCTGGTCCACCAGTCCGGCCCGCGCTCGACGAGGTCGCGGATCCAGTACAGCGTCTCGACATTGTTGATCAACGTCGGCCGGCCGAAGATGCCGACCTGGA
>Ga0268266_10003159_pt1 | contig 16722 bp, 12 predicted proteins | sample KBSS13metaG_FD_190356 | JGI IMG/M metagenome (GOLD analysis project Ga0268266, IMG submission 190356) | Switchgrass rhizosphere microbial communities from Kellogg Biological Station, Michigan, USA - KBS S1-3 metaG (SPAdes) (version 2) | ecosystem: Host-associated > Plants > Roots > Rhizosphere...
AAGCCGTCCGCATCCCAGAAACCGCCGACCATCCCCCATGGGGCAATCGCGATGGCCGCCTTGATGCGCGCATCCATCGTCTTGCGGTACTCGGGATTGGCGGCGCCCCGCTCGGCCAGCATCTTGTTGGGCGGCGCACCCGAGATCGTCTCGCTCGCTTTGCTGTAGCCGCCGCCGATCACGTTCACCACGCCATAGCCGCCCATGGAATACCCCACGATGCCCGTGCGGCTCGCGTCGAGATGTCCGCTCAGAAAACTGCCCGAGCCGGCCTTGCCGAGGCGCGCCATTTCGTTCAACACGAACAGCTGATCGAACGCCCGGTTGTAGAGCGTGCTCGCGAACGGCTTCTGATCGTCGTACGTGCTCTCTTTGTGATCGATCGACACCGTGATGAACCCCTTGCTTGCCAGGTTTTCGGCGAGATGGCTCATCAGGTAGCGGTTGCCGGGATAGCCGTGCGAGATGATCACCAGCGGGAACGCCGGCTCGCCCGTCACGAGAGCGGCATCGCGGACAGCCTGGCCGTGCAACGTGACGGTAATAGCGGGGTCACGAGTGATCGCGCGGTACTCGCCGCCCGGTTTCTGACCGGCGGCCAACGCGGCCGGGTACCAGACTTCGAGCGTCAGCGTCCGATCGTACCGTGCCGTCGGTCCGCCCTCCTTCGTGTTCAGGACATCCGGACGGTTCTTGTCGGTCGCCTGCAGCGTGCGAACACCAATGGCGTAGCGGCCGTAGCCGGCCAGTTCCGGTGCTGACGGCGTCACCGTGTCGATCCGGTTGGTTTGCGCGAGCGCGGTGACCACCAGGGCAAACACGAAGACGAGCGGGATGCCTACGCGACGGACCATCTCACCTCCACCTGCATTCCCATGCTTTTATCCTTCTCTGATTCCCGCTCCGCTCGTCCCGGCCGACCGATCATGAACGCAACGCACGCCGCCTGCAAGCCGCTCGCGCGTGCTAGCATCCACATTCCGAAACCGGGAGAAGATTCGATGGCAAAAAAACAGAGGGGCATCCGGATACCCAGGGCATCGGCAAAGCCGGCGAAGAAGAGCGGAACGAAAAAGGCCGCGTCGAAGAAGGCTGCGTCGAAAAAGCCTGCCAGCACCGTGCGGCGTGCCGCGGCGTTCGATCCGCTACTCGCGCCCGTGAAAGGCGCGATCAAGCGGGATATCGGGCACGTGCAGCTCGAGGTGGGGAAGGCGGGCGCCGCGCGCGTGAAGCGCATGATCTATCCGCCGGGATTCCACTGGGCCGTGGACATGAAGCCCAATGTGGGCACCGAACTCTGCATGCACGCGCACGTCGGCTTCCTGGCGCGCGGTGAGATTCACATCGAGTACGCCGACGGCTGCATCGTCGAGCACAAGGCGCCGCAGATTGTGGCGATCGAGCCCGGGCACGACGGCTGGGTTGTCGGCAAGGAGCCGGTGATCCTCATCGAGTTCGACTTCGAGGGCGACACCGTCAGCCGCCTCGGGATGCCGGACGCCCATCGTCACGAGTGAACGCAGGGCTGAAGCCCTGCGCCACATCCTCGGATGAAGCGCCACGCAGGGTTGAAGCCCTGCGCCACACCCAGCGGATGAAGCGCCACATCCGGCGACCATGCGAAGCCCCGCGTGATGCGTGAACTGTGTGGCGCAGGGCTTTAGCCCTGCGTCATCCGCGCCGTCACTCCGGCGGCACGCCTTTCCAGATCCACTCCAGCGCCAGCGGCAGCGTCTGCTGTTTGACGGTGCGGTCGGTGTGGCCCGCGTTCCTAGCGAACACGAACTGATAGTGGTAGCCCTTGTTCGCGAGGACCCGGGCCATGCGCTCGTTTGCCACGACCCAATCGTGCATGTCGTCGCGCATGACGTTGGGATTGAGCAGATCCCGGTCGCCGACTTCCATCCAGATCCGAATCGGCTTCGGCGGATTGTTGGGTATCAGGCGCTCGTGGAACTCCCACGCGCCGTGCGGCGTGTCCGTGCTCGGCGGCCACTGCTGGTTCACGTACGTGCCCGAGTACGTCAGCACGCGGTGGTACAGGTCGGTTCGATACCACGCCATCGCCAGCGCCGCGGATCCGCCGGAGCTCCCTCCCATCGTGGCGCGCTTGTCGGGATCGCGGGTCAGCTTCACGTGGCATTCGCGCTCGGCGAGCGGAAGGACTTCTGACTCGACGAACTCCGCATACCGTCCCGACATCGTGTCGTACTCGAGACCGCGCTGGCTGCCCTGGGCATCGCCGCTCCCATTGGCAATCGAGATCGCAATTATCACCGGCACTCGCTTGCGAGCGACCAGATTGTCCAGAGCGGTGAACAACAGCGGATCGGGTCCGTCCGCACCAACGATGAACGGCGCTTCCGTGCCGGGCACATATTGCTTCGGCACGTAGACCGCCACGCGACGTGAGTACGGCGCAGGCCGGCTCGTCGTCACCACGAGTTTGGCGGGATCGGCGGGATCGGGAACCCCAAAGGTTCCCGGTTCGCGGGCGATGCCCGGATAGATCTTGCTGTCGGCCGAGCTCATGACGAGCTCGCAGACATTCCCGTGAGGCACATCGTCGCGGACGGTCATCTCGGGCGCAGGATTGTGCGTGGGACCGATGATGAAGTTGCCGTCGACATCGGCAGATGGAAGCGTGCCGTCGGGCAACTCCGTCGCGGTCACATAGCCCGGTGTCCGCGGATCCCTGGTCGGCGGCACGGGCCGGGGCGGCTGAGCAGGCGCAGGCACTGGTGTCTGGGGCGGGACGGTGCTCTGCGCGCGGCCGGACGGCGAACCGCCGGCGACCAGGCACAGTATCGCGATCGAGAGGGTCAACGGCGCAGTCTTCATGGGCTTATTCTGCGCCGATGCGTGCTCGAATCGACAGTCCGTTCGAAAAGCCCTGTCGCCCGATGCCGGGGAGAGCGGTTAGAATTCTCGTCGATGAATTCCAAGGCGCGTGCGATGGTCTTTGCCTGCGCGCTCCCCTTGACGCTCACGGCGCTCGGGATGACGGCGTTTTCCCAGCAGACCGCCGTTCAACCGGCAGTGCCGGCACGCGCTGACGCGTTCGAAACGGGTGTCAAGCCTTTCCTGCGCACCTACTGCATCGGCTGCCACAGCGGTCAACAGCCGGCCGCGGGCTTTGACCTGACGACCTATGCGACGCGCGACGCCGTCGTCCGCGACCAGCGCCGCTGGAATCTCGTGCTCGCGCGGCTCAAGGCCGGAGAAATGCCGCCGGCCCAGTCCCGCCAGCAGCCCGCGATGGCTTCGCGCCAGTCCGTCATCGACTGGATCGAGGCCGTTTCCGCGGAAGAAGCAAGGCGCCATCCCAACGATCCGGGCATCGTGCTCGCGCACCGTTTGAGCAATGCGGAATACGACTACACGATCCACGATCTCACCGGCGTCGATATTCGACCGACGAAGGAATTTCCGGTCGATCCCGCCAACCAGGCGGGCTTCGACAATTCGGGTGAATCGCTGGCGATGTCGCCCGCGCTCGTGCAGAAGTATCTCGACGCCGCCCGGCGCGTTTCGGACCACATCCTGTTCCTTCCAAACGGTCTCTCGTTCGCGCCGTATCCTGTCGTGACGGACGAGGACCGCGACAAGTACGCGGTGAACCGCATCGTCGACTTCTACAAGCGCCAGCCGCTCGACTACGCCGACTATTTTCTTGCCGCGTGGCGGTATCAGCATCGTTCGGCGCTGCGCCAGCCGCGCATGACGCTCGCCGACGCCGCGACCGGCGCTCACGTCAGCGCGACCTACCTGACCAGGGTCTGGGCGATGCTGAACGCGCGCGGCGAGGATGTCGGGCCGCTGGCGGCGCTTCAGGCGCGCTGGCGGAATCTGCCGCTACCGGAGAATCACGCGGAGCCGAACGGACTGCGGCCGGCCGTCGGCTGGATGCGCGACTTCGTCCACGGCCTTCGACCGCGCGTCGCGAAGGTGTTCACCAACCTGCCGGCCCGCGGCATCGCGCCCGGATCGCAATCACTGGTGCTCTGGAAAGATCGGCAATTCGCCGACCATCGTACGAGCTACGCGGGCAACGCACAGCAGCTGGATCTGTCGGCGTACGCGCAGACCGATCCTCTCGTCGTGGCTCCAGATACGGAACCCGCACGCGCGCGGTATGAGGACGCGTTCGCCCGGTTCTGCGCGTTGTTTCCGGATCGGTTCTACGTCTCGGAACGCGGCCGCATGTTCCTCACCGACGCACGCGAAATCGCGTCCGACGAGGCGGGACACCGGCTGTTGAGTGCCGGCTTCCACAGCCAGATGGGCTACTTCCGCGACGATCGCCCGCTCTACGAGCTGGTCCTCGACGCCGGCCAGCAGCGCCAGCTGGACGCACTCTGGAAGGAGCTGGATTTCGTCACGCTGGCGCCTGTCCGGCAGTTCAAGCAATTCATCTGGTTCGAGCGGGCCGAGCCGCCCAGCTTCATGGCCACCGCGCAGTTCAACGCATTCCGATCCGAAGACGACGATGTCACGTCGGCGGTGAAGATGTCGCAGCTGGCGGAAGCGTACCTCGCCAAGGCGCGAGACGTGACCAACGACATCGCGCTCGGCGTCGTCCGCGACTACTTCGATCGAATGAACGCGAACGTGCGGGCGCTCGAGGAGTCCAAGACCGCTGCCGAGCCGAGCCACATCGACGCGCTGCTGACGTTCGCCGCCCGCGCGTATCGACGGCCGCTGACGAGCGCGGAGTCCGACGACCTCGTCGCCTTCTACCGTTCGCTGCGCGCACAGCATCTGAGTCACGAGGACGCGATTCGCGACGCCGCAACCAGCGTGCTGATGTCGCCGCATTTCTCCTACCGTGTCGATACGCTCCCGGATGGCAAGGCCGCGACCGAGGAGGTGCGGGCGCTGTCGGACTACGAACTGGCGAGCCGCTTGAGCTACTTCCTCTGGTCGAGCATGCCGGACGAGGAGTTGATGAAGCACGCGGCCGCCGGAGATCTCCACAAGCCTGACGTGCTCACGGCGCAAAGCCGCCGGATGGTGCAGGACGCCCGCGTGCGGCACCTGGCGACCGAGTTTGCCGGCAACTGGCTCGACATCCGCCGGTTCGAGGAGCACAACGCCGTCGATCGCGAACGGTTTCCGGAGTTCACCAACGATCTGCGCGAAGCGATGTTCCAGGAACCGATCCGATTCGTCCTGGATGTCATTCAGCGGAACGGTTCGGTCCTCGATTTCCTGTACGCGAACCACACGTTCGTCAACCCGGTGCTCGCCCGGCACTACGGGATGCCGGAGCCGCCGGGCGACGCCTGGGTTCGCGTCGACGATGCCGGGAAGTACGCGCGCGGAGGCCTGCTGCCCATGTCGGCGTTCCTGACCAAGAACGCGCCGGGACTGCGCACGAGCCCGGTCAAACGCGGCTACTGGATCGTTCACCGGCTGCTCGGCGAGTACATCCCCGCACCGCCGCCGAACGTCCCCGTGCTGCCGACGGACGAGACCAGGCTGGGCGATCTGACGCTGCGCGAGACACTCGTCCAGCATCGCGCGAATCCGGCGTGCGCCAGCTGCCACGCGAAATTCGATTCGTTCGGCCTCGCGTTCGAAGGCTACGGTCCGGTCGGCGAAACGCGCGACAAAGACCTCGCCGGACGTCCGGTCGAAACCGGCGTGACGTTTCCCGATGGCAGTTCCGGCGCCGGTCTCGACGGGTTGCGGGCCTTCATGCGCGCCCGCGGCCAGGCCGAATTCATCGACACGCTGTGCCGTGAGATCCTCGTCTATGCTCTAGGACGAAGTCTCCTGCAATCGGACGAGCCGCTCCTCACGCAGATGCGCAAAGATCTGACGAGCGGCGACTACAAGTTCGGTCACCTCGTTCAGGATATCGTGGTGAGCCGGCAGTTCCTGATGAAACGCGCGACGCCCGGTTCCTGAAAAAAGGAAGTTCGCCCATGAAGACGATGACGAGCCCGTTTCAGCGCAACTCACGCGAATTGTCCCGGCGCCGCTTCCTGCGCGGCACCGGCGTCGTGATGGCGCTGCCGTGGCTGGAATCGGTCCCCGTCTGGGGGGCAGAGCCGGCGGCCGCCGCCACGCCCAAACGCCTGGCCATTCTCTTCATGGGAAACGGCGTCAATCCAAACGAGTGGTGGGCGAAGGGCTCGGGCGCCGACATCCAACTGGGCCGCAGCCTCGCGCCGATGGAACCGCTCAAAGGGCGCTTCAACTACATCAAGGGGCTGTTCAACAAAGCGGCGACCGGCGTCGGCATCCATCCCGGGATGACGGGGAACCTGCTCTCGGGCGCGCAGCTGACGAAAGGCGCCGAACTGCACGGCGGCGTCAGCCTGGATCAGGTCCTCGCCAGCCACATCGGCGATCAGACCGTGCAGCCCAGCATGGTCCTCGGCTGCGAGCAGCCGGTCACCGGCTACCACGAGACGAATTTCTCGATGGCCTACAGCTCCCACATCTCGTGGTCGAGCCCCACGTCGCCGGTGCCGATGGAGGTGTATCCGTCACTGGCATTCGACAGTCTCTTCGAGAATCGCGGAAGTCAGCGAAACCTGAGCGTGCTCGATCGGGTGATGGAACAGGTGTCCTCACTGAACCGGCGCGTGAGCAGCACGGACAAAGGAAAGCTGGACGAATACCTCACCAGCGTTCGGGACGTCGAGAAACGCGCGCAGGACATGCGCGCGGCGAAAGAGAAGGCCGACGCCAACGCGATGAATCGCGGCCGGGCCGTCGCGACAATGGCGCGCCCCGACAACGGCCTGCCGGAGGATATTCGGGATCACATGCGCCTGATGTGCGACATCCTGGCGCTCGCCTTCCAGACCGACAAGACGCGCATTGCCACGCTGCTGCTCTGCCGCGATATCTCGGGACTCCTCTACCCATTCCTCGACGTGAAACTGGCTCACCATCTCGCCAGTCATGAAGACACCGGCGACGCGTTCATGCGCGTCAACCAGTTCTACCTCACGCAGTACGCGTACCTGATTGAGAAGCTCGCGGCCATGCCCGAGGGCGAGAGCACCGTCCTGAACAACTCGTGCCTCGTGTTCATGTCGAACATGTGGTCCGGCAGCCACCACGACAGCACGAAGGTGCCGGTGCTGACGGCGGGCACGCTTGGCGGGACGCTCGAGACCGGCCGCGTGATCGATTACACGGACGCCGGCGACGAGAACCGCAAGTTGTGCAGCCTCTATCTGTCGCTGATGGATCGCGTCGGCGTGAAGCTCGATCGATTCGGCGACGCCACGGAACGGCTGTCGGGCATCTGAAAACGGCCCGCGCGGCCAGGTAAGAAAAACGTAAAAACCGCTGGCCCGTCGAGGGACGACTGTGCGACAGTCCAAGTCGACAGACCACGGTCATGAGATTTGGACTCCTCGTTTCTGCGGCGGCCTGTTCGCTGCTGGCTGCGCTCGGATCAGGATCCGCGCAGCCGCCGGAGAATTGCGACGCCCTCGTCCCGGCGCAGGGACAGATCGAGTATCGCTGGCGTCAGAACCGTTGCGAGGGGTTCTATCGATCGAACGTCTCGTCCGGCGACCTCGAGCTCGTGTCGCTGCTCGTCGGGCGCCTGCCTGCCGAGACGACGCCAAAATCGCCACTGGAAATCGCTGCGCCCGCGCTGCAAGGCTCGCTGACGGGGCCCGTCAAGGTGAGGGCCGTCGCCATTCCTCCGCGGACTTACTACCGGATGGATGCGACCGTCACTCCCGGAGGCCGCCTTTCGTGGCCGGCGGGCGAGGTGCTCGGACCCGCGCAGCTCTCGATCGACCGTCTTGGTGTGTTCGGGTGGATTGATGCGTCCCCGGAGCGTGTGTTCGTCCCGCTTCGCGTCGGTCCGGGCGGGCAGCCGGCCCGCCCGGGAGAGCCGATCGAGCTCCGCGTGCGATCGGCTTCCGCGACTGACTGGGTGCGGTGGCGCGCGCACATCGACGGCGCGCCTCCACAGGACCTGCCTGAATGGCAGGAGGCGGCCCGAGGACTGGATGCCTGGAAGCCGGTGACGATTCCCCTTCCGGCTGGAGGGGCCGCGATCCTCAGAGTCGACGTTCGCGCAAAACCGCAGAACAGCGACCAGATGCAGCTGCTCTCCGTCCGCGTCGCAAGGCCGGGCCTGCCATGAGTGACGAGCTCCGCGCACAGATCCTCGCGGCCCGCTCGGCGGAAATTGCGCAGGCCGCCGAACAGCTGAAGAACACGACACCCGCGACGCCCGAAGAACGGCTCGAACGGATCAAGACATATACGGCGCTGCTCGCAGCGATGCCGGCGGCCGCGACACACGAGACGCGCTGGGCGATCGCCGTGGCGGTTTGTGCGGCGCTGACCGCGGGTCTGCTCTGGGTCACGCCGTTGTCCCGGACGCGCGTCCTCATGAAGATCGACGCGTCAGCCGTGGAATTCACGCTCGCTGAGCCATGGACGATGGCCGACGCCGATGTTCCCGCGGCCTCGCCGGGCGCGCGGCTCGACGTGCTGTCGGAGGTCTCCGGATCGATCCTCGCGCTCAAGAGTCCCGGAAACGACGGATGGATGCGCATCGACGACTATCGAGTCCATCCGGTCGAGCTGAGCCTCCAGGACAACGGCCACCTGGTCATCCAGGTCGGCAATCGCGACGGCGCCGTGCGCTTTTTTTCCAGAGGCGCGGAGCTGAAGGGCGCCCTCGAAATCGACGGGCGCGGCACGCTGTCCGGCGGGGCGGCGGACGGACAAACTGATCAGAAGTACGACCGCACGCTCGAAGATTCCGAGGTGCTGCGATTCACCGCCTCCGGCAAGAACGCCGTGTCGACGATCCTGGCATTCCACACGCCGTCACCCTGGAATCTGCGGGGCCTGTCCGTCAACCAATTGAACTTCGCGTGGGACGAGCGAGCGCAGCCCGGAGGACCGGGCAAGCGGACGCCTCTGCTCCGCGGCGAGATCACCTTGTTCGATTCGTCGTCGACCGTGACGATCGGCGAAGGCGAGCATCTGTCGCTCGATCGACTGCACGCGCGCATCGTCGATCTCCAAATCGACAAGCAGATTCATCTGAACCTCGAAGGTGACGCCGGCAACATCGTCGTCGGCTCGCGCGGATTCGAGCGGCGGTTGACGCCGACGTATCTGGAGTATTTCCGCAGCCACCCGTCGCTCAGCGTGTTCTGGAGCGCCGCCGTGTTCCTGGGAGGGAGTTTATGGAGCGCCAAGCGTCTTCTTCTGTCGTGAGGCGGGAGGTGTCGCGATTCGGGCCTGCCGTCGCGCTGCTGATGGCAGTGTTCATGCCGCTCGCGCGAGCGCAGAACGAGCCGAAACTGATTCAGCTGCTCAAATCCAACACGGTACGAATCGAGGCGGCGTGGCCGACCGGTGGCGCGCAGCTCGGATTCGGCTTCATCGTGGGAGAGCGCGCCTCCACGCAGCTGTACATCGCCACGGCCAACCACGTCGTGCGGGATCCGGATCGCGGAAAGTCGACAGCGGTCAAGGTGTGGCTGCGCGGCGAAGGGAATTCGACGGTGGCCGAGCTGCTCGAAGACTCCAGCCAGGCGCTCGACCTGGCTGTTCTTCGCGTCGCAAAACCGCAAGGGTTCTCGTGGAAGACGGACGTGATTGGCAGCGCGGCGGACCAAAGGACCCACGGCACCAACGTGTGGTTCATCGGAAGAGACAGGGACTGGTACACACCGGTCGCTCCGGGCAAGCTGACAGCGGTTACGTTCGAGTCGAAACTTCAGCTCGAAGGGCTGCCGGTCCGAGTCGGCTCGTCAGGCGGGCCGCTGATAGCGGACTCCGGCATCATCGGCATGGTCACGAAGGATGAGGGAGACACGTCGTACGGCACGCCGGTCGACAACATACGCCAGGCTTTCGAACAATGGGGCTTTCCCTTCGGCCTGACAGCAGCGGTCTCCGCATCGCCAACACCGCAGCCAACCGGAACGGCGCCGCCGGGCGGATCGGAAGCTCCCCCGAGAGGATCCGCACCGAGCGTCCGCCCTTCGCGTGGCGATCCCGTTTACCCCAGCAGGCCCCGTGGCGGTCAGTCCGCCGGCGCTGCGATCGGCGGTCGAGGCCGCATCATCGACAATCAGAAGATTCTCAACGCGAACAGCAACCTGTGTCTCAGCCCCGCGGGCGGCGGCAAGAGCAACAATGTCGAGGTGGTGCAATACCTCTGCGATGACGATCCGTCGCGCGTCTGGGCGTTCAGGGTCCTGAACGGCAACGACATCAGCGAGATCGTCAACGTGAACAGCGGTCTGTGCCTGACCGTCGCCGGCGGCGGCAAGGGACAGAATACGCCCGCGGTCATCTACACCTGCGATGGCGACCCGTCGCGCAGCTGGCGCATGACGTCCAGCGACAACCGGACGTTCCAGCTCGTGAACATGAACAGCAATTTGTGTTTGACGATTGCCGGCGGGGGGACCGGCAGAAACACCACGGCGGTCCAATATCCCTGCGACGGCCACCCGTCGCGAAATTGGGAACTTCGTCCGCGGTGACGGCGCACCAAGGTCGATCCGGAACGCCGCGGCGCTTCAACTTGCTCGGGAGATCCGATGGCCAAACGCATCATCGTGTGTTCGGACGGCACGGGCAACACGGCGATCAAGGGGCGCGGCACGAACGTGTTCAAGCTGTTCGAAGCCGTCGACCTGAACGGCCATCGCTACGATCCGACGCTCACGCCTCAAATCGCCATCTACGACGACGGCGTCGGCACGGAGAACTTCAAGCCGCTGAAAGTCTTTGCCGGCGCGACCGGGTGGGGCCTCAGCCGCAACGTCAAACACCTGTACAAAGAGCTCGCACGCGTCTACGACCCGGGCGACGAAATCTACATGTTCGGCTTCAGCCGCGGCGCATTTACCGTGCGGACGCTGGCGGGCTTCATCGCGACATGCGGCCTTGTCGACCCTAAGCGCCTCGGCGAGCACACGTTTCGCGATGACGACCGGAGCGTCAATCGCGCCTACGCCGCATACCGGAAGTGCTACCGGCCGTGGCTGTGGCAGCTCGTGAGCAAGCCGTCGAAAGATGCCGGCAAAGAGTTCAAGCAGGAGTACGCCGTCACGGCCGATGTCGAAATCCGCTTCCTCGGCGTGTGGGACACGGTTGACGCCGTCGGCCTGCCGTTTCACATCAGCGACATCATCAATGCGGTGTTCTACCGGTTCAAGTTTCCAGACCTGCGCCTCACGCCGATCGTCAAGCGCGCCTGTCAGGCGCTCTCGATCGACGACCAGCGTGAATCGTTTCGTCCGCTGCTGTGGCAGCAGGCAGCCACGGACGAGACGCGCATCGAGCAGGTGTGGTTTGCCGGAGCGCACTCGAACGTCGGAGGCGGGTATCCCAAACAGGGAATGTCGCTCGTCGCCCTCGACTGGATGCTCGGCGAAGCCCACCGTGCCGGCGGTCACGGATTGCGCATCGTCGAGAACGATCGCGCGACGTTCAGCGAGCATGCCAGCGTCGACGACAAGCTCTACGATCCCCGGGCCGGGCTCGGCATCTTCTATCGCTGGAAGATCAGGGACATCGCCCGATTGTGCGCAGCCCACGGCGTCGTACCGAAGGTGCACGTGAGCGTCCTCGAGCGGGTCGCCCACGGGACGGACGACTACGCGCCTGGTAACGTCCCTGGCTCGGCGCTGGTCACCATCACGCCTCCGGCCAACGATCAGCATCACGACCTTGCGCGGCAGCGCGCGCTGAATGTTCAGGCCGTGCTGCGGACGCTGCCGGGCGCCAGTCTCCTGCCCGATGTGCGATACGCCATCGCGATCGGCGCGCTGTCCTACTACGTGTATCTGGTGTCGTGCACGCTGGTGATTCTCGAAGCGTCACGTCTGAGCCCGGAGTCGGTGTTCACAGACTCGTGGCTGGCGATCACGACTGCCGGCACGCTCGCCTGGAATCTTCTCACCCAGCCGGGTGAAACCGCGATCGCGATTGCGCGCCGCCTCTGGCAGGAGCCGCGGCTGACGGCGCTGATGGCCGCCGGCTTCGCGGCCTCGTACGTTCTCTCGCTGGTGGCCGACCGCAGAATGAGCGCCTTCTTCTCGGACGCCTGGTTCACGAAGCAGACCGACCTTCGCGACGCGCTCAAGCGAGCGCGCGCCGAGGCGGGCGGCCCGGCCGAGGCGCACGCGGTCGTGAGCATGAATCCGACGGCGGCTCTCTGACGACGACTGCGACGTACCCTTTCAGCCCTGGGCGAGCTCGCGCAATCGACGTTCGAGAAAACGCCGCTCCGGCTCCTGCCGCGTGAGACCAAGGGCGCGCGTGTAAGACGCCCGCGCGTCCGCCACCCTCCCCAACCGCCGGCACAAGTCTGCGCGCGCCGAATGCGCATGCAGGTAGTCCGTGAGGTCTCCGCGCGCCAGGATTCCATCGATGAGCGTGAGGCCCGCGAGCGGCCCGTCGCGCATGGCGACCGCCGCCGCGCGGTTCAACTCCACCACCGGCGCCGGATCGGCGCGGACGAGGATGTCGTACAGCCCGACGATCTGCCGCCAGTCCGTCGACGCCTCCGTCGTCGCCTCGGCGTGGACGGCGGCAATGGCCGCCTGCAGCGTGTAGGGCCCCAGGCGCCGCAGCGTCAGCGCCCGCTCCACCAGCGCGGATCCTTCCGCAATCAGATCGCGATTCCAGCGCGAGCGATCCTGGTCGCCGAGCAGAATCAGCTCGCCTGAGGGCGACGTGCGCGCGGCGCGGCGTGACTCATGGAGCAGCATCAACGCGAGCAGGCCGATCGCCTCCGGTTCGGGCAGGAGCTCGACCAGCAGGCGCCCGAGGCGAATGGCCTCACCGGACAGATCGTGCCGGGTCAGCGATTCACCAGACGAAGCGAAATAGCCTTCGTTGAACACCAGGTAGATGACGTGCAGGACGCTGTCCAGCCGCTCGCCAAGCGCGGCGAGCACCGGCACCTGGTAGGGGATCCCTGCATCACGAATCTTCGCTTTTGCGCGGACGATGCGCTGCGCGACAGTGGAGGGGGACGTGAAGAACGCGTGGCCGATTTCCTCGGTGGTGAGCCCGCAGACCTCGCGCAACGTCAACGCGATCTGGGCATCCGGCGTGAGTGCCGGATGGCAGCACGTGAAGATCAACCGCAGCCGATCGTCGTCCACGCTGTCGTCGTCCTGGCCTCCGGAGTCGCGGGCCGCTGACTCGAGGCGCTCGGCGATCTCGATCAGGGACGCATCGAACCGCGCGCGCTTTCGCATCGCGGTAATCGACTTGAAGCGGCCCGTGGAGACGAGCCACGCTCGAGGGTTTGCAGGAATACCGTCGCGAGGCCACTGTTCGACAGCGGCCATGAACGCGTCGTGCATCGCCTCTTCGGCGAGATCGAAATCGCCGAGCAGGCGAATCAGGGTAGCGAGCACGCGCCGCGAGTCGGCACGGTAGACGGCGTCTACCGCCTGCTGCACGTCGTCGGCTGCGTCCTCGCCCCCCAAACGATCGACTCCGGCTCTACTGGTTGAACACCATGATCGGCCGGACTTCGATGCTGCCGGTCTTGACCGACGGAATCCGCGACGCCACCTGGATGGCGTCGTTGAGATCCTTGGCTTCGATCAGGTAGTAGCCGCCGAGCTGTTCCTTCGTTTCGGCGAACGGACCGTCGGTGGTCGACACTTTCCCGTTGCGGCTGCGGATCGTCGTCGCGGTGTGAACCGGCTGGAGCGGGTTGCCACCGAGGTAGTGGCCGCTCGCCTTGACCGATTCCGTAAAGGCGCCGTATTCACCCATGAAGGCGTCGCCCTCGCTCTTGGACATCCCGGCCAGCTTCTTCTCTTCGTCGTAAATCAGGCACAAATACTTCATTTTCGTGTTCCTCCACCGGTTAGTCGCCCGGAAGGGGCAAATTCGACAACGCGCTGCCGGGCCGGGCTAGGAAAGCGCGTTCAGCAGGCGGTCCACGTCGCGGACATCGTTGAAGAAGGAAGGCGAGACACGCATGCGGTCGCCGCTCAGCGTCACCGAAACGTTGGCGCTCTTCAGGCGCGGGCCGAAGTGTTGCTCCGCATCGCGGGCCGTAAACGCCGCGATCGCCGACGTCGTCCCGGGCGGCGTAATGGACGAGAAGCCCAATCGCGGAAGCTCGTCGTGAAGGCGCTTGAGCAGCGGCTGCCGATGCGCCTGGATTTGCGGGACGCCTATCCGCTGGAGGTACGCGAGCGAGGTCGCGAGAGCGTTCAACGTGCCCTGTCCGTACGTGCCGACCTGGAAGTGGGCGCGCGCATCCGTGTTCATCGTCCAGGTGACCGGCAGCTCGGATGGCGGGTCGGACGGCAGGTAGTGCATCACCGTCTCCGCCTGCTGATAACCGTACTCGGATCGGCGAACGACTTTGTCGAGAAGCGCCTCGCGCACGTACAGGAACCCGAGGCCGAAGTCGCCCATCAGCCACTTGAAGGTGGAGCAGGCGCAGAAATCGACGCCGCTCTCGCGGACGTCGATCGGCGTGTTGCCGGCCGCTTGAATGATGTCGGCGTACACGTACGCGCCGTTGGCGTGCGCGAGGTCGCACACGCGCTTCAGGTCGTGCTGGAAGCCGTTGTACCAGGACACGAGCGAGATCGCGACGAGCCGCGTCTTCCGATCGATCACCTTTTCCATGTCGGACAGCTCGATCCGCCAGTCCCGCGGACGCACGAGGCGTACGTCGAGACCGCGCTTCTGCAACTCGCCGTACAGAATGAGCGAACCTTCGAAGTGCAGCGCGTCGGTGACGACATTGCCGGCATTCGACGCCAGGCCAAGACCGTTGACGACGATGTTCTCGCCGCGGCTGGTGCTCTCGACCAGGCCGATCTCAGCGGGCGACGCGTTGATGAGCGCGGCAAACTGCGCCCGAACTTTCGCCGCAAGCTCGTCGCCGCTCCATCGATCGCGGCTGAACGTGCGCGTCTCGATATAGCGGTTGACCGCTTGCGCCGACGCGACCGGCATCGGGTGAATGAACGCGCAATTGAGATACGTCTGGCCGGCCGGAATGGCGAAATCGCCGATCGCGGGGAGCGACACGTCAACAGAGGGCGGCAGCGCCGCTGCGGCCGCGAGCTGCATGGTGCCCGAGAGAAGTTCGCGACGGCTCAGGCTCATAAGTCCGATCCTCCGTGTACAAGTGTATATTTACACTGAGAACCCGTTGATCCAGTTCATCCGCGATATTTTCGAGAACGCGCGCCACGCTCGCCGGCCGGTGGTGTCGTTCGAGTTCTTCCCGACCAAGACACCCGAGGGAGAGCGCGCGCTGCTGGAAAAGACGATTCCAGCGCTCAGAGAGCTTCATCCCGACTTCTGCTCGGTGACCTACGGCGCCGGCGGCAGCACGCGCGGGACGACGCTGGCGATCGTCGATCGCATTCAGCGCGAACAGCACATCACCGCGATGGCGCACCTCACGTGCGTCAACTCGACGATCGCCGAGACGCATGCCGTACTCGAGCAGACGCGCGCGCTCGGCATCAAGAACGTGCTCGCCCTGCGCGGCGATCCGCCCGCGGGCTCTTCCGAATTCGTAAAGACGGAGGGCGGCTTCGAGTATTCCTATCAGCTCGTCAAGAGCATCAGAGAGAGCGGCGGGTTCTCGATCGGCGTCGCCGGATTTCCTGAGGGCCATATCGCGTGCCGCGAAGGCAAGCTGGTCGACTGGCAGCGGCTCAAGGTCAAGATCGATCACGGCGCGGACTTCGTGATCACGCAGCTGTTCTTCAACAACGCCGACTACTTTGCGTTTCGGGACTTCCTCGCGGCGCAGGGCGTCACCGTGCCGATCGTCCCGGGCATCATGCCGGTGCTGAGCACGTCGCAGATCAAACGATTCGTCGCGCTATGCGGCGCGGATCTTCCGGCGCCTTTCCTGTCGGAGCTGGAGCGGCGCAGCAACGACGACGAGGCGGTCCTGCAATTCGGCATCGAGTACGCCACGCGCCAGTGCGACGAGCTGTTGCGCGAAGGCGCTCCGGGCCTCCACTTCTACACGCTCAACAAGGCGCGTTCCACGACCGAGGTCATCAAGAACCTGGCGCTGGAGCGGCTCGGCGAAGCGGCCTTACCCTGATCGTCAGCGAACCGTTCTCACGCTGACTTCCGGAAACACCGGGGTCCCCTCCAGCAGCGGCGAGCGCTGACCACGCAGCTCCTGATCGAAGTATTGCCGGACGATGGCGGCGGTGATTTCGGCGGCGCGCGCGGGAGCCATCGCGCCGAGGAGCGGGCGCGCGCGAAGCGGGCCGCCCCAGAACACCATGTCGCTGAACGTCAGGTGCAGCGTGTCGCGCACGTCGAATCGGATGTAGGGATGCGCCGCGCGGCGGTAGATCGGATCGCTGGCTCCGGCGCGACCGGGCCTCGCGGAATAGACCATCGCGAGCGGGCGTGGCATCGACGCATCGATCATCGCGCCGTACTGCGGAATGCCATCGAGGTTCAGCGCGGCCTTGCAGCGGGCATCCTCGACGCAGAATTGCGCGGCCGTCACGCCTCCCATCGAGTGACCGAAGACGCCCATGCGACCGAAATCGAGCCGGGCGGCAAGGCGCCCGGCGGCCGTGGTCTTCGGAAGAGTCTGCAGACGATCGACCACCACTTTGGTGTCGTCCACCCATCGGCGCAGCGCCAGCCCAGTCTGATGGAGACCACCAAGATATCTTCGCAGCAGACGGATCTGCTCGTCGTCATCAGTGGCGGCAGTCACCGCCGCCATGGTCG
>Ga0268266_10003160_pt1 | contig 16718 bp, 6 predicted proteins | sample KBSS13metaG_FD_190356 | JGI IMG/M metagenome (GOLD analysis project Ga0268266, IMG submission 190356) | Switchgrass rhizosphere microbial communities from Kellogg Biological Station, Michigan, USA - KBS S1-3 metaG (SPAdes) (version 2) | ecosystem: Host-associated > Plants > Roots > Rhizosphere >...
CGTATACAAGCGTGCGTCGGGATTGCGGAGCAGCGCACCGACATCATATGCTGGCTCACCCGCCAGACCTTTGGGATCGATAGCGAGCCAGGGGTGCCTCCGAGCGGCCAAAATATTGAAGTGATGCAAGTCGCCGTGGAGTAACATCGATGGCTCCGCTGAAGACAGCAGGTCGCGAAACAGCCCTTCCGCTTGATCGACCAGGCGAGCGGGAAGCGGACCCGTTCCACCATTGAACCTAATCCGCAGCTTTGCTAACCCGCCCGCCCATTCCACCGCAGTTGGAAAACGTGTGTCAGGCGGCAGCGGCTTCCACAGCTCCCGCATCACTTGCGCCGCAGCGCGAGTGGCCCGCTCATCGTCTCCGAGCGAAGCAAGCGTGTCGCCAGGCTCGATACGTTCCAGCAGCATCGTCCCGTGATCTTCATCAGAATCCAACAACCGAGCCGCGGCCTCTCCCGCATACAATCGGAGGGCCTGAATCTCACTAGACAGCTCGGGGCCGGGTACGCCTAGTTTCAGAACGAACGCTTGACCCTTCGTAGTCAAGGCTGGCGCAACATAATTAAACGAAAGCTTGAAGGGAGCTTCGACTTTGATCTTCCAGCGAGCTTCGCACTCGGCGATCAGGCATGGCAGAGCATCCAACCATGCGGCGCCGTTCGCGGAAGCTGCTGCTACTCTTCTCTTGAATGGCTCCGGAATTTCGCAGAGTGCGGTCACTTCAAAACAATAGCTTGAGTGACAACTGGATTTGCCGGGAAGAACCGGCCGTGTGATTGATCATCCCGAAGCCGGGGCCGGTAAGGATGTTCGCCGGCAGCCCGAAGTTGACGATGTTGAAGACATTGAAAAATTCTGCTCGAAATTGCAGCTTTGCAGTTTCGCCGTGCAGCGCCGTCTCCTTCATCAGGGAGACGTCGAAGTTCCGAAAAGCGGGTCCACGAAAAGTATTGCGGCCCAGGGTCCCAAAGCGGCCCTGGTTCGGGCCTGTGCCGCCGGCAATGTTGATGGGAATCGAAAAATAGGAGCCGTTGGCGCCACCCATCCCGAAATAGTCGGTGGCGACGGCATGGCTCGTCGAAAGATCTGGCTTTCCGATTTGATCTGGCCGGTCGCCGCCGTTCGATCCAGCTCCGGTTTGTTGGATGCCCGAGTACACGCTGAAGGGGCACCCGCTCGTCAGGGTCATCACGCCGAAAGCATTCCAACCCGAGGCGATCGAGTGGATCCACCTCCGCGCCGTCAACCAGCGATCAAAGGGCAAGACCTGCACTAAACTAGCTGTCACTACGTGCCGCGTATCGAACGTGGAAGGACCTTTCTCACTCCGCGTCAGATAGGGGTTTTGGGGCGCGGCGGATTGCCGGGTGCCGTTGCTAAGGCCTTGCAATTGACCGACGATGGCGCTCGCGTCATCCAGCGACTTGGAAAATGTGTAGTTAGCTTGAAACCCAAGGCCCCAGCGGGGCGAGGTCTTTTGAACGCCCGACTGTAGCGAATGATATGTAGAGTGTGAGCGGTTGGAGATGATCTGTTCCGGGCCAAGGCCGCCCGTGATGGCTCCCGAAGCGTCGAATTTCGTGTAGGGCGCAAAGCCTGGTTCGGCGCCTCCGTAGGCGTTCGGAAATGCGATGGCGGGCAGGCCAACGCCGACCGTAGCCACGTAAGACGCGTTGACTTTTACATCTCCCAAGTCCTGCTCGAAGCCGGTTGAGTACGCCCCGGTGTATCCGTTCCGAAAGTTGATATCGACTCCATTGGCGGCAATCGCATTCACCATATGACCGGGCGTAATCGCCGCCAAATCGTTTTCGAACCGTTGGAGATCCCATTCTGTGTTCGGGGCAACATCAGTGGTACGGCCGGTCGCAAACAGGAGCTGGCCGTTCGCCGCGTACAACGGCGGCAATGGAAATGTTCCTGCGATGCCCTGAAAATTGAGCGGTGCTCCCCGCCCCGCCGCCATGAACAAGGTGACCTCGAACGGATTGGTGCTGGTAATGAAGTTGGTCTGATAGATGTTAGGCAGCAGCGTAACAATCGCACCGGAAGCGCGCCACAGGGTGTGCTTGCTGATGCGCCACTCGATGCCGGCGCGCGGACCCAACCCGCTCCAATCCGCGTGGAAAGTCGGCTGCAGATTCACAAGCATGGCCTGTCGCGCAGCCGCGCCGGACCCGACATATTCTGGACCCGACGCCCGTCCCGTGGGCTCGCGGAGAGGTGTGTTTACTTCATAGCGGAAGCCATAAGTGATCACCAAACGGTCTGTCGCTCTCCAGGTGTCCTGGAAAAAAGCGTTATAGGACTCGCGCCGGATTCCGGTGAGACCCAGCTGCTGGCCTTGCGGAAACATAGGTGGCGACACGCTACGTGCATAAGAAAATGGACTCGCGGTCAGAAAACTAGAGAGGGTGTCGGGCAGCGCATCACCGGCGTTGATGTTATGCCCGCCGCTCGCGGAGGGAATCATTACGGGCGAATACGATGTGCCGCCTCCGAACGCGTACAGGCCATTCGGCTGGAGCCCAAAGACAGCCGTATCGCGATTAGCACGCACTTCCATCCCGACTTTGAACGAGTGCCGATTGTGGATGAAGGAAATGGTCTGGCGCGCTTGAAAGAGGTTCGCCCAGTCCCCGGTGACATTCCCTGCGATGACATTCAGCGGCTCATACAGACCATCTGTGAAATCCAATCCGGACTGGGTTTGATTCAACGCACGGAAAATCGGGGCGCTGCGCTGATAGCCGAGAGTCGATTCCAGCACCAGTTGCGGTGAAATGGTGCGCGTATAGACCAGGCCTGCATTGCGCTGCCGATCCCGGAAGTGGACTCCATAGCTAGGGTCGATCGCGGCTTGGCTTGGATTGGTCAGGGGGCCGTTGATATTGTCGAGATTGAACCGCAGAAACACCTGATCCTTTGCCGTGATTCGATGATCCAGGCGCAGCGAAAACTGATCGGTATTTGTAATCACTTTTGACGATGTTGCATACGTGCGGGCACCGTAGGGACCGACCGGATCATTGGGGAGAGGATAATGTGCGAGCAGGCCGGCGATCTGCGAATTCACCGGCACGAACAAGGTATCGCCCGGAAACGCGGTGGTATCCAAACCCCGGCGCTCTTCGGCGGTGGGGACGGAAAGAACTTGGGTGGTGCTTAGCGCTTGCCGGAATCCTTGATACTGGGCGAAGAAGTAGGTCCGCCCGCGACCATTATAGAGGCCCGGCAAGACCACGGGCCCGCCAATCGTGACTCCGAACTCATTGCGCCGGAAAGGGGGAATGCGCCCGGGATCGTCGGGCGGCCCGCGGTCGAAATAGTTGCGTGCGTCAAAGGCCGCGTTCCGAACGAACTCGAAGAGGGCTCCGTGGATTTGATCGGTTCCCGACTTCGTAATGACGTTGGTGAAGCTGGCCGCGCCGTGCCCGATGTCGGCCGGGACCGCGCCGGAATCCGAGCGGATCTCCTCGATTGCATCCACGTTGAAGTTGGAAAACGTCGCACCGCCCAGTTCGGGATCGCTGGTATCGATTCCGTCCATCGCGAAAACGGCCGCCGTGCCGCGCTGTCCGTTTACCGCGAACTGCGCCGTGAAATTCGCCGCGCCGTTGGTATCTGTCTGCGCCCCGGAGGCCAGCAGCAGAAGCTGACTGAAATCGCGTTTATTGAGCGGCAAGCCGGAAACTTTCTGGCTGGATAAGCGTTGCTCTGCGCCCTGCGCTGCATCTTCCGCTTGCACCACTAGGTGGTCTGCCGTTACAAGCTGAAGTGAAAGGTCCACCCGGTCACCGGCCGGAATGTCCACGTGTGCCGCCGCGCTGCCCTCCGCGCCGCCGATGCTTACCGAATAGCTTCCCTCGACCAGCCCGGCAAACGTAAATTTTCCGTCAGCGTCAGTTGCCGCAGTAGCAACGGTTCGCTGGTTACGGCGCAGCGTCACCGTCTTCTGAGGCAGTGCATGGCCCTTCTCGTCACGCAAGACGCCGGACCAGGTAGCGCCGAGTGCGCAGGCACACACCAAGTGCAAAAGCAAAACGGTCTTTAAAAATGTGAGCATCAAACGGAAGCTAGGGCTGCTTCGGATTAATTCGCCACACATTCTGCGGCTCGTAGTTGGTCACCCAGACCGAACCCAACCCAGCGCGGAGGGAGTCGCCGCCGGGTCCGGTCCATTGCTGAACTACCTTGTTGGTGTTTACGTCGATCCGCATTAGAGGAACCTGCTGCATCGTGACCCATAAAGAGCCCTCGCCCGCCGCGATATCGCCACCCGTGCCGGGAACTCCCGTCTCAATAGTTGCGACCACTTTGTTCGTCTTCGGATCCACCCTCGTAACGCTTCCGTCCCCTTGATTCAGAGTCCATATTGCGCCTTCGCCGGCGGCAAGGAAGCGAGGCTTCGGGCCCACCTTAATCGTCGCGGTCACGAGATTCGTCTTAGGGTCCACTTTCGTCAACGTGCTGGTTTCAGTGCTGGTGACCCACACCGCTCCCTCGCCATAAACCGCAGTGTAGGAGCCAGGAGGAACCACGATCTCCGCCACCGCCTTGTTGGTTGCCGGATCTATCCTCGACAACACGCCCTTGGTGTCGGTCAAATACCAGATGCTGTCTTCACTGGCGGCGATACCACCCTCGGTATCGGCGGGACCTAGCGGGATCGTCGCCACCACTTTATTGGTCGCGAGGTCGACGCGCACGAGGGCCTTGTCTTCGCAAAGCGGCACCCACACGCTGCCAAATCCGCCCGCCAGCCCCGAACATGGCAACTTGCCGACAGGGATCGTCGCCACAACCTTGTTGGTCTTGGGGTCGAGCCGCGTCACACTATTGCTCGGCTTGTTGCCGATCCACACAGAGTCCGGCAAGATGAGAACCCAGTCCGGATTGCCCGGCACAGGGAAGACGGCGTCCGGATGGATGTTTGCGTAGGGGCGCTGGACACCGGGATCCTTTATGCCCTTGGGAACTGGTTTCTTTTTCTCGATTTTATCGTTCTTGTCGGCGGCCAGAGCCGCACCCGCCAAGACCAGCGCGCAGAAAAATTGGTGTGTCCGTTTCATATTACGATCCCCGGCCTGCCCCTAAGCGATGATGTCGTGAACCACTTGACCAGCGGTATCCGTCAAGCGGAAATCCCGTCCGCTGTAGCGATACGTGAGCTTGGTGTGATCGATCCCCAGCAGGTAGAGAATGGTCGCGTGCAGGTCGTGCACATGCATCTTCTTTTCTACCGCCAGAAAACCGAAATCGTCGGTTGCGCCGTAGGTAATGCCGCGTTTGATGCCGCCACCCGCCATCCATACCGAGAATCCGCCGACGTTGTGATCGCGCCCATTGACCACACCCGAACCAACCGTTTCGTTTGAAGTTTGAATCGCAGGGGTCCGCCCAAACTCCGTGCCGCAGACGACTAGGGTGTCGTCCAGCATGCCGCGCTGCTTCAAATCCTTCACCACCGCCGCAAAGGGCTGGTCGGAATCCTTGGCTAGCTTGCGATACGACAAAATGTCGGTGTGGGCATCCCACGGGTCACCTTTGCTGTAATACACCTGCACCATGCGCACACCCTTTTCCGCCAGGCGAACAGCCATCAGGCTGCCGAGCGCGGTGCTTCCAGGACCGTACATATCCAACGTCGCCTTGCTCTCCTTACTGACGTCGAATACTTGAGGCGCCTCGGTCTGCATCCGGTAGGCCGTTTCCATCGATTTGATGGTGGCATCCAGTTGCGAATCTTTCCTTCCGATCGCCTCCATGTTTTCTTCGTTCAACTTACGCAGGAAACCGACGTTGCGCTTCTGGACCGCCTCGCTGACCGCCGAGTTGGTCACGTTCGGGATCACCTTGGCGGCCTCAAACGGCTCGCCTTCGATCCACTCGTTCTTCACATAGGTGCCCTGGTGCATTGCTGGAAGGAATCCGGCGCTCCACAACGGAGTTCCAATCGTAATCGGCTGGGAAGGGCAAAGCACAACGTAGCCTGGTAGATTCTGATTTTCCAGACCCAGCCCATAGGTAATCCATGAACCCATAGAGGGCCGGCCAATGATGTTCGAACCGGTGTTCATCATTGTGAGGCACGGCTCATGGTTGGGAATTTCGGCGTACATCGAGTTGATCATGCAAATGTCGTCCGCGATCCCGCCGACGTTGGGCCATAGCTCGCTGATTTGCAGGCCTGAATCGCCATATTTTTTGAACTTAAAGGGCGACATCATCAGGTTGCCGGTCTTGCGCTGCGTCACTACGCTGCCGCCCGGCGTGGGCTGGCCATTATACTTGTCCAGCATCGGTTTGTGATCGAACGTGTCGACGTGCGAAACGCCGCCGTTCATGAAAAGAAAAATGATGCGCTTGGCCTTGGGCTTGAAGTGCAGCTTCGGAAGCGCGCCCTGGGTGCCCACCATTTCCGGCGGTGTCGCCGCTTGCAATGAGGAGCTCACCAAGTTGGAAAGCGCCACCATGCCCATGCCCCCTCCTACCATGGAAAGAGCTTGGCGTCGCGTGAACGGTTTCGGTGTGTGATCGCAAGACATAGATTTCCCCTTTAGTTCAAAAACAAAAATTCGTTGGAGCTGAGCAGAGCCCAGCACAAAGCTTTGAGTGGAGAATCCGCCGGAACCGCGGGAGTGACCTCGGGAGTGGCCGGCGCCATGACCGATACTTCCCCCGGGGCCGGTTTGGCGGCGAACGATGACGCACCCGCCGGCATAGCGGCCTTGGTGGGCGTCGGCGATTCAACGGGACTATGAAGCAACTCAAGGGAGTCCCGCAACTCTGCCGCAGTTGGTTCCCGCTGCAGCACCAGCTCGAACGCCTTCCTGACCTGCGCCTCTTCGGTGCCGGCGTCCGACAAGCGTTTCGTCAAGGCTTCGGCCTGTTTCTGTACGAAGGAACCATTGAGGAAGAACAAACGCTGTAACGGTACGTTGGTCGCGTATCTGCGCTCGGCAGACAAGGTTGCATTGGGAAAGTCAAAGGTGGTCTGAATCGTATTGGGGAAGACGCGGCTGATCGATTCATAAAGTCCCCGGCGGTTCATGTTGTCCGCCAACTCTTCGGAAGGTCCACCCACCTTGCTCAGGTCAAGGTTGCCGGAGGCCGTCAGCAAGGAATCCCAAATATCCTCGGATTCGAGACGCCGCCGACTGGCGTGCGAATAGAGCCGGTTTTCCGGATCTTTTTCATCGGTCGCGTCGGTCGAGACCGTGCTGAGCTGATAGGTCCGTGAAAGCAGGATTTCCTTGTGAAGCTTCTTCAAAGACATCCCCTCGGCGACGAACTTCGACGCCAGGTAATCCAGCAGCTCCGGGTTGGACGGTTTGTCGCCCAGTCTCCCGAAGTTGTTTGGCGTCTCAGAAATGCCGGCGCCCATGTGCCACCGCCATACGCGATTCACGATGACTCGCGTGCTGATGGGTTGCTTGACGATCGCCTCGGCCAGTTCCAGGCGGCCACTGCCTTGCTTGAACAGCTCCGGTTCGCCGGGCGACAGTAGCGACAGGAATCCTCGCGGCGCTTCTTCACCGAAGCTATAGGGGTTGCCCCGCACGAACACTTTGACATTCACTGGTTCCGGGGCGTCCTCGATTCCGTAGGCGAAGGGGTATTGCGGCGGCATAGCCTTCTTAAATGCCTCGGTCTCGGCCTGCATCGCCACAACGTACTTGGCCAAGTCCGGACTCAGCCGTTTCTCCAGCGACCAGCCAGTCAGCTTGAGCAATCCCGGATGCTTTTCTGGTTCATCGAATGGCGTGGTGGGATTCTCATTCAAGTCCGTGTCGAACAAATCTGTCCACAGATAGGCGTCGTCACGCTCCAGACTCTTTAACTCGATTTGATAAGGATTGAGCCTCCGCTTAATGCCATTAGGCATCTCGTCGAATTTTTCGTCCTTCTCGGGATGCTTGGCCATTTCGATTTCGTTCTCGGCCTGCATCTTGGCTTGGAGTTTGTTCACCAGCCTCGCCTTTTCAGCGAAATCGTGAGCCAGCTTTTTTGCTTCCTCCAAGGTCCCGCCGCGGGCGATCATTTCCTGCCAAGGCTTCATAAAGCCGTACGCCAGAGTGGGTTTACCGGTGAACCGCACCCAGCGTTCGAGCAAATCGGTGTCGAGCTTATATTCCTCGGCGATGCTTGCCGCGGTGGCTTTCTTCTGCGTCTTCACGCGCCACGAGGCAACCATGTAGTCCTCGGTTTGCGCCAAAAGCATCTGGGCATACAGCCCCGACAGATCGTTAAGATACTTTTTCTGAGCCTTTTCCCGGTCTTCCAACTCTTTCTTCTTTCCCTCATACTCGTCGACGACGGCCTTGGGAACCAGCGGATAGGGATGGTACTTCGTGCTGGCGAAAACACTCACCAGGCGATAGTAATCTTTAGTCGGGATCGGGTCATATTTGTGATCGTGGCAGCGCGCGCAGCCTACTGTTAGGCCCAAGAACGCCTTCGTTGTCGTATCGACTTTGTCGTTCCATTCGTCGGCGCGCTCGATCGGCGGCGGACTGTCGTTGAAGGACCAGACGCCCAAACCGTTCATGCCCAAACCGGGTATCAGTCTGGCGCGCTGCTTCTCGTCCATTTGATCCGCCGCAATTTGCGCCTTGACGAACGTGTCATAGGGCATGTCCTCGTTGAGGGAACGAATTACCCAGTCGCGGAAGACGTAGGCGTGGGGATATTTTTCCATGTGGTCGGGCAATTTGGCGATTCGATAATCGTCCTCGCCATAACGCACCACATCCAGCCAGTGCCGGCCCCACTTCTCACCGTAGTGAGGCGAGGCGAGCAGACGATCGACCACTTTCTCATACGCATTGGGAGATTTATCGGTATTGAAAGCCTTGACTTCCTCCTCGGTGGGAGGAAGGCCGGTGAGATCATAAGTGACGCGGCGCAGAAGTGTGCGACGGTCGGCTAGCGGGGCCTGCTGGATGCCTTCCTTCTCCAGACGCGCGACAACAAACTTGTCGATATCGTTTGCCGCCCAAGCTGCGTTTGTGATCTTGGGAGGGACTGGCGTTTGCAGTGGCTGGATGGACCATAGCTGGCGCTGCGCGGCCGTGATGGTATATGGCTTCCCTCCGGTTTGAGACGCGATGCTTTCCGGCCAATACGCTCCGTCCTTTACCCACGTAACCAAGTCCTCGATCTGGCTGGGTTGAAGGTGGCCGTCCTTCGGCATCCTGGCTTCACGGATCGCGGAGATCATCAGACTCTTATCCGGTTCGCCGGGGACGATCGCGGGTCCTGATTTTCCACCCTTGAGGATGTCCTCGCGTGAATCGAGACGCAAACCCGCCATTTTTGAGTTGGTGTGACACGCGAAACAGTTCTGGGCGAGCACCGGACGCACGTGCTTCTCAAAGAACTCTCGCTTTTCCGGGGTTCGATCCTGCGTCTGGGCCACAAGAAAAACCGGCACGAGCAGCAATCCGGACAACAATCGCTTCATAAACTTTCTCCCTCAAACCTCAATTGCTCAATATCAAAATCATCAGAATCAAAACTCATAACGCAGAGCAAACTGCATAACGCGCGGAGCCGTGGTGCTCTGGTATTCGCCAAAAGTGAGTGGATTGTAAAGCGCCAAACTCGGGTTGGTGAAATTTACGTTATTAAATGCGTTGAACGCTTCGCCGCGCAGTTGCATGCGATGTCCTTCCCACGGCATCTGAAAATATTTGGATACGGAAATATCCACATTGGTCAGGCCCGCCAGCCGCACGAGCGCTCTGGTCCCAGTTCCGCCCGGATACTGATTGCGGAACGCATTGACGGTCTCAGGATCTGCGAACATGCTGGGGAGACCATTCGAATCGATGCCCTGCTGCTGCTTAAACGGGGCAATCGGTATCGCGAGCGAGCTAAGGTCGTAGTTGGTGTTCCAGGCGTAGGTTCCTTGAATCACTGAAGGTAGACCGCTGTGATACCGGATGATGCTGGATATCTGCCAGCCGCCTACAATTTCGTCTAACCACGTGGAGCTATTGCGCAAGAGCAGCTTGCCCTTGCCGAACGGCAGTTGGTAGATAACGTTGGTATTGATGTTATGCCGAATATCGAAGTCGGAAGAACCGCGAAATTGTCCTTGGTCGTAAATGTTCTGCAGCGACGCGCCCTGCGACCCTGCCGCGCCCTCCGCCGCCGACCCGTTGTCGATCGAATGCGAAAGCGTGTAGTTAAAGTCAAATGAAAAGCCCGAGCTGAACGCTCTGCGTACGCTCAGCGTTGCACCGTGGAAGGCCGCCTGGCCGGCGTTCATCCAGGTGGGATCGCCGCTGCCTTGCCTGGCGAAAAATGTGAAACACCCGGTGCGGCTCGCGCAAGCGTCACCCGTGCCATAGAACCCTGGCAAGCGGTCCATGGTGTGGAGCGTGTCCAGGTAGCTGCCGTTGTATCCGGCATAGATTTGGTAGAAATAGTTGGCCGACGCGCTCCCGGGGATGACGTTGTTCTTAAGCACCGGGAACATGCTTTCGACGAAGGCATTGGTCGGCACCAACGAGGGATTTGCGGCAACGCGTGCGGCTACCAAATCCGGCCGGTCGACCGCGCTGCCGGCGCTCAGTGCGTCGTAGGTCTGGCGGAAAGCCACCATACTTTGCGTCCAGGTCTGGCCTGAAACCGGGTCTTTGAAATTCTCGAGGGGAGTGAAGATATCGCCCTGCAATAGAAGCTTGTGCGAGAGACGGCCGACATAGCCCGCTTCAATCGTGAATTTACTAATCTCACGCGTCAATGTCGCGTTCATGACATAGGAATAGGGTGCTTTCAAGTTGCTGGCGATACCGTTATACGAGCCGGCGATGGCGTTAATGTCCGGTGGCGTGTAAGGAAATCCGCCCGTAGGAGCCGGCGCCTGCGCCGCCGGTGAACCGTTATAGCGCGGGGATGTCGTGAAATCATAGGAGGTCAAGTTTTGCAAAGACGTTGATAGTCCCTGGGCCCCAAACTGGTCGAATTGCGTGATCAGTGCGCTCCCGAACTGGTCGTATACCTTTGAGAACCCGGCGCGAAACGCACCGTTCTTGCCGAATACTTTTCCAATCACGCCGCTCTTGTCGGTAGGCGCCCAGGCGATACCCACACGCGGAGAAAAGTTCATATTCTGCGGTGCATACCAACTGGGTTTCCCGTTCGCAGGTCCGTTCAACACGTAGGTAAGCTGGGTCTGCGGATCGGCATTCCCGGGCACACCAGTCGACGCCAGGTATTGCCGCGCCCCAAACCAGTCCTCGAGAGGCTGGGTTGTGCCTACCTGCAGACCATTCACCTCGTACGGCGGGCGCTCATTCATGTAGTGCAAACCCAACGTCAGGGTCAATCCAGGCCGCAAGCGGAAGCTGTCACCGATGTAGGCGTCGTAATTGTTAATCGCGAAATTGCGCGTCTGCGGCGAGCCTTGCGGAATGACGCTGCCGTCCCGCAGAAATTGGTAGGTGATATTGGTGTTGTTGGTTAAACCTAGTAATATCCCCATGGCTGCGGACACGCCTGAGGGGTCAGCTAGCGCGAGGTTAGGATTACCAGTCTTATCCTGCAGAAAGCTCTGAACCGACGTATAGATGTCCTGCCCTAAGCCAACAGCACTTCCGTTCCCATAGCCAAAGTCTGCGAAGGAGCTCGCGTACGAGAAGCGATTATTCCGGATAAACCTGAAGTTGATTCCGGAGGTAACCGTGTGCCGCCCCTTCGTCCACGTGAGGTCGTCTCCGATGTTGTGCACCGGCAAGTGCCGCCCGCTCGCGCGCGCCTGGTAGTTGACCAGTTGCGAGAGGTTGTCGTAAGTCATACTTACGCCCGGCACGCCAGTCGTCTCGATTCCCTGGCGCGTATACCCGTAGCGAGCAACATTGATGAGATTGGGCTTCAAGACAGCCGTATATTGCCCCGAGATGCCCTTGCTGTTATCCAATATTTGCGATGCGCCGGCCTGTCCCGGGAACTGCGCGAAGCCGGTAGTACCTTGGCCGTAGTAGGAATTTTGAAGCAACGTATCCCGGTCGCGACCGGAATTGGAAAGCGTGCCGCGCACCGATAAAGTGTGCCGCGCCGCCTTATCGAGAATAAAATCCATCTTCGCGACATACGCCCTGTCGTCGCGATGATCCGGCGCATTGAAGCGTAGGCCGCTGAAGTTCAAGCCCGCGTCCTCGCCGAGTGTGGGTGCATTGCCGCTGGGATACTGCCGCAGGATATTTTGGAACGCCGTGTTGACGCCGATATGCAGCGGATCGATTTGCTTGATTTCGGCGGGCGATAGCGAGTATACGGAGCCGTCGGCTGTTCCGACCGTGAGTATGCCGGCCTTCAGGCTATCGGTGGGCACAGTCCGAATCTGCGAAACACCGCTCGCATCCAAACGGCGTTCATAGTTCATGAAGAAAAACGCCCGGTTCTTGACAATCGGACCGCCCAGTGAGGCGCCGAATTGATTGCGGACCAGCGGCTGGCGCGGTACACCGGCCTGATTATTGAACCAGGTATTGGCCGAAGTAAGGGTGTTGCGGTTGAACTCGTACGCTGAACCGTGCAGCTGGTTGGTGCCGCTCTTGGTGATCAGCGCCGCTTGTCCCCCCGAAGACCGTCCGTCGGACGACCCTTGACCGGCTACCGTCACGCGAAATTCCTGGACCGAGTCGAGAGGGATGGGAAGAACCGAATTCAAGCCGGCATCCGATGTCGCTCCGTTGGCGTTGGAACCTTGCCCGTTGCTGGTGCTTCCGCTAATGCCCGCATCCTGGTTATTGTTTACATCCACGCCGTCGAGCGTGACGTTGTTTTGATCGCGCCGTGCGCCTAACACCTCGCCGGTGGGAGTCACGCCCGGCTGGAGGCTCAGAAGTTCAACCACGTTGCGGGTCTGCAGCGGCAGTTGACGGACCTGCGTTTGCGTAAAAGCATTTCCCATGGCCGCGTCGGTGGTGTTGATGGTCGGCGCCTCCGCCTCAACGTTCACCGATTCAGTGACCGACGCCACTTCCAGCGTGAGGTTCAAAGTCGCCGGCGTGTTCACTTGAAGTTCGAGGTCTTTCTGTGTCAGAACCGAGAAACCTGGTTTGTTCACCGTGATGGTGTATTTGCCGGGCGGCAGTTGAGCGAACTGGTATTCGCCGGCCGCATCGGTTGTGACATTGCGGCGGAGTCCGGTGTCTGCCCGCAATAACTCGATTACCGCCTCTGGAATGGCCCCGCTTTGCTTGTCTTTGACGCTCCCGCGAAGCGACGAGGTGGACTGTCCCCACGACATCGCGGCGCACATTGCAATGAGGACAATCTGAACCTTTGTCCGCGTCGATATTCTGGGGCCGCCCTGCATAAAATCGATTCCCTCGCTTTCCAAATCTGTGCCTAGTGAGCCGGCTCCGGGGTACAACCCGTAGACGGACCAACTTCGTGGACGAACACCGCACGGTGTTTCAACTGGATACCAGCTGTCGTGCGGGCAAATCCAAACACGTTTAGCCGCTGCGAGAACAGCGTTGTTCACGCGCGAACCGGAAATATAGAGACGGGGGTTTAAAGCTTAGGACGACAAGGGCAGGCATTTCCTCCACGTGGAGGAAACTTAGTATGTCCCTCAAATGGGGGAATTGTCAATAGATACTATTGCGAATCCAATAGATCTTAGCAGTTTAAGATCGTTCCATGACCCGAACTCCACTCCGCCCAACTAGTCAGCGAGGGTCATTGCAAGCAATCGCAGATGAACCTTCCGCGGGCTAACACACTTCTGAGCGCAAACAAAAAGCTCAGGTGCCAAGCGAGATAACTCGCCTGAACTCCTGAGCTTCTTGACCTATCCCAAACTCGAACTGACGATGCTAGATGGTCGTCAGATCGATCGCGGCATTGCTGTCGCCGAACTTGTCCAGATGGACGCCGTACCTATCCGTCATACCCAGCATCAGGTTCGCCAGCGGAGTGCCCTTCGGATATCGAATGTGGCGGTTGCCACGGATGCCCATGGACTTCCCTCCTACGACGATGACCGGCACGTTGTAGTTGTTGTGCACGTTGCCGTCGCTCATGCCGCTTCCCATGAGGACCGCAGTGCTATCGAGCAGCGACCCATTACCATCCTTAACCGAATCCAGCTTCTTGAGGAAGTAGTTCAGCATCTGGACGTGATACGAGTTGATCTTGGCATACGCCGCGAGCTTCTCGGGGTTGTTGTCATGATGCGAGGTTGCGTGATGCGCTTCGGCAACGCCAATCTCCGGATACGCGCGGCCGGTGTTCTCGCGCGCCATCATCAGCGTCCCGACACGCGTGATGTCGGCCTGGAACGCCAGCACCTGAAGGTCGAACAGCAGCTCGACGTATTCCTTGAACGTGCCAGGTACGCCCACCGGCTGATCTGGCACCGCGAAGTCGCTATTGGTCGATTCCGCCTTGACGATGCGCTGCTCTACGTCGCGGACGGCATCGAAGTACTCGCTCAGCTTCGCGCGATCGCGCGCGCCGACAGTGCGGCGGAGGTCCGCGATCTCTTCCGTGAGCTCGTCGAGGAGGCTGCGATCTTCTTTCGCACGGGCCAAGCGCTCTTGCACCGTGCTGCCCACGCCGAACATCCGCTCGAAGACGAAGCGGGGGTTGGTCTCCGAAGGAAGCGGGGTGGTCGGAGTGCGCCAGGACATGCAGTTCATGTACGCGCACGCGTAACCGTGATCGCACGCGCCCACGACGTCAATGCGATCGACCGTCAGTTCCAATGACGGAAGCTTGGTGTCGGTGCAGATCTTGCCGGCGATGATCTGGTCAATCGTGGTGCCGGCCTGGAGGTCAGCGCCTTCCGTCGGTTTCGCATGAACAGCGCTCATGAAACCCGGCGCCGAGCGCGGGTGCTGTCCGCCGACGTCGCCTTGGTCCGTTCCGGGGAAGTTGTCGAGTCCCGAGAACACCGACAGTCGGTCACGGAAGCCTTTAATCCCGCTGAGCGTCGGCGACAATTCGAAATTGACGCCGTCAGCGGCCGGAGTCCACTGGCTCATGTTGGCGCCATTTCCGATATAGACTGCCGCAAACCGCGGCGCGCCTTTGGATTGGGCACTGAGGGCAGGCACCATCGCATCCAAAAATGGAAGAGCGACCGCTGCACCCATACCGCGGAGGAACGTCCGCCGTGGTAAAGCTACCTTTTTAATAATCATTCCTGCCTCCTTAACGATCTTCCCGGCTCCGGCTCTAGCTGAGCCAAATTACTACTCATGTCCACCGACATTCTCTCGGTAAACGGAACGCTTATCGCAATCTGCTGAATCAAGGATTCGAAGCGGTAATTGTCGCTCGCCGAACCTCGCTTGATCGCGCGCAAGGCAGGCGTGTCGGACGCCTCAAGACCACGGCCCAGCGCGTAGGTTAGCATCTTTTCCAATGCCGTGGTTACGAATTGATCGGAGTGCTCGCGGAGCACTTTCCGTAGCTCCACCGGGCCGTCGAACTTGGAGCCGTCGGGCAACTGGCCCGATGCGTCGACACGCGTTCCGGACGGATAGATCTGTCTCCACTCGCCGATGGCATCGAAGTTCTCGAGAGCGAAGCCCAGTTGATCCATCTGCGCATGGCATCCGGCGCAAACCGGGTTCTTGCGATGCGCGGCCATTTGCTCGCGCATGGGGAGCACCTTTCTCGGGTCTCTTTCTTCCGCCAGTGCAGGGACATTGGGCGGCGGCGGCGGTGGAGGCGTGCCGAAGACGTTCTCCAGAACCCACTTTCCGCGGATCACGACAGACGTTCGATTGGGGTACGAAGTAGACATCAGAATCGCGCCTTTACCGAGGAGTCCGCCGCGCACGCTATTTGCCGGCAAGGTCACGCGCCGGAAGTTCTGGCCGATCACACCAGGAATCCCATAGTGCTTCGCCAAGCGTTCGTTCAGGAATGTGTAGTCAGCGTCCAGTAAGTCCGTAATCGGGCGGTTCTCCCGGATGATGCTCGCGAAAAACAATCTCATTTCCTCTTCGAGCGCCTTGCGTAGGTTGTCATCGAAGTGGAACAGAGTCTCGGGACTCGGCTGATGCGTTTGCACATTACGAACTTGAAGCCACTGGCCCGCGAAGTTATCGACCAAGGCTTGCGATTTCGGATCGGCGAGCATCCGTTTTACCTGTTGTCGCATTACCTCAGGTTGATGCAGGGTTCCTTTCGCCCCGAGGTCCAGCAGCGTGTCATCCGGGATACTGCTCCAGATAAAGAAAGACAGCCGCGAAGCCAAATCGAGATCGTTCAGACGGTAGGGCGTGTTGGCAGCTACCGTCGGCGGCTGACTCTCCAACCGGAAGAGAAACTTCGGGCTCAATAGAATTTTGCGGAGCGCCATTTCGATGCCCGCTTCGAAGCCACCGTCTTTCGCCCCAGCGCGATATCGAAGCATCAGCACTTCCATCTCGGCGTCGGTCACTGGATGACGATAGGCGCGGCGTGCAAGCGTAGAGATAATCCGTTTTGTGCACGACTCGTCGGTCGCTGACGAGGGGCTGCAGATCAGCACGCGGCGGCGGCTGTCGGTATCGGTGCTGACGGAAGCCGTTCCGGTCAAAGGTCCGGTAATGCGGAGGTACGAAAGCTTGGGTACTCCTCCCACCGGCCGATACGGGTCGCGTCGAACGGACGGGTCAAAAAGGTCTTCGACCACTGTCGCTGTTTTGGCAGCGAAGTAGGCCTGAACCAGATGTTCGCCGCCTTTGACGTGCACGACG
>Ga0268266_10003161_pt1 | contig 16716 bp, 12 predicted proteins | sample KBSS13metaG_FD_190356 | JGI IMG/M metagenome (GOLD analysis project Ga0268266, IMG submission 190356) | Switchgrass rhizosphere microbial communities from Kellogg Biological Station, Michigan, USA - KBS S1-3 metaG (SPAdes) (version 2) | ecosystem: Host-associated > Plants > Roots > Rhizosphere...
CGGGAAGGCGCCGTTGATAGTGCTCGAAGACGCCGATCTCGACGAAGCCGTTAAGGCTGCCGCGTTCGGCGCCTTCATGAACGCCGGGCAGATCTGCATGTCGACCGAACGGATCATCGTTGTCGAGGCGATTGGCGAAGAGTTCACGAAGAAGTTTGAAGGCAAAGCTGCAGCGATGCCGGCGCCTGCCGTTGGTGACCTGGTCGACGACGAGGCGCGGGCTAACGTCGACACTTTGATAGAGGATGCTCTCGCCAACGGTGCGGTGCGCTTGGGCAATGGCGCGGCTGCCGTAGTCGATCGCGTGACGCCATCGATGCGGCTGTACCGCGACGAAAGCTTCGGGCCGGTGGTCGCGATCATCCGGGTCGCGGACGAAGAGGAAGCCATTCGGGTCGCCAACGACATCGATTACGGCCTTTCCGCATCGGTGTTCACTCGAGACACGGCTCGCGGGCTGCGTGTTGCGCGCCGGATCAGGTCGGGGATCTGCCACATCAACGGCCCGACCGTGCAGGACGAAGCCCAGATGCCGTTCGGTGGTACTGGCCAATCGGGATACGGGCGCTTCGGCGGCAAGGCCGGCATCGAAGCGTTCACCGAATTGCGGTGGATCACCATTGCCGGAGAGCCCGGCCACTATCCCATTTAGGCAAAAGAAAACCGGAGCGGACCCGTAAAGTCCGCCCCGGCAATCTTTAGTTCGACGCTGCTGTCAGATCAGCCGCGTTCGCCACGCTCGACCGGCGGCGGCGGAGGCGGAGGCGGCGGCGCCGGGCAGGTGCTCGTCGCCAGGATCACCGATCCATCCGGGCAGGTCTGAGTTGCCGGAGCCTCAGGCGGAGGCGGCGGCGGGGGCGGCGGCGGGGGCGGAGGAGCCGCTACCGCTGCAGAACCGAAGTTGTAGATGAGGCTGGCGAGCAGCGAGTGTGAATTCCACTTGCCCATCACCTCTTCGACCGGAGTCTCTTCGACGTCGTACTTCGTGTGGAAGTAACGATACTTGATGCCGAGATCGAGGTTCGGAGTGATCGCCGTCCGGGCGCCAGCAATGAGCTGCCAGGCCAGGTTGGAATCGGTCGCGCCAAAATGGATCACGTTAAGCTTGTACGTCGTGCGGGCGACGCCGACGCCGCCGCCGGCGTAGAAGCTCCAGCCGGCTTCGTTGCCGAAGTCAGCAAGAACGTTGCCCATGAGGCTGACCGTGCGAGCCTTGCCGCCGTCATCGGCGAAGAACGGGCCGAAGTTCGGGATGTTCGGATCGGTGCTCTTCACCTTGGCGTGCTTGTAGCCCGCCTCGACTTCAGCGCGCACGAATCCGAAATCGTAGCCAGCGATTGCATCGGCATCGATCCCGAGCTTGTGCTTAATACGGATGCTTCCATCCTGTGCACCGGTCTCACCCTGATAGTCGGCGTCGTCGCTCTGGACCCACATGGGACCAGCTTCGAGACCGACATAAGGTGAGCCATCCCGAGCCATTGCCGGGGATGCAACCGCCACGGCGGCGACCGCGGCGAGCAGATAATAACGCATAAGGACTGCCCCTTTTCTAATGTACCAACAGCGGAAACCGCTAACGCCCAAGATGTTTCCGTTGGGTTGCAATCGCAACGCACTTTTTCCGCACTGTGGCGTTCGAGAGACACTACATCGTTAATTTTTTAAGGTCTCGGTCCCGTATCTACAGTTATTCAACAGTAATCGAATTCAGACTGGTAGTCCGCGCATTCCTCGGCGAGCTCCTTTGACAGTCGAAGCTCATCATAACCTAGATTACGATCAATCCTGGTTCGAATTTCGGCGGAGACCGTAACCCCGTGACGTTCAATTTCGAATGCGCGGTCGAATTCGGCGAAATGACTGCCCGTGGTCCCTCCACCTGGCCAGCCGACAAATTCCGCAACGGAAGCACGATTGGATTCCGATTGAGTGAAGCCCTCATAGCGGACAACCCTGTGCGGAACGCCCAACTTCGTCAGCAATTGGCGAAATTCTAGAATGCCTGTTGTCTCGCGACGGCAATATTCGACGACCCACGCGTCACTAAATCGATCCAGATTGTCCTGAGCCCTGTGCTTTTCGAAAAAGCTCAGGGCGACCTCCTCGATGTTCCGCACCGTGATGAGCACCTTGGGGGGAGCAAGCGTTTCCAGCACCCGGAAGTGCTCCTCGCACAGGACCTCCTTCAGCGCCCACTGTCGCCCCTTGAGACGCCCGCCCATCAGGCGATTAAATCTCTCGCCCGCCGTCTCGTCATGTTGCTGCCATTCGTCGTCCGACGCCGGCATGCCGAAATCGCGCAGCTGAATCCGCAGCAGCCGTGAATTCATCGGTCGAAGAAAAAAGGGTTCGAGGAAAACGAGGTGGTCGGGGGGGCTGCTGAGCCAGTTGCAAAGCATCGTGCTGCCCGAGCGACCCATCGCGGCGACGTAGAAATCGGGCGGGCCAACCTCCGTCGGCAGAAAATGATCAGCCATGCGCCGCTTCCGCGAGAAGGCCGAGCTCCGCGGGAATGACAATGTCATTCGCGCTTTGGCCCCGAACTCTCGCTGCCGCGGCGACGGAGCGTCGTTGAAATAGCTCCGGCGATTCGATCATCTCTGAAATTCCATCGGCAAGCGCCGCTGCGTCGCCCGGCGGCGCGATCGCGGCGCTTCGTTCGTCGGCGAACTCCAGCACCGCCGGAATTCCATTGGTGACGGGCACAAGGCCTGAAGACATGGCTTCGTCCCTCGACACGCCTTGAGTGTCGAGACGCGTCGGCACGAGGAAGATGCCGTGCCTGGAATGCTCCTCGGCAATCTCGCTTTGGGTCAGAAATTGTCGGCTGATGGTTACATTGGGCAGGTCGATGAGGGGTCTCAGCGTCTCCTCGAAAAGCGGCCCATCACCAATGATAGTGAAGCGCAATTGGTGAAAGACCGGTCGTTGGGAAAGCAGCAGAATCGCTGCAACGCTGAGGTCGTTCGCGTAGGTCGGTGAGTCGAACGGCCGAATCGACAGAACCGCGAGACGAAGTTCGGAGGCCTTCGGCTGGTACCGGAATAGGTTAGTGTCGATCGGATTCGGAATGACCGCAAAATTGTTGAAGCGGTCGCCCAAGTCCTCGCTCATCATCCGGACAGCGCTGTGCGACGGAAAGACGAGCCTCATTTGAGCGGTGTCACTAAGGATACCCAGCCAGAACCCTCGTCGCTTCTCTACCGCGTCGAGCGCAGTCGCTCGCTGGGCGTTGTCAACGATGGCCTCCGCCTTCCGGCGGAAGAAGGCGGGAATCTCCGACCCGTGAAGCCAGGCGCAAATCGGCAGGTCGTCGAGGATACCTAGCGTCGGCCACATTGCCTCGCTGACGCCATGCGCCGCTACGACGTCAGGTCGAAAATGCTGAGCGAGTGCACGCAAAGCACTTGAATCACCGCTCCTGCAGGTCACGCCTTCATATTCATGGACGCCAGGCGCGCCTGGGCGGAACACTTCGACCGCGTGGCCAGCCTCGCAATACGCCAGCACGCGACGATGTACGAAAGGGTACTGATAAAGGTCGTCCGCCGCCGGATACGAGCGGGTGACTACCAGAATTCGAAGGCCGGTCACGGCACTTTGCAGAACGTTAGCGGACGTGCCGCCATATACCCCCGGTCAGCCGGAGGTTTTCTGGGGCGCCACCGAGATAACGTCGAAGCGAGTCCAGATAGCCGTCCCGCCAGCGGTCGGCGTAGGCGTCTGCATCCTCGCCCTCGTTCGGAAGTGGCAAATGCTCGATCACGAACTCAATCCGATCGCCTACCCAGCGCGGAGCGCAGAATACTGATGGCACGCCAAGGCGATGGGCCGATCGAGCCGCAAAGCTGGAATAAGTGATCTCCTGCCCTTCGAAACGAATGCGGGGAGCGCCTAAGTTGATGGCGCCGTCTACGGCCACGACGACCGCGTATCCTTCGCGAACGGAGGCCATAAAAGCCTTGGCGACCTGCATATCGTCCTGGTCGCTGGTCGAGATCAGCGATCGGGCATAGGCGGTGCGCGCCACACTAGGCGTTGAGGCGAGCCAGCGCGACTTCACTCCCATCAGCTCCAACGCGAGCGGGCCGGCATACATCGGCCCGATGTGGGCGGATGCGAGGATAACGCCGCGGCTCTTATCGATTGCTCCCAGGGTTCGCTCAGCGTCGCTGAGGTCAGCGAGCCGCATCATCGGCTCGTGAACACGGTCGTCGCGGCATTCCAGCCAGTCGAGCAGATAATGGTCGGCAAGGTTGCCCCATTTGGCCCGCCGCTCCCACTCCGCGCGTTCGACCGGCTCGTCGTCGGCGCGAAGCGACCAGGCCCAATCCAGCCGGCCCTTGGGAACATCAACATCGTCGACTTCGTCCCAAAGGCGCTTCAATCCCTCTTCGAAACTGTCGGGAAGAGTTGCCGCACGCTGTTCCACGAAAGAATCGAACAAGGCCGCGGCTTCCTTGCGCTGACCGGCCTGCGCCATCGCGCCGGCGGCATAACGATGCCAGCGCGGTGAGGACGGTTGCATCTTCAAAAGCGCACGGAATTCGCGAGCTGCTTCGGCGTACTTGCCGCTCTGCTTGAGTGACCGCGCGTAAAGAGCCCGCGCTTGCGGCACCTTGGGTTGGAGTTCGACTGCCTTCGCGAGCGGCGCGACCGCATCCGAATATCGGCGCAGGCGCAGCAGCGCCTCCCCTAGCGCATAGTTCATCAGTGCATCCTTGGGCTGGGCGCGAGCGCCCTCCTCGAGATGCTCGACGGCCTTCTCGTACCGGTCCGGTACCTTCGAGCGCATGTACGCCTGCGCGAGATAGGATCGGAGCGTCGGATCGTCCCAACCCTGGTCGAGCAGTCCCTCGCCCCGTTCGATGGCTTCAGGATAACGGGTGGCCTCGAACAAGGTTCGTACGATGGCGCCGGCGGCGACGTCATCATCGATACGGTCATCGGAAATGGCACCGGCCAGTTGGGAAGCGGCGTCGGTTTGGCCGCTGCGGATAAGAGCCATAAGTGCGGCATTCATCAATCGCGGCGAGCTCGTTGCGAACGCTCCCAGCGAGCGGGCGTGGTCGCCCGCCTCTTGCAGGCGTCGACTTTGAATCAGCATCTGAAGGTAAGATGTCTGGCCTACCGCGTCATCTGGCTGAAGATCGATGAGGCGGCGAGCACTAGCGATCGCGTCGTCATATTTGCGCTGCCGGCCGAGCACGCTCCCATACAGGCGCAAATCTTCGATCGAGTCCGGATCGACAGACAATATTTTGCCAAGAACATCCGCAGCGCGATCGAACATCTTGCTGCTGATCAGGTGCGGGACGACGTAACGGCGAAGGTCAAGTCGAGCACTTGGCTGAGCGAGCATCTCACTATTGAGCAGATTGATCCCGCTCGCCGCCCTGCCGTTACGGATGAGAGCGATGGCGTAGAGCAGCCGAACCGCCGGGTCCTGCTTCTCGTCGCGGCCCAGGCCGCGCTCGTAGATCTCCGTCACCTCAGGCCAGTTGCCGGCCCGGAGGTGCTCATACATCAACTCGACAGAATCACTCGCCACGGTCGCCATGCTCAGGTTCCGAAGTTGAATCGGCGCGGTCGCGGGATGGCAATGCCCGCCGAGCGCAACGCGAACAAGATTCCGTAGATAAACGCCATCAACAGGAGCAGCGGAATCGCGATCCCAAGCAGGTCATGAACCGCCGGGAACGTCGCGGCCGACATTCCAACAATGATCACGAAATAGCGCCGTTGCTCGAGGATCCTGAGATACGCCTGTTGCAACGTGTTGAGCGTCGATTGCCAACGTGCCTGCGCAATTTCCTTCTTCGCAGAGGCGCCCTCGAACTGGTTGAGGGTGGATACGAGCGACCCACCGCCTGGATTTACTAGCCGACGCTTCTGCTCTGAGATCTGCGAATTTAGCTCCGAGACACGCGCGTTGAGGCGCGGCAGCAACGGACTGTCCGTGAGCCCCTGATCGAGCAGGGCATCGCGCTCGCGCTGGGCTTCCGCACGCTGCAGCTCGAGCTGGCTGACCAGCTGGTAGATGGAGGTCGCGGCCTGCTCGGGGCTTAGTTCGCCGCGCTGCGCCTGAACGGCAGCCAGCGACCTGCGGGTCTCCGAGACCTGACGCTCCGCGTTCTGGACGTCCTGCGTCAGCGCCGAGATTTGATCGTCGCTAATCTTTTGGGAGACCTGATTCACGTGAGCCTCTGCGGCGGCCAGCAAGGCGTTGCCGAAACGAACCGCATCCTTCTGGGTGCGCGCCTGAACGTAGAGGCGAAGAATGCCCTCCTGGACATCTACCGCAACCTTCACTCGCTTCTGGTAATAATCGAACGGATCACGGTTGAAGCCGAGCGGGCTGCGGTACCGCGTGAGCACGTCCATATGATAGGTGTCGAAGTGATCGAGGAAGCCGTATCGCTTTTGCATATAGTCCATCATCGGCCGCGACAAGATGAACTCGCGTGCCTTGAAGGCGTCGGCAATTGTGCTTCCGCCTCCACCGATAGCGAACAGGCCGGCATTGGCCGAAGCAGCAGAATCACCGCTCGTCTGGACAGTGAAAATCGCCTCTCCCTGGTAAAGCGGGGTGGCCACAAGCTCGACGTAGAGGAGGACGATAAGCAGCGGGAGGCCTAGGAACAGGCCGACCCGGCGAAGGAACATCCGCCAGCGGCCGCGGCGGCGCTCGAGGATGTCGATACGAGTTTGTTCGAGGCCATCCGACGAAGATGAGGCTTCCGAAAAGCGCTCGGCCCGTGGGGCAAGCCGCGCAGTCTCTGGTGGCGCCGCGAAGGCAGGTTCCGCAACGGCTGCGCCGCCGCGGCTTTCACGCCATTTCTTGATCCGTTCGTCGTTATCCATGTCTCGTCGCCTTTTGTCCTCGCGCGCTCATTCGAGATCGAACGAGGCGAGTTCTTCATCCACAATGTCTTCGTTCGCGCCGTCGCGAAAATTCCGTGCGAACAGTTCTTCCGCCTCTTCGTGACTGTCGCACTCGATGATCTTGCCGCGGCTAACCACACCATGCCGCTCGCATACCTCTTTCGTCGCGCGCGGATTGCTGGCGACGAAAATGAGGCCTGACGTCTGCAGCCGGAAGGCAAGCACTCGCTCGCATTTCTCACGGAACCGTCCGTCACCGACGACCAGCTTGTCGTCCGCCAGGTAGGTACTTGCGGGAATGCCAAGGCTCGCCGCAAAGGCGAGCCGCGCTCTCATGCTTCCCGAATAGAGTTTCAGTGCGTGAAAATATGCTTCCCCGAGCTCAGAAAATTCGGCGCACCACAGCGAGTATTCGTCGGCATCCAATCCGACCATCAGGGCGATGTTGCGAATGTTCTGCTCGCCCGTAAGCTCGCTCTGCATCGAGCCGCTGTAACCCAAAGGCCAGCCACGCTCGTCACGAAGCACGGTACCACTATCGGGCTGCTCCACACCCGCGAGCATCCGGATGATGGTCGATTTTCCTTCGCCCGGCGGAATCAGAAGCCCAACGCGCTCGTGGGATTGTACAATGAGGGTTGCTTCATTGAGCACGACTTTCGGCAGGCCGACAGACATGAAATAGCGCGTGCAATCGACAAAGCCCCACATGACTCAGGTCTCCCTCGACGCACTGACCGCAATGCCAGCGAGGGTGAGCACGATGATCCAGACGACGACGTAGGCCGGGGAGGCAACGCGGGACTGGTAGTGGAACAGCATTCCGTCGCGAGCGACTTCGATCGCGTGAAGGAGGGGGTTCCAGCCGAAAATCTTCAGGATGTCGTCGGGCAATTCGTTCGCGGTGAAGAACACGCCCGAGAGGAAGAAGGTGGGACGCAACAGAGCGACGCCAAAACGCTGGAAGTTCGGACGGTACCGCCCGAGCGACGAGAATAGATAGCCATAACTGGCGCCCAAGCCCCATGCGAGCGTGACGCCGGCCACAAACTGAGGAACGTTATCGAGCTCGCCATTGCCAAAGACGAGCAGGTTGAATGTCGCGACGACCGCGAACACGACGAAGATATTCACGTACTCGAGCAGAGCGACGGCGATGATCCCGTGCTCGTGACGCACCGACGGGAAGATTAACAGTCCGCGGATTCCGTTGTTCACCCGCCCCAAAGCGGTGACCGTGTAGCGGAAGGCCGCGTAGGGTATCAGTCCCGAGATGATGAACGTAATTGTGTCGGTATAGACAGGCGAGTTTCGGCCAAAGATGTAAAAGCCGAGGTACGTTGCGCCGATCCACGCCAGCGGGGCCAGATAAGTCCAGGCGTAACTGAGGGTATTCTGGCCAAATCGCCCGCGGAAGTCGCGCGCGATCAGTGCCAGAATGATGTCGATGTGAGCGACTAGGCGCTCGGTTAAGCCGCCTAACCCCTGACCGTTCGCCGTGGCGGCGCGCAGGTTCATTGCGCGAGCAGCGTGGCCGAACGAAGCCCGGTAATGCTTTGAGCGAAGGTCTGAAGCACCTTGCGCGTCTGAGCAAAAGGAGCGCTCGAGATAAGGATCGCGTCATTGTCGCGAACGACAAACCTCCTCGCGAGCACCACCGTCTCTGGCCGGCGCAGGTCGAACTGATAGACGAGTGGCGGAGCAGCCGGGTCGGCCTGCGCGCGCATCAAAAAGACCGCACGCGGATCGGCAACCTCTTCGCTCAGCCCCCTTGCCTGACCGATCGCGTCCATCACGCTGAAATCGCGCTTCGGAATCTGAACTTGGCCCTGCACGCCTGCCGCCCCGAGAACCGTTACATTCTCGACGATCTGGTTGATGATGATCGAATCGTTTGGACGAAGCGCGATATCGAGCGCCGGATTTGCATAAATGTCACTGAGGCGCGCTGTCCCTACCGAGTCGCCGCGGCGCACGGTTACTTGCAGCATTTCAGGATTCTTTTGATCCGGCGCTACGTCAGCAAGAAGCGCACTTAGCCGAGTACGGCCGCGCTCGATCGGATAGGATCCGGTTTTCGCCGCAGCACCCTGTACGCTGACCAACCTGCTCCGGCTCTCGACCGGACGGAGATCGACCTGCGGGTTGAGCACCACGGTGCGGAGCTTGCGGGTGATCGCCGCCTGCACCTCGGGAATCGTCATGCCGGTTACCCGAAACGCGCCGGCGTAAGGAACGAAGAGGCGCCCGCTCTCGTCGATCGTAACCTCGCCTAAGTCCGTAGCGCCGCCGTTGGCGGTAAACACCGTCGGTGTTCCGCTCTCGTAGATACGCATTGCAAGGCGATCGCCGGGCCCTAGCCGCTCATAGGCATATTCCGACCCGTCGGTGAGGCTGGCAGGGAAAGCCGCGTGCAATGGCGGAGGCGCGGGCGGGACGGTGCTTGCGGTCACTGGAACGAGCTGGATTTGCCCCGCGGCCGATGCATTCTCGACTTCATGCAATGAAGTCGCCGCGCGAGGCATTGCGCACCCCGACAGCGATGCGGCGCTCAGGAGCATTACAGCCGCCCCCGAAAGCGATTGTCTCCGTGACCAACGCGAGCTCATGGCCCCTCTCCCTTACGCCGCTTGCCTGCTTGGCATCGCGGCTTCCCGCGAACCGATATCCGACCCTAGCCCGCGCACTGTGCAGGTCACAAACTGCGCGAGCATGTGTGGAACGGAGAAATGCGAATCCAAGAATGTCCGTCCGATGCCGCCTTCGACGAACAAGGTTCGGTTCCACGAATTGGCCGCGAGGTCCCGAACCTTGTCGACCATATTATCGAAGTCCGGCTTTTCGGCGCACTCCAGAACGTGGCCGGTAACGCCGTCGATGAGACATTCGGCGGCTCCGCCGGCAGGCGTCGTGACCACTCGGACACCCATATATTGTGCCTCGATCAAGACGTTGGGCAGGCCCTCGTAACGCGAGAGCAGCACGAGCACGTCCATCTTGGACATCCAGAATCCAACGCGGGTCGAGCGTCCCGTGAACAGGATGCGATCACTTATGCCAAGCTCATTTGCGAGCTCCTGCGCGTTAGGCAGGAGTCGGCCATCGCCGACGAGTACGAAGCGCGCCTTGGGATGCTTTTTCAGATAGCGGTGAGCAAAGCGGATCCAGAGCATCGGCTGCTTGTCGGTGTCAAAGCGGAAGACCCCGCCGATTGTCTCAGTTGCGTCCGCGGTCGCTTCGCCGAAGCGCTGCCAAGCGCCAACGCAAGAAGCGCACGGATCCGCATGCATCGGCTGAACGCCGTTATAGACGATCGCAAAGCGGTTAAGCGGGATGTCGAGCCATTCCGCGTAGGCGCGCGCCGCCGACACGTTATTGCTGATGAACGATACGCCGGGAATCTGAGCCATGGCCCGGTACAGAACCTCGTACTCCGGCCGGAACATGTGGCGCCGCATGCTGGGAGGAAGGCCACGGATCGCAAGCTGGATCTGGGGCACCCCCGCGATCAGAGCCGCTAGCCCGACGAACAGGCATGCTCCGTCCTGCCAGGCGGAGATGGTTCTAGTCCCTGAATCCCGAAGGTACTGGACCAGGCGCTTGACGCCGTAATTGACGCTGGAGGGAAGATAATCGAGCAAGGTGAGCAGTTCGGGATCGGTAACCCCGAGGGTGCGGGGCGACAGCGGCTCGAACAGGTTGATCTGACGCAGCTCGACCCCAGCCGACTGCAAGTCGCCGAGGTAGAAGTCATTCTGCCTTTCCGAACCGTGCGAGCGCACGAGCACTTCAACTGGCCTATTCAGTTGGATGCCGGCCATTTCACCGGTCGTTCGGCGGGCGCGCTCAAGTTCCACCGCCAGCCTGGTCAATTGGCGCTCTGCGCCGCCCGGGCCGAGGCTGCCGGTCACCAAGGTCAGCCTGTCAAGCTCTGTCGTAGAATGCGGTGCGGGTTGCCGATCCTGAAAATGGAGGATCGCATGTTTCATGGCGAGGATCCGCGCATCTTCGTCGCGCCCAATCGGACGACCCTCGCGTCTCTCCAGGCATTGCAGGATTGCGTCGGTGCGCTCCCAAAGAGTGCGGCTTTTGGTTCCCTCGGCCAGGCTATCCGCGACCGGCGCGATTATCGCATGCGTGCGGCTCAAATGGCCGTCTGCAAACAGGCGCTTGGCGTAGGACAGGCGGATATCACGGCGATCTGGGAAACTTGCCAGCAACTGTTCGAACAGCTCGCTCGCCCGATCGAGTGAACGCGCATCGTAAAGTAGCCCGGCTTTGAGAGCGAGGGCATCTTCATCGAGGTCGTCAATCTCGCGATCATCGATGAACTCGATGGCCTCCTCGAACAGCTTCCCGCGAACGAGGCGTTGAGCGCGAGCATTCCAGAGCAAGACGTGACCCGGATGAATGGCATGCAGCTCCGACCAGCGAGCGCTGAAAGCCAAGTCATCCTCAGTGGCCTCGAGCTCCTCAATCATGGGCTGGAGGTCCGGCTTGGCATTGGCCATATCGTCAATAAACGCGTGCACCGATGGCACACGCCGCTTGCGCTGCGAAATCGTTGAGGTCTCTCCCCGCCTGATCTGCTTGTTCATACGCCCCACTACCTACCCCTACCCCACACTTAGGCCGCGACTTCCGTCAAAGCTGACTTCGCCTTGCGCGCGGCAAGGATGCGGCACTTCTGCCGGTTGCGAAGTACCGTTTCATTGTTCGGCTTGATGGCGTCCAGCCGCTCCCAATAGTCTGCTGCTTCTCCGAACCTGAATTGCCGCATGAATTCCAAAGCCAGCCGACGAAGCACCGCTTCGTCGTCGGGCTTGATGCGATCCATCAAGCGAAGGATGGTTTCACGTTCAGCGAGGTCATTTTCTTCTTGCTCAACCTCGCGCAACCGCACCCGCAACAGACGGTGCATTCGTCCGAGTTCCAGCTCTGTCTCTTCCGGCAGCACCTTCTCGTCGCGCATGGCTTCGACCACCTCGATCGCTTCCTGGAAGCGATCTTCCCGCCACAGATCGCGGGCTTGCCGCAGCGCCCGTCGGCCAACGCGCTCAAAGAAGCGCTCGGCCTCTGCACGAAACGTCTCAGCGGCCGGATCACTGGATCGAGCAATCGGACCGTAGTTCCGGATTGCGATCTTATAATCACCCGCGAGGTTGGCGAACCGACCGAGCCAGCGGTGCGCACCTAAATGATCGGGGTTGGCCGCCTGAGCGCCCGACAGCAATTCGATCGCCTCAGCCTGACGATCGGCGCCATGAAGCGCTCGGGCCACTATGATCGCCGTGTCGGCGTCGTTTGGCAGCACAAGCCGGGCCTCGTCGCCCAAGCGGATGACTTCTTTCTGGTCACCCTTGCCAAAGGCTTCGCGGATTGATGTCCGAACGTGCCGCTCGGCAATACGGGCATATCGGCGAGCGAGAGCAATAAGCTTGTCAGTGCGCAGCTGCGAATTGGACGCACCTTCCAACTGAAGCAGCGATTGAGCCAGGCGGTGTGCCTGAAGCAGGCGGTCGGCTTCGACCATTCGAGCTGCTTCATTGAGCACCCATTGGATGAGGTCTGCGCGCCGGTGCGACAGCGCTGGCTCAATTCGTCCAAGTCGAGCCATCAAAAGCACAGCATCCGCTACGGCGACGGGCATCCCAGCTTCTGCGGCTTTCTCCAGCAGATCGATGGTCCCAGCTTTGTCAGACTTCGCAACCGAACCGATCGCAGCACCGAACATCTCGACGTCACAATTGGATATCGCCCAAAGACATACTTCCACGCCGCCATTCTTGGCATCGGCTAGATTGTCGAGAATCTCTGACCTCCATTCAGTCACTTCGGCTGGGTCGCCGTGCTCGCTGGCGACTTTCAGCGCGCGCAGAGCTGCCGCGAGGTTGCTATGATCGCGCCGGAAAGCCTGCTTTGCGTATGAGAGCGCTTCCTCGGAGCGGCCGAGCTGCTCGGCCGCCTTGGCCGCCATACTGAAGATGGCCGGGCTCTCGTATTCGTCGGACAGCAGGCTGCTGGCGACGCGCAGCGCCCCTTCGGGATCGCCCGTCTGGCACATCGCGTCGAGCAGGGCGATGCGCATCTCCTCCGGCAGACCAGCCTCGTCGCCATCGACCCTGAGGTCAACCAGAGCACTTTCAAAATCACCGATCCGTGACCGGATCAAACCTCTCAGCGAGATTAAAGACTTGGAATCGGGTGTTTCACGGATCGCCGCGAAGACCTTCCGGGCAACAGACTTGAAATCGTCGACATCTAAAGCCCGTGCGAGCTTGGCCGCGACTGCGGCACCGGGCTCAGTCTCAGCGAAGGAAATATCCCCGCCGACGTCGGCCATTCGACCAGCGACATGCAGCTGATAAATTTCGTCAAACACGGCGTCCGAAAAAGACGGGGTATAGTGCGTGAGATCGAGACCGCCGTTCTCAAGCGCCCGCTCTTGTCCGAAAGAGCGCATCAGCTCCGTCGGGTCGAAAACCGGCGTCTGAAGCTCTTCGGACGCGGATTGGACGATGCGGATCAGCCGGTCGCGCGCCGGAATAACTTTGTCTTCTACTGTCAACGCATTGACGTGAGTGACGAAAATGACGCGATCGGGGCCAAGCCGTTCGAGAATTTCGTTCATATCCGCCTGAAGCGAACGATAAGATTGTTGCTCCTGTGTGATGCTCAGGATCAGCTCGCGGTCCTCCGGAGACATTCTCCGGTAGCTTGGATCGTCCCGAACGAACTCAAGAAGGTCCCTCCGATTACCGGTCCGAACAAAGGTCCAATAGGCCCGCGTCCTCTCTGGACTGGCAAAGAAATCCGCAAAATGACGACCGATATAATTTGCCTGAACCGGGAAGCCGTGACTGCTGATCAGCTTGGATGAGCTGATCTCGACAATATGGAGATCTGCACGGTTCCAACTCGTCCCATCGTATGCCGCAAAGCTCTCGTCGCGAGCGACGATTGGGGCGACCTGCGGCGGGAAACTTTTTTCGCCTTGAAGGAATTGAATGAGCTGCAGAGCTTCCTGGCTCGAATGTACAAAACCGTAGTTGCGCCGAACATCAATCTCAATTGGATAGCGCGCAGTCGCCCGCTTGAGAGGTGTGTGGATACGGCATGTGCCGATCGGCGTGATGCGGAATTTGCTCATCTTCTTACCAGTGATGCAACCTCACAGGCTCCAGTGATGAATGTCGTCGCGTAGTGCCCCACGAGCAAGCTTGGCGCGGATATCCACTACAATCCCCCCCGTAACGACGCGTTCGCTCAACGTCGGTTCCATCCGCACATAGTCGTCGTGCGGAACGGCGTAGATCAGCGTGCCCAAATCCTGCAGTTCATCGAGGCTAGCCAGATCGATGCCATGGGCCTTTTGGACAGCCGCCGCATCGGCTCTCGCATCATGAACCATCGGCGAGATTCCGAATGATTTCAGCTCGTTGTAGATATCCAGAACCTTTGAGTTCCGAATGTCGGGCACATTCTCCTTAAACGTGAAGCCAAGGATTCCGACGCGCTGGTCGCGGATTCGATGCCCGCGGGCGGCAAGCATCTTCACGATGCGCTGTCCGACGTACGCACCCATGCTGTCGTTCACTCGTCGACCGGCCAGGATCACTTCTGGGTGGTAGCCCAGAGCTTCTGCCTTAGCCGTCAAATAGTACGGATCGACGCCAATGCAGTGTCCGCCGACAAGACCCGGATAAAACTTCAGGAAGTTCCACTTCGTGCCGGCGGCCTCGAGCACGTCGCTCGAACGAATGCCGAGCAGATCGCAGATCTTCGATACCTCGTTCATCAACGCGATGTTGATGTCGCGCTGCGTATTCTCGATGACCTTTGCCGCCTCGCCGACCTTGATCGACGCGGCACGGTGAACCCCGGCCTCGATGATAGAACCGTACATTTCGGCCAGGGTGTCGAGCGTCTCTGCATCCTGGCCGGCTACCACCTTGGTGATTTTCTGGATTGGATGAGCCTTGTCGCCCGGATTGATACGCTCGGGGCTGTAGCCCAGCTTGAAGTCTACACCAGCCCGAAGACCTGATGCACGCTCAAGGGCGGGCGCACAAATCTCTTCTGTGGCGCCTGGATACACCGTGCTTTCAAAAACGACGATCGCGCCCTTTTGAAGGACCGGGCCAATCAATTCGCACGCCTTCAATAGCGGATCGAAGTTCGGCCGGTTTGCATTGTCGATCGGCGTCGGCACCGTTGCAATGAATACATCGCAGCCGGCCATCGCAGCCGGATCATCTGTAAGCGCTAGCTTTGCCCCAGCGAGTTCCTCGGCAGGGATCTCATCCGTTGAGTCAATACCGCCGCGCAGCTCGGCGACACGGCTGGCGCTAACGTCGAAACCTACGACTTCATAATTCTTAGAAAACGCAACGGCGAGCGGGAGGCCCACATAGCCGAGGCCGACAACTGCAATCTTCACTTCAATTCCCTGTTCCCTTCGCCCGTGTTTCACGCGCCCCGGCAAGCGCGTGACCTCGAACGACTAACGCCTACTAAAAGCGCAGCCGGACAAAGTCCGCTGCGCCCAATCGAACTGCAAAGCTTTGGATTAAAGGAGGTGACCGAATTGGCAAGCCCCTCAAGTAGTTAAACTAAATATGGTATACGAAAGTTTAACGATGACCTTTGTCAAATCCTGTTTGCCTTCCGGCGACTTAGCTTAGCCGACACCTTTACGGATTCATCCAGATTAACTTAAAATCCGGACGGGTCAGTTGTAACATTATTGGCTGGGGCGGCAGGATTCGAACCTGCGAATGCCGGTACCAAAAACCGGTGCCTTACCACTTGGCGACGCCCCAGCAGGCGATCCGCATGTGCGGGGAAGCGGCGCTTATAGCCAGCAAGTTGCATGTTGGAAGTGGGAGTTCGTTACGTCCGTCGCTATATCGGTCGGATGAACGACTCTCCGATCCAAGATTTCCACGCTCACATCTATTACGACCCCGAGGAAATCGACCGCGCGAAGCGGCTTGCCGCGGCGGCGCAAGCGCGCTTCCCGATCGCCGTCGGTCATTTCCACCTGCGGCCAGTCGGGCCTCACCCGCGCGGCAGCGTCCAGCTAACCGTGCCGACTGAATTATTCGGTGAGGTCGCTCAGTTTCTGGCGCTCAACCGCGATAGCCTTACGGTCTTTGCCCATGCCGAGACCGGCGAGGACCTTGCCGATCACACCCAGCACGTCATCTGGTTCGGCGAGAGCGAAGAGCTAGACCTGTCGATCTTCGACTAGAGCAGGGCTGGCGACGGCGCGCCTGAGTACGCCGAAATAAATGATCATCATTCCGACAAAGACCAGCGCGGCGGCCGTGAAGAACGCAGCTCCTGTTGTTCCGTGCTCCGCGCCAGCAGCGAGCGCCTGCGTCATGGTGATTGGACCGATGATTGCCGCCACGCTGCCGAGAGAGGCCATGCCGCCCTGCAGCGCTCCCTGGTTGGACGCGTCGGTCATCCGCGACAGCAGTGCGTTTATCGATGGATAGACCAGCCCCTGAAGCGCGCTGAAGATGATGATGGCATAGACGGCCCAACCCTGATTGACGAGCGCATAGAGCAAGAAGCTCGTCCCGCCGACGAGCATACCTACGATAACCGCGCGCTGTTCGCCGAGCCTTGCGACCGCAGGGCCGGTCACGAACACTTGGGCGAGGGCCATCGACAACCCTGCGGCTGCCAGCGACCAGCCGATTTGTGTCGAGGTCCAGTTAAACTTGATCTCCGCCCAGAACGCCCAGGTCGCCGGGTAAACATTGTGCGCGATCTGCCACATCAGAGACGCGAGAATGAGCGGTGCGGCCTGGGGTGCGC
>Ga0268266_10003165_pt1 | contig 16703 bp, 14 predicted proteins | sample KBSS13metaG_FD_190356 | JGI IMG/M metagenome (GOLD analysis project Ga0268266, IMG submission 190356) | Switchgrass rhizosphere microbial communities from Kellogg Biological Station, Michigan, USA - KBS S1-3 metaG (SPAdes) (version 2) | ecosystem: Host-associated > Plants > Roots > Rhizosphere...
AGAGAGAATGCATAGTCGGTCACTGCTGACCATCTGCAAAAGAGTCGGATCAAAAAGTCGTTCGCGTTGCTGATCCCTACCGGTATCAATTAGAACGAACTCCGCCTTCATGCCCCGGCTGAGCATCTGAACCGCATCTCGTGAAGTAGGTACACACATCGCTTGACGACCATAGGAGGAGAGATGACTATGAATCGAATTGCAAACATCAAGGTCATCAGTTATTGCAAGGACTTGCACAGAGTCGATCATTTACACAAACCTCGTACTTTCGAAATAAATGGCGTAGCAGACCCAGTGATTGGCATATTTCACCAACCCGAAAAGCATTCTCGGGACCCAAATTATTAGGAAAGCCCGGAGAACTTCAGCAGAAAATAAGTCGTCATAAACAAACTACAAGTGGCAAATGAAATTACTACTATTCAGTCGATCTATTTTTAGTTCTGGAGAGTAACAACCCATTTAGTTACTATGTTCAACTTGGCTAGAGCCTTAGCTGGGTTGTCAGGACTCCTGAAGTGGTGCGAATCTAACGCTATCTCGCAAAAGAGTCAAATAAAATTTGCAACCGAGGTGTGCATATCAGTTGCAAACTTCGACATACGTTCCTATCTGTTGATGCATCAATAGATAAGCCAACATTAAAAGATCAAAGGTATACAGAGATGGATGGCATTCAGGGAATTTTTAGAAGTTACGAGTCCGAGTTTTCGTAACCATTTAGTACTCTCAGACTTCCATGAGTGAAAGGCCATTGAAGTGCTCCCACATTTGAGGTACAGGACGAGCGTGACGTGCGTTTTGTCCTTCCAAAGGCAGATCGATTATCTAAAGGTCGTCTCCAAAACATGGTGCTTCTAGTCTCTGAATTCCGCTCAGCTCCTGTAGTTGCGCATCAATGAAAGCAACAATGACCTCCAACCTTTCCTCATTTGATGTAGCGATTATTGGCGCAGGTATCGTCGGGCTGGCTACAGGCCTCGAATTATGCACTCGTTTTCCCAACATCTCTGTCGCAGTCATTGATAAAGAGGGAAGCGTAGCCGCTCATCAGACAAGCCATAACAGCGGTGTGATTCATTCCGGCATCTACTATAAACCTGGCAGCCTGAAGGCTCGACTCTGTGTGAGAGGGGCGGAGGAAATGGTTCGCTTCTGTCAGGAGCACGGAATTTCACATGAGATCCCCGGCAAAGTAATTGTCGCAACCGATGCGGCGGAGATTCCACGGTTAGAGGAGCTATATAGACGCGGAAGAGAAAATGGGCTCGCAGGCCTAAGAATGATCTCATCCGCGGAGATTCGAGAGTTGGAGCCACATGCTGCGGGGATTCGAGGGATCCACGTGCCAGGTACCGGAATTGTCGACTATGGAAAGGTCGCAGAGAAATTTGCCGATCTTATTTCGAGACAAGGTGGCCAGATGTTTTTGTCACATGAAGTCGTCGGTCTAAGACCCTCTGCTGGACGGACAACTATCGAGACGACACAAGGTGAAATTACCGCGAAACTGGTGATTAATTGCGCCGGTCTGCAGAGCGACAAAATCAGTCGTTTAGCAAATGCGAGACTGGATCTCCAGATCGTTCCATTTCGTGGGGAATATTATGAGATCGCGCCGCTAAAGCGTCATTATCTTCGAGGTTTAATCTATCCCGTGCCAGATCCGCGGTTTCCGTTTCTGGGGGTACATTTTACTCGCCGTATCGATGGAGCTGTCGAGGCGGGACCGAATGCCGTACTCGCGCTAAAACGAGAGGGCTATCTTAAAAGATCATTCGCTCCCGGCGACGTAAAGGAGTTGGCCACATTCCCGGGATTTTGGTTGATGGCAGCCAAATATTGGCAGACTTCTCTGGGAGAATACTACCGGTCTTGGAGCAAAGCAGCTTTTGTACATGCTCTGCAAAGGTTAGTACCGGACATTACTGCGAAGGATCTTGCTCCTGGAGGATCAGGAGTCCGCGCACAGGCCCTGGATCGAAGCGGAAAGCTTATTGATGACTTCTATTTTGCCTATACGGAAGGTATGGTTCACGTGTGCAATGTGCCGTCACCTGCGGCGACAGCATCCCTTGCAATTGGGAGATACATCGTAGATACAGTGGTCCAGCGGTCCGATCTATTAATGGATAGCAAATAGGAACCGCTGGACGGTAGGTAGACACGTCCAACGGCTCTCCTTCGTCTTTTAAGGACTATCTTGCGGTGGTGTAAAGCGTCTCGATGATATAGTCCTGATCGGCCTCGGTCATGTCATGGAATAGCGGCAGGATGAGAGCAGAATCGGTCACTTTGTTTGTTTTCGAAAGACTCTTCTCCCATCGTTCTGACCGATAAGGGACCTCGCGATGAATCGCCATGATTGCTCTTCGTGTAGAGATGTTCTTTTCGAGCATCTGTTGCATGACTGCATCCCGTTTCTCCGCAGAGGCGTCGACTAGTCGAACCATATAGGACTGGTAGTTGTGCCGGCAATTTGAAGGAACGAATGGTACTTCAAGCCAGGAAAGGGAATTGAGCGCTTCATTGTAACGTGCAGCTAGATACCGGCGTCTCTGCAGGAAATCCGGAAGACGATTAAGCTGCACAAGTCCCATTGCAGCTTGCATATCTGTCATACGAAAGTTGTATCCGACTTCATCATATGTTTCAGTAGCAACCTGTTTTGCGTTATGACGAACGACATCAGACAAACTCATCGCATGTTGGCGCAGTTTCCGGAGCTTTTCAGCTAAGAGGGGATCGTTTGTCGTGATCATGCCACCCTCTCCGGTCGTCAGGATTTTACGAGGATGGAAGCTGAAGCAAGCCAGAGTCCCCAGGGGCCTCCCAATCAGATTGCCCTCATATTCTGATCCGATGGCGCAAGCAGCATCCTCGACGACTGCGAGACCATACTCTTTTGCAATCGCTAAGATCGTGTTCATTTCAGCAGGCAAGCCGATCTGATGAACAACCAAAATCGCTTTGGTACGCGGGGTTATTAATCCCACGATCTCCGCTGGATCGAGATTGTAGGTTGCAAGATCGATGTCACAGAATACAGGCGTGGCGCCTACGTGCCTGATGCAGTTCGCCGTCGCAATGAAAGAGAGGCTTGGACAGATCACTTCATCGCCGGAACCGACTCCAAGTGCTATAAGGGCAAGATGAAGGGCCGTTGTGCACGATGAAACGGCGACCGAATGTCCACAACCAATATAGTCCGAGAACGCGCTTTCGAACTTAGCGACTCGAGGGCCTTGGGTGACCCAGCCAGAGCGTAAAGCCTCAACGACTGCCTGTTCCTCTTCGACGCCGATGAAAGGACGGGCTACTGGAATCATGGATGCGGCATGGGTTGAAAGGGTAGTCACTTGGTATACTCCACTGTTGCCGTTAGTTCAGATTTCACCTGATCACGCCAATCGACAAGCATTCTCAAGCCTGTCTCTAGATCGACGCCTGCTTTGAAGCCAAGCATCTTTTCTGCTTTTGCGACAGCTGCTCGACGTGTCTGGACATTATTGACCTTGCGGGCCTCGCAGTACTCTGGTTTGAGATGCGATCCAGTCACTTTCAACAGCAGGTGACAGAGCTGATTTAAGTCCGTTTGAACGCCTGTCCCCACATTGAAAACTTCGTCGGTTACATCGGATACCAGACCGGCGATATTAGCCTTTGCAACATCATCCACATAAACGAAGTCCATGGACTGAGATCCATTGCCAAATATCTTGGGCGATTGACCAGATTCAATGGTGTCCATCCACCGAATTAGAACCTCGGTATATACACCGTCGAGATCCATTCTGGGGCCATAAATGTTGAAGTATCGAAATGCAACATAGGGCAGTTTGAACATCTCATAGTAAGAGCGAAGCATTTGTTCGTTGGCGATTTTTCCGGCGCCATAAAGGGTTCGGTTGTTGAAGGGGTGATCTTCATCCATCGGAAGGTAAGCCGCATCACCGTATACCGACGCAGAAGAAGCTGCAACGATCTTCTTGACCCCATGACGAACGGCGCTTTCCAGGACATTCGATGTGCCATTCACGAGGACCTCAATAGCCTCTCTCGGGGCCTCTGCGCATCGTGTAATCCTCAGGGCGGCTTGATGGAACACGTAATCAACGCCCTCCGTCAGACTGTCTACCAGACCGGCATCGCGAATATCCCCTTCAACAAGCGTAAGTCGTCCGGTACTCTCGGCTCCTTCGAGATTACGGGCATTCCCGCGGATGAAATTATCAAGCACCCGGACTTCGGCAGCACCGGCGTTCAGGAGTTGATCCACAGTCGTACTTCCGACAAATCCTGCCCCACCCGTTACGAGTATCTTTGTACCTTCAATAGGATTCATTTTCCTTTTGCTCCGCTCTGTCTATGACTCATATATTCAATTACTAAACCAATCACCGCAGTTATCGTCGATAACGGATAATCTTCGCCGGCACACCGGCAACAACAGCGTATTCTGGAACGTCTATCGTTACAACCGCGCCGGCGCCTACGATGGCGTTGGCGCCCACATGGACGCCAGGAAGGATCGTTGCGTTGGTACCGACGTCCGCTCCATATCCAATCACTACTGGCTTGATGGCGAGTGCCGTCGCAATGATGGGGACATCGACTGGATCGCCCGTATGGGAAGAGCCAAGCACTTTCGCGCCCGGGCCCCACCCGACATAATCTTCGATAATCAGGTTTCGCGCGTCGAAATAGGCGTGAGGTCCAATCCAGACGTGGTTGCCAATGCGGCATGTGCCGTCATAGCGACCTTGAATCATGGTTTGCGATCCCAGAAAGACCGCATCGCCCAACTCGACAGTCTCAGCATGCTTCATCACAATTCCTGGGCCGGTCTGAAGGGCATGACCTGCAGTCCGGCACATCGCTCGAAGAATGATTCTTCGCATCTGGGATTCAAAGGAACCCTCTTCATTTCTATATCTCGAAAAAAGAGCGAGCAGCTCCTGGGAAGAGTAGGTCTGCCTCAAAGAGGAGGCGAACTCCCATTCCCACGAGGGGTCTTGCACGACTTTTTTGCTTCCGAAGACCGCAGGTACTGTTCTGGCCTCCGACGTCGTTACAACGTTGAGGTCAACCGACATAACAGCTCTCCCTCAGCTCCAGCACAACACGCTCAATCGCATCTGGTTGAAGTCCCGGGTACATGGGAAGCGATAGGATGCGATCCTTGATTCTTTCAGTGACGGGGAAATCGCCTTTTTGGTGACCGAGAGAACGATAAGCCTCTTGGAGATGCAAGGGGGTCGGATAGTGCAATCCAGACTCGATACCAGCCTCTGCTAATTGGTTGCGGAGCAAGTCGCGATTATTCGATTGAATGACATAGAGATGATAGACATGCCGGTTGTGAGGCTTTTCAACGGGAAGTTCAAATTCGGTCCCGTTTAGAGCGGTACCGTATTGCTCGGCCGCCAATCGACGCTGGTCATTCCATCGATCGAGGTATTTCAACTTGACCGATAGAATTCCACCTTGAATTCCTTCCATCCTCATATTCAGGCCAGGGAAGATGTGCTCATAGCGCTTGGAGGATCCGTGATCGCGCCAAAGGCGAATTCGTTGAGCGAGCTCCGCATCATTGGTCGTAACTGCTCCACCTTCACCACAAGCACCCAGGTTCTTTCCAGGGTAGAAGCTGAAGCATCCGGCTACTCCAAATGATCCTGCTTTCCGGCCTTTATACTCTGCGCCGTGAGCCTGACACGCATCTTCAACAACAGGTATCCCGTGGCGATCGGCGATCTCTTGAATAGCATCCATATCGGCTATCTGTCCGTACAGATCGACTGGAATAATCGCACGGGTTCTGCTCGTGATTGCTGCCTCGAGTAGGTTCGGATCCATGGTGAAAGTTATCGGATCGATATCGACGAAGACAGGTCGTGCGCCTACCGCAGAGATTGCCTCAGCAGTTGCAATAAATGTGTGAGGGACCGTGATGACTTCGTCACCGGGTCCAATTTCAAGGGCAGCTAATGCAAGATGTAGCGCCGCCGTGCCTGTGTTTACGGCGACACAGTGATCCGTTCCGACGTAAGCTGCGAACTCCTGCTCAAATCGCTGTACTTCAGGCCCCAGTACGAAAGCTGAGCTACTAAGAACACGATCGAATACTTCGCGAAGTTCATCACTGATTTCATCATGCAGGGCTCTAAGATCGACGAAGGGAACCTTCATGCTTCCTCCACTATTTTTAAGAAACGGGCTGGATTGCCGGCTACTACCGTGTGTGGCGGAACGTCACGTGTCACAACGCTCCCTGCGCCGATGATGGCTGCTTCGCCAATTGTTATTCCGCAGAGAATCGTCGATCCTGTGCCTATCGACGCACCACGTCTTACTGTGGTCGGTATAACCTGCCAGTCGGATTCGTTCTGCAAACTGCCATTCGCGTTTGTAGACCGAGGGTGCTTGTCGTTAATGAAGGAGACGTTGTGTCCAATGAAGACGTCGTCTTCAATCTTGACTCCCTCGCAGATGAAGGTATGGCTCGAGACTTTCACGTTCTTACCGAGCTCTGCGCCTTTCTGGATCTCGACAAACGCTCCAATCTTGCTGTTATCACCTACGGTGCACCCATAGAGATTGACGAATGCAAAGATTCGCACACCCGTTCCCAGCTTTACATCCGGGGCCACGCGACTGAATTCCGGAACAGCCACGCTGCTGGCGGGAACTTGCTCAATGTCTGTATCTCGAACAATCCGAATCGGATTTACTGATAATTGACTTATCATGTCAGGCCGCCCCGAGCTTCAGAGCAACGTCATCTGTAAGGCTGACGAGTTTGCCGCGCTGCTTCATCGAAAGAGACGCGCTCTCAAGAATCCGTACAACACGTAAGCCAGCCTGACCTCCGGTAATGGGTTCAGCTCCGGTCTTGACGCAGTCAGCGAAGTGCTGGATTTCGACCTTCAAAGCCTCGGACACGTCCAGTTGGGGGGCAAACATATCGCCCGAGCGATATCCAACCAAGGCCTTATACAGTGAATCCGGCGTTGAGTTCACCGTAATTCCTTTGTCGTAAACCTTGACCTTTTCACTGGGTTCCATGTCGTCATACACAATCATTTGCTTGCTACCGCCTACCAGCGTGCGGCGTACTTTGACAGGAGAAAGCCAGTTCACGTTCACGTGAGCGATCACATTCTCTTCGAAGAACATGGTGATGTAAGCCAGATTTTCGGTTCCGCCAAAGATATGGTTGATGCCGGTAGCTGCCACTGCACAAGGAGTCGATGGAAGAATATAGTCCATAATCGCCAAATCATGGACCGCAAGATCCCAGATCACATCAACATCGCGTTGGAAAAGGCCGAGATTGATCCTGGTCGAATCGTAGTAGAGGACGTCTCCCAGTTTTCCGGAGTCTGCAATCTCTTTGATCTTGCGAACGGCACCCGTGTACACAAAGGTGTGGTCCACCATCAGCACGAGATTGCGTCGGGCCGCCTCATCGATTAGCCGCATGGCCTGCTCCGAAGTGGATGTCATCGGCTTCTCTACCATGACGTGCTTACCACTCTGCAGAGCTTGCATCGCGAGGTCATAGTGTGTGAAGACAGGGGTTGCTATTGCGATCGCATCAATCTTTGGATTATTGAGGAGTTGGTGGAAGGCTGTTGTCGTCTCAACGGACGGATAGCGACTTTTAACGAGCTTTAGCCGTTCAGGGTTCAAGTCACTGACTGCTACGACCTGCGTCTCTGAGACCTCAAACAAATTGCGGACCAGGTTTGGTCCCCAGTATCCATAACCAATCACTCCGAAATTCAACACGTGAACTCTCCTGGGTTGCGTATCTTTGTCGTCTCTTTGCATCCTTGTGCAATCCCTTTGCACATTTCCGCATCCTGACGACGCTCACGACATCACTTGCATACTCTTGAAGCATGTAGGTTTCCAAACTGGCCGCCGTGCAGGAAAAGAGTTAGATAAGGGTTGTAGGTCCACTTGTGCCGCCATTAAGCACATGGAGCTGAAGCCTTAGCGACATCCGCAACAGTCAGTCTGTGCGGAAAAGAGCGCGGAGGTTCGACGACGGCGCCATCCAGGCTCATTCCGACCCCTGACATACAAAGTACGAAGATTTTCGTTGACATATACGAATAGATTCGTATATGTTCGTCGCCATGATGAAGAACAAAGAAATTCCTAGGCCAACCGAAGGAGAGCTTGAGCTGCTGACCATCCTGTGGGACCGGGGGCAGGCGACGGTTCGAGAGCTGTTTGAGGCGGTGAATCAACAGAGGCCGGTCGTCTACACCGGTGTTTTGAAACTGCTCCAGATTATGGCCGAAAAGGGCTTGGTAGAACGCGATGAGAGTGAGCGCGCTCATGTGTATCGTGCGGCGATCGCCAAGGCGGATACTGAACGGAGATTTGTGCGTGAGCTGAGTGATCGGTTTTTCTCCGGTAGCGCAGCTCAGCTTGCCCTGCGTGCTCTGGAGATGGAGTCTGCAAGCGAAGAAGAACTCGACGAGATTCGCAAGCTTTTACGGCGCAAGAAGGCCTGAGGAGACGAGGCATTATGGCACAGAGCTGGATGCAGAACGGGGAAGTGGTCGCTCTTGGATGGACCTTGTTGCATTTCTGCTGGCAAGGCGTTGCGATTGCCACACTCTACACCATGGCCGACAAAGTATTGGCGCGTACACCATCGAAGACACGCTACGGCGTCGCCATGGCAGCGCTAGTCATGATGTTCTTGGCCGCAACGCTGACCTTCTTGGAGCAGGAGCGCCTCGTGGTCCGCATTGCGCACGGAGAGAGTCAATTCATGGCATCGCAACTGGGCACTCTGCACGAAACTCTGATCCAGCAGATGCCGATGGCTGCGCCTGCGGTCGAGACCGGCGAGCTCTGGATTGCAGGAAATGCCGCTAGGTTACTGCCCTGGGTAGATGGCGTATGGCTGGCGGGGGTTCTTCTGCTCGCGGTTCGAGCCTTTGGAGGATGGTTTCAGCTGCAACAGATTCGCAGGCATGCGCGAGGTATGGCTTCCGCAGAGCTGCAGGCGAGCTTTCAGAGAGTAGCATCACGGATTCGCGTAGGAAGAAGAGTGGCCTTGCGTCTCTCCGATGAGGTCATGACGCCCTTCGTCATGGGAGTATGGCGAGCTACGGTGATCCTTCCGGTCTCGGCGGTCATGCAGTTGGATGCCGCGCAGCTGGAGGCGGTGTTAGCTCACGAGCTGGCCCATGTCCGGAGATGGGACTATCTGCTGAACCTGTTGCAGACGGCGGTGGAGTGTCTCTTCTTCTTCCATCCGGCAGTGTGGTGGGTCAGTCGAAGAGCGAGGGAGCTTCGCGAGATCTGCTGCGATGAAGTAGCTATGCAAAGCTGTGGCGATCCGGTGATCTATGCCGAGGCGCTCTTGCAGATGGAAGAACAGCGGGTTCAGCGTCTGCAACTCGCTGCGGCTCTTCATGGAAATGGCGGAAGTTTGCTGGGACGTGTGAAACAGGTTCTTGGAGAAGGAGATACCGTGGAACGTGGAACGATTCGTGGAATGCGTGTGGGAGCGGTTGGAGTCACTGTGCTCGCGCTTTGTCTGGGACCGAAGGTAGCCGATGCTCTCAAACCAGAGCTGAAAGAGTCGAGACCTGCTGTGGTCTTCCAAGATGAAGGGAAGATGGACATCGCAAACCAGGCGGCGAGATCGGAACGGAAGACCTCTGCTCCTGCCATGGCGAAAGTGGCTCAGGGTATCTCTGTCGAGGCCGCTTCGACGCCTGTACCAGCACCTTCTCCTGCACCGGTAGCCGCGCCCGCATCAAGACCTGCGCCGGCGGCCGCTGTTTCGCCCATGCCGTTGGTAGCCGCTGCACCCATGCCGCATCCCACTCCAGCCCCGAATGTGGATGCGAATGTGGATGAACCGGCACAGACTGGGGGAGGTGCCCAATACATTCAGAAGATGCGCGAAGCCGGATATCCGCTGGATCTGGACAAAGATCTGAACACACTGATCGCTCTTCGTTCTGTCGGTGTAACGCCTGAGTATGCAAAGGCGATGGCTCAGGTCGGAATGGGAGCTCCAACGCCGCACGATCTGGTTAGCCTCAAGAGCATGGGAGTTACTCCTGAGTACGTCGCAGGATTAAAAAATTCAGGGATTGCTCCAGCGAACTTCCACGAAGTGATCTCAGAAAAAAGTCTAGGCATCACTCCCGAGTACACAAAGTCCATTGCTTCGATGGGTCTCGGAAGTCCGACCGTTCACGATCTGGTAGGACTGAAGGCGCAGGGCATTACGCCGGAATACGTCTCTCAGATAAAGGCATCGGGTATTGCCGCGAAGGATCTTCACGAACTGATCAGCCTGAAGGCTGTAGGAGTGACTCCCGAATACGCAAAGGCTATGAGAGCCTCCGGATTCGGAAACCTGTCGACGCACGATCTGATCTCACTTCGAGCCCAGGGTGTTACTCCTGAGTATGTTCGCTGGTTGAAGCAGAACTTTCCCGATACGGATATGGATGGCGTAAGGCGCGCTGCGGTCTTTCACGTCGATGCCGACTTCATCGCCAAAGCAAAATCGCACGGGTTCACCAGTGCCAGCCTCGACAAACTGGTGAAGCTGAAGATGACAGGGCTTCTTGACTAACTTTCTGCAAAGGGAGATGCATGATGAAACTGCTTGCTGCGGTCGTGTTGCTTGTCAGCTTTGTGTCGGCGGGTCGTGGAGAAAGTCTCTCGGGCCTATGCATGGTATCGGCTTTGCACAATAAGGTGCGAAATACCGACACTGCAGAGGTGATGCTTCGCAGGAGCGATTGCGAAGACGATCGCGGCTGCGGAGTCTCAGACAACTCCAATATCGCCTGGAGTCGATGGACAGGAGTGTCACAGGAGCTTCTGGAGCATGAGGGAACTCAGCTTCAGGCTCACATGAGCGGAGAGGCTGGTGATCTCAGCTGTTCCGGCATCGTTCATGAAGGAGTGCTCGCAGGAAAGTATGAGTTCGTCCCCAACTCAGCGTTTCTTCAGAAGATGTCGGCGATGGGCTTCGATGGCATCACAGACCGCAAGCAGGAAGGATTTCTCCTGCTGGACATCACAACCGCATGGGTTACGGAGATGAAGAATGCGGGAGTGACCGAGCTCTCAACCAATAAGTTGATGGGTCTACGTGCGCTGCACGTCGAGCCCGCCTATATTCGCGCAATGGCCGCAGCAGGATATCCCGAACTGCGAGCCAACAAACTGACTGAGATGAAGGCAGTGGGTGTAACCCCCGAGAAGGCTCAGGAGGCCAAAGCTCTCGGCTTCCATCCAACGGAGCAGGAGTTGATCCAGATGTCGATCTTCAAGATCGATCGTCCCTTTGTCGAGCGCATGCGGGCCAAAGGGCTGAACGATCTATCGCTGGCAAAGCTGATCCAGGTGAAGATCTTCAAGCTGGACGATTAGAGCTTTCCCTGAAGGTGTGGGAGATGCGGCTGTTCGCGCCGTTCTCCTGCGAAGTAAACGGTATCTTGGACCGTTGTGCATCACCGTGTCAGGGAAGATGCTTCAAGCCTCGATGCTCCTTATAGACAAACAGGATTGGTGCAGAGTTCAGACGTGCCCGAACAGGAGGCGGAGCCTTGATCAATCTCGCAAATTTCGCTGCGCCTTTGTTTGTCGTCGGCGGGCTGGCGCTCTCAATGGGAGGAACCTCCTCCGCCGATCTGCACCTTCGTCGCGATGACTCGTGTTGCCCTCCGCTGCTGCAACTGCATTGGAGCCTTCGGGTCGTCTGGGACGAGCCGAAGACTCTTCCGCCTCCCAGCCTCATCCTTCGGCATCGTTTTGCCAGTCACCATCTCCTGATCGCTTGTTCTTCGGCGCAATGTCTCATGGCTATCTCGGAAGATGATCGGGAGCAGACTCCGCAAGGGCCCATCTAAACCCAAAGAGGGTGCCGAAGTCGCCGCTATATTAAGACGCGCCTCCAAGTACTGCGAGACAAAAGTCTGTCAAGCCCCGAACCCATCCAAGTTGCACAAATCAAAGCAGATCCATTTGCCGATTAGTTCTATTGCGCTTGCTACACTGGAATTGGAATGAGAAGCCGGAGAAGAAGCCTCCCAGCTCCTTCCATAAGCCTTTATATTTGAATATTTTAGGGGTTAAACCCTTTATTTGGAATATTTTACATCAGCATTCTAGCGTAAGTAGCTGAAATAAAAGATTTAACCGCCGAGAGGTAGGGGGAGGGGTCTTTCGGAACTTCTTTCCAGGAGCTGCCTTAAGAGCCGATCGGATTACTCTTGCGTCCCTTTCCATTCCCCGGCAGAAACTCGGGAAAGTGTTGCGGAGCGCTACCCTGTGAGACGCTCGCGACACTGAGTGGCACCACACTCGACCAAAGCGCTGTGTCGTAGACATCGATGTCCGGAGCCTTGCCTTGTCGGAAGCATTCAAGCAGGCGGAACAGCATGATGAAGTCCATGCCGCCATGCCCGCCAAGCTTCTTGGCAATGTCTCCCATGCTCTTCCACAGAGGGTGCTCGTGCTCTTTGAAGCCTTCCAGGTCGGCCCATTTCTCTTCCTTTTGGCCGTCGAAAAAGATGCGCGGAGGATAATCCATAAAGAGCCCTTTGGTGCCGCCGAGCGCGTTCACTCTGCTATAAACCATGGGATTCGAGGTGTCGTGCTTCACTGTAATTGTGCGACCCTTAGCGGTTTTGATGAGGGAGATATTGAAGTCCCCCTCTTTGTATCGCTCGTTCCACTTGGGATTTCCTGCGGGAACGTGGTCTTTGCGATAGTCACTCAGGCCACGTTCGATGCTGCTCATCGAAACGATGTGGCTGAAAGTGTCCCCGCGATTGATGTCCATGTAGTTCGCAACCGGACCAAGACCGTGCGTTGGATACAGGTTTCCATTCTGCAGAGTATGCTCCGTGCGTCTCCATAAACCCTCGCCTTCGTCAGCGAAGAGGATCTCGCGCAGGTCATGAAGATAAGCGCCTTCGCCCCACAGCAGTTCGCCGAACCTGCCTGCCTGAGCCAGGCGAAGGACAAGCGTTTCGTTGTATCCATAACAGCAGTTCTCAAGCATCGTGCAATGCCGGCGGGTCTTCTCGCTGGTATGAACAATGCGCCAGCAGTCTTCCAGCGTAAGGACTCCAGGCACTTCCATGCATGCATGCTTGCCATGTTCCATCGCCGCAAGAGCGACCGGAGCATGCCATTTCCATGGAGTTGCAATGATGACGAGATCGATGTCTTCGCGCTGAACCAGCCGTTCGAAGTCGTGTTCGCCACGCGTGAAGAGCTCGGGCGAAGGTTGTTTAGCACCAACAACCAGCTTCTGTGCGTGCTCCGCGTGGTCCGGAACGATGTCGCAGATGGCGACGATCTTGCCATCTGCCCCAAGAAGATTTTTGAGCAGGACTGTGCCGCGTCCCCCAACGCCGACCATCGCGATGCGAGGGTCTTTGCGTTCGTAGGGAACATCCGCCATCGAGAGGCTGCGAGCTGCACGGTTTGCCTGCGGGGAAGCGACTTTCACGGCGCTTGCCGCACCCGCTGCCAGAAACTCTCGACGGTTCATGCTCATAGATATTCTCCCGAATGATGGTTAGCTTTTCAACGACAAAGAACCTGCTTCGACCGCTTGTGACTGACGAAAACGGCTTTTCGTAGGAGATTCTCGGCGCCTCAATCTTAGCATTTCAAAGAGGAATGAAAGAAAATAAAAAAACATAAAACAAAACAGACAGAGCTAACGCATTCCGATAATATCGTTTTGTCGAGAAGTCTTGAAACAGGGTTCTAAAAAGCATGGGCGATAAATTTGTCGATATGGTGAGCGCGACCGCTGAGGTTGACCTGCGGCTCAGCGATTTTCAGCCTCGTTCCTCACTCACGACCGCACAGCATGATGTGTTGGTTCCAAAGTTTCCGGTGATCGACTACCACAATCACCTCGATTCGACTGATCCAGACAACGTGTTGAGGATCATGGACCAGTGCGGAGTCGAGCATGTCGTAAATATCACCATGCAGGTCGGTGAAAAGGCGCACAGCATCATGGATCGCTTTCATCGTGCTGCACCTCGCCGATTCTCTTCCATCGGATGGATGGATTGGACAGGAGTAGAGCGCGCCGATTTTGTGCAGGTGACGATCGACCGATTGAAGCGCCTGATGGATCACGGCGCCTGCGGCATTAAATTCTGGAAGGACTTCGGCCTCGTTCTCAAAGATTCGAAGGGAAAGCTCCTCCGAATCGATGACGAACAGTTTGCTTCCATCTTCGCTGCATGTGGCGAATTGAAGCTGCCTGTTATGTTCCATACAGCTGATCCAACGGCATTCTTCGAGCCCATTGATGCACATAATGAGCGCTATGAAGAATTGGCAGCTCATCCTGACTGGGCATTTACAGACTCACCCGTATCGAAACGCGAGCTGCTCGAGCAGCGGAATCGCGTGATTGCCAGGCATCCTGAGGTAACTTTCGTAGGAGCGCACCTCGCGGAGAGTGGTGAGGATCTTGCATTTCTTGCAGAGCAATTGGATGCATTACCAAATCTCATGGTAGACATCAGCGCGCGAACCCCAGAGCTTGGCCGCCAGCCTTACAGCGCTCGCAAATTCTTTTTGAAGTACTCCGATCGAATTCTGTTCGGAACCGACCTCTTGCCCTCCGAAGAGATGTACAGGCTCTACTACCGCTTCCTCGAAACCGACGATGAGTACTTCGAATATCCCTCGCATGCATCGCGACAGGGGAGATGGAATATCTACGGTGTATTTCTTCCGGAGGAAGTGTTGCGCAAGATATACCGGGAAAACGCCTTAAAACTGATGCCTCATCTGCGTTAGTCGGCAGGCATCTTCCCGCGGCTGAAGTGCGGAACCATCCTCCCTATCGACTTACGCTTACTTACGCATCCAGGTTTTTTTGCGATTGAAAAGAGGTTGTTTTGGTGAATCTACAGGAACTTCTCAGAAACCGGCGTCTGCCCGGACATCCTAAAGGGTGCTACTCCGTTTGCACCGCGAATCCGCTCGCTATTCGCGCGGCCATGCGCCAGGCTCGAGAAGACAGCTCAGTTCTTCTACTTGAGGCGACTTCAAACCAGGTGAACCAATTCGGTGGATACACTGGCATGCGCCCTGCTGATTTTCGTGAGTTCGTCTATGAGTTGGCAAAGAAGGAATCGCTTCCAACCGAACAGATCATTTTGGGTGGCGATCACCTCGGACCGAATCCATGGCAACGGGAACCTGCGCATATCGCCATGCAGCATGCGGAAGAGCTAATCGCTGAGTACGCTCGAGAGGGATTCACAAAAATCCATCTCGATACCAGTATGGCTTGCGCTGGCGATCCATCACCGCTCCCTCCGGCTACAGTAGCAGAGCGTTCCGCCCAACTGTGTGCTGTGGCAGAGGAGTCAGCAGAGGGTGCGAAACCAATTTACGTGATAGGAACAGAGGTCCCGACGCCGGGGGGTGCTGTGGAGGAACTCACCTCATTGAGTGTAACCACAGTATCGGCGGCCGAAGAGACACTAGCTGTACACCGCCAGGCATTTCATGCTCGTGGTCTGACCGACGCCTTCGATCGGGTCATCGCCATGGTAGTGCAACCGGGAGTCGAGTTTGATCACGATTCGATCCACGATTATCAGCCAGCTGCGGCAGGGAAGTTAGCGTGCTGGCTGACATCGCAGGATTCGCTTGTCTTCGAAGCACACTCTACGGATTATCAGCGTCCGGAATCGTATAGAGAGATGATTCGTGACGGTTTTGCGGTCCTCAAAGTTGGTCCTGCCATTACCTTTGCGATGCGGGAAGCCTTATTCGCTTTAGCAGAGATAGAGACCTGTCTGATTGCTCAAGAGAAATGCTCGCACCTGCGCGAGACCGTAGAGCAGGTGATGCTTGCGTCGCCCAAGGACTGGAAAAGCCACTATCATGGCACCGAGAATGAGCAACGCCTTCTACGCATATTCAGCTATAGTGACCGCATCCGCTATTACTGGTTTGTGCCGGAGGTGACGGCGGCCGTGGAACGCTTAATGGAAAACCTTGGGGCAGATTCCATCCCGGAAACCTTACTCAGCGCTCATCTCCCCTTGGAATATGCAGCTTTGCGTAATGGCACATTGAAGGCCGATCCCCTGGAAATTGTGCTGCATGCCACCCAGCGATCCCTCACGCCCTACGCAATTGCATGCCGTTCTTATCCTGCTCAATGAAGCACTTTAGGGATAAGTCCTGCGCAGTAGGAGCATCTCATCGAGAAATTGAGCTCACATAGCGAAAACCCTGTTGACATTCTTTTTCCAAAGGTAGTACCTTTGGCTCCGTTTTAAGGATCCGCTCCGTTCGGAAGACGAAGCCGATCATTGAGGGAGACCGATGGTTCGACAGGATTTACTCAAGCGCATTTCGCTAAGGCTGGCTCTATTGCTCAGCGTGCTCATTCATGGAAATCTTGCAGGCTATTGCCAGGTCGATCAGGGACGTTTTGTCGGACATATCGAAGATCCCCAAGGCAGCGCCATTGTGAATGCTCGGGTCATTGCCACAAATCTCGACACGAACATTACGCAGGCAGCGACCACAGATGAAAATGGCGATTATGTAATTACGCCGGTTTTGGCGGGAAATTACACGTTGGGGGTCACTGCCGACACCTTCGAGCGCTTAGTCACGAAGCGGATCGAGGTGCAGGT
>Ga0268266_10003166_pt1 | contig 16693 bp, 16 predicted proteins | sample KBSS13metaG_FD_190356 | JGI IMG/M metagenome (GOLD analysis project Ga0268266, IMG submission 190356) | Switchgrass rhizosphere microbial communities from Kellogg Biological Station, Michigan, USA - KBS S1-3 metaG (SPAdes) (version 2) | ecosystem: Host-associated > Plants > Roots > Rhizosphere...
TGAACTTTTTTCGACTAGAAAAGCTATTTTTATGTAACAAAAATATAATAATAGTGTCAATAAGATGTATATATATTTTTTTAACTGTTTATTTTAATACGATAGTCATAAATAAGAACGATTAAATCGTTTTTTCTCTCTTTAAAAAAATCCATTTTTATAATAAAAAAATTAGATTTTAAAGGAATCACTAAAACTTTATAAACAAATATTTTAAAACCATTGCTTATAAAAACGATTCTTTGATACAAGATATGTAATTATATTTTTACCTTTAAAGGAGTTTCTATGAAGATCTTTTCTCAGCAGTCTCGTAATTTTTTGTTTTTAATGGTGAGCTTTTTTGCTTTGCCTTTGTTAGCTCTTTCAGAAACAGAAGCATTGCAACTTATGGATAGTGAAGAAACGTATATTTATTGTGATAAAAATCATAGCAACTTACCGGCGCTTATAGCAGAAATAGCACAATTTGATCAAGATCAAAATTCACCCGTTTGGCAGTTGCATCGTCATATAGAAGAAGGTTTTACTATTGGTAGACAAGATGCTATTATCGATGCGCTTATGTATGCTGAAGAAGTTGTATTTAAACATCGCGATCTTTTACATAATACTGTTTTACAAAACATACAAACAACGCTAACCTCAGTTACCGATGCTGTTACTGGGGATCTTTTGAATGTTGATTTATTAGATATTGATCCTGCAGATCTTGGTAATCCAACAGATGTTTTACGCCTTAGCCCACTTAAAGTAAGAAGAAAAATTTCATTCTATAACGATGTTAAATTTAAAGAAGATGTTACATTTGAAGACAAGGCTCTTTTTGAAGACAGTGTTAAATTTAAAAAAAGAGTTAAATTTGAAGACAACGTTACTATTGAAGGTACATTATCAGCAGCTGATATTGTTGCCTCAGGATCTTTAACAGTAATGGATATAACCGCTGACGAAATCAATGCGCTTTGTAATTTAACAGTGGGCTGTAATATCCTTATGGATAATTCAACGGATGCAACAGAAGGAAACATTCTTAAAAATAACATTCGTTTTATCCATAATTTTGGACCAAATAATACCTTTACTGGTATAAATGCAGGTAACTTTACAATGACTGGCGGTTCTAACTGTGGTTTTGGTGTTAATACTCTATTAGCCAATACAACTGGTATTTTTAATATTGCGATAGGGGCTAATGCTTTATCCGCAAATACAACGGGTGAATCAAATACTGCTATCGGAGCAGGAAATCTTCAAAACAATACAATAGGTCTCATTAATACTGCAGTTGGGCATAATGTATTAAATGCCAACGTAACTGGTTCAGCCAATACAGCTTTAGGGCATAACGCTCTTAATGCTCATTTAGTTGATAACACCGTCGCTGTTGGTGTTGATGCGTTACTTCTTAATACAACAGGTACAGAGAATACTGCGGTTGGATCTTTTGCATTGAACTCAAACATTACTGGTAGCCGCAACACTGTATTAGGTAATTTGGCATTAGAAACAAATGTTTCAGGAAATGATAATATTGGTATTGGAAACAATGTTGGTTCTGGATTAGTGTCAGGAAGTAGAAACATTTATATTAATGCTAATCCTACAGCTGTAGGTGAATCTGATACAACAAGAATTGGTACTACTCAAACAAGAGCATTTATTGCTGGTATTCGTGGAGCTATCACTGGCATAGCTGATGGAATAGCGGTTTTAGTTGATTCTGCTGGTCAACTTGGTACAATTTCATCTTCAATAGAATTTAAACATAATATTGCAGACTTAAGTGATGATTCTGCAAAACTTCTGAGTCTTAATCCAGTAAAATTCACGTATAAAAATGATGCAAAAAATATAACTCAATATGGATTACTTGCTGAAGAAGTTAATAAGGTATTACCTGAATTGGTATCAATGGGTAAAAACGGAAAACCAGAAACAGTTAAATATCATTTATTGTCAGCATTGTTAATAAAAGAACTACAAAAACAACATGAAAGCATTATGACATTAAAAGATGCTGTTCAAAGTATTCTTGAACGCCTTGATCTATTAGAACAAAATATACCTGCATAAAATTAATTAGATTCAGTATAAGTTAAAAACCCCCTGATAATTAAGGGGGTTTTTAACTTATCTATTTTTCAGATTTATTTAAATAATCAATTGTTACTGTAATGCACTACTTTGATTACTGGACCACAGTCCGCATAAAGTTACGGCTAACGCATCGGTAACATCTTCTTTTTTAGGTGCAAGCATGCCCGGAAATAGTTGCAAAATAACTCGAGCAACTTGATCCTTAGTAGCACCACCAAAACCCGTTACTGATTGTTTTACCTGCATAGGAGCAAATTCCTGAATTGTTGTATTGTATTTACACGCAAGAAGATATACTATGCCTCGTAGATAACCTAATTTTAAAAAATTTTGAGCATTTTTACCCAGAAAAGGTGTTTCTAAAGCTATCACCGTAACATTATAGGTATTAATTTTTTCTTCAAAAAAATGATAAAATTCTCCGACTCGAATAACAAGGCTATCAGAAGATGACATTGCTAAGTAACCATAATCAAGAAGCAAGGCTTGTCTGCCTTCTTTTTTTAAAATACCAAATCCAGCATTTTTAAATCCAGGGTCAATACCAAGAATTACCACCCTTTATTTCCTTTTTTATAAAAAACTATTATTTACACCCTTGGACTAGTTGTTTGATTGTTTCTGATAATGGGTATTGATGAATAGTTGCTAACTTTACCGTTTCTTTACAGCTATCATATAATGATAAAACACTCAGAATATTGTCTGTTTCTAATGTCATTTCATCAGTGGTTTTCATTACGACAATGCCTGAGTCTAAACTTTTAAGAAGAGCTTTTCTAAATTCTTCTAATGTTGTAACTTTTTCCCCATTAACTTCATTAATAGTGTCCCCCCAACGCACTGTTTGCATATGAAACACTTTTGAATTAGAAAAAATATTTGCTATTACTAAGCGAGAACCTGTATTAAACAAACAAGTTAAATAACGTTGTAAAGAAGGCCTGTCCTTGCTGCATGCGTATATGTAATTAGCAGTTAATGGCATAATAATCATACCAGCAAAAATTTCATATTCTATATTTTCATATGCAGGATATTTAAAAGTAATAGCGTCTTTCTTTTCACACGTAATAGTTAACGTTAGGTTTAATGGTTGGCCATTACGGTAAATTTTTAAAAAAACATTCTCTCCTACTGGCTGTTGCGCTATATAAGCATCAAATCGCATTTTTTCATCATTACATAACGCTTCTATTTCACCATAATTATCAAGAACATAATTATTAACGGTATAAATAACATCATTAATTTGTAATCCTGCTTTATCAGCGGGAGTAGAAGGAATAATATCGCATACAAGACAACCATTTTCGGGACAATTAAAATATTTTCTTATTTCTTCACTTGTAGGGATCCAAATAATACCTTGATCTTGTATAGTTAACACTTGATGTTCCAATAAAGCCGGTAATAACGATTGATACATTTCGATAGGAATTGCAAAGTTAGAATTTTGTGCTTCTCGCATTCCCGATGATATAATACCAACTACCTGACCTTCTTTATTTAAAATAGGACCACCAGAATTACCAGGATTAACCGGTACATCAACCTGAAACAATTGATTAAGACGAGCACTAATAACGCCTACCGTACCCTTTAGCTGTTCAATTTCTATAGTTGTTCCTGGGTACCCTAAAGCGAGAATATTTTCTCCTCGCTGAATAATAGTAGAATCACCCATTTCTAAATAAGGTATTGTACCCATTTCATTACGAATAAAAGCAAGATCTTTTTCATCAAGTTTTAACAACGCTACGTCACGTTGAGGGCACATTCCTATCACCGTTGCAGCAAAACATTTTTTTCCAAATCGAGGAATAGAAATAAATACATCAAGAGCTTGATGTATTACATGAGCACAGGTTGCAATATAACCTTCTTCATTAATAAAAAATCCTGTTCCCATTGGATTTTTTGTGCCACATACTACATAAGGATTAAACCAATTGGTATCACGAGAAGTAGTAAGAATTCGAACAACTGCATTGTGTACATCTAACTGAATATCTTGCCAAGGCCGCTCTGTAGTTATTGAATCAGCATAACAATGTGAAAAGATCACTAATCCTAATAAAAAAACATAACACAATTTATTTTTCATAATTCTTCATTCTCCTTATATAAATACAAATTAGCTTAATAATATAATGATAAGATTTATTATCAATGTACTATTTTTTAATAACTACAACAGGATTCTTTTTAAATACTGTATGGTCTTTTTCATGTATTAAAGAGTCGCACGCTCGATATAACAACCCCCCAACAATGACTGCGGTAAGAGCACTTAAAATAACTTCGTCTTTTCTTGAGAAAAATCTACTTTTCATTCCCGATCCCTTTAACAATATTGTTTAATAATATGTTCAACAATCAAAAATAGTTAACAATTTTCTCCACTATTCAAAGTGAGTTGTATCCTCAAATTTAGTTATTTCTTGTATGAAGTTCATAAATACAGTTCCCGTTGGCCCATTACGTTGTTTTCCAATAATTAGTTCCGCTAAAGTAGGAGTTTCTGTTTCTCGATTATATACTTTATCTCGATATAAAAACATAATTAAATCAGCATCTTGTTCAATGGCTCCTGATTCTCGCAAATCTGAAAGCATTGGTCTTTTATCCATACGACTATCAACAGCACGAGACAGCTGAGATAATGCAATAATAGGAATATTAAGTTCTTTAGCTAACGCCTTTAAAGAGCGGGAAATATCAGAAACTTCTTGATGACGATTTTCATGTTTTTTATTAGAATGTAACAATTGCAAATAATCTATCACAAGAAGCTGTAATCCATTTTCAGCTTTAAGCTTACGAGCTTTTGCTCGTAAATCCATAATATTCAACATTGCTGTATCATCAATAAAAACTTTCATTTCTGCCAGTTGAGCCGCAACATTTGTTAAATCAATCCATTCATCCGATGATATTGTTGCATTTCTAATATTATGATGACTAATACTTGATTCAGATGAAAGCAAACGCAATGTTAGTTGTTCTGCTGACATTTCAAGAGAAAAAATACCGGTAGTAAAGCCATTACGAGCTGCATTTAAGGCAATACTCATTGCAAGTGCTGTTTTACCCATTGAAGGCCTGGCTGCAAGAACAATAAAATCACTATTTTGAAAACCTGACGTCATTTGATCAAGTTGTTGGAACCCCGAAGGAATGCCGGTAATTCCTTTTGTATGACTTTTAATATCAGATAAATGTTGAAATGTTTTTTTAAGCCAAATATCCAGTTGAATAAAATTATTATTAGATCGTTTATTGGAAATATTAAAAATTATCTTTTCAGCATCATCAAGTACTGCATCAATTGAATCTTGATCTTGGGTATAACAGTTAGTAATAATTGTTGCTGCAGAACTAATAAGTTGCCGTAATATCGATTTTTCCTTAATAATAGTTGCATGTTGAACAATTAAACCTACTGAAGGAATGTTTTCTTGTAACGTTACTAAATAAATAATGCCACCTATAGCATCCAATTGATTTTTTTTTATCAATTCATCTTGTAACGTTACAAGATCTATCCGTTTATGCTGTTGATTTAAATCAATCATGGATTGATAAATAGTTTTATGTGCAGGACTATAAAAATCATCCGGAGCAATAATTTCACAAACCGCATTAACATATTCATCATTTAATAATAATGCCCCAAGAACAGACCGTTCTGCATCACCATGAGCAGGAAGAGTTTTTCCCAGAAGTCCTTCAACATTTGATGATTGAGGGACCACATTATTATAGTAAGAATTTTTAGTCATATAAATACATTTACTCAGCTATAACAGTTACGGTGATATGAGACTTTAATTTGGTAGTTAATTTAATATAAACCTTAAAAGAACCTTTTGATTTAATAGATTTATCAAATTCTACTTGGCTTTTACTGATATTAATTCCCTTAGTTGCAATAGCAGTTACTATTTCTAAAGCATTAATTGATCCATACAATTGACCATTATCATGCATTTTACGCTTTAAAACTATTTCCAGTGAATTTAATTTTTCTGCAAGCATTGATGTTTGAGAAGCAATTACTTCTTTGCGATTCTCAACTTTACGAATTTTAGAAGCATATTGATCTTTATTATGACTGGTAATTTCCACCGCAAAACCTTGTGGAATAAGAAAATTACGAGCAAATCCATCGCCTACTTTGATAATTTCCCCTGCGAGACCTATTTTTTCGATATCTTTACGCAAATATACTTCCATTTGATACTCCTTTTGATGATTCATTATAATAATCTTGTAATTGATACTTTTAGTATATCTTAAAAAAAGAACCTTGAAAATAAGGTTTTTCATGAATAGCTACCTTTTTTAAGGTTCTTTAATCATTATAGTCCAACTTTTCTCTTTGTTGTGCCAATAAAACAATATACGAAGAACTGCGAAACATCGAATGAACCACTATAATCAATATTGTCATTATAATGAGAACCGTTAATACTATTGACCCTTTTCTCATAGCACTCCTATTTTCTAATTGTCACAAAGCAAATAAGTGGCCTTGCCTGACTTAAAGTAACAAGAGTAAGTTCTATAGCAACAATCGCATCTAAATGCTTTATAACTTTGAAATGAGCTTGTTTAGTTTTTGTAGCCACAATACTGGTGGTTTTCTTTTTCCACCCTTGATCATATAATCCTTCTTTTCTTTCTAATCGATCATTTGTCCAAGACCAACCAATAGCATGAGTATCAATTTGCCAAATAAGCTCTTTATCATTAATTACTTTCCAAGAACAGCAATTATTTCTTATCGCACGTATATCTCGCACAAAAAGGTCTAAAGCTATATGATGCATTACAATTGATTGACATTTACGTGTTGTAGAAATGGTAGGAATAACCAGAGAAACAATTATATGACAGGAGAAGAACATTATTATGGTAAAAAATGTAAGATATAACAAAAATGATAATAACGAAAATCCTTTTTTATCAAACATATATATCATAAATATTTTTCGCTAACTTCTTCTCATTCTTATTACGAAGATTAGAAAAATTTTCTATTCTTTTTAATGCTTTCTGTTGCGTGATTTTAACTTCAATTATATAATGAGTTATAATTAAAATAAAAAAAATTGATACGGATAATCCAATCATCAATTCGATAAGGAGAAATCCCTTTTTAGATTTTATCACTTTACCCCTTTAGAAAAATGATGGTTTTGCATTAAAAAGTTATGTAAACTATACCGATAAAGTAAAAATTGATGCAATAGATCCAATAATGTTGAACTCCATAAGAATGAAAAGGTATTTATTATGACATATTATAAAATATTTTTTAATCTGCTTTTTAGCATCCTTTGTTGTTTTTTCTCATCTACTATAATACCAGGAATGCCTGGTCAGAATATGATGGGAATGAATACAATGGATTTTGAATCAGAGGTTGAAGAAATGAATAAAATCATTCAAGACTATGTTTCAAGCCTTCCTCCTGCAGAACAGGAAGAATTCAATCGTCAAGTTGAAGAAATGACACAAATGTTTGAAAACATGAGTGATGATGATATTGATAAGTTAATGAATGAATTATTTGCAGATGAAGCGATGACTGAATCTAATCCTTTTGAAATCAGTGAACCACAAGTAGAAGAGATCAAAGAAGTTGTTTTAACTTCCGAGGATAAGAAAAAAATTGAAACTATTCTTAAAATAGTTAATGATATTATCAATCAAAGCAATTTGTTTAACGTGATTGTTAATAGTTCTCCAGAACTTCCAAATCGTATAACTCGCTGGGGAAATAAAGGAGAAATTCTTAATTGGCAAGAAACATCAGATTGGGATAAATTCAGAATAGAACTTGATGCATTTGTTCAAATGCTTTATAAACTTCTTGATCAAGATATTACTACAAAAAAATATAAATATATTTTTGATGTTATTGAAGATCAAGGTCTTTATAATAATCTTATTCAACTACAGACAGAACTTAACAAACTGGTTCCGAAAGTTGATATTCCTGAATTTAATGTTCAAAAACTGAGCGATGAATCAAAAGAAACAATAAAAGAAATTCTTGGAAAATATGCTGAAGGATTTTATTTATTAAATATTACTCAAGCAATAAATAAAATTTTTGAAAAATATTTACCTGAAGCAGAAAAAATACGTGTTTCTGAAGAGGCGGCTACTAAAAAAGCTCTTGATGCTCAAAAAGGAACAAGAACTCCTGCAGCTAAAACTGAAGCTGGTATAGAATCCGATGATATGGGTTATGATTCTGGCTATTATGGTGGTAGCGATTATGGTTATAGCTCTTATGATCCATATAGTTCATATGGTGGAGGCTATAATGATTATGGTTATTCTCCTGACTATGGTTCGTATGGTGATTATGGATCAGATTCTAGTTCTAGAAGAAGTGGCGGAGATGGAAGCTCTGGTGGTGGAGAAAGAGGTAGTTACGGATCATCCAATGGTGAAACAGGCGACTCAAAAGACAAAAGCAAAAAAGGTAAAGGTAGAGGCGATAAATCAAGCTTTGTACCTAACGTTAAAATTGAACGTGCTATTGCAGATGTTAAAAGTGGGTTAGGTGATATTATAAAAGCAATGACTCCTGATGAAACAACTACACTTCCAACAAATCTTGCTAATTTAGCAGAAACCATTAAAAAAGATGATATAGATATTATTCTTGCTGGTGCTACTCTCCCTATGGTTTCTACAAATTTATCTACCATGAATGACGCTATTAAAAAAATCACTAAAGAAACATTTAATGCTGATGATTTAGCTCATTATCAACGCGAAATACAAAATGCTTTCACTAAAAATAATAAAGAGTTAAAGGCGTTACGTGATGAAATTGATAAATTTGAATTCTTAAAAACAGAAGAAGAAAAAGAAGCTGCCAAAAAAAGGGAATCTACTAAAATTGATGCTTCAACATTACCAGAAGAACATCAGTGGGCATATTTTGGACAAGAAACTTTAGCAACGGGCGATAAAGCTGATAAATTACAAGAACAGATTAAAGCTCGTGCTTCATTATTTGATATTAAAGAGCAAATTGATACTCTCTTTAAAGATGTAGATCAGTTTGCTAAAAAACAGGCCCCGGTTATGAAACAAGAACCTAAACCTGACAAAGAAGATAGCTTTAGTTTCGAAGAATAAAAGATTAAAAGAGGGACCTTAAAAAAGTCCCTCTTTCTTTTTAACAAAAAGGAGAATTATGAAAATATCTAAATTGTTCATTATGACAATTATCTTACTAGGTGGCGTGCTTATTATAATGAAATTATCTCGAAAAAATTTACTTCCTTCCGTTATTCAATCAGTTACTGATCAGGATTCTAAAAATACAATTCTTCAGGAAAATGAAGAGCTTATTAAACGTGTGATTATTTTGTGTGAAGCTAATGATAATGATAGCGATGTTATTGCGACTAAAATGGCATCAATTTTTGATGATTATCTTAAATGGAATCAAAAAAATATAAGCATTATTAAACAGAAACCTGAATTAGCAGATAAGATTGAACACCAATGGATAGAATTAATATATAAGTTAGCATCTAGCTTAACAAACGAATCAGATGAATTAAAAAAAGAAAAAAAATTGGCGGTGATTGCAATAATTGAAAAACAAATAAAATCAGAAAATTTAATAAATTATCTCAAAAATAAGCCAGAGGTAAATCAGAAGGCGCTGGCTGAGTATATTCAAAATAAAACTGAAGCTAAAAAACCAAGAAATGATATCCCAATCTCAGTAATGGATTTTTTAAAAAATTAATTAAAAAATGATTTAATCCCGTTCGTGCTGATGCTTCGTCAGGCTCAGCAGTAAACGCGGAATTTATCCTGAGTTAATCGAAGGGCTCGAGTTAATCGAAGGGCTCAGAACTTCACGTGATTATTTTTATCCCGTTCGTGCTGAGCTTGTCGAAGCATACGAACACCTTTTTAATGAGTTCGTATGCTTCGACAAGCTCAGCACGAACGGAGAGAGTATCTGAGCGCCGCGTTTACTGCTGAGTTTATCGAAGCATCAGCACGAACGGAACAGTCTATTGATCGTTCTAGTAATTTCTATAAATCAGTTTTTTTTCTAGCTTCCTTAGTTTCCAATAATATCCTTGTGATTTCCATACGTCCCATAATTCTATTAATTTCATTAATAAAGTATTAAATGAGCGAACAATAAAGCCATCTGCTTTTACTTGAGCAAAATCTGTATCTTTTTTTAAACTATTGAGAATTTTTGCTCCTCTTAAATCTGCTCAATAAAAAAGACCTGCTCGAGCAGGTCTTTTTTTCAATATATTTATTAACAGATTTTTATTTAACTATTTTCACACAACGATTACATAACCCATCAGGGTCACTGGTAATATCCCATTGCCAACAACGAGGACATTTTACTCCCTGTGCATGTTCTACGCGTGCAAATAATCCTTGTAACTCAGTTGCTTCAAGATTATCTGCATTGGTTTGAATAACACATTGCGATACAATTAAAAATTCTCTTAAAAAGCTTTCAGCTACTTCATTTAGCTGCATTAAAAACTTACTCATTTTATCAGCGTATTCAGCAGTAGGACTTATATGTAAAATTACTCGCGCTTCTAAGGAATGTTTTACAACTTGTTTTTCTCGCTGTAATTCAATTGCTTTAAGCAAAGCTGATCGAATTTCTTTTAAAATTTGCCACGCATCATTACGTTTGCCTATATTTTGCAATAAAGAAAATTCTTGTAAATGAATAGAATCAATTTTATTTTTTTGATATTCATCAGAGATTTGTTCTGCCGTAAATGAAAAAATAGGCGCCATAAGCTTGGTTAGTGTATCAAGAATATAAAAACAGACTGTTTGAGCAGAACGTCTTTCTAAACCATCTTTCTTTTCAACATATAATCTATCTTTAATAATATCCAAATAAAAAGCACTTAAATTTATTGCGCAATAATTACCCAATAAATGAGATACGCGGGTAAAATTATAATTTGTATAAGCAAGTATTACTTCTTCATATAATTCAGAAAGTTCTTGCAGACCATATTGATCAATAGCATTCATTTTTTCTATAGCAATGGCATCTGTAGCTATATTAAAGTCATTAATATTAGAAAGTAAAAATCTACACGTATTTCTAATTTTTCTAAATACTTCTTGGACATTTTTAAGTAATATATCAGAAACAACCGCATCTCCTGCGTTATCAATACTTGCTGCCCATAGACGAAGACCATCCGTGCCTAAACGATCAATTATTTCTTGTGGAGCTACAACATTACCAACAGATTTCGACATTTTACGACCTTGTTGATCAACAGTGAACCCATGAGTAACAATAGTTTTAGTACACGGTGTTTCTTCAATAATCATACTTGTTAATAATGAGCTTTGAAACCAACCACGATGTTGATCTTTACCTTCAAGATACATATCAGCAGGATATTGTAAATCTAGGTTTTGTTTTAAAACAGCATAATGACTGACACCTGAATCAAACCATACATCAAGAATATCTGTTTCTTTTCTTAGATTTCCTGAACATTCAGGACAGACAGAAGTAAATTCTTGTGAAGATACGTTATCCCAATATTCAATACCTTCGGTTGCAACTTTTTTTGCTATGTTATCAATGAATTCTTTATTGATATAAGTAAAATCACAGCTATCACAAATAAGAGCTGGAATAGGTATTCCCCACACACGCTGACGAGAAAGACACCATTCTAATCTTCCTTCTATTGTTGCTTCAAATCGGTTATGTGATGCGGCTGGAAGCATGGTAATGCGTGAAACTGCCTCACAAGATTTTTCTTTAAGATCATTACGTGATAAATCACAAAACCATTGTTTAGTTGCACGGAAAATTAATCCTCCACGACAACGCCAACAATGGGGATATGAATGTTTGATGCTTGTTTTAAACAATAAGGTATTAGCTTCTGTTAATTTTTGAATCACCCACCCATGAGCTTGCGTTACAGGCATATCTATTAATTCTGCAATATTAATTTCTTTTGTATAACGTCCATCAGAAGAAATAGGAGAATAAATTTCTAAATTATTTTTTATACCAATTTCATAATCAATAGGTCCAACACCCGGAGCATTGTGCACACTCGCGGTACCATCATCAGTAAGTACTGAATCATCAACTAAAATAGGAGTAGAAAAATCTTTGATAAATGGATGAATTGCTTGTGCTTGTATTGTTATTAAGTCTTGTGAATTACATTCAGCAACAATATTTCCTGCAATATTTAATAATTGGGTAATGGCTTGCGCACGTGATTTACCTACTAAAATGTAATCTCTTTCTGTTTCAAGAATTACATATTCGGTGTTTGGCTTTAATAACACTGAACGGTTTAACGGCAACGTCCAGGGAGTAGTGGTCCATATTAATAAACTAATAGGTTTATTATTTAATAAGGGAAACAATTGCTCACACACAGCTTTTTGCAACCCAAACAATACATATAATGAAGGGTCTTTACGGTCTTGATATTCGATTTCTGCTGAAGCAAGCACTGTTTGGCATGTAGGGCACCAGGCTACTGTTTTGTTTTTTCGTTCAATATATCCTTTTTCTACGAGTATACCAAAAGCATTCAGCGTTTTAGCTTCATACTTAAAATCCATAGTTAAATAAGGGTTATCCCAATCCATTAAAACACCGAGCTGCTTAAACTCTTTTTTTTGAATACTAATCCATTTTTGAGCATATTCACGACAAGCTTGTTTTAAAGCATTAGCAGGAATATCAGAATTTTCTTTTTTTACAGCAAATTCAATTGGTAGTCCATGACAATCCCATCCCGGAATCACCGGGACATGCTTACCCATCATTCTTTGAGATTTACATACAATATCTTTTAATATTTTATTATATGCATGTCCAATATGAATATGTCCATTGGCGTAGGGTGGGCCATCATGTAAAATAAATTTTTCTTCACCTTTATGTTGTTCAAATGAACGTTTATATAAATTTTCATCTTCCCAGCGTTTTAATAGCAGAACTTCCTCCTCTTTATGATTAGGTCTAATGGGAAAATTAGTATGAGGTAGGTTTAAAGTATCCTTAAAACTCTTTTTTTGATTATCCTGTTCTGACATATTTTAACTTTCTATTAATAAATGTATTGCAAGCGGCAACAATTATAGTATATTAGATTTTTAAAAAGAAGCCTAAAAAATAAAAATAAGGACTAAACGTCCTTATTTTTATTTCTATATTAATTATTAAATCTTACTTTTAATAATTATGGCCTTATAAGTTAGGGTCTTGCAATAAGCCCTGTTTTCTTAAGGTTTCTTTAGTCATTTCATATTCTTCTAGTTCTTTTGCGCTCATACGCTCACCAATGGTTTCTTGACTACTTGGCAACACAGGGGAAGTAAATGTTTGTTTAGTTTTATCTACCCATTGAACTACCGTATTACCATACGCATCTTTGCTTATTTCTTTTTTTAAATGTGGATAAAACTGAGACATATACGCTGTTCTTGCTGCATCAACTATTTCATTACCATACGGAACGCCTTGCATTAATTTATCTACATTTTCATTAATTAATGTTTTTGCAAAGCCTTTTTGAGCCAAAGGTAAGGAATTTTCAGCAAATTCAGATAAACTTGGCAGTTGTTGTTTAACATAACTTTTAGTTGTATCATACAAGGTAGGAAATTCTTGTTTAACGTAACCTTTTGTAGTGTCATAATAGCCTTTGGCTGTATCGTAATAACCTTTTGCTTGATCATATTTTCTTGCGGCTGATGCTTTCATTCTGTCATATAAACTTGGTTGTGCCGAGCTCATAGTTATTTGAGTGGTAAAAACTACAAATAATGCACCTAATGCTATTAATTGTTTTTTCATAACAATCTCCTTTTTTATTATTATCTCTTAATATTTAATTTTATATTAGCAATTTTTTATATTAAAAAGCAATGATACAAAGGCATTCATAATAAACAAATCATGCTAGACACTATAACAAGTCGCTAGATTTTATATAATTATCATGATTATTTATAAGAGCTTAAAAACTATTGCAACTTTGAATAAAGCTGTGGGTGAACTTATAGAAGTTTTTTAAAGGCGTTATTAAATAAATAGAGATAGGTATAAGACAATAAGGATAAAATGGAAAAAAACAAAAAATCTGATTATTGTGCTTAATAAATAAAGTACTTAAAAAGGTAATCGTGCCAACAGAAACATATAACTATACCCTCCAAGCAAAAAGATGAGTTTCTCTTTTGTGGTATTTGATTGGAGGGTATAGTTTATTTATTCAATGGGAGGTCTTTTGCCACGCATTGCATTGAAAATAACTGATATAACAAAAAGAACTAAAAATATTATAAATAATATTTTTGCAATACCTAATGAAGCTCCTTCTACACCAGAAAAACCTAATGCTCCGGCTATAATAGCTAAAACAAGAAAAGTAATAATCGCGTGTAACATACAAACTCCTTTTAATATTAAGAAAATATGAAATTATTTTTTGATAGCGTTTAAAAAAAGGTAACACAAAAATTTAATGTTTTTGAACATAATTTTTTTAATTTTATTGTTAACGTAAAAAACCATTTGGTTATGCGACAACTTAATGCAAACAGGGTTGACTTTTATACGTCTTATTTATTACTATTAATAATAAAAGCATGATAGTATTTAAAAACAAGGTATATAATCATGAATAAATTGTATAAAAAATCATTTTCTTATTGGTATTTATTCCCTTTATTTGTTCTTAATCTTGGATTGTTAGGTTATCCAGCAACAACCCCTTCTGAGCAAAATGATATTCCACAAATCAACTTCAGCTCTTCTCTTTTAGCTGCTGATGGTAGTTTTACCGAACAATCTCTACCTAAATTTTTAGCTCAAGCATATAATGAAAAAAAACTTACTCATCCTGATTTCAGTAAAGAAGCGTGCTTAAAAGCAAAAAAAATGGATGTTCAGGGTAGTTTTAATACATTACAACTCTTTTTAGTTACTGCAACATGTCAACCAACAACAGCATCTATGTATATCATTAAAGAAGCAAAAAGTGGTCTGGAAGAAGCAATGAAATTAAAAACTATAGAAAAATACCCTGGCATGAAAGAATTACTTGCACCCAAAACTCCCCCTAAAGGGCTGCCAAGCATTGCATTACCCATTGCTTATTTCTCATATCCTAGCACTAGTGGGTATGGGCTGCATTATATAGCAACAATGCCTGCAGCAAAAGGAAAAGTGCTTTGTCAGCTTGTTAATGATTTTAGACTTAACCAATCTCCTCAAAATGCAGAAAAAATTAAACGTGCTTATAAAATACTCGGTGTTGAAATGGGTAATTATCATAAGCGGTTTATGCAGCCTATCGCTGGAGCAAAAATAGGTAAAACTATTCCTCATGGAGATTTCCATTGTTTTAATGTTTTTTATGATGAAATTGGCGGACATTTTACATTTATTGATAATGAAACAATGGCTGCATCACTTAACAACTTACAAACTCCCGATGATGATATTTTAAAGCTATTTTTAGGCCTTTTTTCAGCAAGTGAACCTGAAGCAAGAAAAGAAATTATTAAAGGAATTGATTTAAAAACTTGGCATACTCTCTCTTTAAAAAATTTTATAGAAGGTTATATGCAAGCATATAATGCTCCTGATCAAAAACAAGTATTACTTGATCTTAAAAAAATGTTTAACACTAACGATCAATTCCCATGGCTACGTATTGATCCAAAAGAATTGCAGAAATTAAGAACAAACTATATTAATCCCATATTTGATACCATTGAACAGGAAAAATTTGGGAAAAAAAAGTAAAAACTTTATTAATCCAAATTTTTCCTGTTCAATGTTTTTTACTAACCTATTAATTTATTTATGTGTTCCATACACCTTGCCACATATTCCGAAGAGCCTTTAGTTCTATCTCATACTGTATACGCTTTTTTTCTTGAGCTTCTTCTTCCTTCAATATGTAATCAAATCGTTCTGTTCGTGTTTTTGATAATAAATAGTTCTTATTTTTGGGTTCATTCATTGGGTTAGTTGATAGCATCATTCCAAAAATAGTTTCATTACAAAATAATATAACCATTAATAAACTAAGCCTTAAAAAAATAAGTGCCATAATAATCCTTATTGAGCTAAAATAATAAAATGTTTAATTTATAAGATTATATTATTTTATTACAAAAAATACAATAAGAATAATCAGACAAAAGCGTTTTGACAATAAATACTTATTTCTATGTCAACAAACTTAAATTTTTTAACATAGAACAATAAAGACAAAAATTTTTATAAAATTACTTAAATTTTTGCCTTTATAAATGGTCTTTTTAGACAAATGATTATTGCTATCTTGATACATTAATACTAATTTTTATTTCTTTTGCCATACGTCGTTTTTAACAAAAAAGCACTCATTAACGCGATAAAAAAACATAATAGAATTTTAATTTAAACAAAATTTTTAAAAAAAATATTTTTTAAAAAAACCAGTATAAAAAGATTTCTAATCATAGTAAACTATATACATTTGAAGAAATAGACGAATAAAAT
>Ga0268266_10003169_pt1 | contig 16690 bp, 18 predicted proteins | sample KBSS13metaG_FD_190356 | JGI IMG/M metagenome (GOLD analysis project Ga0268266, IMG submission 190356) | Switchgrass rhizosphere microbial communities from Kellogg Biological Station, Michigan, USA - KBS S1-3 metaG (SPAdes) (version 2) | ecosystem: Host-associated > Plants > Roots > Rhizosphere...
CTCAGAGGCCATTCGATCGGCCGCGACCGACCGCGCGGAGACACTAGCAAAAGGTCGCCGCGCCATTCTCGCTGCACGACACTATACTCACGACCGCGCGATCGCTTCATATCGACAAATTGTGAGCGATCTTATGTCTAACCGCACATAACGTGGCCATGGCCCCGATCGTTCTCGTAACTGGCGCCGATGGATTTGTGGGACGTCACATGGTATCGGCCTTGACCCGGGCTGGCTGGCACGTGCGCTGCGCCCAACGCTCGACCGGATCTACAACCCCAAACGCAAACATTGTATCTGGCCTGGAACTGGGGTCGTCGACCGATTGGCAAGCGGCCCTTACCGGAGTGCAGGCGGTCGTGCATCTCGCAGCGCGTGCACACCGAACCAAAACTACTCAGAAACGTGAGAGCGATCTTTATTTCTCTATCAATGTTGAGGGCACCATGCAACTTGCCCGCAGCGCCATTGCGGCCGGCATACGAGATTTCATTTTTCTCAGTAGCATCGCGGTGAATGGTAGCACAACCGATGGACGTAGGCCGTTTTGCGAGCAGGACAGCATCGCGCCAGATACCATCTATGGAAAATCAAAGGCCATCGCGGAGCAGCGTCTTTCGGACCTAGCCGCAAACAACAAAATGTCTGTAACTGCCATTCGCGCGCCGATGATTTACGGCGCCGGCGCAGTCGGTAACTTTGACCGACTTAGGTCGGCGGTTCGTGCCGGCGTGCCGCTCCCCTTTGGGTTCATTAGAAATCGGCGCGCTTTCCTCGGAATAGACAATCTGACTTCGTTTGTTCAGCATCGATTGGGGGCGTCCAATCCCTCAACTTTTGAAGTCTTTCTTCTGGCCGACAACGAGCAAGTTTCAACGCCCGAGTTCATCCGCCTGTTGGCCCGAGCATGCGCGCGACCAACTCGTCTCTTGCCCGTACCTGTTTCATTGCTACGTATACCAATGAACTATTTGGGACTGAGTGACGCTCTGATCGGCTCGCTGGAGATAGATGCCGGAAAGGCAAATGCAACCGGATGGCATTGCCCGCTGACTCTGGCTGAGGGACTTTCGCGCTCTATAAGCCCGTAGCCAGATCGTATTGGACACGTTCCTCAATGGGCCCACGTGGGCGCGAAGCGGCATTAGGCGCCGATTCGCACATTCCAACGTTAATCGACCGAACCCGACCTTTGCTCTGGGCAGCCCGCTCAACAAGGTTTCATGCTCCGCAGCTCAACGAGGAGAGACTGGCAGCCGAACTACACCGAATCCATCGTAGCCATGGCGCGCACCAGTCCCATAGACCGGACGACATCTTCAAGATTGGAAACAAGCGTTGGCTACTAGTGGCCACATAGCATCCGCGGCGGTGCTGGTTAGATGATCTGCATTGATAAACTTTGAATCATCGAAGGAAAACGAGAGGCTGCGAAAATCAATGAACTTGAGTTCTTTGGACGCCGCAAAGCCTGCTATATAGGTGTCGAAAGCTGCATACCGACTGTCAGTTATTTGGCTGGCGATTCTGAGATAATCAGTGCTGACTGGCGTTCTAAATAGGCAAACTTCCGCTCCGTTTGCGATCAGAAAGGTTATTGCATTTTCAAAGGCGTGAAGCGGTTCAGACATTTCAAACCTATCGATGGGGTTTTGCTCGTAGACCCTCCCCGTGGTAAGAACCTGGCGTTTCTCCAAGGGAAACTGCGACCACGTAGAATTAGACGCTGATTCCTCCCACTCTCGTTTGATTCGCTTAAGTGCCTCTGGAACGGGCCGTGGCACATTTGCATGAGCAGCAGCGGTAAGTATGGCCGCCACCACCGACCGTAGATCGGCCCACAAATTGTCGAATAGCGCTCCCGAATAAGGACCCGACAAGGCGAGCAGACGAACACCGAATAGGCTCTTGGGCGGAGCCAGTGAGGTGAGAGTGAGCAGTGGCCTTCTTCCTGCGTGATACTCCCCGAACCATTGCGGCGAAGCTTCAACAATAACGCGCTCTGGTCGGCGGTGCATGTACAGCGAGCGAACGAGCAGGAGTAGTTCGCCGGGCTGCTGCCCCGGTTGCCCCAGAAACGCATAATGCGGAATATATGACGTGTCCCCAACATGCGAATCACCGAGCACCGCTTTGCTCGCATCGACTTCGGCAATCCTCTGGAGATAAGAGAAAGAAGGATCACGAAAGCGGTTCGAAAACCTGCAATAAACCTCCAAAAAAGCAGCTGAAGCTATCAAGACAGCAACGAATACCAGGAGTTTCAGTCTAAAACTGGAAATAGATAAACGCATTGGTCTCCTCCCGCGCCATAACGACAATTGACATCACGAGCGCGATGGCTGCAACCGCTGCAACCCATAGTTTTACCGGCGGAATCCCGTCCGGCGAATTCCAATCCACATTTTCGCGATCGGCCTCAATACAGAAGAGCCTTGGAATATTGGGAAAGCACAGGACCCAGAGTAACACCGACAGGATGAACCATCTTTGCGGTATCGCGACGGTATGAATGTGCACATCGTTATTGATAATGATTGATAGAAACCATCGCTGAGCTGTCGAGAAATCCGGTGATCTGAACAGGATCCAGGCGAAGAGAACAATGCTCATGCTCAAGGCCCACACCAGCGTCCGGCCGAGCCAGCCATCTGTCGATCGCTGAACAAACTCTATTCCGTGCAGCCCGTGTGCCGCGACGAGCGCTACACCGTGAACAAATCCCCAAGCCACGAAGGTCCATGCGGCCCCATGCCAAATGCCACCGACCAACATGACGATGAGCAGATTGATTGAGGTCCGAAGCAACCCATCGCGGCTCCCCCCGAGAGGAAAATAGACGTAGTCGCGCAAGAACGATGACAGGGTGATATGCCAACGCCGCCAAAAGTCGATCAAGGAACTGGCCTTGTAAGGCGAGTTGAAATTGACAGGCAACTGAATTCCGAACATCCAGGCGATACCAATTGCCATTTCCGAATAGGCCGAAAAGTCAAAAAAGATCTGTAACGAGTAAGCGAGCAGGGCTGAAATGGCGTCGGCTTGGCTGGCCATTCCTCCGCTCTGTAAATTGGACACGGTTTGGTCGACCACAGGGGCCAGCCTGTCCGCAATCATCACCTTTTTGAACAATGCAAAGCAGAACACACACAGGCCCGTGAAAACCTGCTCGGCCGAATTAACGCCGGCGCGGCCGAGTTGAGGGAGCAGTTCGCGATAGCGGATGATTGGACCGGCAATCAGCTTCGGAAAAAATGTGATGAAGGCGAAATATCGGAGAAAGTCGCCTCGGGCGACTTTCTTGGACCGTATGTCGGAAAGAAACGAAATCTGCTCGAAGGTGATAAAAGAAAGCGCGAGGGGCAGCACGATATGGGGAAGTGCCCAGTCGACCCCAAATAGAATGTTGCCATTGGCTACGGCGAAATCGGCATACTTGAAAACACCTAATAGCAGGAGATTGAAGGCGATGCCGCATCCGAAGAGTGTCTTGCTTCGACTTTGCTCAAGTCGGGTGGCAATCGCAAAGTTGACGCCGGCGGATCCAATAAGAATCAAGGTGTAATCGGCACGTAGCCAACCATAGAACACCAATGAGCAAACGATCATGGTTAGAAGAAAGAATCTTTGGCTCAGACGCCCGGCCAACGCGAGCACAACAATCGTAGTCGATAAGAATGCAAAAAACTGATAGCTCGAAAACAGCATTGTACGCCGCTCACCGGGGCTGGACCCGCGTAATCAATGGTGCCGCTATAGGGACGCTGCACTCCTTGAGTGTACCGCGATTCGACCTGTTAGCGAGGATGCGGGTGAGATTTTGCTTCTCATGTGGTGATGCCAGATCCTGGTAGGTCATACCGTGCCTGGATGTTAGGTGAAACGTTCGAGCAGTCTCCGTCACCGCCTTCGCCTCGCCGTTGAGCCACCTTATCTCTCCGTCCGAAATCGTGGCCGCCAACCGCAACAGCGCAGCTGGGCGGCTGGCAGACCTTCTGAGCGCGGAATGAACAACCCGCCGGCGGAGATCTTGTTAGGGGCGCAGCCAGGAAGTAAGGGCTTGGCGGCGGTCGGCCATGCTTTCAGATACGTGCCGAATTCGGACATTGGACGGTTCCATTCATGAATCTTAGTCAGATCGACGCCGAGAACTCCTCGGTGTGCGGCCCTGACATCCGTGACTTGATTTTCCCGACCGGCTTTGCGCCTCTGTTGGTCAGAACTGCTCACAAGGCTTTAAGCTTCCGGTTCTCGAGCATCTTCGCTTGAAAAGCGGCCGGTTCAGCGCGAAGACATGCTCGTCGCGATTGTTACTGACCAGCGCGGTGCGTCTCGACGGAGGACAAGTCAGGAGAGGTCGCTAGCAGGTCGGGATTGTGATCGGCTTCGAAAATGGCCCGAAACCCGCGCGCCTTGTTTTGGCCATGTTTTAGACGTGATTGGGGCGGGTAGTGGCCACCGTGAAAACCCCGACCGTGGGCGCGCTGGCTACCGTAGCATCCCTATTGCTGTCCGCCTGCACCTCTACCAGCGGGGTGGTTGCGGACAACATTCCGGCATGGCTCGGGGGAGTGCCGAATGACGTACCACCCAGGCGAGGCACTGTAGAATATGACGAGTGGCAAAGGAAGCGTGCCGAAGAGGCCGCTAAAATCAAGTCGAAATGAAATAGTCTCCACCCGATCGTCGTAGCCGCAAATCGATCGCGCGGATCGAAATCAATGATCCGTCGTCATCGCCAGTGCGCCGGCCGTAGCCACCAAGCATAACATGACGACGCCAATGGCGCGTGATTGCCACTTCCCTGCCGCCAGCGGCGAAACATAAGCAAACGACGCTGCGAATACTCCATAGAGAACCAAAGTCTGCATGATTCGTCCCCCTTGGTTCGAAGCTGCCACGGGAAATGTTAACAACACGGAAACATCGCTAACCTCAGAGAATCTCGTCGGTCTAGCCACAGCCGTCCGGACCAGCCCGTGCTACCGCCTTCGCCTTCTCCTCGCGGTTAGGGGTCCCACGTTTCCGGCGTAAGTCGGCGGCCCGGGATGTCGGCCGTCCGGGATTCCCGGTGCAAAGCTCCCGCAGCCAGGGATGGCCTCGTGTTTCATGGTGCAAAGGCGGTCTGACACCGACTTATAGCACTAACCAATATATTGCGTTGCCGCGCAAAAATACGATCGCTGCGGCTGCAACGTCAAAGACAAAAATGCCCGAACAATACGTTAGGACGGAAATCACCACGCTCGCAGTGAGTATCGGCATCACGAAGAATGATTGGGAGCCGAATTCCATCACCGCCCGACCACTGGTCACGCCACACGTTTTGAACCGGTTCGTCAGATCGTGCAGATCTTACGTGAATGTGTCGAAGGCAGACACTGGAATTTCAGTCCAGGCCATCGACTGCCGTCATGTGTATTCTGATCCGAGCTCGATGGCAGCTGTGTGGCTGCGCGAACGTTGACCGGCTTCAATTCAGGGCAGTCGATCATCCTTTTGGGGCATAGGATCGCTGCCGGGACGGCGTCTAAAGCTCGCACGAACCCATGGACCACATTCTTGGCGGGAACTGTGTTTCCAGCAAGCTGACGGCCGCTAGCGCCTCCCAGACCGAAGAGGAGGAAGGGCTGCTTCTACCGCGTGCAGGCAGGCAACGGCTCGGGACGGCATTTTAAGACACCCGCTCCCCCTTCAGCTTGTTGACCTCGCGCCAAAGCGGCTCAATGTCCGCTGCTCGTGCTTCATCTGGCCATGGCCGGATATCGGGTCGAAGCCAAACTCCTTAACAGATTTGCGCAGCACGTTCTCATCGACATCAGGTCCCGGCCGGCTTGCGCTACCGATACACGCGCTCCTAACAGGCTTGACCGACTCGATCTTGAACTCTGCCTGAACTTTCTTCCCTGCATTGCTCACCTCCGGCTTCATGAAAGACCCAAACCAAGTGTCCATCAAACCGGCAGCCGCTCACTTGGTCAACACATGCACAATTTTAGTATGCTCTGTCTCAACGAGTCTCAGACTTGGCTTGGGCGGCAATGGTCCTTAGCTTGACGACTAGAGCTTTCTTTATCGATGGTCCGACTCCGCGTAGGAGCAGCCACAAACAGGTTCCATCCATAAAGGTCGCGGAAGATCGACTTTGTTTTTTGGTCAATTCGATCGATCGCGGCCATTCTTGCTTTGCTACAAATTCTTTCGGACAAAGCGAGAGCATCCAGGTGCGCACCAAACTTCCGAAGTATTCTGCCACCGAGTGCTAACGGCAGCTGCACAAGGGCGGCCGCCGTATTGGCAAGAAAACCAATTTCCATGTCATGCTGAAGGACATCAAATCCAGCACTTGCAATGATCTTTTTCCACTTTTTCGGCGAGTTTCGCTGCAAGTGCGGCTCGCCGGGGCGCAGGTAGCGTTTAGTGGCCCGGGCGAGCAGGAGATCCAACCGGAACGCCAACTCAAACAGCGTGCGGCCATTTGGTACCGAGATAAAAATCTTCCCGCCGTGAGCTATGTGAGGTTCAATCAGGCGCAACACCGCTGCTGGGTCCTCGAGGTGTTCAAGAACATCAAAACACGTAACAAGCGCAAACTTTTGGTCGGCGATTTTGGAAAGCCCATCGCTCAAATCTCTGGCTGCTATCATATGGTGCGTGGTTCCGTTTGCCGGCCACTCGTAACCGCTTTTGTAGGCCGACATTAACTCGCTATCGATATCAATCGAAGTCACGTTGAAGCCTCGTGCGGCGAGATCGAAACTTTCTCGCAGCGATCCAGCGCCGAAATCGAGGGCAGCGCGGCCAGGAGCAAAAGTGGCAATCTCCTTCGAAAAGATCGACCATCGGTACTCAATGCCGCGAGTGTTGCATCCTTCGATCTTGGAGACGTCATCTAAGCGATCAAATGTCTTTGTTAGTATCATTGAAGTACCACCGAGCGTTCTCACAGCAGCAAACTCAGAAAGAGCAGCCTTTCCACAATTTCGCAAGATTTCCGCATCGAGAACCCTATTGCTAGCCCATTCAGGAGGCTTCAAAAGCTCCAACTGTCACATCGGAGGCAAGCGATTCCTTACGAGACAAACGGCAAGCCAGCGAATATCGAGATGGTCAGCCCAACTCAACTTTGCTTTCGCGTTCCGCGCCACGATTCTAACGCACAAAGTATGGTATGCGCAAAGTCGGCAGCAAACATTGAAACGCGCGCGTCGACATCTGCAACTAGATTTCGAACGAAATAGGCCTCGGGATTGTTGGCGGCCTCAATAAGATGGTCGGCAAGTGCCGCAGGGTTATCGGTTCCAAAATAACTCGCCTTCCCCGCCGTTTGTTCGCGATGGACGTCGAGATCAGATAAAATCATTGGTACGCCGAACGATTTCGCCTCCTCAACAGTAGTGCTCCACCCCTCAAACCGCGACGGATTGATAAGAGCAACGGAGACCCGCAAGAGTGCATAAACGTGGGATGATGGGATCATTCCGAGGTAACGGAAATTACGTGACAGGTTACGTTCAGCAACATGTTTCATAATGCTGTCGAAGTAATCCGGCTCACGTGGATCGTCCTTCGCGCCAGACGCGGCCATCACGATATCTATACCTCGGTCCTTAAGGATCGAAAGAGCATCCAAGACCACTTTGTGATTCTTGTGTCGCCAGAACTGGTTGGGCAGATAAAAAAACCGCTCCGGCAGTTCATATAGAGCGGTCACCTCCGCCGGGTTCTGAGTGAGAAGCTCCGCCGGCGGACGGCTTGCAAACCGGACCACCGACGCCCTGCCCGCCACCGCCGGATAGAACACCTTGCAGTCGCGCAGTGCGCTTTCACTGCTAAGCATAACAAAGCGCCCTGATGCGATCTGCAAACGAAAGCCTCCTTCGCGGCGCCATCGCGCAGCTGACGAGAATAGCTGAGGCAAACGGCGATGCTGGAAATCAGTGAACCATGCAACGGCAGGATAGGGCATGCGCCAGCCAAAGAAACGAGCGGATTCTATTACTACATCGACATTCTTGCTTTTGAACGCTGCAATGGCGGCATGGTCTTGACCGAGCGCCACAGCCATCGAGAGCCCGCGCGTTCGATGATCGAATGCATTAGCTTGGGTGACTTCGACGCCGGGAATTGCTGCGAGACTTGCCAATTCTCCTGCGTCGTCGGTACTACCGGCGAAGACTATCGGGGTGAATTCACCGAACCGATAGCGATTCAACGCTCCGAACAGATTGCGTTGATAATTATAAACCCCCGCCGAAATCCGCGGCGAGACGTGAATAAACGCTAACCGAACGGGGGCTCGGACGGTCAACGAACGTGATCCTTGAACCAGCAGACATAGTCCGAAAGCCCCTTGGCGACCGGAATCTGCCAGGCGAAACCCGTAGCGTGGACCCACTCTGAATCTGCCACTAAACTGAATGGATCCCCTGCTCGAACGACACCAGAGAACTTCACGCCGATATCGCCGCCCCAATTTTTTGCTAGCATTTCGGCTATTTCTGCAACGGTGGTGCCGAAGCCGGACCCGGCATTTATGATTTGGAACGGCTTCAATTGCGGATTGTCATCTAGCTTTACAAGAAACCGAGCCACATCGCGCACGTCAGTCCAGTCACGCATTTCTGCGCCGGTTCCGCCCAAAACGAGTGTTTGCTCACCGCTGCGGAGGCGCGAGCACAAGTCCCAGAGCAGCTGTTTACGTAGATATGGGCCGTAAACAGAAAAAAGCCGCGCGACTGTGCTTCGAATCCCGAATGTAACGGCGTAGCTACGGCACATTTGCTCCATCATGAGCTTGTGTTGACCGTAGGGCGACATTGGTAACGTCGCTCCATTCTCGGATATCGGTCCTTCGTGGTTTGCACCATAGACGGCTGCGCTCGATACGCTGATCAGCCGGCACTCTGGTGCCGAACTTCGCAGCCAATCCAGCAACCTCGCGGTGCTTACGACGGTTCGGAAGAAATCTTCGTACGGTTGGGAGATAGACAAACCAACCGATGACCCACCAGCGAGATGGAAAACAGTCGTTGGCAATCCGCTGCGAATCGCCAAAGCATTGAGATTTGTGGCATCTATTTCGCCATTGATCCAGATTTGCAGGCCAAGTCGGCGCTTGTCAGGATCCTCCAACGCGCCGTGGCCGATGCCATGAACCTCGTGGCCAGCATTGGCCAGCTCCCGCGCAAGATATCCGCCGACAAACCCCTTCGCACCCGTAACCCAAATACTCATGCTGACGCCTTGTGCGCGACAAACGAGTATAGGCGTCCCGGCCTGTTGTCGAAACGTTCTGCAACCGAGAGCATAACCTCAAATATCGCATTCGATCTAAGCATCGCGCGCCACAGCGGTCCAACGGACACTTTTTGCGACAGCTTTGCAACTACGACGTCGCGCAGACTTTCTAACGTGTTGGGAAACAGATTGATTGAGCTCCTTAGTGGAGACAAAACTTGGACTGGCGCAAAACCAGCAGCATCTAATGCTTCGATATAGCGTTCCAGAAGAAATGCGTGTTCTCCCCCATAAAGATGATGCAACGGATGCTGTTCAAGGAATTTTTCGAGATCGGCCTCCCTGCTGATTACATGCTCGCGTGCTGCAATGAAGATGCCGCCCGGTTTGAGCACACGATGCATTTCCAGACATGCACTGTTGAGGTCGCGGGTGTGATGCAGCACCGCGCGTGCAAAAACGACATCGAATGAGGCATCAGCGAACGGCAGCCGCTCGGAAAATTCTTCAACGACTTCGATCGAAAGGTCCGCTTCAGCGGCCAGCTTGCGGATCGCTGCTGCCCCTACGATTGGACTCGGATCGGGTTCGAGCGCTGTCACAGCAAAGCCGGCGCGTCCGAGTGCGTAACTTGCGATGCCTCGCCCCGCGCCCACGTCGAGCGCCCTTCCTATCCTGCCCTGAAGCAACCGAGAAACGGCAGTCCATTCGGCACACTCGAAATAGCGTTTAGCCGCAGAAATTAGTGGATCGTCATAAAATGCGTCTAGTACCAGCTGACGCTGGTCCGGTTGAGTGCGAAGCCACCTTACGGCGGCCTCCCAGGTTCCAAAGTGTGGTGCGGACATGGCTCTTCGAATCAGCTTTGAGGACGCACAGCAGCTCCAACGAGTTCCTGGAACCGCGCCCATTGTCGTTCCTTGCTATAGCGGTCCCGCACCATAGCATAGCCTGCTTTAGCAATAAAATCCGCCCAAGAAAGCTCCCGAAGCAACCGTTGGATCAGCTGTGGAATTTCATCGGGAGAAGAGTACGTCAGCATGGTTTCGCCATCCACAAAACCCTCAGGGTAAGACCCCGAATCCGTGAGTAATACGGCCCCACAACCGGTCGCCTCAAAGCATCGCATATTGCCCCGGTCACCCCCTGCCATATCCACAGCTCCGTTCAGCACGATTCTCGTTCGTGCCAAGGCAGCATAAAGGTCACGACCATATAATGGACCTGCCCGTCGAGCGCGTATAGCCCCGGGGTGCCGGTAAGAACTTAGTCCCGGGACAAACGGGACCAAATTAACAAGGCGCGTTAAACGCGAATCTTCAAGGTGAAAACGTGCGCGAATGCCCGGCGTTGATGCCGCGGCCTGCAGAGCCCAACTGCGATTCACATGGTGACGGGAAAAGCCTCCGATGAAAATGAGATCAAGATCGGCAGGACGCATGTCGGCGTACGCGTCCATCGCGGGATCGTGGGCCGGAAAGAAATATTCGACCCTGCATCCCTTTCGCCGCCAGTCGTCCAAGATTGATGGAAAATTGCAGACGACCAGATCGTAACCCGTCAAGTCAATTCGGCCGGACGGAGCGGCGCGCCAGCAAACTGTTGTTTTTACGCATCCAGGCAATCGTCTCAAGAATGCACGATCATATCGGACGGGATCCAAATTGTAGAATACTTCGGTACGATGCTGCTCAATTTGCGCAAGCAGAATTTCGGTCAGGTCATTGGTCTGCAGACCACGCTCGCGCGACCAGAGACTCTGGAGGTGCAAATCATCGCCGTTGGTGCAGAAGGCATCGGGGCTCGCCGACAGGACGGGCAAGAGAATATGAGGCGCCCCATAGCGGGTATCAAGAAACTGCTCGACGGCCTCGGCGAAGGATGCACGGACAGGAAGGCTCCTGTAATACTTGCGGTAACCTTGCGTCAAGCCAATATTCTGGAATATTCGCATTATAACCAGCCATAATTCCTGCGTCACGGCCCCAGCGCTGGTCGCGGCGGCTTGCGCAGTCCAATACGATGTCGGTCATCGTTCCTCGGCGCTCAACTCCCGCACAATTCTCGCGGGATTTCCCGCCGCCATGCAATAGGCAGGGATATCCTTGGTGACAACCGCGCCAGCGGCGACGATTGCGCCGTTGCCAACGGTGACACCACGAAGAACAAAGGCGCCGGCACCAATCCAAGCATCATCCTCGATCCTGACCGGCCGTTCACCGAGCGAAATATCGCGCGGATGACCTGATTTCGCAATCTGCCTGAATTGAGCATACCGATCGGCCGCCCGAATTGGATGGGTGAGATTATCAAAGACGTTGACCGCATGAGCAATCAGTACGCGGTTGCCGATTGTAATGGAGCCTGCAGACCAGATGCGTGCCTGCTCGCCAACAAAACACCATTCGCCAATTTGGATGTCTCCGCCATGAGCGAATACAGCGAGTTCACCCTGGATGATGCTCTCGCTACCAATCCTGATCCTTTGGTTGTCGCCCGCAATGTTCCGAATACGCGCCGTTCTGCTCAATCTAGCGCCCGGAGCAAGCTGGCAGGTCGCGCGGCGTAATATCCTCTGAAGGAGATAGTCGAGATTCACGAGATCAACTCACGGCAGCAGCGTTCGATCGGAGGGCTTCCCTGTCAATGAGGGGGTTCACATGCATCCGCACGATTGATTGCACCGTTGTCACTCGTAACGCCTTTCGGTCTCGCAACTCGGCGGACGGATTCCCGAGACACCCAGCTTAGAAATCGATTGCCAGCGCTCACCATAGTGCGGAGGTGCAAAATCCGAAATTCCGTCCAATGGCGCCGCATTTGATCGGCAGGCCATTGTTTCCCGAATCGTCGACTTGTCAAACATATCCAGGATCTTTGGTGGCGTGCGTTGCGCGCAACGAGCGAATCACACGAGCCGGATTGCCGGCCGCCAACGCGTAAGGAGGAATATCCCGGGTCACTACCGAACAGGCGCCGATCACCGCTCCCTCGCCAATGGTGACCCCCTTTAGGACGCTAACATTGAATCCAATCCAGACCTTGTTGGAGATCTTCACCGGCGCGCGCGCAATGTGATCCCAAACCTTTCGCCCATCGGCCCAGCGACGCACGTCATCCTCCCGTTTCTCCCAATCAAGGCTATGCGAGTCATGATCAACGATGGTGATGCCCCACGACATTATAACGTCATCGCCAATGATAACGCTTCGGTAGCAGACGAGATTGCTACGTCCAATGAAGGTTCGGCTTCCGATCCGGACTTCACCGCCCTTCTCCTCGAAACTGATGTCCGCATGAACAATCGATTGGTCCCCGATCGACAATCGATTGCCTGAAGCGCGCCTGATGCGCCTCCAAGCTATTGTCGTCCCGCGGCCAATGGTAACGGCCCCCGAACTCCGGCTCCGCCAACCAAGAACAGCGTCAATAATGCTAACAATTCGTCCTCTCAACATTCCACCCTCGGAAGACAAGCGACCAGATTCTTCTAACTGGAACCACACCGAGCAAGACTTCTGGAGCTATTATGCTATAGTTATCAGAGAGATGGAACAATGATGGCCCTCTTACCGGGGAATATGTTGGTCATAAGAGCTAGGCTACTACTAGGAAGAGGTTGGCCGGAAGCGCGTTACTGCTGCCAAACAGACAGTCGACCGCATTTCAGCGCTTTGTGGCAGCACATCACTAGAAAAGCTCCTCGACGTCGGCGTGGGGCGACGGGACCGTGCTAGCCGAGGTGGAAAAACGGATCCTCGTTGTCGCGCGCAGTAGCTTCTGCCCTTCTACAAGTACGACTACAAGAAGCGGCGGCAGGATTAACCCGCCCGATAACATCGACGTCGGCAGCGCCGTTATCATGAGGTTGTAGATTCCTACAAAGGCCGCCGCCAGCACCGCCACTGCAGTCACTGTCTTGCCTCTGACCAGCAGAACAACGTCGATTGCCCGGCAGATCATGCCAACGGCGATGCTAAAGCCAATCACGCCGACATATGAGAAGTCAGCCCAGGCGTCTGCGATGAACATCGCGGTAGTGGTCGAGCCCCCAGAGAATCGCCAGAGGCGCGAAACGACGTCGAAAGATGGCGTGTATTGAAGTCCCCAGATCGCTGCAACGGGACGGATGTTCGCTCCCCACATGTGGGGTATTCTCTCAGGAAAGGCCGCAAAATATTCAAGCAACGCTTGGTTCGAGACGTCGAACGCGCGATAGTAGAAGAAGCTCAAGGCCTCTATTTGGTCGACTTCAGGGACTGCGAGACGGATGATCGGATAAAAAATGATCAATGTGACAATGACGCTCCCTAGTACAACGCGCCAATTGATGTTGTTGCGAAGAACCAGATAAGCGACCAACATAAGCTGAAGCAGAAACAGCGCAATCGGTGCCTTACTGAGCGTTTCAACCTTGCCCAGCACCGTTATGACCGCGAGAAGGGTCGCCACGGCCAATAGCGGCCACCAGCGTTGTATCCATCCCGAAAGCACGCCCCAGATAATCATCATTGGTGCGATCGAGGTGACGACGACGTTGTAGAGATAGACTTGGCTTCCACCATATTGCTGCCGGTAAGCCGTCTTCACGGCCTCGTTCCCTGAGACCGACAGAAATCCTGCTATGATTGCAAGATGACCTTCCTTCAAGGATATCCATACCATGAATAGACCCAGAGCCGAAATTGCGAACAGCAACGACCAAGGTCTGGCCCTTCCCCCGCTCAGGGGCTGCGGATTCCAGCCTAATATTGCCTTCCGGAGCGCGTGGGCTGACCGCGGCGCAAGACGGTCGACAAATTCAATGCCTGCGATCACGCAGACATACATGATCGCAATTGACAGGTTCAGTGAGACCACGACGTCGTCAAAATTCAAAGAATTCGAAATCCGGAGATCGACTACCGAGACCGGCCTGCGTAATAACATGTAGACAAGGTAGGCGGGTCCGTAAACAAACAGAAGAAACCCAAGCAGCATTGACGAGGCCGTTATGTAAAGTCGTAAGCGATAAATAACATAGAGGCCGGCGGCATAGATTGCCAATGCGGCAATCACGTAACTCGCAGAGATAATCATCGGCTACTCCCGACGATCTTGCGAAATCTTCGATTAATCCGGTAAAGCGCTTGGCTATTTGCAAAATTTTCGTGCGGCATCACCGGCAATGTTATCAGGCGCTCTAACTCTGAAACCGTAATGCCGAGCTTCTTAGCGACGAACCGCTTGTTGCGGGCTGCCTGCTCTTGCGTTGTCAGCGGAATTCTAAGCTCCTGCAAAGCCTCTTCGCGTGTCATCTGCCCGGAGACGATCAAGGCCGAGAGATGCAGCCGCCGCTTGTCAAAGCCATACCGCGCTGGCAGATAGATTTCCTGGTAGAATTTAGTAAACCGGCTTTCTTGGTGCTTGCTGCCGTAATCGACGAAGCCATAGGTTTCAACCAGTTCGCGCTTGGCCGCCTCCTTATCATAAGGCAAGTAGTTCAACGGCTTCAGTATCTGTATTTGTTTGCGAATTCTTTTCAACCACAAATACTCCAGGGAGCCGACCGTCGGGAACGTTTGAAGGGCGATCGAACCATGAGCCCGATGGATCGCACGAAGATTGCGCGCATCCTCAAACGGATACCCACCTTCCGGAATGCGAACACTCTCACTGCTGAAATTCATCCCGCCTAGAAAGTATCTTTGGCCATATTTTTTTGCCAAGCGATACAACGCTGAGAAGAACGCGTGATCCTGAGGGACGTCCTGGTTCACGACCGAGGCCTTGAGATAGGCGAGCTGCAAATCACGCATTTCATGCCACTCCACCACATGGGTGTGGAGGTCAATGTCCAGCTTGCGTACAAGCAATTCTATGTTGCGGACCGCCGCCTCCGAATTCCAGCCGCCATCAACATGAATTGCCAGGATACGCAGAGCAAAGTCGCGACGCAGCATATGCGCCACGTATGCACTGTCGACGCCGCCGCTCAGTCCGATAATGACGTCGTACGGCCTATCCGCCATTTCCTGCTTGATGCGCGCGATTTGCAAATTCAGGCGGACCCGCCCCTCATCCGTCGGCCACCATTCATGCGGCTTACGCGCAAGAGCGTCGCGGCAACAGGCGCACTGTCCGTTATCGTCAAAGGTTACGCTCGAATTGCTGTTGTCCATGACACAGTATGAACACACCTGATATGATGAGGCTAATTGTGGCATTACGAACCCGCGCCGCGATGCACAAGTAGCTCTTTGACGTCGTGTGGGGATGGATACGTGATGAGCACCGCGCGTAACCGACCGATGAAGACGAAGGCGCTTCCGGATGCGACCGCACTGGCGCCGACCCGAAGCCCTTCAGCGAGGTGCGAGAGCTGTCCCGCACCTCCCAGTGCAACGACAGGTACCTTGACCGCGCCGGAAACTGCGGAAACCAGGCTGGCATCGTATCCCTTTCGTTCGCCATCTCTGTCGATATTTTGAAGAATTATTTCACCCGCCCCGGCCTGCTCGACCGCTTTGGCATGCGTCACCGGATCTACGTGCGTCACGGTACGCCCACGATCGACAAATACGCGCCAATCGTTGTTGACATGGCGACAATCGATGCATGCTGCAACAGCTTGTGACCCGAAGCTATCAGCTAGCGACCGCACGACTACCGAATCGCTGTTAGCACGGCCGAGCACCACTTTCTCCACTCCCGCCGCGAAGATCGGCGCTGCGTCGGCAACCGACCTTATTCCACCGCCATAGCTTAGAGGCATGAAACATTCGCTAGCGAGTTCCGCTATAAACCCCACATCGGGGGGGCGATGTTCAATGCCAGCGTTGATATCAAGAACGCAAAGCTCGTCGACCTCCTTTTCGTTGAATATACGAATGACGTTGAGGGGATCACCGACATAAACTTCCTCGCTGAAACGGCGAGTTTTGACTAGCCGTTTGCGGCTATCCAACAACAGTACTGGTATTATACGTGGTCTCATCAACGGCTTCTTTCGACGAAGTTGCTCAGCAATTTCATCCCAAAGCGATGGCTCTTCTCCGGGTGAAATTGTACGCCGAAAATATTCTCGTGCTGGACCGCGGACACAACTGGCCCATCAAACTGATAAATTCCAGCAACGTCCGATGAATGATCGCATCGCATTTGATAGCTATGTGTGAAATAGAAACGCTGCTCGCTACCTGCGTCGAACAGTCTTGCAGTGGGAGAGCATTCAATCTCGGCCCACCCCATGAAAGGAACCTTGAGTTTGAATGAGGGATCAGGCCGCATTTTTACTGTATCACCCGAGATCCACCCAAGCCCTTTTGTTGAACCTTCCTCACTTCGGCGGCCGAGCAACTGCATGCCGAGACAGACCCCTAACAGCGGGACCTTGCGCTCCAATACCGCTTGCTCCAACGACGGAATCAGCTGGGAGTTCCGCAGACGGTTCATCGCTGCGTCGAAGGCT
>Ga0268266_10003171_pt1 | contig 16685 bp, 15 predicted proteins | sample KBSS13metaG_FD_190356 | JGI IMG/M metagenome (GOLD analysis project Ga0268266, IMG submission 190356) | Switchgrass rhizosphere microbial communities from Kellogg Biological Station, Michigan, USA - KBS S1-3 metaG (SPAdes) (version 2) | ecosystem: Host-associated > Plants > Roots > Rhizosphere...
TGGACCTCGGGGACCTGGGCGGGGCGGGCGGTTACCTTGCGGATGCTTCTACCAACGTGACTGCCGAGCCGTCTCCCAGCGTTCGTGCGGTTACGAAATTGCAGATCATCAAAGGCTCATTCGCTCTCGCGCAGGGGCGGGTGGCGGCGGCCCGTGCCGACTTGGATACCGCGATAGACTCGGGCAAGAATGTTTACTGGAAGATGCGCGCGTTGCTGGTTCGTTCCGAGGTGAATCTCACGGATAACAAGTTGGATGCCGCACAGGCGGACGCGAGGCAGGCATTATCGCTGGCGCAGGACGCTCAGGGGACGACGCCGTTTTCAAATCGCACGGGACTGGCGTGGCTCATGCTCGGGCGTGTGCAGGCCAAGCAAGGCAATGATGCCGAGGCCGCAGCGGCCTATCAGGCTGCCGTCAATAACCTGTCAAATACAGTCGATGCCGACCATCCAAAACTCTTGCTCGCTCGCCAGCTCGCCCATCAAAGTCCATAATGGCCCTGGACGAGTAGCACGGATGGCCGGTTCCAGTGAGCTTTGAACATAGCCGCACGGTGGTGATTGAGTGAGTGTGAATCCGTACGCACCGCCTGCAGCGGCCGTGGCGGATCCGGTTGTGCCGCCCATCCCGAGGCCGCGGCTCGTCAACGTGGCGCTGTTGCTGTTCGGAATAGCCTTGGCCATTGGGATTACGGTCATTGCGATTCGGCACGGCCAACGGTATGTGGGCCAGATCTTGATTGCGATCGCCGTGACGGGCGGAATCTGCGTGGCCATAGCGGTTCGACGCAATTGGGCTCGATGGGTTTTCGCCGTCCTCACCGGGCTCACCTGGATCAATCTGACCCGGTTCCTGATCGTTTTCCGGCACCTGCCTTCCAATACCCTGATGGCCTCGACGATGGCCGCCGACGTCATGGAGCTGGTCGGCGTGATATTGCTCTTCACCGGTCCCTCAAACCGGTGGTTCAAACAACCCCGCTCGGTGATTCACTGACATGACTCTCATTTTTCTCATGTTGACGGTGGCGCTGCTCGTCTTCAGGCGGCCGATCGCCACGTGGTGGAAGCAATTCTCCTTCGCCCCCGGCAACGTCGCCATCTTCGTCGTGCTCCTCCTGCTCCTGTTCGTCACGGAGCCGGAAACCCGCGCCATCCTCGTCGCCATAGACTACATCGGCGCCGATATCTTCCTGATTCTGCTTTTCTTCCAGGGCCGGGAGATCTTCATTTGGTCCTGGAGGGTGGTGTGGCAACCGGCCCTGCGTTTGCTGGAAACCTGGAGTTGGTGGCCGCTGCCGCTTCCCAATTGGGCGCTGTTCAAACAACACCCGGGTTGGTCCCTGCTCGCCGTCGCTCAGACGCTGCTCCTTACTCTCTCAGGCACGGCAATCATCGCGGCGACCGCTAAGATCGTCTTCGCTTAGCGGGAACTGACTCGCGCGCCCGCTCGTTCCGCAACATCGTTGCGCTCGAAACCGAATGCACTCCTGATCGATCGGCCTGCCGGGCACGCGTAGTGCCTTTAGTAACTATGAGTGCCCCGCCGCATCCGGCACAGTGCGGACCATAAGGAATCACCGCGAGCAGGGGATACAATGAAACGGGCCTGGGTTCTCTCGAGCGTCTATGTTGGATTGCTCTTCGGGTGCGCCGATGTGCGCGTGCCCGAGTACAAGCACCCGGAGGCTCAGGCAAAGTCGAACTGGTCGCGGCCGGCGGGCAGCACCGTCACGGCGTCCGAGGCGATTTCGCCACAGTGGTGGTCGCAGTTCGGCGATCCCAGCCTGGACACGCTGGTCACGCAGGCGATCGGCGGGAACGTCGATCTCAAAATCCTCGCGGCACGCATCACCGTGGCGAAGGCACAAATCGCCGAAGTACGCGCAGGCGCACTGCCGACCGTCGATGTCGGTGCCGGCGCCAGCTTCCAGAAGAGCACTGGTTCGCCCATCTCAAAGCAATACAACGCAGGTACCCGCGTCGCCTGGGATATCGATATCTGGGGTGAAGTCGAGAAGGGCGTGCAAGGGCAGGCCGCCGAGTTCCATGCCACCGAGGCCGATTGGCGCGCCGGGTACCTCCAGATCGTTGCGGATGTTTCAACAACCTACTTCCAGATCCTCCAGCTCGACGAGCAGATTGACGCGCAGCAGCACGCGCTCACCAAGAACGAACAGATCCTCACCATCTTCGAAAACATGCGAACGAATGGTTTGCTCGCAGACACCGAGGTGCTGCGTCAGCGGGCAGAGAACAATCGTCTGACCAAGGACCTCCTGGAATTACGGCGGGCACGCGATGTGACCGAGAACGCCTTGGCGACTCTGGTCGGCGTGCCCGCCGGGGAGCTGAAGATTCCGCCCGGCCGGTTGCAGAACCGTGTGCACGTTCCTGCAGTGCCGGCCGGGCTGCCCGCGGATCTGCTGGCCCGACGTCCTGACGTGGTGGCCGCGGAGTATCGCGTACTGGAAGCGCACGATCTGATGGGCCAGGCGCGCCTCGCTCAGTTGCCGACTGTGAGTCTCACGGGGCAGGGGGGCACGGCCAGCTTCGCGTTGAGTGACTTGTTCAAGGCCTTCACGTTCGGCCTGATGCCGACCGTCAACATTCCGGCCTTCAACCCGGGGATCAAGGCGCACGCCAAGACCACCGAAGCGCAGATCAAGGTGGCCGAAGAGGACTACCGCAAGACCGTCATCTCCGCGTACGAGGAAGTTGAGGACGCACTGGTCAACCTCGACGCCCACCGCAAACAAAAAGAGGAGCTGCAGCAACAGGTCGACCAACTCACCATCGTATCGGTTCAGACCGCCTCCCAGCTCGAAATCGGCACCGTGTCGCAGCTCGACGTGTTTGAGAACGAGCGCACGCTGTTGGCCGCGCAACTCGGGCTGCTGGCGAGTCACCAGCAGGTGCTGGCCGACACGGTGACCCTCTACAAGGCGCTCGGTGGCGGTTGGGACCGTATCGAGGTCGCCAATGCGAGCCGCTGACCGGCCGGTGTCTACAGTGGAAAATGATGCAACGATGTGGGCGGGTGTCAGACAGGCACCCGCGGTCCGTCACCTCGACGTAGTTCTGAAACCTCTCAGTCGGCCCGATCTCGGTGAGATCCGGGTCGACGCAGCCGTGTTTGCCATCGGGCGCATCGAGGAGCCGTTCGATTCCTACGGGAACGATGTGCTCAACATGTTGTCGCGGCGGCATGCGAGCCTGTTTCGCAAGGAGGGGTTTGTTTACCTGGTGGATCTGCAGAGCCGCAACGGCACCACGGTCAACCGGGTTGGCATCGGGCACGAGCCCTGCCAACTGCGGGATGGGGATGAAATTTGTTTTGGTGGCTCGCTGTCCTACAGGATTCAGATCACGCCACGGCTGCGGCCCGAGGGGAGTTTGACGCTGGTGTTGACGCCAGAGTCGAGCGATTCCGGGTTGGAAACGATTGTTGTTTCGAAGTTTCCGCTGTTGGTCAGCAAGACTGATGGGATTTTTGCGCAGTTCAAGAGTGATGCTGCGCACGATGCGGAGCTGAAGTATTTGTCGCGCCGGCATGCGCACATCTATCAGAAGGGGGATCAGGCTTACATCGGGGACTTGGGGAGTGCCAATGGGACCTTCCTCGATGGTGAGCGGTTGCAGGAGCAGGCGGTGCTCTTGCGGGATGGCGCTGTGGTTTCGTTTGGTGGGAAGCACTTCGTCTACCGAGTCGGGATTGCGCGGCAGTCCGCTGTTGCGCCTGCGGATGAGGGCACTCGCCAGCATCTGACGGAACAGCGGGTCACGATTTACCGGGATGCGTTGATGAGCCGCGAGGCTTTGGAAGCCCGTATCGCGGCAGCGCCGGAAGCCGCACCGAAGGCGGCGGTCAGCGCAAAGCCTGAAAGCAAGCCGGCTGCGAAAGTTAGCCCAGTGGCCAGAAGCGCCCCAGTGGTGGCAGCCACCCCCAAGCCTGAGCGCAAAGGCGTGTGGGGGATATTCGGTCGCAGAGCTGAAAGCAAACCCGCCGTCGCCGCGGTTCCCAATGCAGACAGCACGGTCCGCGCACCAGCCATCGTCGCCAAAGTTGACAGCAAGCCTCAGGCCGCCGCCCCTGTCGTCTCAAAGTCGCAGAGCAAGCCCGCCGCCGCTGTTGCCTCAAAGGCGCAGAGCAAGGCCGTCGCCCCCGTTACCCCAAAGCCGGAGAGCAAGCCCATCGCCTCTGTCGCCTCGAAGGCAGACAGCAAACCCGTCGTTTCAAAGGTGGACAACAAGCCCATCGGTGCCGTCGGCCCGAAGGCCGATGTCCAACCAGTCACAGCCGTTGCCTCCAAGGTAGAGGTCAAGCAACAGTCCAATCCAACGCCGGCGGCGGTCAGCCCCAAACCCACGGCGAAGCCAGAAAAGGCGTCGCAGCCCGCGCAGCCAAAGCAACCCCAACAGGCCGCGCCGGCGCAGCAGTCCTCGCAGGCCCAGCAGTCGAAGCAACCCCAACAGCCTCAGCAGTCCGCGGCGGCGCAACAGTCCAAGCAGTCACAGCAGCCCCAACAGGCCGCGCCGGCGCAGCAGTCCGCGCCAGCGCAGCAATCCAAGCATCCCGCGCAGGCGCAACAGTCCAAACAGCCCCAGCCGCCGGCGCAGCCAACCCAACAAGACCCCCCACTCGCCAACGACCCAAACCTCCTGGCCATGGACAGCGGCACCCAATTTATGGCCGCCGGCACCACCTTCCTCACCGTCCTCTGTGCCGCCGACTCCCCGAAGAAGGAGGCGACACCAGACCCCGCAGCAGCGGAGGCGGCAGCGAAGGAAGCCAACGCCAAACGCCGCCCCCGCGGCCGCGTATTGATGCTGTTGTCCGAGCTAGCCACCCTCCTAAAGAGCGACCCCGACGGCACAGCCAGAAAAAAGTGGCGCTATGCAGCCCTAGCGGCAGCAGCCCTGGCAGCACTCATCACCACCCTGTACATCTGGAACGCCTCCGAACGTGCCTTCAAAGACGCGATCGCCCGCAATGACTACCCACGCGCAGCCGCGATCGCCACGCGCCTCCTGGACAAACACCCAGACGACATCGAGCTCAAAGCCAAAGCCACCGACGTCGGCCTGAAAGCAACCGTCCCAGCGTGGCTGCAGAAGATCAAAGCCAGTGACTTCGACGGCGCAAAAGCCGTCCTCACAGGCGCCGCCGATCTCAGCAAGCGCGACTCCGACCTACGCCCCCTCATCGACGAGTTGGAATGGCTGGGCGACCTTGAAAAACTGGTCAGCCTGCGCGGCGGCCCGGAAGCTCCCATCCGCATCTACGCCGACGAAGACAACATCGAGCACGTCATCAGCCGCTGGAACGAAGACACCGGCGAACACCAGCGCGCCCTGGCGCGAATCGCTTCGTACGTTCCGCAGTTTGTCGATTGGTACGGCGAAGCGCTGACGCATCTGCGCCGCCTCCAAAGCGAATCCACGGTGTATCTGCCCGTCGTAGAGCGCATCAAAAACAACATCGCCACCGAGCTGAGCCGCGACAACCCCGACGTGTTGAAACCCTCCCTCAAGGAAATTGCAGACAAATATGCCCGCCTGGGCGGCATGGACATCGTGCGCCAGGACCTGGCGCGTTACATAGAGATCCGCCACGAAGCCCGCCAGCGCAAAAGCGGCCGCCTGTTTGCTCTGCTGGAAAAAGCGCGCTTCGTGACCCCACCGTTCCAACAGAGCTTTCATACACTCGCTCAGAGCGGCCAGCTCCCACCGGCGGATCTGCTCAAACAGTACAACGCCGCCACCCGGACCTGGCGGGAGCACAACCCCACCGACGCTCTGGCTGAACTGCAGAAACTGACCACCACAGGCACCTGGGGCGAGTACCTCAAAGGCGAATTGGACCGCAGAGGCACCGTAGCGTCCGGCTTCGCCTCACTTCAGTTGTCCAAGAGCGCCCCAGACTACGTCGACCGCCTGTTGGCATTCCGTGAGACCTTGGATGCCGAAGAAGATGTGTACTTCGTCCGGGCGACCTCAGCCGATCTGACTCAGCAGAAGGATAAGGTCATCGTAAAGGCCCAGGACGCCATCACTCAGGCTCGTATGCACTGGCAGGAATACAAGAACGCCGGTGCCATCGACGCTTCCCAGCGCATCGAGACGACGGTTTCAGAAGACTTCAAGTCCCGCGCGAAGTTCTTGGCCGAGGCCAGCAAGTCCGTGCAGCAGGCCTTCAGGCTGTACTCACTGGTGGACGCCGCAGGCGCCACACAATGGACTGCGATTCGTGACGAGATTGAGACAGAGGTAAATGAGCAGCGCAGCCGCCTGCGCGATCTGAGCAATGTGGTCGAGCCCGCGTTGTTGAATTCCAAGTTGGCCTTGCTCGGAGATGCAAACGAATGACCCAGTCCAATCGAATCGTTCCCCTGACCGATGTGCTGGGCGATCACAGCTCCGAAGGTATCGCGATCCTGACGGCAGAGCCCTGGCGGGCCCTGCATGCGCTCGTCTACACCATGATCGGCCTGGTTTTTACCGGGTTGATCTGGTCCTTCATCGGCCGGGCGGATGTGATTGTGACCGAGCAGGGAGCGTTGGCGCCGGCTTCCGAAGTCAGGCGCCTCTACGCACCGGTCGATGGTGAGCTTGTGAACCTGTATGTAGCCGAAGGTCAGCCCGTCACCAAGGGCGATGTCATCGCCCGACTCAACGCCCGCGGCGCCATCGAGGCAGCGAGCAACGCCATGCAAGCCCAGTTGAAGCTGGAAAACGCCGAGCGCGAGTGGCGCCAATTCCCCGAAAAGAAAGCCCTCCTGGAGCAAAAAGCGGCCACGCTCCGCCAGGCGATGGAGCTCGAGGAACAACAACACACGAAGCGCACCGCACTGGGAACGAGCAAGCTGGTCGAAGAGCAGAAGGCGCAAATGGCCCAGGCGCGCACCGACGTGGAAGAGACTCGCCGAGCGCGGGACGCTGCACAGACGGAAGTCGAGAAGTACGAGCGTGTGCTCAAGGGCCCCGGTGGCAGCGGCGTATCGCTCGTACAAGTAGAAGCCAAGCGCAACGCCCGACAGGCTGCCGAGAACGCCTATCGCGTAGCCCAATCCAAGGTCAGCGAGCTCACCGCCCGACAGGGTCAGGAGCTCGAGCAGGCCCAGGCGCAACTGGAATCCAGCGGCGAGCAGTTGAAGAAGCTGCGACTGGATTACGAGTCCGCCGCCGGCGAGCTGGCCACCGCCGAAGAGAAGTTGCGCCTGCAACTCAACACGGCCCGAGTCGAAGCCGACGCGGCCGCCCGCATCAAGTTCGAGAACATCGACAAAGACAACTTCCTGCAGATCCTCGCCCCGGTGTCCGGAGTCGTCACCGACCTGACCTCCACGCAGACCGGCGACAAGGTCCAGGCCAACGCCCCGTTGGGAGGCATCGCCCCGAGCCGCTCCCGCTCCGTGGTCAAAGTCGAAATTGCCGAGAACGATCGGGCCTTCCTGCACGAAGGATTGCCGGTCAAGTTGAAATTCAACGCCTTCCCGTACCAGCGGTACGGGGCGATCGACGGCACCCTGGAATACGTTTCACCCGCAACCAAGCCCTCGTCGGCAACCAAGCTCCCGGTGTATGAAGCACGCATCTCACTGGAGCGCGATTACTATCAGGTGGCGGGGACCCGGTACCCACTGCGATATGGAATGACAGCGGCGGTGGAAATCATCGTGCGCGAGCGCCGGCTCATCGATCTGGCCCTCGATCCGTTCCGGCAAATTGGCGGCTGAACCCATAAACCAACTCGAGGCGTAGGAGCGCATCCAATGAGCATTCTCGTAAAAATTGACGGCGAAGACGTCCAGCTCGATGAGTTCATCCGCGTGCTGAAGCTGACGGGCCAGTTCCAGGAGTTGCTGGAGCAGTTTGTGCGCGATCGACTGGCCGCCCGCGGCGCGCGCAAAGCGGGCATCAAGGTCACGGAGGAGGAGATCCAGGAGCGCGCCGATCAGTATCGCCGCGTGCGCGGCCTGCACCGGGCTGTCGACACCAACAAGTTCTTCGACGCCCTGCGGGTCAGCCTGGAGGAATTCGAAGACTTCATCACCGACAGCCTGTACCAGGAAAAGATGATGAGCAAGGTGTGTGGTGAGCAGCCCGTCGAAGGCTATTTCAAGCTCAACTCGCCCAAGTTCGACAGCATCGAAGTGAGCCACATCGTCCTCGATTCGGAGGCCAAGGCGCGCGAAATGATCGCCGTCCTGCGCGACGACCCCGACAGTTTCGATGAGATGGCGCGCGAGCATTCGATCGCCGACACCAAGGATGAAGGTGGCTTCATCGGCAAGGTCCTGCGAGGCTCGCTGCGTTCCGATGTCGAGGCGAAGGTCTTCAACGCAACCGCCGGCGATCTGTTGGGACCCTTCTCTTCTGTTGACAGGACTACGTACGAGATCTTCAGAGTGAACGCAAAAAAGCCTGCGCGCCTCGATGAGGACACAGCGACAGAGGTGCGGCGATTGCTGCGCGAGGATTGGTTGCGGGCGCGGGCGGCCGAACACGTCATCCAAGCCGCCTGACGCCGCTCATGAACACCGAAGAATCGCAGTCGAGCACTCAGGAGATCCAGGCACGGGTCGAATTTCTGGCCTCAGTGGACCTGCTGTCGACCTTGACGCGCGTAGCGATCGAGAGCCTCGCGCAGAGTGTGCAGTCCCGACATCTCGGGTTCGGTGACGCCGTGTGCACAGCCGGTGAGGCGGCCACGGGCCTGTTCATCGTCAAGTCCGGCTCGATCCGCGTGTTCGCCTCCGATGGCGAGAAGGAGACCAGTCTCGGCTTGCGCAAGGCCGGTGAAGTCCTGGGCGAGATGACCATCCTGCGTGAATACAAACACGAATGGTCGGCGCGCTCTTCGGGCAAGACCGAGCTGTTGTATATCCCGCGCGAGGTCATTGCCCCGATCGTCTCGAGCAATCCAACGGCCCGTGCATTCATTGCCGACCGGGTGGCCGTCAGCTCGGCGGGCGGCCTCATCAGCCATCTGTTCGACCTCAAGAGCAAGGTCGACAAGGGCGAGTTGGAAGCCCTCACGCGCAGCGTCGGTGTGAAGCGCATCGGCGCCGGCAAGGAAATCCTGAAGCAGGGCGCAAAAGAGGATCGCCGGCTTTATGTGGTGCGGGACGGCGAAGTGCGCGTCATCCGTAACGAAGAAGGCAACGAATACCAGTTGGCCACCCTGCGCAAAGGGGAAACCTTCGGCGAGCGTGCCTGCCTCATGCGGCAAGAGCAGAACGCTTCGATTGTGGCCAACACGGATACAACCCTTCTCGTCATTCCCGAGAAGGCCGTGCATCTCATCCTGGAGCGCAACCCGAAGGTGCGCGACGCGCTGCAGGAGCGGATCCGGATCCACAATCGCGAGCTGCAGCGGCAGATGAAGGTCGCCGAGCTGCGCCGCCCCAAGTTGATTGTCGACCTGAAATCCAAGCCCGAGCTCGGTGAGAATGTCATCCGCCGCTTCGCCTGGATCCAACAGGCCGAGGAGATGGATTGCGGCGCCGCCTGCCTGGCGATGATCTGCAAACACTACGGAATCGGGATGACCCTGGGCAAGCTGCGAGAGCTGGCCAACGTCACCACCCAAGGCGCAACGTTGGACAGCCTGGCCCGCACCGGCGAATCCATAGGTTTTACAACGCGAGGCGTGCAATGCACCTTTGACACCCTGCGTAGTTTCGAGCTTCCGGTCATCGTGCACTGGGAAGGCTATCACTACGTAGTGGTGTATGGCGTCTCCAGCACCCAGGTGTGGGTGGCCGACCCGGCTGTCGGCTTCAGGAAGATGAGCGTCGAGGAGTTCGAGCGCGGCTGGAGCGGCACCTGCCTGACCTTCACCCGCCGTCAGGATGTGGCCGCGGTGGCTGCCTCCCGCTCCCCGTGGGTGCGATTTGCCAGGTACCTGCTTCCCTACAAGAAGATCCTGCTGCACCTGTTCATGGCGACGTTCGTCATCCAGATCCTCGGGATCGTACCGCCCATGATTATCCAGAACATCCTGGATGGCGTGATCGTGCATCAGAACGTCAACTTGCTGCACCTGTTGATTGTCGGTCTGATCATCTCCAACTTGTTCACCCAGCTCACGGCAACCATCCGAGCCACGCTGGGCAATTTCATGGTCCGCAAGCTCGACTTCACCATGATGTCGCAATTCCTGCGGCACACCTTCTCACTGCCTTACTCCTTCTTCGCGAAGCGCAAGACCGGTGACATCTTCGCGCGCTTCCAGGAAAACCAGACCATCCGCGCCTTCCTGACCGAGTCCACGATCACCACCGTACTGAACCTGTTGATGATCTTCATCTACTTCTCGGTGCTGTTCCTCTACAACGTCAAGCTGACCCTGCTGCTCATCGCCTTCGTTGTCCCGATTCTGGGTCTGACCGTGCTCGTCACCCCCCGCGTCAAGAAGTTCGCGCGTGAAGTCTTCGCTGCCTCGACAGATGCCAAGTCCTACCTCATGGAATCCATCGGCGGCGCGGAAACCGTCAAGGGCATGGGCATCGAGCGTCCCGTACGACTGAAGTGGGAAACCAAATACGCCAAGGCGCTCGAAATTCAGTACCGCTCGGCGGCCTTCAACATCGGCGTCGGCTTCTGTGGCCAACTCCTCAACTCGGCCACGACCATTGCCATTCTGTGGGCGGGTGCCAGCCTGGTGCTCGATCGGGAGCTGACCATTGGCCAGCTCATCGCGTTCAATGCCTTGATGGGCAGTGTGTTGGCCCCGTTGATGGGGCTCGTCGGGCTGTGGAGTCTGGCGAACGATGCCTCCGTGGCGATGGAGCGGCTCGGTGACGTGCTCGATCTCGAGCCGGAACAAAAGGCCGAAGACATCACTTCGCGCGTAGTGATTCCCGAACTGCAGGGTGACGTCAAGTTCGAAGGGGTCTATTTTCGCTACGGCGGTGAAGATACCCCGTACGTGTTGGAGAACATCAGCCTCGACATCAAGCCCGGCGAGCTGATTGCGATCGTGGGTCGCAGCGGTTCCGGCAAGACGACGTTGGCCAAGCTCCTGGTGGGCTTCTATCAGCCCAGTGAAGGTCGACTGACCGTCGACGGGTACGACATCAGCGTGATCGACAAGGAGTACTACCGGCAACAGGTGGGGTACGTGATGCAGTCGAACCTGCTGTTTTCGGGGACGATTGCCGAGAACATCGCCTGTGGGAATGACGAGCCCGATCGCCGGCGCATCGAAGATGTCGCGAAGAAGGCCGACGCCCACGCCTTTATCAGCAAGATGCCCCAGGGCTACCAACAGATAGTCGGCGAGCGCGGCACGGGACTCTCGGGCGGGCAGATTCAACGCCTGTGTATCGCGCGTGCGCTGTACCGGGAGCCGCGCCTGTTGGTGCTCGATGAAGCCACCTCGGCGCTGGACTCGCAGTCTGAAAGCAACATCATCGCCAGCCTCGACGAAGTCCTGAAGGGCCGGACCGCGGTGGTCATTGCGCACCGCCTGAGCACGATCATGCGCGCCGACAAGATCCTGGTGCTGTATGAAGGCAAGGTAGTGGAGCAGGGCCGGCACCAGGAGCTGGTCGACCGCAAGGGCATGTACTATGAGTTGGTCCAGAAGCAGTTGAATGCCGCATGAAAATACTCGATCAGGACCCTGTCGCCAGCTCTACCGTTTCCTACGCCGGACTGATCGAAAAGATCGAGATCTTTCGGTCGACATTGAGATGGGCTTCCAAGCTCGAACGGGGGGATATCGAGAAGCTGTTGCGTCAGGCCGGCGCGCTGCGCGATGAAGTGATGCAGCTCTCCCACAAGGAGCGCTTTGTCAACGCCGCCGCGGCTGAGCCCACTCGGACCGACCTGTCACGGGGCCAGCGCCGCAAGGCGCTCATCGAGCGCAGCTTCATCTTCGAGGGTGCCTTCGGTGACAACCCCAAATTGTTGGAGGCGCTCGAGACCGCCGAGAAGGCTGCCCCAACCGGTTTGCCTGTGTTGATCGACGGCGAGAGTGGCACAGGCAAGGAGCTGATGGCCCGCGTCATCCATGCCAACGGAGATCGCGCCAACCGCCCGTTCATCTCCGTCAACTGTGGTGCGATTCCCGACAACCTGCTGGAGTCCGAGCTGTTCGGGCACTGCAAGGGTGCATTCACCGGCGCCGTCAGTGATCGCAAGGGAAAATTCGAGAGCGCACACATGGGCACGATCTTCCTGGATGAAATCGGCGAGCTGCCGCTGGCCGGCCAGGTGAAGCTGTTGCGGGTGTTGGAGGCCCACGAAGTGCAGCGAGTGGGATCGGACCAGCCCATTCGGGTTGACACCCGGGTCGTTGCCGCCACCAACCGCAACCTGCGCAAGATGAGCGAAGAAGGGCGCTTCCGCGAAGATCTGTACTATCGGTTGGGTGTCATTCACGTCACCCTGCCGCCGCTCAGGGAGCGCAAGGACGAGATCCCGCTGCTGTTTCAATTCTTCGGCCACGAAGCGGCCGAGGTACTCAAGCGTCGCCCCATCGAGATGAGCCGCCGCCTACGGACCTTCCTGCTCGACTATTCCTATCCCGGAAATATCCGCGAGCTGCGCAACATCATCTACCGCCTGTCCTGTCTTGCAGGGCAGACCGCGGATGTGGAGCATTTACCACCCGACATCAGGCCAGCCGTTCTGGCAAAACGAGCAGCGGAAGCGAATGGGGGCGAGGAAGGACCGCCGTTGAGCGGGGACGCGCTGAGCGAGGCGAAGCGGGCTGCGAGCGATTCAGCCGAGCGGGAATTCCTCGAACGAGGCTTGCAGGAAGTGGGCGGGATCGTGGTCGAGCTGGCCAAGCGATGCAACATGAACCGCTCGCACCTGCAGGTGCTGTTGAAGAAGCACGGGATTCACTCGAAGGACTTTCGGGCGACCGCGCGAACCAGTAACTGAGGCCCGCTCAGCGCGACCGGACGATCGTCCGATCGGGGCTGCCCAGATCCTCAGCGTGCACGACCACGGCCGTAATGTTATCCCGCGCCTTTCGATCGAGCGCCATGTCGATCAATTGATCACACGACATGCGGCAGATGCCTGTCAGCAGAGCCTGCTCGATCGAGAGCTCGCTGAGGACGTTGCTGAGTCCGTCGGTGCAGAGCAGGAAGATATCTCCATCCTGCAACTCGAACGTCACCCGGTCGATGTGCAGAGTGTCCTCGGCGCCGAGTGCGTGGGTAATCCGATTCGCCTTGGGTAACTCCACCGTGTCGTCATATCCGCAGATCTGTCGCAAGCGCGCGGCCTCGATGTGACTGTGGTCGCGTGTCAGTTGCTGCAGGCGCCTGCCACGGTATATGTAGATTCGGCTGTCGCCGGCCCACAGGCAGCTGCACAGGTTTCCGGCGGTCACCAGAACTGCGATGGTCGTCCCGATGAGGGGGACATTGCGCCTGGGTGCTTCGGCACGCAGGTGGCGATTGACTTCATACAAGCGATCGACGGCGGTGTTGACCCGCTGTTCGAGTTGCTCCTCGACAGGCAGGTCCATGAGGCTCTGCATCGCCAATCCGCTGGCGAGCTCGCCTAGAGAATGGCCGCCCATGCCGTCGGCAACGGCCCAAATGCCATGGTCGCACTGTTCCAGGCAGGCGTCCTCGTTGACCTGGCGCACCCGCCCGGGATGCGTGCGGGATGCCGAGGTCCACATGAACGAGCTCGTCTGCGTATCCGCTGCCATGTCCATGGTTGGGGCCTCCTGGGTCGGCGTCACGAGGGAGTTCCGGTCGAGGCTCCCTGGATGATGTTCAGCGCATTCTGCACTGTGTTGATGTTCACACCGCCGCCCGAATTGTGCACGTCGATGTTCGTGTTCGTCAGGTTCAGCTGGTCGGCGAAGTAGTTCGTCTGGAAGAAGTTGATGGTCGGGACGATCCGATCGCTGGCCGGTATGAACGGCTGAAACGCAAACAGGCACCAGTCACCGGTGGAACCCGCACCGCGGATCACCGCCAGGGCTTTGTAGTCCAGGGCGCGGCTCGTGGGAAGGTCGACGATGGTCAAAGTGCTCATGATGGAATCTCAATTGTCGTCTGTTGGCCTGTGCAGTTGGGTGGGGACCGGCACGGTACCCCACCTGACCGCGTGGATGACACTACTCGAACGATATCAGTCGGCACACCGGGGCGGGGTCACAAACAGCGAGCCTACCGGGTCGAACGTGGACTGCGAGGAGTAGTTCGACTGATCGGCGCTGTTGCCGATCGCGACGGGGGCGCACGAGCCCACGTTGAACTTCTGCTCCAGGGCGTTGCCCTGCACGCTGGTCGGAACAACCTGGCCGGTCAGGGCGGTACCGCCTTGCACGTCCGTCATTTCCTGGGTGTCGAGCTCTTTGCTCAGGTTCTCGATTTTCATGATCAGCGCACCAGCTTGCCGATGGAGGGGATGAGGATCGATCCAACCGGAACCAGGCTCTCCTGATCCGAATCGTTCGACTGGTTCGCGTCGTTGGCAATCGCAACCGGACCGTTGGAGGCGATGTTGAACGCCTGCAGCAGCTCGTTGCTCTGCACGTTGGTGGGCACAACCTGGCCGGTCAGGGCCAAGCCGCCTTGCACTTCTTTCTGAGCCTCGGTGTCGAGGTCCTTGGTGAGGTTTTCAATCTTCATGGTGTGGTCTTCCCGCAAGTAAGTTGAGTTGGGTTTTGAGTTTTTGAGCATCCGCTCGCTGTCCTGTATTGCGAGCGCTGTGCCAACGCTCCACGCGCGGCTCCCGCAATCCGCCAAGTCGCTGATACTACGGGCAAAATTGCTCGGCGCGTGGATTCGGACGGGGCGCAGCAGCCAGCGGCAGTGGTGGCTCACCGCCAACAGTGTTCCCGCAATCTGTTGGTCGGGGCACGACAGGCGAAGCCGCTGACTGATTTGCTATAGTGACCCCCCTCTCCCAACAGAGGTTTCTCATGGCGCGCATCGACATCAAGGATCTGCCTCAAAGCGATGAGTTGGACCGCGAGGCCATGCGGTCGATCCTGGGCGGTGGATTGAGCGGGCCGCAGCCCGCACGCGCTGATCGGGAGAAGCGCCCGATCGTGGATTATCCGCCGGGGTTGGGCGAACTGGGCGCGAAGAACCCCAAGGTCTGAGGTGGGGCCGGACCGGCCCGCACCTCACGGTCCATTGCTTATTTGAGAATGGTGCTGCGCAGCGGGTCGATCACCAGCGATCCCACCGGCACGAGACTGTCCTGGTCCGAATCGTTCGTCTGGCTGCCGTCGTTGGCAATCGCCACCGGTCCCTTCGAAGCTACGTTGAAGGCCTGCTCGAGCGCGTTGCTCTGCACGTTGGTGGGCACAACCTGGCCCGTCAGCGCCGTACCGCCTTTCACGGCCTTCTGTGCCTCGGTGTCGAGGTCCTTGTTCAGGTTTTCGATTTCCATCTGATGTCTCCGATGTTGAGGTTTGTTGTAGGGATAGTGAGCGTGCAAACTGCTGCGAGCCGCGTGCCAGCCGCCGCGGCGCGCGCCGTCCAGCGTCGCAAGTAGCTGAAAAAGAAGTTGAAAGATTCCCCGCGGCCGCGCCGGCCGACAGTTGCGAATGAGTTGTAATACGCCTGTTTGGCGGGTGAGAGGCAACAGGCGCGGGCCCGTATGTTGGGATCCCGGCGACAGTGGTCGGGTGGGGGCCGCTGCGGCCCCCCACCGTAGCACTGGATCAAACCAACGAGTTGAGTTGGTTGCCCAGGTGCAGATCAGGCCTTGCGCAGGAAGTCAGGGCCGAGCACCGCGGAACCGACCGGGGAGAAGGTGTCCTGGCTCGAATAGTTGTCTTGGGTTGCATCGTTGCCCAGGGCGACCGGGCCGGCGGAGCCCACGTTGAACTTCTGCAACAGCTCGTTGCTCTGCACGTTGGTGGGAACCACCTGGCCGGTGAGGGCGGTACCGCCGGTGACTTCCTTCTGCTCGGCCGTGTCCAGGTCCTTGTTCAGGTTCTCGATCTTCATGTCAGGTCTCCTAAAGTGTCTCGATGTTGAGTTTGAATCGGTGTTGTGAGCGTTGAGCTCGCGGCGGGTACGTTGCCAACGGCGTGCCAGGGCTGCCCCGGCGCCGCTGCCGCGCCGGCTAAGTGGTTGACGGCCAACCGATAAGAATTTTCGCAGTGCCGATCCAACGTGCGCTGCGGCAGCGCTGCAGTGCCGGTCGCCGGACAACAGAAAGCGGCATCTGTTGGGCGGGGCGCAACAAATACGGGGGTTCCCGTAAACGATGAATAATCATATGAAACGCGTGGCTGTCGTAAACGCAACTGTTGCCGTTTCCGACCGCTCGGTTGCAAACTCGGGGTTCGAAGTTCGGTTAGGATACCCAGCTCGCTGCCTGTGTGCTGTCACCGCGGTGCGTTGTGCCAACAGGCACTTGCGCACGCGTCTGGTTGCGCGGATGACCGCTTGAGCGGCCGTTTTACGTTAGCTGTCTTGCATGACACACAATTACAAACATGCCGGTTTGCGCGCCTGGCGCTGCCTCGTGGTCGGCTCATTAGTAGTCCTCGCTCTGTTCGGGGAAATCCGACTTGCTGGAGCCGCTGCAGCCAAGCCCGGCCCGCCGCCGGGACGCGTCGCCATCGTGACGATCCTCGAAGGCAAGGCAACTGTGATCAGAAATCTCGGGCAGTTCGATGTGACGGAGGGCGTGAGATTGCTGCCCGGCGATTTGATCCGCACCCAGCCCAAGAGCCTG
>Ga0268266_10003174_pt1 | contig 16679 bp, 14 predicted proteins | sample KBSS13metaG_FD_190356 | JGI IMG/M metagenome (GOLD analysis project Ga0268266, IMG submission 190356) | Switchgrass rhizosphere microbial communities from Kellogg Biological Station, Michigan, USA - KBS S1-3 metaG (SPAdes) (version 2) | ecosystem: Host-associated > Plants > Roots > Rhizosphere...
GCTGCTGTAACGCAATCATCTCGGTCACAAAACCGTAAACCGACAGGAGGTGCAAGAGGAACGCGATCGCAAGAGATGCGCGGTAGTACCGCGGCACCCAGTGCCTCAGGAGAACCATGAGGCCATAGATCATCATCAATGTATAGATGAACCAGAGAAACTGCGCGAAACCTTCTGTCGGATAGATCAACATTCTCAGGATCTCGTCAATCGGCTCCTGCACCGGTCTGTCGACGTGGAGAACTCGAACCGCTGCGGCTTTGGAGAGATAGACGAGGAGCGCAAATAGCAGATATGCCGGAATCAGTTTGCTCGCGCTCTTCCGAAAGCGCGCGGGCCAGTGGCTAGCGGGCTGCATAAAGAACACGTAGCCACTGAGGAAGAAGAAGAACGCCATGTGGAAGGTGTAGAGGCGGTCGTGCCAAACCATCCACCAGTCATTTTCGAGGGGCTTCAAATCGCGCGCCACCATATGGCCAAAAACGACCAACGCGATACCGATTCCCTTGGCGGTGTCTATTGCGGAGACGCGAGCGTGAGTCTTCACTCGTCGTTGTCTCTGTCGAAACTTGTCATGTAGGCTGATGCCTGCGAAAGAGAGACATCGCCACCCTGTTGACTCGCGCGGACAATCGATGATTGCTCGCGCGGTGCGAAACCGCAATCACGTAAGGCTTCAACCACGTCACTGGCCCCATAAAACTCCACGGACACTCGATCAACCGCAAAGCGACGCACATACTGCGAGAAGCTATGGAGAAACGTCCTCTGTGAAGCACCCGACTCCACAACAAGGAAGTCGTTCACCATGACAGTTCCATTTCGAAGGCGCCAAACAACATACCCCAATACATCCCCTCCTGCGCTTGACGCCAGGGATATCCTCCAAGCACCTTGTCCCGAACCGGCTGGATAGCGCCATGCCAGCGTTCCACACGATCGATCCCCATAGACACGATGCACTGATCGCATCTGCCAGATGCGATCAAACTCGACGCCGAAATCGACTCGTTCAGCCCAATGGAAGGGGTTCCCTCGCAGCCATCCACGTCCGAGATCCACGGCCAAGATGCCGAGATCTACAAGTGCTGCAGCCACGGGCGTCAGCCAAGAAGGTATCCTGCGCCTCCAGTAGCTCTCGCTACGAAGCACCTTCGTGTACCGCGTGAACACGCCGATGGTCTCAAGGCCCGCGCGGCGCACAATGGCAAGCGACTTCTCGTTCGGGGTTCCATAGGAGAAGGAGAAACGAGCCTTGCCCAATTCGATGCCGGTCCGCATCAGCTTCAGCGCCGGGCCCAACGAGCGATGCGCCGGAACGACCACGAAGTCGGCCATGACCGCCGCTATGGTCTCTCGCTCACCCATCCAAAATCTGCGCGGCACAAATCCTTGCACACCGACGGGCTCACTTTGGGCTCCTGCGAACAGGAGCATGCAATCACCACGCCCGGCAGGGTTGTCGACGTAGAAACGACGAAACTTCGCTTTGGCTGTTTCGTCGACGAGCCCGTCCAATCCCTGTGCCCAAAGCCGTTCGACCTGCGCCTGAGATGTCTCAAGTCTGCCCGAGCAACCGAGTACGGCGACTCCATGAGCCCCTCAGCTCAAATGAAAGCCACTCGAGCCCCGACGGGCTCGATGACCTTGATCAATCCGCCTATTCACGGCCCGTAGCGCGCCGAAGCGCGCCGACTGCCTCGCTCGCCTGCGCTATGCCGCCCAAGGCCGAAAGATACGGACGCAGTACGTCATTTTCGTCGAATAGCTTCCCCATATGACGTAGCGATGCAGACCGCTTCACAGCATAGGCTTCGGGCGACTGCAGTAGCGAGTCAATCGACCGTGCCATGTCGCGGACGTCTGCGTGCGTCGTACCTAACGCTTCGCGTGCGACCATCCCATCTGGATCGAATGTCGTCACCACAGGGATTCCCCGCACCCACGCCTGGAGAAAGGTGTTCGGAAAGCCTTCCAACTCGGAGGTGTTTGCAAAGAGTCTTGTGCGATCGAAGAGGCCGCCGATGTCCATGAACGGCACCTTCCCATGAAATGTCAAGTTTGGCACGTGGCGCGCCTCATCTTCGATCTGTCGATAGTACTTCTCTTCACCGGGGACAGCACCTCCAGCCATGTGGAAACGCAAGCTTGGCGCGAGTCTTGCCAGTTCCAAAAACAATTCCGGACGCTTCACCGGGCGGAGATTCGCGATCCAAAGAACGTCGACATCTTTCGCCTTACCAGCCGCTTCGCTTCGCGGTCTTTCAATCAGCCCACGAACAATGATCGAGTTCTTCCCGAAGTTTTTCTCGATCATTTGTTGCTGCGACGTCGATTGAACCAGCACAGCGTCGCTTCGCACGAGGCCATAGTGGTAGAGCCACCTGTCGCGGGCCGACTTGACGAGGGCTGTGCGCAGATCGCAGTCCGCATCGCTGGCAACGCGATACACGAGCCGCTTGCCCTTGAGTCTGCAAAACATGGCCAAGAGACCGAGCAGCATGCCTGAACAGCTGTACAGATAGACGTCGGCGCCGGCACGTGACGCTGCAGACCAAAGACCAGTCCAGCGCGGGTGTACGAATCGTACAAATGGCAAGCCTGCATGCGGCCTGAAGGCCTTGATCGTCCGCACTCCCTCGTAGACAGCGCCGTCAGTCTGCTTTTCGTCGTGGACGATGACGCTGACCTCGTGTCCCTGCCGCGCGAGGGCCATCGCGAGTTGCGCCAGTTGAACCTCAGCGCCCCCCATGTACAGATGCTTGTGTTGCTCCGACAGAGCCGGCAACGCGTTCAGACTAACGATGCAGATCCTCATGCGACTTGCCAGCGCGCTGTCTCGCTAGTCATGAACGGGAACTCGCGCCGTGTTGCCGCGACAACAGTTCAGAACTTCGTTTGCTCGTCGCGGGGAATATCTGACTCATCCGCTCTCGTACCGGTTGAGTCAAACTCCAATAGGCGTACGCGAAGCCGAGAGCGAACCACAGAAACGCCTGCTCCGGGTGCGGCATCCAGTGCCCATTTGTCATGGCCATCGCCGCCATGCCGAGCAACGACGCCAGCGCTCCATGAAAGAAATCTCTCTCGATCGGAGAGACCTGAGAATCCCGTGACAGAAGTCGAAACGCCCTCGCATATCGATAGTAAAGATACATCAATGCAAGGAAGCCCAGAACGCCCACGTCCAATAGGATCTCCAGGTACATGTTATGCGGATGCGAAGCGCCGTAGCGACCCGACGTTGTGGCGGCATTCCATGCGGTTGCGCCGACTCCCTGCCCCCAGACCGGACTATCGAGGATTTCCGGCGCGAGCAACGCCCAGGAGGCAAACCGCCCCTTGGTCAGTTCATCATCGTCCTTGTGGACGGAAGCAGATCCGATATCGTCCAGCCCCAGCGTCAATCGCTCGCGAAAGCTCTCAGGAACTGAAACGAGCAGCACAGCCACCAAAGCGGCAATCCACAACAGGTCGGTGAACTTGCGGCGGTGCAGCAGCCACACCGCCAGCACAATCAGATAAGAGAGTGCCGCACCTCGCGAACCTGTGAGCAATAGCGCCAAGGAAACACACGCGAATGCAACGCCCCACAGCAATCTCGCCCACCTTGAGGACGAACCTACCGTGAGAAATAGCAATGGCCCTGCAGCGAGTGCCAATTGCATTCCGTATTCGTTGGGGTGCATCCCTAGATCCAGGAGAAACGTCGATCGGTCGGTCACCGAGCCGCCATTGATGAGCACATCCGCAATGATCACTCCCGCCGAGAGCAGCGCAGAGATGGCATACGGAATGAAAAAGCGTCGTGGTACGTTCGAGTCACGCACCGCATTCGCCAACAGCAGCGCATACAACACGAAGAACAATGGCTTGGCGATCACGGTCTTCAGGAAATTCTGCGGCGCGAACAGTGAAGGCTCTCCGGAGGCAAGCGGCGGGAAGTTGGCGATCCCTTGCGGCAAATGTGGCCACGCAACGACCACGCCAACGGCAATCGGTAGCAAATAACACCACCACACGACCTTGGGTAAGTGGACGATGCCCCGCGCTCCAAAGGTCCGCTGAATGCCCAGAGAAACGACTGACGCCAATACGATAAAGTTGATCAGATTGAAACCGTAAGTCTGAGGAAGCAATGTCGAAAAGGACCAAGGCATCAACATGGTGAGGCAGACCACCCCGACACGGTAGTCGCGAAACACCCAGCCAACTGCCACCAATCCCAGCAGACCGACAGTCAGCCACTTGACGTCGAGCCAAGTAATGGCCAACCCCAGGAATAACGCGGCCGCCCCCGCGGCTACCAGCGCAAGCGTCTTCCGCTGGTCACTTCTCGAGTTCACGGCTTCGGCTCCCCAAGAAAAGAATGTCTCGCAATGCGGTGGTCGACATCAGAACCTGTACAAGCGCGGAGATTGCATACGCAATTGTCACACCGGATACACCCATCGAGCCACCAAAGGCGCGTGTCGCGAGCACAAACACCAGAGGCACGATGATTTCGATCGCTATGTACCATCGACTGCGGAGTGTGGCGACCAGCGCGAAGCCCATCGTCCAGCCTGCCATCTTCACAACATCACCCAGAAGCTGGAAGGGCATCAGGTCTGCGACCGGCGCAAACGCCGAGGTGAACAAGATGCGAACGATCCATTGACGCAATATGTAGACCACTATGGCGATGGCCAACGTGCCCCCTACCGCTACCCCGAGGGTGCGGAGAAGCTCATGTCGTAGCTGAACGGGATGATTGACCACCCGACCAAGGCGGACCATGAACTGCGTCGAGACCATCGACATGATGATCAGCAGGTAGGTTTCCGACAAGCGCCAGCAGGCCTGCCAAAGTCCCGCCGTTTCCAGATTCAGCACAGAAGATACATGCTCGCGAACAAGGATCAAGCTAAGCGGTGTGAGCGCCGCATGGACAAGAAGCATGGGATAGAACGCCGCTACTCGCTTAGCCTCACCTCGATCGAAGCGGCCCACGAAGTCGGCAAAGGACACCAAGCTAGATTGGTGAACTAAGGCCAAAGTGACGACGAGTGATCCCACGTAGACCATCGACGATGCGAACAATCCCCCCACGATGCCCCATCGAATGGCAGCGGGAGCGAAGATGATCAAGCCCAAGATGGTCGCGAGGATGGCGGATGTCATTGATCGCACATAGTCGTCACGCGCCGACAGGACCGCCAACAACAAGGCATTCGCGATCGACGACAGAATCGCAAGCGAGCCCAACACAAATACCCACGCATAGCCACTGTCGTTCAGCAACCATTGCGCCAACCAAGGTGAACTCACAGCGACGATCAAAGCCGTACCTAGGCCCAGAACAAACGCCATCTTGCCTAGGGTGTGCAGCAAGACGATACGTCGTTCACGGTCCCCGGCGTATTCCGACGTCAAGCGTGACGCTGCGGTCTCAAGCCCTGAGGCAACGACGCCGTGGCAGAGAGACAAGAAATTGTTGAACTGTGCGACGAGCGCCATCCCGGAGGGCCCGAGATAGACAGCCGTCAGCTTGACACTGATAAAGCCGCACACGAGGCGCACCAATGCCCGGGCGGCCCCAAATCCCATACTGTTGCGCAACGTGCGCATGCTGACGCCGGAGGAGATCGACATCGGGTCAGCGCTGCGCACCGCGCCGCGCAGCCTCTCGGCGGAACCGCGGGCTGTCCATGAGATTCCCAAAGAAGCGGCGGTAACCGCCGAGCGCCGCGTCAACGCTATGCACATTCGAGAAGTGCTTGTAGCAAGCGTCGCTAGCATGCTGCCACGCCGTAGCGTCACACGCCAAATGAGCCAATTGGTTGGCTAGATCGTTCATGTCGCCACAGGGCAGTGTTCCCGTCTCCCCTGGGGTCACTTCCGGCCGCACGAAGGACAGGGTCGGAATGCCGCGTATCCACGCCTGAAGGAAGGTATTCGGGAACCCTTCCGAGTCGGAGGTATTGACCAGAAAGCTGGCCCTGTCAAAGTACGCTCCCACGCGAATGACCGGAACGAATCCTACGAATTCGAGATTCGGCACTCCACGGGCCGCCTCTCGCATACTCTCGAAGTAGATCTGGTCCGGGTCGTTCGGATGATCCGGTCCACCAACCATTACGAAGCGCAACGCAGGTAAACGACGCGCCAACTCGATGAATAGTTCCGGGCGCTTGACGGGCTTGAACGTACCGACCCAAAGCACGTCACCCGGGAAGCGGGACCGCGGAGCTGCTGCTTCGGCGTAGCAGTTCGGCGCCAGTTCGGCAGGCCGCGAGAAGTGCGTTCGAAGCGAGTCGGCCTGGCGTAGGTTCTGTACGAGAACACCGTCCGCCGCCCGAACGGCGGCACGGAACAAGAGTTCGTCGCGTCGAGGTAGCATTGATACTTGGCGCCCCTCGAATTCGCGGTCACTCGCGCAAGAGTAGACAAAGCGTTTGCCCCGTGTTCTAGCATACCAAGCCACCGCGGCGGCCCTGAATCCGGCCACTCTGAAGTAGACGATGTCCGGATCGATCCGATCCAAACCCTTCACGACATCGGACATGTGCGGGGAAATGAAGCGGAGACCAGGGACACCACGCGTCCCTGGTGCCGGAACGCGGTGGATCTCGATTCCGTCACGGATGACTAAATCCGGCTGGCCGTGATCGGCAGTCAGCACCGAAACGCGGTAGCCATCACCCGTCAACATCTTGGCCAGGACTGCCTGCTGAAGCTCTGCGCCGCCTGCCGATTCAATCGTCGTCGACCCGATAAGTATCGGGTAGATGCCCAGCGAGACGAAGCACACATGCGGCCTGTTCTCTTCACGATGCGCAATCAGGCGGCCTGTGTCCTCGCCGCGCTTTGACGCGGAGTGCTCTCTCGGATCAGACGATTGAAGCGCAGCCCGCTCGGCACTCATGTCTGACTCTCAGTCAACGGCGCCCTGCCCTCTGCAGGCTCCGAATTGCTATTCGTCTTGCTGGTTTGACTCATCCAACGCGAGTGCCAGAGTTGAAATGCCAGCAACAGCCAAACTCGCTGAACCGAATAGGGATCGCCAGCCTCGAACCGCTGACGTACGGTTCTCACCATCGCCGGGTCGAAAATTCCCTGATCGGTAACGTGTCGATGGCCGAGATGGTGATCCAATAAGGGCCTGAGCGCTCCGGACATCCAACGGCCGATCGGTGGCGTAAAGCCCGCCTTGGGTCTGTCTACCAATTCACGAGGCACATGCCTATAGAGTACCTTGCGCAAAAGGTGCTTCGATCCTAGTTCGCCACGCCGGAGATGGAACGGCAGTGAGAATGCGAACTCGACAAGTCGATGATCGAGGAGTGGCTCGCGCCCCTCGATGCTGAGGGACATAGTCGTCCTGTCGACCTTTGTAAGTACATTGCTCGACAGGTAGTAGTCGAGATCCCAGCGGCACATCTGCTCGCCTGGCCCACCCGGATACTCGTCACTGGTGCGCCGTGAACGCCCAAAGTCCGCACCCAACAATGTGGACAATTCGCCGTCATGCCAGTATTGAGAAGTCAGCACATGCTCGAACTGACTGCCAGGCGTCGTGAGCCGATTCGTTTCACGGAGATAGCGCAACCGAAGCGCCATGGCGCGGCTGCGACTGTGATCAGGGTCTGCCGAAGCAGATCGTTTCGCCAACAACGCATCGAACCGTTCCCAGGGCAATGTGGCGGCCACATCGCGCGCTGCGCGTACTACAGGTGAGTGCCGCTGAGCCGATCTCATTCGGCTCGCCACTGCAGCGTATGAACTATACCCGGCAAACAATTCATCGCCACCGTCCGCGGATAGTACGACCTTGACGTGCTGCGCCGCCAACCGCGAGACCAGCAGTGTTGGGATTCCCGAGGCATCTCCGAAAGGCTCGTCAAAGAGGTCACCCCATCCAGCGAGCACCCGCAGTGCGTCGTCTTCACGAACGATCTGAGTCGTGTGTTGCGTGCCTAGGTGTTGGGCAACCCGTTCGGCGAAAGGAGCTTCGTTGAATCGCGAATCATCAAAGCCAATTGTGAAGGTGCGTACCGGCGGACCGTCCCGCTTGAGCATTGCGGTCACGATCGACGAATCGATACCCCCCGACAGGAAGACTCCGACTGGCACATCGGAAATCATTCGCAGGTTAAAGGCGTCGGACATCAACGCTTCAAGTCGCTGTTCAAGAGTGTCGTCGTCGTCAGCCCACTCTCGGCCTAGCGATTCGCCGAGACCCCAGTAGCGCTCGATCGTTGGGCTCCCCCCCGCCACGAGCTCCAGAGCGTGCCCAGGCTCTAACTGTGCAATGCCTTTGTAGATGCAGCGCGGAGCAGCGATGTAGCTGAATCGGAAATAGTCCGCGAGCGCGTCATTGCTAATCGCAGGACGCCAGTGGCGGTATTCGCGCAGAGCCTTCAGCTCCGAGCCGAACCATAGGGTGCGCCCGTTCCACCCGTAGTAAAGCGGCTTGACTCCTAGCCGATCCCGCAAGAGTGTCAGCTTCTTGAGCTGTTGATCCCACAAGGCGATCGCAAACATCCCCACGAACCGAGCAACAGCAGCGTGTACGCCCCATTCATGAAACGCGGCCAGTATGACCTCCGAGTCCCCCGTGCCGCGGAAGGAGTGGCCCTTCAGCGACAGCTCCGCCCGTATCTCCGCGAAGTTGTACACCTCGCCGTTGAAGACCATTACCAAACGGCCGTCATCGGTGCGCATCGGTTGATGCCCACGATCGCTCAGATCCAAGATGGACAGGCGAGTCTGGCCCAGGCCGATTCCATTCTCCCCGCACCACACGCCACGGTCGTCAGGCCCGCGAAGCTTCAACGTCGAGACAGCCCTCCAGACATCCTCACCGGTCAATTCCGAAGACCCGGAGGCGGTGAAGTACCCTGTTACTCCGCACATGTTCTGCTACCGCTCGACAAGGCACGCCACAGCCTGCTCAACTCTCTCCGCCCGCTTCGTCGCCTGAAACTCTCCAAGCGTGGCACCGACGAAGTTCTTCGAGATTTCTCCAAACAGCACACGCAGATCAACATATAACGCTTCAATGCTTTCGTTCGTCAAGAATCTTGGACTCCCGCCCGGCATTAACTCAGACGAATGAATAACAAACTCGATAAATTCCCTGTGTTCACTCACTGCAGTCCGAACGCATCGAATCATGCGATCAACATTGCTACCGTTGGGAAATATCCAGGAAATGGGCGGGCTGTACTGCTCTGCAAATCGCTTCACGCCTCGGACCTCGTACATCCAAGGAGCAGCATCCGCCAGCTTCGATCTGATGATCGTCGGCGGGACCTCCAGCAAGTTTGATGAACCCGGCCTGTCGATATTCTCAAGGTCAATGAAATACGCGTTCGACGGAAAGCCTCGGTAGTCGGGACCGCCTTCGCCCTTAGGATCACCCAGCGTGCGGCGCCATGACACATGTGGTGTCACGGAGCAGTCAGCGAGATAACCGTTCTCGTCGAGCAGCTTCGCGTAGGTTGAATTGAACGCCCAGCGACCAGCTCGATGGCTGAGCATCTTCACACCAAACTGCTGCTGTAGCAATTCCGTCATGAAGCCGATCTTCTCGGCCATGACCTCCGCAGGAAACTCGATCAAGAAGGGGTGTGTCGCATGATCATCGTGCGTCAACGGCTTCAGTGGCGGACTGCTCCACGCATGCAAGTGCATCCCGATCTCACCGGCGCGTCGAGAGAGAACATCTCGACCAAAGCGCACGAACTCCGGCGAGGTCGCCATCTCGTAGTTCGTGAGCCACGTCGGTTTGAATTCGAACTCCTCGCAGAGTGACTGGAAACGCGGCAAGTACGCTGCGTTCCTGGTCAGGATCGGATTCGGTCGAGACCACTCATTGTCGCCTTCGGTATCGATGGTGATGATGAATGCTGGGCGGTGTGACATCGCGTTCGCCTCGGGCCTCACAAGATTGACACAGCCCCAAGCTCACACGCCGGACGCGTTGCTGAGCCACGGACTTCCTGTGTTGGCAGGCAGATCAGAATTCGTTCATGATGACGCCCGCCATCCGGGCTGGACTGTGCGAAAGCGCGGTGACCAGTTGCTGCAGCGCACCGATGCGCGACTCATTCTGCCGGGCAACGACGAGCACAGCACCGCAGCGCGCAGCAATCACATGTGCATCTGTACCGTACATGACAGCTGGCGTGTCGACAACCACGTGATCAAACTTCAATACCAACTCTCGCATCAGCATGCTGAACGCCGGACGATCGATCAATTCCAGCGGATTCGGCGGCGTCACTCCCACAGGCATCACAAACAAACTTGGAACGCCGTCAACTTGCTGGACCACTTGCGAATCCACACGCCCTGCGAGCACACTCGACAGGCCCGCAGTATTGTCGAGATTAAAGACTTGATGCAGGCGGGGTCCCCGAAGGTCTGCATCAACAAGCAAAGTGCGACCGCCGGCCTGCGCCAGTGTTACCGCCAGATTCGCCGAGAAGAAAGTCTTGCCGTCGCCAGAGGCGGGGCTCACCACCGCCAATGCCCGCTTTTGCTGTTCCTCGCTAAAGACACGCATCATGATTTGGCTGCGGATCGCTCGGAAGGCCTCAGCCTGTGACGAGAACGGCTGATTCAACGTCACTAGTTCGGGGCTAAGCCTTCGGCGGGCCTCATCGGCATACGGATAGCCGAATTGTTCCGACAGTGCCTGCAAGACGTCGTCCTGAGACGCGAATCCCAGAGCCACGGCAGCGTCGCCAAAGCGGCCGCCATGGTCGCGCGTGTGAGCAAGAATCTGCTCCACCTGGTCGGCGCTCAAATGCAGCTTGTCGCGCAGGATCTCGCCGATCGGCCGATCAAGTAGTTGATTCTGCTCATCGGAGGACGCCGCGGCGGCGGCCGTCGGAATCTGAAGATCGATAACCTTCGACGTACGAAACTTTGCCATCATGCTTCCTTACGCGGTGCGGGCAACGAGCCGAACAGCCCTCGTGGCGACAATGCCAGAGTCCCGGCACCCGGCAATCCACCCATCCCGCCTGGCTTCGGTAGCACTCCGAAGACTGGTAGGCCGAGCAACTCGGAAACCTCGTCCACCGTGCGCACACGGCGATCGGTGTACTCGAGTAGCATTGCCGCCCCAACACCAAGCAAAATGCCGAGGATCGATGCGAGCATTGCATTCCGGGTGATTTTCGGAGATGACGGTTCGATCGGCGGCGTAGCCTCGGCCAACACGTACGCATTGCTTTGCGTCGTCTGACTTTCCAGGCTGCTTTGATTCAAGCGCGTCAGCACTGCGTCGTATGCGCGCTGCGCATTCTCGACGTCGCGGAGCAGCACGGCACCCTCTTCGCGCGCTGTCCTCATCTTCAGCACCCGCGCACGTTGCACTTCGAGCGCAGCACGCAACTCGACTTCACGTTGCCGATTGATACTCCCCACTACCCCAACTGCGCCGGAGATCCGACGCATCTCGGCATCGAGGCGACCACGAAGTGAATTGATTGTTGCGCGCGCCTCGATCACTTGGGGGTGGTTGTCGCCCAAGCGAGACGTCAACTCTTGCAGCCGCGCCTCAGCGCGAGTGACGTCAGCACGCAGACTCCCCACGATCGGGCTGTTGGTAACCTCTTGTGCAGAGGTGGCATGGGCCTCTCGGGTACCGGCGCCCGCATTTACGGCCTGCAGTGCTCCCAATTGCGAGGACAGTTCGTTGAGACGAGAAGACTCGACATCGATCTGCCCGTCAGACGCGATGACAACGCCTTTCTCGCGCTGGTACGCCGAAAGCTTCGATTGAGCTCGTTCGACATTGGCACGCAGCTCCTTGGCGCGAGTGTCGAAGAAGTTCGAGTACTGTTTCGCCGGGTCCACCTTCAGCTTGAGACTCACATCGAGGTATGCCTGCATGAAGGCATTGGCGTATGTAGCAGCCTTCTCCGCTGTGCCCGCCTTATACGTCACACTTATGATGTTCGATTCACGCGAAGGCTTTACATCGAGAGCTAGTTGCAAACGCTCGACAAGCCAGGTCTCGGCACTGCCAGCGCCGTTTGTCGCCTTCGCCCACGCCTCTCTGACGCCCGGATCGTCCATGAGGTGCTGATTTATCACCACCTGCTGTGCGACACGGTCACTTTTCAGCACATCGATCTGCGTCGCCATGAACGCCGGCGACGGATTGCCGGTGTAAGCGGCCCCCGCAACTGGGTCAGGGCGCAACTGATCCACAACCAGCGTCGCCGTTGCCATGTACTGCTTCGGCAAAACGAGACTCACACCTACCGCAACGGCCACCGTGAGCAGAAACACGAGCAACGTCACCCACCAGCGCGCCCTAACAACCGACAAAAATTGACTGAGGTTCATTTGCGTTCCCGTCAGAACAAGCTCTCACGAACATAGATAACATCGTCCGGCTGCAATTGGTCTTGCATTCCAGGATTCAGTTCTTGGACGGTACCGTCAGGCCCCTTCCGATTAACCTTGATGCCTCGCGCAGTACCACGTGCAGTCAGCCCGCCACCGGCTGCCAAGGCCTGCAGCAACGTCATTCCGCGTTCGAGGCGCAGGGTGCCGGGCTTTTGTACCTCGCCGTATATGTAGACCTGCGGCGCCTTGTCGACATAGACCACATCGTTGTTCTGGATGACGATGTCCTGGGACGGATCACCCCCACGGAACAAGACTCGAAAATCGATCTGCTTGCGGAACGGCTTGCCCTCGCGCGTCCCCGTCACGGTCAGAATGTCATTGCCGTCGGGTGCAATACCGCCGGCCAAGGCCATCAGATCCGACAGGCGCGTGCTCGCGAGTTCAAGCGAGTAGCGACCAGGGCGAACCGCATTACCGAGCACAGATGCCTGACTGCCTTTCAGCTGAGTGACGAGAATGGAGACCTGCGGCTGCTTCAGGAACTTGCCCGTCAACAAGGCATTGGCAATCGCCTTTTCCGCCTCACTGATCGTGAGGCCGCCAATCTTCAACTGTCCGATCAGCGGTAGGCTCACGATGCCCGATTCGGTGACGCGTGCTTCGGCACTGAGCTCCGGGCTCTGATAGACCGTCACCTTGACCACGTCGCCAGCGCCCAGCACGTAGTCGGCCTTCGCCACAGCTGGCGCCGTTGCCTGTCCTCGAGCAGCGCCTACTGACGCCATCAGCGTCAGCCAGACTGGATATCGCAGCAGCAACCTTCGTTTCATTGATTCCTCACACCATCATGTGCCGTACCATGGGGCCCCGAACACCGGTCGCGGACAAAGGCGGTTTGCACCGCATCCCGCCAAGACCCGCTCCGACTTTCCGACGGCGACAAGGCTCACTCGGTGAGCGATTGAATACACGTTGAGCAGCAAGTCTAACGCGGAAGATTCGCGAGGAAACGACCCCGTCGGCCCCCCGACATGCGGGTTCGCACGAGGGCCGGCCACACAGGGGAAACGAGCCTGACGCCGGGGCAACCGCACGCTGCGCAAACAACGGCGCCGACCATTGAGCCGTCACCAATCGTGACGAAGTTCCGGGGCGACGAACCAGTGCATTCGTGCCAACGTCGCTTTCCCGCATCACCAATCCCCTACGAACAAGTTACCACTGGACATCGTCTCTTTGGTGGACGTCTCGCGATGCACCGCAGAAGCGGACGCCAAGCTGCCTCCATAGGCGTTTGGCGTGCTATCTTTTCCCCGCATTGACGGGCTTCTCGACAGTACCAGCCGTTTGCAGAATCTGCCTTCTCATTTCCATGAAGGATCACCCGTGAGCGAACTTCGAACTGACCCGAGCTCCGCAGGCAAGTATTCGCTCTCCGTCGTCGTCCCAGCGTACAACGAGCACGAGGTGCTTGAGGAGTTCCATCGGCGATTGGCTGCCGTGTTCGCCACCTTACCAGGCGCGTCGTGTGAAGTGGTCTACGTCAACGACGGCAGCACCGACAACACGCTCCAGTTGATGCGCGACATCCAGGCATCGGATGCTCGCGTGTCCGTGGTGGACCTGAGCCGCAACTACGGCAAGGAGATCGCCCTGACCGCCGGGCTCGATCATGCGCGCGGTGATGCCGTTGTCGTGATCGATGCTGACCTCCAAGACCCGCCAGAGGTGATACCCGAACTGATCGAGCAATGGCGCAATGGATTCGAAGTTGTCTATGCGAAGCGGACTGCTCGCGACGGCGAAAGCGCCGTCAAGAAAGCGACCGCCGCGGGCTTCTATCGCCTGATTCGGAGAGTCTCTCGGGTACAAATTCCGGAGGATACCGGTGACTTCCGCCTGCTCAGTCGGCGCGCAGTTGGCGCGCTCGGGAAGCTGCGGGAGCAACACCGATTCATGAAAGGGCTGTTCGCCTGGATAGGCTTCTCCCAGAAGGCCGTACCGTACCGTCGTGACCAAAGATTTGCCGGTGAATCCAAATTCAACTACTGGCGACTCTGGAACTTCGCCCTCGAGGGAATCACATCATTCACGATCGCGCCGCTAAAGGCGGCCACTTATCTCGGCCTCTTGGTTGCGACGCTCTCGTTCCTCGCAGCTGGGTGGGTCGTCTACAAGACGTTTGTCTTCGGCGATCCAGTTCGGGGCTATCCTTCGCTGATGGTGGTGGTTCTCTTTCTCGGGGGCGTGCAACTGCTGTTCATCGGAATTATGGGTGAATACCTTGGGAGAATATTCAACGAATCGAAAAACCGACCTCTCTATTTTCTCAATGCATATGAGCCTGGCGCCTCACTGCCTCAGCAAAATATCTTGTCTAAACTTCCCAAGGGACTAACGAAAGATAGCCTCGTTTCCTAATAAGGTCATCGACCTGTCCACGAGATATCATTCGTGCCGGGTGAAACATATACCAGAAGGCGCTTTGACCTCAAAGAAAGGCGCATCCACGCGGGGGGTTTTCCTTCCGCCAGCTGGCGAACAAAGGCCGACGGCATATAGTCCCCATCATCCCACTGCTCTCCGACCGGTATATAGATAACAATCGCCCTTGCTTTATATCTCGCGGCAACTTCGCGAACGGCGGCTTCAGTCCATTCCGATTTGCTGTAGCGAGGGCCGACCAATGAAACCATTGGTCGATCGAGAACGTGGCCAACATTCTGTCCGTTGTTGGAGATAATTATCCCGTTCTCTCCGACTATTTCGAGAACTTTATCTCGGAAGGCCGCATTGTCAATTCTGCTCTCCGATATATCGATCTCAAGCGGCGATGGACGCGAATTGCTAGGCAATCGGAACAAAAGGAGATTCAATCCGAAATAGATGATCGCGCTCGCCGATAAACCGATCAGTGCCACCTTTCGCATCGGTAATGAGCGCTCGCTTGCCACCGCCGTCCAACGCGAAACACCAATTCCGATCAGCAGGAATAACATCGGCACAATTGGTAAGAAGTAGCGTGGATCCCCGTAATCGATCACGCTCTTCAAGCCGGCGTAAAACAGGCACGCCATGTAAGCGGCAATAAGAAATATCACTTCGATTGCAATTGGTATCCGTGGTGTCGCGGCATCCCTTTTGCTGCCACTGGCCCGTGTATACACAACTCCCAAAAGCGTCATTCCCACAACAAAAAGCAAGACGCACACCAAGCGGGGACCGGTCGTTCCACCTGCAGCACCGGATCCGGGCCCGAGCAAGAGCATATTAGTGCCCTGCAAAGCCTTTCCCACCGTCTGAAAAAATGGATTACTGACGACCTTGTCGTTTCCTCCGCGCCAATTGTTCACTAGGTATATATTTCTTGCTATCACGACAAGCACAGCGACAGCTGAAACAGAAAATGCGATCAAATAGCCCTTCAACATCGCCCTGTCGGCCGTCACCGCGTAATATATTACGAGGGTTCCCAGTCCAAGCACGAAAAACATACCCGCATACCTAACGTAGTATGCTGCTGCAAAACTCAATCCGGCTGCCATCCAATACCAACCGACGCCACTCGCGTTGCGGCGCTTTGCTTGAATGATCAGCGCGACGCCAGCTAGACCAAGTATGGTGAAAAGCGCCTCCGTCATCACATTGGAGCCGTAAATAATGGTGTTGGCGTTGAGAACGAAGAGCGCGACAACCACATTCCCTAACATCCTTGAGAGTTCCGCACGCGCAGACATCCACATCAGTAACGGGATACATAACAATATCGAGATCACACTGATAGCAAACCCGACCACCGGCGCTGAGAGACCCAGGAGACTCACCGCCGCGATGGCTATTCCATAGCCCGCAGGAAATGTGACTAGCGGTGCGGGCATTCTCCCGAATGATCTTTCAGCATCGAAATGAACAAGAGAGGTATATGCGATATTCCCACGCAGCGCGTTTTCAGCGACACTCAAGTATTGATAGCTGTCTTGATTCAACCTTGGCATCGTATTGGGATACAGATACGCTGCGATCAGCGCAGCTTCTATCAATATCCAAATCCAGGTGTCAATGCGCTTGAACGTCGTCATGGGTTGGCTGTGCTTTGAGCTCATCGGTAGCATCGACGAGTCTAAGATGTGAGGGGTCCGCCCGGGCCTCGGGCGTACGCCCCCCGAATGCGGGAGTGAACGAAGGCGTGGGAACGCGACACAGGAAATCTTGCTAGCCCTGCAGAGAGTGCTCCGCTCGCAGCCCCTCACTCAACACTTGATCCCTGCATGCAACGCAACCACCCCCGCACTGAGGTTGTGCACATCCACATGCCCGAACCCGGC
>Ga0268266_10003175_pt1 | contig 16677 bp, 14 predicted proteins | sample KBSS13metaG_FD_190356 | JGI IMG/M metagenome (GOLD analysis project Ga0268266, IMG submission 190356) | Switchgrass rhizosphere microbial communities from Kellogg Biological Station, Michigan, USA - KBS S1-3 metaG (SPAdes) (version 2) | ecosystem: Host-associated > Plants > Roots > Rhizosphere...
TTTGTAGCTCCATTCGAGCGTATCGTTCATGGTCCGATGACGTGCGACCATGGCGCCGCCGCCTTCGGCGAACAGCTCGAAACCGTCCTCCAGCATCTTCGCCAGCCCGGGAATCCCGAAAGTTTCAGCTCGGCCGGCGACGAGCTCGATCGCCAGCGGTATTCCGTCCAGCTTCTGGCATATCTGGGCGACCACCGGCGCATCCGCGTTGTCGAGCGAAAAGGAGCCGAGAGCGGCGGCAGCGCGCTCGACAAAGAGCTCGACGGCGGGGAAAGCCAGCGCGGCCTGCGCGCTGATCTCGGATGAGACCGGCGGCGTGGCCAACGTCGGCAGACGCCTCAGCCATTCGCCGTGGATCTTCAGCGGTTCGCGGCTCGTCGCCAGGATGTGGGCGCCCGGCGCGTGCTGGAGAACGCGTTCGGCCAAGGCCGCGGTCTCCTCCAGGACATGCTCGCAGCTGTCGAGGACCAGAAGCAGGTGCTTGTCGCGCAGAAAGGCGATGATGGCCGCGGTGGGTTCGTTCGCGACGTCCACCACGCCCAAGGCGGAGGCGACGACGCTGGGGACCAGTTGGGCGTCGCCGACGGGCGAAAGATCGACGAACCGCACGCCATCGGGGTATGCCGGCGCGACCGCCTCCGCGACCGCCAGGGCGACCCTGGTCTTTCCGATCCCGCCAGAACCAACGACGGTGATCAGGCGCCGCAACGGCAGGTCGGCGATCAGCGAGGCGACGATATCCGAGCGGCCGATCATCCGGATCAAAGCCGCCGGCGGATCGTACCTATATTCGTCACACGGCGCTGCGACCGCGCCTTGTGCCACCGCCGAGGCCACCGCCGCGACGAAGCAATAGCCGCGGCCGGAAATGTTGACGATATACTGGTGCGGCGCGCGATCGTCGCCCAGAGCTCTGCGTAGCGCCGAGATGTGGACCCTGAGGCTGCCCTCGTCCACGACAACCTCGCGCCAGACCCGTGACATCAGGTCGTCCTTGCTGAGGGTCTGGCCGTAATGGGTGACAAGCTCGATCAGAATATCGAGCGCACGGCCGCCGAGACGAACAAGCTTGTCATCTTTTAATAGGCTCCGCCGCGCCGGAGACAGTCGGAATGGACCAAAAGCAAATATGCAATCCACCAGAAAGCCCTTCCTAAAATTTAATCAGAGTTCTATTATAATACATCATCCTCAAATGTGACTTTTAAGCTTGAATTCTAGATCTATAATATTACATATCATTCCAATACTACTTTTGGTATTTTCGATTAATAAGAAAATCATTCTATAAATATTTTGGATAAACGTTGGATTGACCGAGTAGATCTCTCGCTTCCATGAGGTCCGCGGTGCCGAAGCCCTGGGTGAATCGCTGATATATCGGCTCGAGCAGCGTCCGGGCCTCATGCAGCCTGCCTTGGCTTGCCCATAACCGGCCGAGGCTGATCGCGGCCTGAAGCTGGAATGCCAAGGCCGCCTGAATCCGGGCGCATTCCAGCGACTGAAGCAGGCAATCCTCGGCTTCGCGCGCACGGCAGCCGTCAGCGGATGCAAGTATGTCCCCCTTCGTGCGCAATATCTCCGGCAGGTACATGGACCCGCCATGAAGCTCGATTTCGGCGATGACCGCGTCGAGGGTCGCCAACGCCTCGTCGACCCGTCCCTGGCGGGCCAGACCGGCGGCCAGCGAGCTCACATAAATCCTTTTGCGCGACAGATCGCGCTCGGGACTCTCGGGTCCTGCAAGCGTGCGCAATAGCGAAACGCCGGAATCGATATCGCCATTCAGGATTGATAACCTCGCGCTCCACACCCGCCCCTGAATGCCGGTCCAGGCAAGCGAATGCCGTTCTGCGACGGCAATAGCCGAATCGACGGCCTCTTGGGCGGAGCCCAGGTCGCCGACCCATACAAAGATCGGCGTCGCCCACAACAGCGCGGACGAGAGCGTGAGCGGCGAATTCGTGCTGCTGCCGTCATCGATGGCCTGCCGTGCGGTCGCTACAGCCTTATCCCCGTAGCCTTCGAGCCAGTAAATCTTGGCCAGGGTCGCCAGTGCGTTGGGGCCGGTTTCGATATCGGTACGCGTGCGGTCACAGGTTTGCGATGCACGCAATCTGTCCAGTATGGCTTGGAAGCGGGCCCCTGCCCTGAACTGATCTCCAAGAAGATGATGAAGATTGCCGATCATCATATCCATCAAGATCAGGCTCGTTGATCCGGCCGCGCCCTTGGTCGAGGCTTCATGCTTCAGGGCCTGGTCGAGCGCGGCGCGCAAGTCGCCGTCTCTGGTGAGAAGAAAAATATCTCCCCAAAGCACCATCCAATCGCCATGGCGGTCTTCGAGAGCATGCCCGATGTCCCGAGCCCGGCGCATTGCCGTCAGGGCTTCGTCGATGCTTTTCGCCGTGTAAAGCACAGCGAACCCGTAACGGGATTGAAGCTCCATCTCGAGGTGCCCGCCCCGCATCGTATCGCCCAAACCCGCGATGGCACGACCGGTCCAGACACTGGATTCGTTCACAAACCCCATCTGGATGAGGAAAAGAGCCGACGCAGCCGCAAGCGGGGCACCGATCTCGATATCGCCGTTCTCGGAGAACGCCCATTTCAAAGCCGCCCGCAGGTTGGCGACCAGATTGCCGTGGGCGATCGTCACGACGATCGCGGCCATTTCCCGGACCAATTGCTCGAAGTAACTTTTGAAGTACACGGCGTGCCGTCGGGCGGTCGCATTCAGTTCGCCGTTCGCTGCCAGTTTCTCGACCGCATAAGCCCGTGTCGTATCCAGCAGCCGGTAGGCGATCACGGGGCCGGCGGGCTCCGCGGTGACAAGCGATTTGCTGACGAGGCTCGCCAGGCGCTCGGCCACAACCGACGCTCGCGTTTCGACATCCGCCATCACCGCCCTGACGGCGGCGATGCCGAAGGAACCAGCGAAGATGCCTAACCGGCACAGCATCACGCGTTCAGGCTCCGAAAGCCATCTATAGCTCCATTCGAGCGTGTCGTTCATGGTCCGATGACGCGCGACTGTGGCGCCGCCTTCGGCGAAAAGCTCGAAGCCGTCCTTCAGCACCCTCGCCAGCCCGCGAATCCCGAATGTTTCCGCGCGGCCGGCGACGAGTTCGATCGCCAGCGGGATCCCGTCCAGCTTCTGACAGATCTGGACCACGACCTGCGCTTCCGAGTCGTCCAGGGTGAAGGAGTCGAGGACGGCAGCCGCACGCTCGACGAAGAGCTCGACGGCCGGGAAAGCCAGCGCACTGTCCGCGCGGATCTCGGACGAGACCGGCGGAGCAGCGAGTGTCGGCAGACGCCGGAGCCACTCGCCATGGATCCTCAGCGGTTCGCGGCTCGTCGCCAGGATATGAACGCCGGGGGCATACTGGAGAATGCGCTCGGCCAAGGCCGCTGCCTCCTCCAGGACATGCTCGCAACTGTCGAGGACCAGAAGCAGGTCCTTGTCGCGCAGAAAGGCGATGATGGCGGCGGTGGGGTCGCTTGAGATGTTCGGCGCCCCCAACGCCGACGCGACCACGCCGGGAACCAGCTGCGCATCGCCGCCGGCCGAAAGATCGACGAACCGGACTCCATCCTTGTATGACGGCGCAATCGCCTCCGCGACCGCCAGGGCGACCCTGGTCTTTCCGATTCCGCCCGAACCGACGATCGTAATCAGGCGCCGCAACGGCAGGTCGGCGATCAGCGAGGCAACGATATCCGAGCGGCCGATCATCCGCGTCAAAGCCACCGGCGGATCGTACCTATATTCGTCACACGGCGCCGCGACCGCGCCTTGTGCCACCGCCGAGGCCACCTCAGCGACGAAGCAATAGCCGCGGCCGGAAATGTTAACGATATATTGGTGCGGCATACGATCGTCGCCCAGGGCCCTACGAAGCGCCGAGATGTGGACCCTGAGGCTGCCCTCGTCCACGACAACCCCGCGCCAGACCTGCGAGATTAGGGCATCCTTGCTGATGACCTCGCCGGCATGGGTGACAAGCTCGATCAGAATATCGAGCGCACGGCTGCCGAGACGGACAGGCTTGTCATCCCGCAAGAAACTCCGCTGCACCGGAGACAGCAGAAAGGGTCCAAACGCAAATGTGCGATCCGACGACATTAAGAGTGACCACCCCGACAGGTTTGTCCGGTCGTCCCACGGCTCAAGGCATGGCAACGGCGCATGGCATGAGCGCTTTCAGAGACGCGCCAAGCACAGTTTCGATCCGATAATCGCTTCACCATCCGCCTCCTGGGTGCGGGCCATCCCTGTTCATTTCTTGCAGAAGTCCAGGTGTTCGATCGGCCCGCGCCAGCGGGGATCGTGTACGTAACCGATAGCGAATTGGCGCGCTGCGAAGTGCCTGCGCTTCAGCCGTTCATTTTTCTTAACAATCGATAATTCGGCAGCGGGGCCGGAAACGGTTAGTTCAAAATCATCAAGCAACGCCTCGCTGGCGCGATCTGCGAGGAGACGCTTCCGGCCCGGATTATGCCGAAACAGACGCTGCAGTGCAATTTTCTCGTAACCTTATAGGTAACCATTTATAGGTTACACAATCACAGGCATTAACCAGTGATTTAGCTTTATAAAGGTTACGAACCGTTGCGAGGAGAAATGCCATGACCGACATCAGGTACCGCACCGCCAATGTAGACGGGTTCAGCATCTTCTATCGTGAGGCTGGTTCGCCGGGTGCCCCGAAGCTGCTGCTGCTGCATGGTTTTCCCAGCGCCAGCCACATGTTCCGCGACCTGATCCCGCTTCTGGCCGATCGTTTCCACATCGTGGCGCCCGACCTGCCCGGCTTCGGCAAGTCGGACATGCCTGGGCGTGGTTGCACCTTCGCTGAGATCGCGAACAGGATCGACCGCTTCACCGAGGTGGTCGGATTCGATCGCTACGCCATCTACGTCTTCGACTATGGCGCGCCGACCGGGTTCCGGCTCGCTTTGAAGCATCCGGATCGCATCACGGCGATCATCTCGCAGAACGGCAATGCCTATGAGGAGGGTCTCAGCGACGGCTGGAACCCGATCCGCGCCTATTGGGAAGATGCCTCGGCAGCTAACCGTCAGGCGCTTCGTACCTTCCTCGCGCCCGAGACAACAGTCTGGCAGTACACGCACGGCGTTTCCGACACGGCCATAGTCTCGCCGGACGGCTATTCGCTCGATAATTTTTACCTGGCCCGCCCCGGGGCGGACGAGGTGCAGCTCGACCTCTTCGGCGACTACAAGAGCAACGTCGCGCTGTACCCGGCTTTCCAGGATTACTTCCGGGCCCACAAGCCGCCTTTCCTGGCGGTGTGGGGCAAGAACGATCCGTTCTTCCTGCCGCCGGGAGCGGAGGCGTTTAAACGCGACATTCCGGGCGCGACCGTCCGCTTCTTCGATACCGGGCATTTCGCGCTGGAGACGCATGCCGCCGAGATCGCGGGGGCGATCCGCGGCTTCCTCACCCACTGAACCTCCACCCAATACTCGGAGGTACGTCATGCGTGCCATCGTTCTTGAGAAATTCGGCGGGCTGGACAGCCTGGTCTACAGGGACATTCCCGAGCCGGAGCCCAAAGCCGGCCATGTGGTCATCGAGATCAGGGCGTTCGGCCTTAACCATGCCGAGATACATATGCGCCGGGGCGAGTGGGCCGAGGCCGCCCCGGTCAGCGGCATCGAATGCGTCGGGATCGTGAAATCCTGCCCGGGCGGCGAGTTCCCGGTCGGCGCCAAGGTGGCGGCGCTGATGGGCGGCCTCGGCCGCACGATCAACGGCAGCTATGCCGAATATACGCGCGCGCCGGTATCGAACGTCGCGCTGATCGAAGCCGACTTGCCGTGGGCCGTGCTGGCGGCGATTCCCGAAACCTATGCGACCGCCTGGACCTGCCTCAACCGCAATCTCGGGATCGAATGGGGACAACTGCTCGTCATTCGCGGCGCGACCTCTTCATTCGGTCAGGCCGCGCTCAAGATGGCGGTCAATGCCGGCGTCCGGGTGATCGCGACAACCCGCAATCCAGATCGCTTTGCGATGCTGGAAAAGCTCGGCGCCGAGCGCTGCGAGATCGAGCGGCGCGATCTATCGAAACACATTGCCGAGGCGAAGAAGATCGATGCGGTGCTCGACCTGGTCGGCAACAGCGTCGTGCTTGACAGCCTGGCGATGCTTCGCCGCGGCGGCCGGTCATGCCTTGCCGGCTGGCTAGGCGGCCTCGACCCGATTCCTGACTTCAATCCGCTGCTGCAGATGGCAAGCGGTGTCTATCTGACCTTCTTCGGCAGCTTCGTCTTCGGCACGCCCGGCTTCCCCCTTTCGGACGTTCCGCTTCAGAGCATCGCTCAGGATGTCGCGAACGGCTGGCTCGATGCGAAGCCAGTCAGGATCTTCGGCTTCGACGAGATCCGCGAGGCCCATCGCGTCATGGAAGCGGGCGAAGCCGGCGGAAAGATGGTCGTGGTCCATGGCTGAGGCGCTGATCGGTCGAGGAGATATGAAATGATAAAGTTAGTTTCCATCATCACACAGAATGGACAAGAGGCCGGTTCTCGTAACAGGCAACCGCATAGCCACTCGGCATCGAGGAGTGAAAATACAGAGAGGAAAGACATCATGAACTCTCTTATTCTCAATCTGTCGGGAGTCAGCATATTTCGCGGTGATATGGATCGGCATCTGATTCGTGGGGTAATGATCCTCACGTTCTATATATTCAGTTATCAGAAGTGGTTTAGCTTCGAGGCCCATCAAATCACTCCGTTCATCGCTCACAGCCCGTTGGTCTTCTGGTTGATCCCAGCTTTCGGAGTTCGCGGTGCTGGTTTCTTTCTCGGTACGACAGAATGTTTGTTCGGGACGCTGATCCTACTGGGCTACTGGAACTCTAAGCTTGGAATGCTCGGGGCCCTCGGTTCGATTGTCACGTTTCTGGGGACAGTCTCCATCATTCCGTTTCTTCCCAATGCATGGGCCGTAGAGGCAGGAGGCTTCCCGGCCATGTATCTCCCGATTGCATTCCTGGTGAAGGATTTCCTCTTCCTTGCGGCATCGTTCTATTTGCTCAAGCAGGACTTCACTCGTGCGGCGACGGAGATAGAGCGGCATTAGGTTCGGCACGCATTGTGGCAGGGGAGCCACGTCGGCATTAAGGTCAAGGAGCCATCAAATGTCGTCTTCAGTTGCAATTGTGACAGGGGCTAGCCAAGGCATCGGGCATGCAACGGCCGTTCGCCTTGCGCGCGATTTCTCGGCGTTGGTCCTGGTTGCGCGCAATCGCGCCAATCTGGAGCAGACCGCGGAGGCGGTGAAGGCGTTCGGCACGGAAGCGCTGGCCATCGATATCGATCTGGCCCAGCCATCGGCCGCGCAGACGGTGGTCGATCAAGCTCTGACGGCTTTCGGCCGTATCGATGCCCTTCTCAATATCGCCGGCGCGGTGCCGCAGATCGATCTCTTCGACATGACTGACGATCAGTGGGAGGCCGGGTTGGCTCTGAAGCTGCACGGCGCACGGAGATTGACGATTGCGGCCTGGCCGGCCTTGAAGGAGGCCAAGGGTTCCGTCGTCCTGATGTCGGGCAATTCGGCCTTGTTTCCGAAGGCGCCCTATGCGGCCGTGGGCACGATCAATGCCGCAATCGTCGCACTGGCGAAGGCGTTCTCCGATCGCGGCATCGCTGACGGCGTGCAGGTCAACAGCGTCCTGCCCGGACCGGTGATGACCGGTCGCCGGCGGTCATACCTCCAGCACTGGGCGCCCCTGCACAACATGACGGTCGAGGAGGCGACGGCCAACTTTCCAAGGGAGGCCGGCATCGCACGCTACGGCGAGCCGGAGGAAATCGCGGAGCTGATGGCCTTCCTCGTCTCCCCCGGCGCCCGCTGGATGACCGGCTCGACCCTTCGCATGGACGGCGGGGAAGTGAAGTCGATCTGACTTTTTGGAAACGCTAACGGCGCACTTCTTCGGCAAGACGGACGATCTCATCGGCGATGGCCAATGACGCGGTCAGGCCGGGCGATTCAATGCCGAACAGGTTGACGATACCAGGCACACCATGGCTGGCGGGTCCGTCGATCCGGAAATCCGCCGCCGGCTGGCCCGGACCGGACAGTTTCGGTCGGATACCGGCATAGCCGGGCGCGAGGTCGCCGTCGCGCAGGTCCGGCCAATAGGCGCGGATCGCCTGATAGAACCCCGCCACGCGGGTAGGATCGACCGCGAAATCCGGCAGGTCCACCCACTCGACATCCGGCCCGAAGCGCGCCTGCCCGGCCATGTCGATTGTCACATGAACGCCCAGGCCGCCGGGTTCGGGAACCGGATAGATCAGCCGCCCGAACGGCGACCGGCGGCCGGACAGGGTGAAATAACTGCCCTTGGCCAGCCAGCCTTCCGGAACGTGATCGGCAGGAAAACCGTCCATCGCCCGCGCCACATCGAGCGCATCGAGGCCGGCGGCGTTGACCACGAGGCTTGCATGCAGCGACGGTGCATCTTCGCCGTTCACCGAGATCGCGGCCCCATTGTCGTCCAACACGATCCGGGAGACCGCGGTGCCATAGGCGATCATCGCCCCGGCCGCCTCCGCCTCAGCGAGCAGCGACAGCATGTAGCCGTGCGAATCGATGATCCCGGTCGACGGTGAAGACAGTGCGCGCGCGCAGGATACCGCCGGCTCCAACCGGCTGACTTCGTCGGCATCGAGCCAGGTCAGATCGTCGACCCCGTTGGCTTCGGCCGCCCGCTTGATCGCCTCCAGCTCAGCTATTTGCGCCGGGGCGGTGGCGACGATCAGCTTGCCGCATCGGCGATGGGGCACATGGCGGCTGGCACAGTAGTCGTAGAGCCGGGTCCGGCCAGCCACGCAGAGCCGGGCCTTCAGTGAATCCCTGGGATAGTAGATTCCGGCATGGATCACCTCGCTGTTGCGGGAGCTGATGCCGGAGCCGATCAGCGTCTCGCGCTCGAGGATCAAAACCTCGCGGCCGTCCTGCGCCAACGCACGCGCCACCGCCAATCCGACGACGCCCGCACCGACCACCACACAATTAATTGCGTCTACCGTCATTCCGCGACTGTAAGGCGATCATGTGCCGACGCACACTCTCGACTTCATAGTCTTGCCAGTCACCTCACCATCGAATCCAGGGCCCGCGCCAGCAAGGTGGGATTGGACAAGAAGGGCGAGTGGCTGCCCGGGAGCATGACAGGGTCGATGCCATAGCGTTTGCGCGCAAGGACGCGGTGCGTGTCGCCGACAAAGATGCGATCGTCCGCGCAATCGATGATGCCGGCGATGCGGTCGCCGTAGGGCTCGACCGGCCCGACCCTCGCCATCGCCTCCGCCCAATGCGGCCGGAGCTGCCCGGCCGCCCAATCGGCCAGGTCCGGCGGCACATCATGATAGAACGCCGCGATCGCATTCTCCCGCGACAGCCGTGCGCGCCCGCGATCGTCCATCTCGAGCCAGCGATAATAGGATTCCGTGTCGGTGATGGCCTGCATTTCCGCCAATTCCGCATCGCTCGTATGGGCGAAGCCGGCGCACAGCAGGATCATCCGCGCCAGCGGGCGCTCGCGCGCCACCCTGGGCACGATCATCCCGCCATAGGAATGACCGACCAGATAGGCGTCATCGGACGCCTTGCCGGCGACCGCGTCCTGCACGATGCGGACATAATCGTCGATCCAGACATCGGGCCGGTCGACCGGCAGGTCCATGGCGAAGCCGACATGTCCCAACCGCGCCAGCTCCGGGACCAGCAAATCCCAGCACCAGGCGCCGTGAAAGCCGCCATGCACGAAAATGAATTCGGCCATGTCCTTCTGTCCCGTTGGCGTTAAGAAGCGAGCGGCGCCAGGATGCCAGTGCGGATATGGGGATGACCCAGATCCTCGAACGCGATCCGGACCTCCTGTCCGATCGCGAGTTCGCCAGTATCTTCGCCGATCCACCGGCTGACGAGCCGCACCCCCGGTGCCTCGGCGAATTCCAGGATGACCGGCACATACGGCGCGATGGGCTTCAGCGGCGCATGCAGCGCGCGCCGCACGACCACCCAGGAGAAGAGGCGCGCCGTGCCGCCGACCTCAGTCCAGGTGAAATCGGCGCCGCCGCAGTCCGGGCATTTCGGCTGCGGATACCAGCAGAATGCGCCGCAGGCCGCGCAGCGCGGAAAGACCAGCCTTCGCGACGCCGCCGCGTCCCAGAACGGCTTCAGCGATTCGCGGGCGACATCCGGCAACGGGAAATCCATCATGGCTCAGCCTCCCTTGCCGAGAACGAGGGTCGAGCAGCTGCCGCCGGTGAAGCCGCCGTAAACGGCGATCTCCGCGGCCGCGACCTGATTGGCGGCCTCGCCGCGCAGCTGCCGCACCAGCTCGACGACATGGGAAATCCCCAGCACATAGGAATGCGACAGCAGCCCGCCATGGGTATTGAACGGCAACCCGCCCCGCGCGCGGCCGCGCCTGAAATCGAGTCTGTCGCCTTCGACGAAAGCGCCGCCCCCGCCCTTTTCGCAAAAGCCCATATCCTCGATCTGCATCAAGGCGACGATCGTGAATGGGTCGTAGACGGCCAGCACGTCGACATCCGCTGCGCCGATGCCGGCCATGCGGTAGGCGGCCGGTGCGCTGAAGACCTGCGGGGTGGCGGTGATGGCGCGGTGCTGGGCGAAGAACGTGTCCGCCTCATCGAAGCTCTCGGCCACGCCGCGGACGATCACCGGCGGCTTGGCACAATCCCGGGCGCGATCGGCCGCCGTCATCACATAGGCGGCGGCCCCGTCAGAGATCAGACAGCAATCCTCGATCCGGAAAGGGTCGATGAAGGGCGGTCGCGCCAGATAATCCTCGATCGTCAGGCGCTTCTCGCGCATCACGGCGCCCGGATGGGTGTTGGCATGACGCCGGCTGGACACGGCGATGGCGCCGAGCTGCGCCTCGGTCGTGCCGAATTCGTGCATGTGGCGGCGGGCGATGGCGGCGAAATAGACCGGCTGCGGATAGAAGCCGAACGGCACCTCGAAATTCGCCTTCATCACCTCTTCGCGGTGGTACTCGCCCGGCCCGCCGCCAGTGTCCGCCTTGGTCTGCGACGCCCAGTCGACGGTGAAGGTATTGACGATCACCGAGGCTTTCTTCTGCCGCATCGCCAGCGCGGCCTCATAGGGCGCGGTGCCGGCCCAGGTCATCGCCCCACCCTCGGATGAGACCCAAAGCGCCCGGTCGGTGCCGAAATGACGCCGGAAATCGGCGTCGGTGAACTGGTCCTTCATGCCGCCGCGGAACATGATCCCGTCGACCTGATCGGGCCGGATGCCGGCATCGTCGAGCGCGTTCGCGATCGCCTCGCCCGCCATGGCGATGGGGTCGCGCCCGGAATTGGCGGTGTGCGCGGTCTCGCCGACGCCGACGATCGCCACCTCGCCCGCGATATCTTCGTAAGGGACCAAACCGCCCCATTCCCGATTGGCCCAATCCCGACTGGTCATGTTCCGTGTTTCGATCTTCTGCGCGACAGTCTTTTCAGGGACTGACTGATATGTCAGTTTATGCATCCGCCGACGATGCGGTCAATGCGCGAGACAGCGCGACAAGATGAATGGAGCTGGTGATATGGGGGCATGGGATCTGAGCGATCCGGCGGAGCGCAATCTGGGGCTGATCCTGAAACGTCGCGCCGAGCTGATGCCGGAGCGGATTTTCCTGATGGAGGATGCGCGCACCATCTCGTTCGGCGAGGCCAACGAGACGGTCAATCGCTATGCCGCCGGCCTGGCCGCACTGGGGCTGGGCCGCGGCGACCGGATCGCGATCTTCATGTACCGGGGGATCGAGTTCATCTTCCTGGTCCTGGCCGCCAACAAGCTGGGCGCCGTCTGGGTGCCGGTGAACACCGACTATAAGGGCGAGTGGCTTGAGGAGACGGTCAATGAGAGCAAGGTCCGCATCCTGGCCACCGACGACGAGCTGCTGCCCCGCGTGCTGGAGGTGCGGGACCGGCTGACCTGCGAACGGGTGCTGGTCGCCCATGACGGTCCGCGGCCGGCCGGCGGGATCGACAGCGTGAGCGAATTCGCTGTCCTGCCGGCGCACGAGCCCGATATGAGCGAAATCGCCTATGGCGACACAGCTGCGATCCTGTGGACCTCGGGCACGACGGGCAAGCCCAAGGGCGTGATGCAGAGCCACAATGCCTGGATCCGGGCCGGCGAATCCGGCAACCGCAACTTCAACACGACAGCGGACGACGTCGCCTATAACTGCCTGCCGCTCTACAATTCCGCCGCTTGGTCGGCGAGCATCTTCCGGTCGCTGATCGGCGGCATCCCCTGCGCGCTGGACCGCCGCTTCTCAGTCGGTGAGTTTTGGAACCGCATCCGCCATTACGGCGTCACCCAGACCATGTCGCTGGGCGCCATGCATATCTTCCTGTGGCAGGCGCCGGCGCGAGCCGACGACGCTGACAACCCGCTGCGCATCGCCTCGATGGTGCCGATGCCGAGCCATCTGATCGGCCCGTTCTGCGAGCGCTTCGGCATCGAGGCGAACGTACAGGGTTTCGGCCAGAGCGAGATTTTGGGCTTCCTCTCCAAAACCGACCGGCCGGGGGAACCCGCCAAGGCCAACGTGCTGGGGTGGATCGACGGCGACATGGAAACCAGGCTGCTGGACGACGACGGGCAGGAAGTGCCGGTGGGCGAGCCCGGCGAATTCTGCGTCCGCCCACGCGGGCCGCACATCATCTTCAACGGCTATTTCGACAGGCCCGACGCGACGGCGGAATCCTTCCACGGCGAGTGGTACCGCACCGGCGATCTCGGCCGATGCGACGAAGACGGTGACTATTACTTCGTCGACCGCAAGAAGGATTCCATCCGCTACAAAGGCCGCAACGTCTCCTCGTTCCAGGTCGAGATGGTCGCGGTCAAGCATCCGGCAGTGGCGGCGGCGGCGGTCTTCGGCGTGCCGTCTGATGAGCTGGAAAGCGAGAACGAGATCAAGCTCGACATCGTGCTCAAGCCCGGTATGACGGCGACGCCGGAGGAGGTGGCGCGCTTCATCAACGACAACGCCCCCTATTTCCTGGTGCCGCGCTATATCGAGATCCGCAACGGCCTGCCCTACACGCCCACGAACAAGATCGAAAAGTACAAGCTGCGCGCCCAGGGCGTGACGCCCGAGGCCTGGGATCGGGTCGCCGCCGGCTTCAAGCTGGCGCGTTGACCCGCATCAGGCCGGCCCGCAATATGGCCGCATGGACGATGTCGTAAGAAAAAAACCGGCGAAGGAGGCAATCCTCGACGCCGCCGTGACCCTGTTCGCCCGGCTGGGATTCGAGGGTGCCAGCTTCAGCGAGATCACCGACCTCTGCGGCGCCAAGCGGCCGCTGATCCTCTATCATTACGGCAGCAAGGAGGAGCTGTGGCGGCTGGCGGTCGAAAGCGTCTCGCGGCGCTTCGACGAGGCGATGAAGGCCCGGCTGGTCGTCGACGAGACTGCGTCGGACGAGGCTCGGATGCGGGCCAGCATGGCGGCCTTCATCGACACGCTGATCGCGGTGCCGGAATTCGGCCAGATCCTGCTGCGCGAGGGCACCACGCCGGGGCCGCGGCTGGACTGGATTGCGCGGAACTTCGCACCGCCGGTAACGCAGACGATCCGCTTCAAGGACAAGGCGCTGGAGCACAAGATGAAGCGCACGATCCTGCGCGACATCTACACCGCGACCTTCCTGGCGATCGTGACGCTGGGCCCGCTGCTCGAGGTCTCGCTGGCGGCGGCGTTGCGCCAGGGCGCCGGCGTCTACCCGCTGACCAGGGCCAAGCGCGACGAGGTCATCGACATGATGGTCAAGCTGGCGCTCGACTAGCCGCCAGTTATTGCGTCGTCGAAAACGGCATATGCTTTCGCACCCATTGCGGTGAGAACGGCCCCTCCTCAGGAACCTCGGCGACATCGCGCTTGAAACCGCGCGCATCGATTTCCTGCCAGTGCTCCCAGTCGTGGACGCCGGTCCGGTGGGCTATCTTCCAACGTCCCTCGCGCTTTTCGAAGCGATCGAAGTACCGGCCCCCGACCCACCAGATCTCATCGACGCCGACCCGATGACCGCTGAACGCCTCCTTCCGGGCGTCGGCCTCAACGAAATGGGCGGCCATGAAGTAGCATTCGGTCACGGCTGTACCGGCATCGAGATCGACTGCGATTTCGATATTGGTGAGGAAATGGGAGGTAAACAAAGCGTCGAGATGCGCCGTGAGCCCCTGGGCGAAGTCACTGGACAGTCCCTTGAAGTACGGAATGTGATTATGCGTGCTGTCGGGATGGAAATTGTCACGAAACGCGTCGACATTTCTGCGATCCGCGCTGCGGCAATAGCTTTTCAGAACATGCTCGATCTCTGCTTTCACCTCGATCAAGACCAACCGCCGCTCCAGCTCATCGATCGACCGCTCCACCATGAACGCACTCCCGGGTTCAAATTATTTGATGAGATCGATAGTATGGAATAGAAACCAGGTGTCAAATAGGTACCAAATCGCCACCAGGTTACATTGGGGAAACCACATGACGACTGACGCCGAAGATGAGCCCCCCGAAGATGAGCTGTGGGCGATCGACATGGTCTTGGATCAGCTGGCCGACAAATGGGCCCTCAGAATCTTGTGCGCCTATTATCCTGATATGGCGCCCATTCGCTTCAATGAGCTGAAACGGCGCGTCGGCGGCATTTCGCAAAAAATTCTGAGCCAGCAATTGCGTAAGCTGGAGCGCAGCGGTCTGCTCGAACGCCGCGTACTGCCTGGACGGTTATTGGGCGTCGAATATGCGATCACGCCACTGGGTCATACGCTCCAGGAGCCGATATCTGCCTTATATAAATGGGCCGAGGCTCATGCAGGGGACGTCAGAGCCGCTCAGGCTTCCTTCCAGGCCGATGCCTAGACCTATGCCGCTTTGGCCGAGGCCAGGAAGGGAAGGATCGCCTGGTTGAAGGCGTCGTTGCTGTCGCCGGCGACCATATGGCCGGCGCCTTCGAGCTCGGCCAGCTCGGTATGGGGCACCAGCTCGCGAAAATGGCGGATCGCCTCGTCATCCACCACCTCGCTCTTCGAACCGCGGACCAGCAGTGTCGGAACCGAGACACTGCGAGCGGCATCGTCGAAGCGGCGCTGGATGTCAGGATCCCATTTGCGCGGGGTCATGAAGGCCGGGTCCCAATGCCAACGATAACGGCCTGAGGCCGGGTCAAAGCGCAGGTTCCGTTTGAGCCCGTCGGTATTCCGCGGCCGCCGGCGCTGCGGGAGATAGGCCTCGACCGCGTCGGCTGCCTCCTCCAGGCTCGAAAAGCCTTCCGGATTGGCCTGCATGAAGGCCTGGATCTTGGCCGTGCCGCCACGATTCATCTTAGGCGCGATATCGACCAGCACGAGGGCGCCGGCGATCGGCCGGTCCGCCTCGCCGATCGCTACCATGGCGGTCAGCCCGCCCAGCGATGCGCCGACCAACGCCGGCCGGCCAGGAAGCGTACGCAGAACTGCGCGCAGATCGCCGACAAAGCCCTCCATGTCATAGGCACCGCCGGGGGCCCAGCCGCTTTCGCCATGGCCGCGGGCATCGAGGCTGACGACACGATAGCCGGATGCCGACAGGGCCTCGGCCGTGCCGCCCCAGGATTGCCGGGTCTGGCCGCCGCCATGCAGCAGAACGACGGCGGGACCGTCAGGTACACCGCCTATATCGGCGGCAATGCGGACGCCGCCTGCGCCCTCGAAAAAGCACGGCTCCATTATCCCGTCAGGTCGCCTCTACATAGAATTGCTTGGCCCAGCGCCGAAACGGGGCGATGGGACCGTCACCGTCGCACAGGAATGGCCGCTCGCGATAGATCTTGTTCTCCCAGATCACGATATCGTCGGTCAGCTGCCGGTTGACCTCGGCATAGAAGGCCTGGCCGATACGGTCGACCTTGGGATCGTTCTCCGGGTTCTTGTAATAGACCTGGAACACCTGCTCGGTCAGCTCGCTCTCGATCGGGCAATTCACCGTGATCATGCAGATCTCGATCAGGGTCTTGTAGAGCACGACCCCGAACCCGTAGCCGTTCGAATAAGTATCGAGCGTGCCTTCGACCGGCCCCCGGGAGCTGGGGAAGACCTGCTTGCTCTTCATCGACAGCGTCGGCCCCTCGAAGCTCAGCCCCTCATACTGGGCGGCGCCGGGATGCTGGTGGATGGTCTGGAAATGGGCGGAATCGACGGTGTTCTCGGCCATCTCCTGCAGGCAGGTCTTGATCAGATGCGACTTGCTGAGCGGGCCCGTGAAGCCGCCGCTGTCGAGCTGCGGCACCGCCGGCACCTCGAACAGCGGCGCCACGCGGTTCGGGTGGTACCAGGCCATCAGGTTGCCGTAATGGATCTTGGTCGGGAAGGTATAGAGGCAGGCCCGTTCGTTCAGCCGGTTGGCATAAGGCACGGACGCGACCGAGCCGTCCCCGTTGAACTGCCATTTGTGGAACGGGCACTGCACCGTGTTGCCGATCACTTTGCCGCCGACGCCGATATGGGCGCCGAGATGCGGGCAGTAGGCCTCCTGCAGATGCAGGCCCCCGTCCTCGCCGCGCCAGGCGATCAGATCCTGGGCGAAGCGCCGGACC